>Ga0207699_10000049_pt1 | contig 108746 bp, 78 predicted proteins | sample LARL51metaG_FD_184344 | JGI IMG/M metagenome (GOLD analysis project Ga0207699, IMG submission 184344) | Corn, switchgrass and miscanthus rhizosphere microbial communities from Kellogg Biological Station, Michigan, USA - LAR L5-1 metaG... | ecosystem: Host-associated > Plants > Roots >...
CCGCAAGCGGGCGCTCTGAGGTAACTCGGTCCGGTTTCCGGCGAAGCGTTTGAGCCGATAAAGAAGAGGTTACCGGCAACTTCACCGTCTGGAGTGAAGACTTCAACAACCAGTTGCGATCCAGCCGGCGCGCTGCCGGTGACCGGGATGTTGATGATCGTATTGGACTGGTCGGCTACGGTCGTGTCGGTTTGGCCGATCAGCGTCAACGAGCCAGGGAAGCCAGTTGGGAAAGGCATGCTGGAGGTATAGAGCTTGACGCTGATGGGTTGCGACGTAGCGTTTGGCGCTTTGCCACCCTTAGAAGCACTACCGCTGCTCTTGGAGAAGCCAGCCTTGCCGCCGACCGATGGCGCGGAACCGCCCGCGTTGGCCAGTTCCACTCCGATGTCGACCGACTGGACGTCCCACGCGCCATTGATGCCAAACGACGGGAGCGCGAACGCGCGATAGTAGCTGTTGTCCGTGTGGCCAATCCCGTTGTTGCAGGACACAGAGTTAAGGGACGTGATGGCCTGGCTCGATGATTCGGTGATAGTCGAGCAGGCGTTCGGATCATTCAGCACTGCGGCGCCGCCGGTTTGCGCCTGACACGTCACGGTTGTAGTGCCGACAGGGAAGAACGAACCGCTTGCGGGCGAGCAGGTAATCGTGCCGCAGGTGCCGGTGCTGGTGGGTGCAGGGTAAGTGACAACCGCGCCACACTGGTTCGGGTCATTCGACTTGACGATGTTAGCCGGACACGTCAGAACACAGGGCACAGCGCAACCGGTAGCGCAAGCCAGCGGGCTGAAGATCAGCGAGAAGGCTCGAACGAAACCGGTATCGCCCGCGGCATTATCGCTGACGTTGAGATTCCAGTTGCCGTCTGCGGTCTGACCGTCGAACGCCGACAGCGGGTTCTGCGGAGTGAACGTGCCGGTATACGGCGGGCCGAGCGGCGGCGCACCTGTACTGGTGATGCTCTGAATTGAGGGGAAAGCGCCGTCGTCATCGAGCACGGTCTGACAGAAGTTGTTGCCCGAAGAACCGAAGGTGCCACCGCCTGGTCTGTTCATCAGGACGACGGAGGTGCCGCCGGGAGAGGTGAGAGTGAACTTCAGGTCACCGACCCAGCTATGGTCAACCCCGACGGTCAGAGAGGGGTTGGTGGTGTTGCAGGTAGTGCCGTCAATGCGGAAATTGACGTCACCAATACCGCCCACGCCGGCGACGACGAATGGAATGTTCACGCCAGCCGCTGTGTTATCAGGAATCGCGACGCCCGGGCTGAAGGTGAACGACTTAGTCACCGGCGCTCCGGCAGCACCCAGCGTAAAGATGTAAGTGACAGTACCTAAATTGGTCGCGCCATCCTGGAATTGAATGCTTGCCGTAAGGGTGCCGCCGCAGGTGCCGGTGGCGGTGAAGATGAAGTTCCGGCAGACGGCCGGGCCGCCCGCGACAACAACGCCGTAGTTCTGCGGACCGCTCGGATTAGTGACGCCGCCGGTTGCCAGCAAAGTGCCGACGAGGTTCGTGGTATTGGCCCCCCCGGTGTTCTGCACGCAGAAGCTCACGGTAACAGTCTCGCCCGGATCAATAGCGCCGTTGGCGGGCGTGCAGCTTTCTGACACCAATGTTGCTCCGGCGCTTACAATTCCCCCACCCGCCGGGGTATTGCCCTGCCCCGTCTTAGGAGTGGTCGGATTGACAGTACCGGGTGCGGGAGCTTTAAGCTCGGCTAGCTCAGCCTCCAAAGCTTCGATCTCGCTCGCTATCTGACTACTCTTGCCGGAGGCAGCCGTTTGTTCCGCCAAATCTTTCAAGCTTGTCTGGATTTCGGCAATGCGCGCGGCGACTGCAGCGTTGTATTGTTGCAACGCCATCTCTGTGATCAAGGCTACTTCCTTGGTCGGATTGAGTTTCTCGTTTTGCACGGCATTGTTAAGCTCCGCGCGCGCCGCGGCCACAGCCTGTTGGGCCTTCGTTTGGGCTAGCACGATTGACGGCGTGCCGCCGGGCGTGAGTTGTTTGGGCCAAAACGGCAAACCGACCAGAGCCAGCGCCAGCCCGGTCAGGAACAGAGCACGAAGAGGTGAGAATGTCATAGAAGCCTTTCTCCTTGGGTGAGTGTATTTCTACTATTCCGAGACGTTGAAGCGCATCCGTCATCCCTAGAGCTGCGCGGCCAATGCGCTTAACGTGGCTTTACCTCGCCGACCTTAAACGTCCTTCTTGCCCATAGCGTCCAAAGAAAACACGCATCCTGCGGGAGGCAAGGTAACCGACAATGTCCTATTCTGAAGATGCAAGAACCGCTATCGAGTTTTATGCGTCGTCGGGGCGTTATGTTATGACGCTCGAAAGACGAAAGTCAAGGTTAAAGATGCGCATTTCAAGCTACTCAAAGTGTCGTTTCCCAAGTCGGTGTGCCAACAAGAGAGCGGGCCGGTAATCGGTTTCTGACCCGATTCCCGGCCCTTTTGATTTAGACTGCGACGATTGAGACCCTGACTACTTCTGAGCTCCAGTCGGCAGACTCCCTCCGCAGGCACAAACATCGCCTGCCATACTCTTATCCGTGATGAAGCACTTCGGAGTCGTGGATCCGTTAAGTGTCAAGTAAGCAGTGCCTGCTCCCCTGCCGTTGGCCGAAGTGTCCCATTCGATGTGGACCTTTCGAGTGCCTTTCAGCTCGTCGATCGTCCCTATGCAACCTCTCGTGGTCAACACACCCCTGCCGGTAAAAACTATGCCTCCGCAGCAGAAGCGATAGTCTCCTGTTTGAGCGTTGAACAGAACGACAGTGGTCGGATTAGACTCATCGACCAGACAGGCGCTGAACACAGTAACGCTAAAGCTACACGTGGCGGTGTTGCCGGAGGCATCCGTAGCAGTGCAAGTCACTGTAGTTGTGCCGACCGGTAAAATCGATCCGGAAGGCGGAACGCAGACTACAGTTACGCCCGGGCAATTGTCACTCACCACGGGAGGCGGATAAGTAACAACGGCGCTGGTAGCAAGTGGACACGTAGCTGCCGCGGTGACCGTGACATTCGGAGGACAGCTGATCGCTGGCGGTTGGGTATCGTTGACCGTCACCGTAAACGTACAACTCGGACCGGCAGTTGTTGAGCACGTGACAGTAGTCGTACCGACCGGGAAAAACGATCCCGCAGAAGGTGAACAACTCACGTTACCGCACGTGCCGGTGGTCGTGGGCGCCGGATAATTGACCACCGCGCCGCACTGGTTTGGATCATTCGACTGCGTGATGTTAGCCGGGCACGTAATCATACAAGCAGCGCACGGACCGGAGCCGGCGCTGTTAGCTACAAGACCAGACACCATGATTGTGTAGCCCGAACAGCCCGTCCCCGGGTTGATCTCGTGGACGTTGATGAGCAGCGTAGCGTTTGCTGGCACGTTGACCGAGAACGAGTTGCTCGGTGACGGGCTCCCGCCCGGATCCCCGAGGTAGTTCTGAGTTATGTTGGCCGGGTTGAAGGTTGTTAGGTAGGCGACAGTAATGATTGGGTTCGTGGCGACGGGGCACATCGCCGTCGTTGCGATCGTAACGCACGTAGCGGTCGGTCCGTTCACAAACGAGTAGAGGTCGTACGAACGGTTGCCCGTGCCGAGAGTGCCCGGATTTGCCTTCTGCGTACCGCAAACACTCATGATGCCGTTTCGGCCGAGGCGGGCGGTCTGTTGCAGGTCGCCCGCGACAAGGCTCCCGCTAATCGTGATCGGCGGAGACTGGCACGTCTGCAGCGTAAATGGGAGCGACACTGATCCGCCCAGCGGAGACGTGACCATGAGCGTGAAGTTAATTGGCGTGCCGCACACGAAGCTGGCTGACGTACTGACCGAGAACCCAACCTGGCTCGCGCCGTTCACGTTCTCGTTCATTGTAGGGAAGGTTGTATTAGGCTGCGTGATCGTGACGTTCGGTGTGCTGGTAGTAAGGCTACCAGTCACGCCTGATGCGACCAGGCAGCCGATGTTCTGGATCGTTACGTTGAGGGTATTGCACTCGTTGGCGTCGATCGTTCCGTTGCCATTGCCGCCCGAGATGGCCGAGGAGAGAAGCGCGAATTTCGGAATGCCGGTGAGGCACCCGTTTAACGTCGTCGTCGCGCCATTTGTGATGTTGACCGCAAAAGGCCCGATCGCATTGCAGTTGTGCGCCGGGTCGCCGATCGTCACAAGATAACTGCCGGGCGCGAGGTTCATCGAGTACGTGCCGTTGACCATCGTCGCCGCCGAGAAACCTGTCGAAGGCCCCCCGGTGACCTGTACGAGCGCGTCGGCTAGCGGTAGCCCTGTGTCGCACGCCGTGACGGTGCCCGAGAGGGTCCCTTGCGCGGGCGCGGTGGTACCGGCGAACTTGAACTTACCGATCCGAGTATGCCAGTCGAAGCCCCCCGCGGTGCTCATGGCGTAGTACTCGTTGACGTACCAGAATGTTGCGTCATCGGTGGGATCGATTTGTAGTGCTGTGTAATCGCCCCACCTATTGCCTGAGCCTAATTGCGCGCCGGTGCCAGTGAACATCGTCGCCTCGCCCTGGCCAAGGCCGTTCGGAGGATCGCCAGCCAGCCGGCCAGCATAAGCAAGCGACGGGAAGACTGTTGTGCTGGAGAGGCTGTAACCAACGGCGAGGTTCCCGGCGTTGTCGATTGCCGTAGAACCCATCCACCGCTCGTTGGTGTCCGGTGAGAACGTCGCTTGCTCGGGCACAGTGAGCGCGCCGCCGGGACTATTTTTTTGCAGAATGTAATAACGCACGCCCGCTTTGTACTGAGTTCTGGTCGGCAGGATCCCGGGCGCTGGGATCGTGCCGGCGTTGACTGTTTGACAGGTCGTAAAGGTCTCAACTCCTGCACGATTGACATACTGCATCCGCAGCATCAGACGGTCGCCGATGCTGTCGAGGCTGTCGGCCGTGAGGCTGGCCGGAGGCGGTTGCTCGATGTCGGAGCGTCCGCTCGGGTTGCGCGAGTCGAAGGACGCGACCGCAAGCGGACTCTCGGCTCGCTCGACGAAGGTCGAGTTCGCCGGGATCGCAAAGTCGACATGAAAATTGAACAGGCGAATGGCGTCAGCGGCGTCGCCAAAAGCGTCGTCCGTGAAGACGGCGAAGACGTTTGGGGCGCCGGCGGGCGGCGGCGTGAGACCGTTAAAGTCAGTCGGGATCATGCCCGACGATGCGTTGCTCAGAAACGGCAGCGGGCTTCCAAGGTTGAAATAGATCTCCGATGCCGTCGGGTCGCCGACGAGCATCTTCGCGCGGTCAAAGGCGATGCAGCCGAAGCTATTGAACGGCCCGCCGTTCGTGAACTGGCGGTCCGTGTAGTAGTAGGCGTCGGGCCACGCGCCGAACTTCGGATAGTCGGGGAAGTTGTTGCCCGGTGTGATGAAGTCGTAGACCCAGTAGGCGCCGGTCGGATCTCCGTTCTTAGAGACTGCGATCACCTGGTGATAAGGAGGTGTCGTACTGCTCGCGAATGCGAACTGGCTGATCATCCACCGATTCGCCATGCGGTCGTATAGGACGATCGGGTCGCCCTTATCGGTGTTCGCGGCGACGCCCCCGATGGCCGCGAACAGGCCACTCAGCTTGAAGGCCGGTCCGCGCGGGTTCCCGTTCTTGTCGTAAACCCGCACGAGCGTGTTAGTAGTCTCGACGATGTCGTTCGGTCCGACCGCCATGTTCGGGTCGGGCGGCGCGAACGTAGTTCCGAAGACCGGGATGTTGTCGGCAGCGCTCAGGCCCTCGAATGTGAGCGTGGGCGCCGGGATCGCCGGTTTTTGTGGAATGGTCGCCTGGAGCGCAGCGTCGCGCTGCCTCGGAGCGTTTGCGTCCGGCTCGACTCCGGTTCCATCGGAATTCTTGTCGTTTATCTCCCGCCCCTCGTCTTCCTCGGTCTTGTTGCGGAACGCCGGATCAACAGTCGGTCCGGCGTTTGCCGGAAAGGCCCTCAGCGGAGCCGACTCGGCGAACCCTACGGCCCGACTATACGTAGGAGTCAGACCTTTGAATGATTGACCCGTTCGTACATTCCCGGAGGAGCGTTCGGAATTATTCGGAAGCAAGATCATACCGACGATAACCAAGAGCAGCAGGCTGATACATAGCGAACGGACTCTCATGTGTTGTCTCCTTTTCAACAGTGAATAGATCTTCACCCTTGGTGGAAATCTGAGCGGGCACATTCCATTGACCGCTGTTTAACGATCATACATACATTTATTCAGCTCCCTAGCCGCACTTAGCCACTCTCGGAAGGGCGCCTTGCGTTAACCTAAACGTTCCCACGTTCTCCCCGGTGTCGATCAGCGTAATTGTGATGGTCATCGCCTTGCCCTCGACGCGACCGGCATAGCGCGCAGGATGGACGTTCTCTTTGGCGCCCTCGCGCACTGGGCCTGGAGACTCCCTTACGTACGTGCCGGGCAGATCGAGAGCTCCGGTACTATCAGTTTCAACGCGCTGATGGATGGCGCCATGTGCACAGTCGAACTCAATCGTGGCGCCGCTATCCGTAACCTCAAGGCCAATGTGTTGGCCACCCCAGGTTCCTTTTTCAAGTTGAGCTACGCCTGAACGGCGGGTTCCTGCGAAATTGTTCTTCATCGCTTTAGGTTGGCCATTTCGGCAGGGCGCGGCCGGAGCGAAGCTCGCAAGCAAGATTGCGAGGGTAAGGAAAAAGGGAATTGCTTGCGTGTCGGCCTCCGGACCAAGGACTTAGCCTGATCAAGTCGTTCAAACTACCCGCCGGTGCTGAAGTGCTGTTCAGCCCACGTTCGAACGAACCAGACCCTGCAGGGGAGATCGAGGATCGTATCACAGGGAATTTCTTTGTCAAACGATCCTTCCCACGCACGAATTGCAGGGTGAAACGACTTTGTCTGATTGCTTACCAGACCCTCTTCGTGGGCATCGCTCTGCGCTATCGCCCATCCCGGCCCGGTTAAGGCAACTCACCCTAATAGATGTCCAGCGAGGAAGGCTAAGGGTCGCGCAACGCCGGCGGGGAATACGGACTCATACGGTGTGGCGCTGCGTTGAGTGGATGCTAATCATTGGCCGTAATGATCTATGAAGTGATGCTGGTAGACTGCCTCTTCTCCTTTCGCGGCGCGAATCCTCTCATAGCTTCCATCAGGCAACAATCGTCGAGCCTTGACGTTGTCCTTCAAACACGCATCCAGGACTTCCTTTTTCAGGTGGGTCCTCAATCGCGGATCGCTGATTGGGGCGAGCAATTCGACCCGCCGGTCAAGGTTGCGCTGCATCCAGTCGGCGCTCCCGATATAGACTTCTTCTTCTCCGCCGTTGAGGAAGTAGAAGATTCTGCTGTGCTCCAGAAATCGACCGACTATGCTGCAGATCGAACCGATCGACGACTTGGCTGCCTTAAGCGGCAGCGAGGGGCTGCCCGTCTAGCAACTGCAACTGTCGCCTCTCATGCTCATATCAATAATTTTGCATTTCGGGTTGGTTGCTCCGTTAAGAAAGAGCGCAGCGGTGCCCTTTCCTTTTCCATCGTTGGCGGAGAAGTCGAATTCAATGTGCACCCTCCGCGCTCCCTTCTGATCGTCAATCGTCCCGATGCACCCTCTAATGGTGAGTACACCCCTGCCGCTGGCTAGCAGAATGCCGTTGCAGCAGAAGCGATAGTCACCGGTCTGAGTGTTGAACAAAACAACGTCGCCTGGAATAGACTCATCGACCAGACAGCCGCTGAACACCGTGACTGTGAACGAACACTGAGCGGTGTTGCCGGAAGTATCGGTCGCAGTGCACGTCACGGTAGTTACGCCTACCGGGAATGTCGCTCCTGAAGGCGGAGTGCATGACGTGGTTACGCCTGGGCAATTGTCAGTCGCTACTGGAGGCGGATAAGTAACAACGGTGCTGGTAGCAATGGGACACGAGGCAGCCGCCGCGACGAAGATATTAGCTGGGCACGTAATGGTCGGCGGCTGCGTGTCATTGACCGTTACGGTGAACGTACAGATCGGCCCGGCCGAACTTGTGCAGGTAACCGTGGTCGTGCCTACGGGGAAGAACGAGCCCGATGCAGGGTTGCACGAGATCGTACCGCAACTACCATTCGGCGTTGCATTCGCGTAGGTGACTACTGCTCCGCACTGGCCCGGATCGTTCGACTGGATTTTGTTCGGCGGACAAATGATGCTCGTGCAACTGACGCTGATCTGCGCGGTATAAACGTCAAACTTGGACAAAGAGCCATCAGGATTATCACTAGTGCTATTGGAGTTGTCTGCCCAGCCGGGATAAAAGCTGCCGTTGTGAAAAGCCAACCCAGCATAGTCGCCATACCCAAGCGGCCTGCAACAAGGTCCGGGTGGTTCGGATTTGGCAGAGTTGGAAGTGCCGGTACTCACTTTCAAGTTGGCAGCGAAAGTGGCGCCGCCATCCGTGCTGAACGTGGCAAAGAGCTGAGCATCGTCATTGGCAATTCCGTTAGTATCGCCAGGGCCGCCCATGCCGGTATCGTTGCGGGAATCGTACCAGGAAACTGCGATATTGCCCGTGGTTTGATCCAAAGCGATGCGTGGCAGGAATTGGCTATTGGTGCCCGCATCGTCATTGATCCTGACCGCAGCGCTCCAGGTTACCCCATTATCGGTTGAGAATCGCGTGAAGATATTCGTGTCATTGCTCGATGTTGTCGGCGCATCCGTGTAAACCAGATGGACTCTGCCATTGGTCACGCCGCCGCTACGGTCGTAAGCCAATCCGGCTTCGGCATCAATACCGAAGTTGTTGCTCTGAGCTGGGATGAGTCGTGTCCCACCGACATTGGTAGTCGTGGCGGCAACGGCAGGACCGAAGCCGCCGGCTCCCAACCCGTCGGCATCTACATTCACAAAGATCGTAGAAGGCCCAGCGCCGCCTGTGTTGTTTTGATATGTCACCATCACCTGTCCAGTTGGACCAATAGCGATATCGCCGAAGTTTCCTCCGCTTGAGCCGGGCGCTACTTGAGCTGCATTGAGTGCCCCTACCAACCCAAGTCCGGTCACGGCCGCGCCTCTGGCGCTGATTGCTCCCAGTGTATTGTAAGTGACCCAGACGCTACCCGCGCCAACCGCGACCGTCGGTTGATCAACCCCAGCGCCCGACCGAGTGCCGTAAGGATTGCCTGGCTTCGCGGGTCCAAACGGAGCAAGCGGCGTAGGTCTTGCAACCGTGGTAACAAAACTGAATGTCTGTCCACCGTCGGTGCTTAACGCTAGTTGAACATCCGTAAAAGTGCAGTCGAGGTATACGAGAAACAGGTTGCCGAAATTGTCCCAGGCCAGGCTTGGATCGCCACAACCGTTTCCGAGCGCATCACCGTTAGCTATGATCCCGCTAGTCCAGGTCGCTCCGCTGTCCGTGCTGTAAGCCCTCATATTGCCGGGAGAGCTCTCTGTGTTGGAAACGACGACAATCTGCGCAGGGTTAGCCGGGTTTACTGCGATTGAATTCTCATGATGATTACCTGTGAGCCTGCTGACGTTGCGGTTGGGTCCAATAGATGCGGCCGGCGCCGCGACGATTGGGGAGATGGAGACCTGATCAGCGCCGCTTGTCCTGACCATCGGTGATAACAACGCTAGAGCCAGAATGAGCGCAAGCGATAGAAGCGTTCCCGAAGTGTTCATAAGAGTCTCTCCTTGTTGTTGCAATCTTCACGCCGGGGTGCCTGATGCTTGCGCGTCAAATCGTACGCGGAGGGGAGAGATTCATAGGCAGTAAGATCGGACCCGAACAAATCTGGAAAACGCTGCCGTCACGCGTCGGCCATTGAGATCTTGCTACTAGGTGAGCGCAAGTACCAGAAGGGTCCATCAGAACGGTCGCGATTCTATACTCGCCTAAGATTAAGAGTCAATAGGGCAGGGTGTCGGTGCGCACAAACTGCAAAGTACTCAAGCTATCGTTTCAAGTCTGTCTCCAATAGAACAGAGGACCGGGAATCGTATTCTGATACGATCCTCGGTCCTCTTGGTTTAGATCGACCTGATCTAAGACTTGATTGCTTTCGAGCAGCGGTGAAACGGACACTGCCTCTAACAACCGCAAACGTTGCCTGCCATGCTCATATCAGTGATTTTGCATTTCGGGTTGGTCGATCCGTCAAGGAAGAGCGCCGCGGTACCCTTGCCTTTGCCGTTATTAGCGGAGGTGTCAAATTCAATATGCACCTTGCGATTTCCCTTCAGCTCGTCGATCGTCCCAATGCAAGCCCTGATGGTCAGCACACCTTTGCCGGTGGCTAACAGCGCACCGTTGCAGCAAAAGCGATATTCGCCAGTCTGAGCGTTGAAGAGCACAACGTTGCCCCCATTGGACTCATCGACCAGACAGGCGCTGAACACCTTTATGGTAAAGGTACAAGTCGACGTGTTGCCCGATGTGTCAGTAGCCGTGCACGTCACAGTAGTAGTGCCCACCGGGAAAGGTTGGCCTGATGTCACAACGGAGCCATTCTGGTCCTTGCAGACGAAAGTGACGCCGGGACAGTTATCGGTAGCGGTAACTGTGAAAGTGACCGGCGCGCTGGTCGCGATCGGACACGAAGCCACAGCGGCGACGTTGATATCGGCTGGGCAGATTATGGTCGGAGGTTGCGTGTCGTTCACCGTGACTGTGAAGTTGCAGCTAGCCATGTTGTTGGAGGAGTCCTTCACGGTGCAGGTGACCGTAGTTGTGCCCTTCGGGAATGTAGAGCCGGATGGAGGCGAGCACATGGGCGTTCCTACTCCAGGGCAGTTGTCGGTGGCGGTCGCGTTGTTGTAGGTGACCACGGCCGAGCAGAGTCCGGGGTCAGTGCCCTGGGTTTTGTTAGGCGGACAGGTGATCGAAGGCGGCTGCGTATCGTTCACTGTGACTGTGAAGCTGCAGCTTTGCGGTTGCTGTGTCGTGCAGGTCACGGTAGTCGTCCCCTTCGGGAAGAAAGAACCCGAACCGGGCGAGCAGGTCACGGTGCCGCAGCTCACAGCAGTTGGAGGCGGATAGTTGACCACGGCGCCGCATTGGTTAGGATCGTTCGATTGTGTGACGTTTGCAGGGCAAGTGATCGTGCAAGCGGCTTGAACTTTAAAGAAAATCGGGTCGTGATTGGCGAAGGGCCGTCCAAACGGCGCGCCGTTACCGGTGAACACTCCATAAAACGTCTTTCCCACGGCTTTAACCTGCTGGTAGTCTCCAAGTACGCGCTGCCTGCAGGCGCCGTTATCTGTGGCTGATGACAAGAAGCTCTCTAACGTGAAGTCGCTGAACGTCGCCGCCTGATCCTCGCTGAGGGCGAGATGGGCCGAGAACATCGGGATGCCGCCGCCCGACATCCCATCAAAGCGAGTGTACAGCACGCCAACGATTCCGTTAGTGGTTACGGCGACGGACGGCAACGCAGCCTGCACCTGGCCGGTTACAAAAGTAGAGGCGCCAATCGTCAACCCACCGGCGCCGTTGTCGGTCAATCGAATGATGCTCAGCCGGTTGTTGCCGGTGCCGCTATCGCGATTGCCATACACGTAATACACATCACCGTTAGTGGGGTCCACGGCGGCATGATCAGCTCCGCCGAGAAGCGCATTGACTGTCCCGAACTTGAATGTATTGCCTGACAGACAGTTGCCCATCATATCGAAAGTCGCGCTCGGATCGATGCCTTGAGTACTGTCGGCATTCGCGACTTGTATGCCGCCGCTGTTTCCGTTGAGCGTCCAGGTTTGGCCGCCGTCCGTTGTGCGGTTGAGGAAGTACTTGACGTTGTACGAGCCTCCGCTACCGTTGCCGTTGCCCCGTTGGAAGAGATCGTAGACAGTCCCATTTCTCGGATCCACCGCCAGCCGGTTACCCGGGTTAATAATGCCGCTGCCTCCCGAAGTTCCTGACTGGTTGTCTCTTACGAAGTTGGGAGGATCTGTACCCAGCGCCACCGCGACTCGCATGTTCGGGGCGCCGGTGAAATCGTCATAAGCGACGTAGACATTATCCTGGCTCGCAATAGCGTTATCGCGATTGACCAGCAGCCACGGTTGGTCTGTCCTGCCTGCACCCGAGGAGTTCGTCATAACCGCGTTCCCACTTGATAGTAGCCAGTTCCACGATGCAGAGTTCGATGCATTCGTGGTTGTTCCGCTGTAAACGTCCGTGGGATTGAAGCTGAGAAAGGTCCCCGACAGGTTATTCGAGCGGTCGAAATCCGGGGCTTGATCGCAAGGGCAATTCGCAGCCGATGGCGTTCCAGGCGGGAAAGGGATAGTGAATTGCTTCGACCAGGTGCTGCCGCCGTCAATCGAATGCCACAACGGAGCGTTAGCGCCCCAACTGCTAGAGGAGAATGCCAAGATGACTATCTCATTCGTGTTAGATGGATTTATCGCGATGCTCGGCTCGCCGTCGTTGAAGGTATCGGTGTTAGTCAAGTTTGGGTTGGTATTACTGACCACTACGTCTCGCACGAAGAGATCCGGAGTCAGTGTATCTACGCCTCCTGGTGCGAAATCTTCTGGAACCAGGCTCCTGGAGTAAGACGTCGTGTCGGGCGGCGAGTCCTGTACCATATGCAGTTCAGGCGGGTGATCTCCCTTGGACTGCGCGCGAACGGAAGATGCCGCTTGCAGTTTTTGAGGAAGCACAGCATTTATTGTGAGTGGCAGGGTGCTGACTAAAGCTGCCACGGACACGTAGAGTATTCGTCGCATTGTCGCTTGCTCCTTTCGGTGGGTTACCGCTAGCTGCGAGGGAGAGATGAGTCAGTCTATCGGAGGACTTTAGAGTCCGATGAAGATCGTCAGACGCGCCAGCCCGGTAATGTGTATAGCTATCTAAGCTACTCGTTACGAGGGACTCACTTGCACCCGAATTCAGTACGAAACATGCGTAAGAAGCATGCTGGGTTCTCCAGCTCAAATAGTAATTCATGATGCCAACAGGCCGCTTATTATTTTATGCGGAACATCTGTTCGCTTACTGCTTCGACAGACGCCCCGTTTGCGTCGGTTACTACAACCTGAATTAACGCCCTCTTGGTTTTTTCCAGGTCGCCGCGAACTGTCCAAACAAAGTTCCTGGTATCGCCGGGAAGAGAGGCTGCGAGCACGGCGAAGCTCTCCCCGCCGTCCAAAGAAATCAAGAGACGTTGAGAGACCAAAGGTGAAGCTGTTTGAACCTCCCATTCAATTGCTGCCTCTTTCCCTCTGCGCAGTCTCTGGCCCGCACTCGGAAGGAGCACACGCACGGTCAGAATGTTCACACGCGCGCCGACGAAAGTGAATTGCGGGTCCTGAAGTCCGAGTGCGTCATCCGCCGTTGATGAATAAAAGATCCCCCAGCCCCGAAGAGATGTCACCGGCAAAATCAGATCAGAAGAGGCTGACAATTCAAGTCTTCCGGTTTTCATCCGGCCGTCGCTCGTTGGGAACGCGACTTCTCCTGAAATGACAAAATAGTAAATTGCCGGACTCTGACCCTTCAGGCTCCATCTCGCTTGTGTTGGAGTTGCGGGTGCAGCAAGATTCGATCTCTGGTCTAATACTAAGAAAGTGCCTTCGCCTGATGCTTGCGCATCAAATTGCACGCGGTGAAGCTCAGTCAGTAGAGTGAATTCTATTTGCCAGCGGCCAACAAGCGTGGCAGCCTCCGACTGAGTACCGCCTGCGCTGTACAGATTTGTCAGTATTAAGATCGAACACGAGAGAATTAGGAAAACCTTCGTGATAAATCCCCCTGTTCTCGTAGTCGCGACGTAGGCTTCTACTTTTTTCTATTAGGTGATCGCAACTGTCAGGGAAGAGCGTTTCAGAACGGTCGCGATTGTATACCACCTTACATTAGTAGTCAACAAGAAACATATCCCGCGCAAGATTATTAATTTTTAGTGACAACGTTTGCTTGACTTGACCGAAGGCGGCGCGGTATATCGCTGTCGCCCGAGGCTCTTTTGCACTAAGTGCTTCCCTCGTTCGATGAGCTGGTGAAATAACTCTGCGAATCGATCGCCTCTTCTCCTTTTGCGGCGCGAATCCGCTCGTAGCTTCCATCAGCCAACAAGCGCCGAGCCTTGACGTTGTCTTTTAAGCACACGTCCAAAACTTCTTCCTTCAGGTGCTTCCTCAATCGTGGATCGCTGATTGGAGCGAGCAATTCGACCCGCCGGTCAAGGTTGCGCTGCATCCAGTCGGCGCTGCCGATGTAGACCTCCTCTTCTCCGGCGTTCAGGAAGTAGAAGATTCTGCTGTGCTCCAGAAATCGACCGACGATGCTGGTGACCGTGATCGTGTCCGACAAGCCGGGAACTCCCGGTCTCAAAGTGCACACTCCGCGCACCACCAGATCGATTGGCACGCCTGCTTGCGACGCCTGGTAGAGCGTGCGAATGAGTTTCGTGTCAGTCAGGCTGTTGATCTTGGCTATTATGCGAGAGGGTCTTCCGGTCTTCTGGTTTTCGATCTCGCGCTCGACCAGCGCAGTCACCCGCTCACGCAGGTTCACCGGCGCAACCAGCAAGCGACGATATTCAGTCTGGTGTGAGAATCCGGTCAGATAATTGAAGAGTTCGCTCGCATCGGCGCCGAAGTCCGGGTCGGCCGTTAACAACCCGACATCAGTGTAGATCCTCGCGGTTGCCGGATTGTAGTTTCCAGTACCAACGTGTAGGTAGCGCCGCAGCGATCCAGCTTCGCGCCGAACCACCAGCGCAAGCTTGCAATGAGTCTTCAAACCGATCATTCCGTAGACGACGTGAACGCCGACGCGTTCCAGGCGTCTGGCCCACTCGATGTTGCTTTCTTCGTCGAAGCGGGCTTTTAGCTCGACCAGCACGGCGACCTGCTTTCCTTTTTCGATGGCTTGCATCAAGGCACGAACTACCGGCGAGTCCGGTCCCGGTCGATACAGCGTCATTTTTATTGCTTGTACATCGGGATCGGCCGCCGCAGAGTTGATGAAATCGAGCACCGAAGCGAATGAGTCATATGGATGATGCACCAGCACATCCTGGCGCTTGATCACATCAAACACCGATTCATTTGTTCGCAAGGCTGACGGCACCGAGGCGGCGTACGGTTTGTCCTTCAACTCGGGCCGGTCCAGCTTGTAGAGCGCCATCAGGTCCGGCATGTTGAGCGGCCCGTCGATTGTATAAACATCCTCGGCCGCAAGCCTCAGAGAGCTCGCCAGATATCGCACCATTTCCCCGGGCATCGACGCGGCAACCTCGAGCCGCACAGCGGTGCCAAATCGCCGCTTGCGCAACTCGCGCTCGACGGCCTGCAACAGATCATTCGCTTCATCCTCGCGAATCTCGATGTCGGCGTCGCGCGTCACTCGAAAAGGATGCAGCTCGGCCGCGCGCATTCCGGGGAAGAGCGCCTCGATGTTCGCCGCGATCAGTTCCTCGAGGAGGACAAACTCTGTTTTTGAGTCCTCGCCGAGCGGAACCAGACGTGGCACAAGAGGCGGCACTTTCACTCGCGCGAAACGTGTAGCCGATCCGTTTGCGTCATTGCCCGAGTTGCCATTGGGCTCGATCATCACCCCGAGATTCAAACTGAGATTCGAGATGTAAGGAAACGGATGGCTTGGATCGACAGCTTGCGGCGTAAGCACCGGGAATACGTTCTCGATGAAGTAAGTCGCAAGCATTCGCCGCTCTCGGTCCGACAACGTGCGATAAGGGCTGATGACAATCGCACTTGCTTCGAGTTCGGTCAGCACTTCTTCTTTGAAGCACCGGACCTGCTCGGCAAGCATCGGACGCAGCGTTTCATTTATCAATTTGAGCTGAGCGATCGGCGTCAGGCCATCAAGAGAAAGCTCGGTGACCTTCTCTTCGATTTGCTGCTTGAGGCCCGACACTCGAATCATGAAGAACTCGTCGAGATTGGTGGAGAAAATCGAAAGAAACTTGACGCGCTCGAGCAGCGGCTGAGACTTGTCCAGCGCTTCCTCGAGCACGCGCCGGTTGAACTCGAGCCAGCTTGCCTCGCGGTTGAACAGAAGCTTGCGCGAGAGAAACAGCGTCGGCGGCAGCGTCATCCGACTCTGGTCGGATGTTGCATCTGCGCGGTTCTTGATGGAATCGGTCATTGTTGTTGATTGCTCCGCTCGGCGATCTCAATTCGATTGCCGCCAGGATCGCGAACGTAGAACCGTCGCCATCCTTGGATCGGCTGATTGTCTGGAATGATCTCGATTGCTGCTGCGCGCATTGTGCTTCCGCTTCTGCCAGATTGGTCACCATGAAACAGACGTGCCGCCTGCTCGAGCTGTTGTCCGCAGGCAAGTCTTCGACTGAGAGATGAACCTCGACACTGCCACAGCGATACCATGCGCCAGTTTTCGAACGAGGAGAGAGCGGGCTTGCGGGTTTGGGTATTTCCGGGAGTCCGAGTATCCTGCCGTAGAAATGTTTTGAAGCTTGCTCGGCACTACTGGGAACGGTTATTTGAACGTGATTGAATTCGGTGATTTCCAGCGGCATTGGTTATCGGCGGTAAAATCTCAAAATGATTTCGTCCCCCGCCGGAGAAGTATAGCAGCAACCCACAATCTCCAAGAACCACTAAGTGAGCCTGGTGTTACGACTGAATCGGAAGCGGCCTGTAGGGTCGTCGTCCCTCCTTAAAAACCACCCGAAGACAATCGCTCAGACGAGGAGCAAAAAGAGCGAAGCTCTAATTCGTTCCCTTTCAAGCCACGGAGCTGATGAGCTTCTTTGCGAGCTTAGCGCAAAAAGGAATCCGCTCGAGAAAGAGAGATACGTTAACGCAATGCTCGCAAATGACCGCAAAGCTCGCAAAGCTGACGTAACCTCACGACCTGGATACCGCCATCCGATTGGACACGCATGAAGACCAAAGCCCCGTTAGCGGAGCTACGAAACCGGTCGTTGCTCGGCATACCAGCGGTTTCTTCATGTTATCGGCTAGTTAATACGAGCATGGTCTTTACGTGGCGGCCCCTACAGGCGACTCAATTGCTACACGCTCCTTGCAGCTTCGGTACCCGACGAGCAACGAAAGCCTTCTGCATTGAGCGCGCTGTGCAGCGCTTCAATCACCAGCAACACATTTTCGCGAGTGCTGCCAGAGCCCATCAAACCAATCCGCCAAATTTTTCCCTTCAACGGACCGAGTCCGCCCCCTATCTCAATGTTGAAATCGTTCAACAGGCGAGTTCGCACCCGAGCGTCGTCTACTCCCTCAGGCACACGCACTGCGTTCAAGCTCCACAGCCGATGCTCGGGCGCGACGCTCATTCGCAAGCTCATCGCTTCTACGCCGGCAACAAGCGCGCGATGATTCAACTCGTGGCGACGCCAACGAGCCTCGAGCCCTTCTTCGCAGGCGATCCTCAGGGCCTCGTGCAGAGCGTAGTTCATCGAGATCGGCGCAGTGTGATGATAAGTCCGATCTTCTCCCCAATACTTCTCAACCATCGTGATGTCCAGGTACCAGCTCTGAACTTTTGATTTTCTCGCGTGAATTCGCTCGATCGCGCGCTCCGAAAAAGTAATCGGCGCGAGGCCCGGCGGAGCGCCCAGACACTTTTGGGTTCCCGAGTAACAAACGTCGATGCCGTTGCGATCGACTCCGACCGGATGCCCGCCCAGCGAAGTCACCGCATCGACGATCAGCAGCGCGCCTCGACTGTGAGCAAGCTCGCTTAGGCCAGTCAGGTCTTGAAGAACTCCGGTAGAAGTCTCCGCATGCACGATCGCAAGCGCTCGAGGCTTGCACGAGTCGAGAGCGGCCTCGATGTTCGCTCGCTCGATGGCGTGACCCCAATCCGCGCGCACGATTACGGGCTTCCCTCCGGCGCGCTCGACGATGTCGCGCATGCGTTCGCCGAATACCCCGTGAATGCAAACGATTACTTCATCGCCAGGCTCGATGACGTTCACGAGAGCCGCTTCCATACCGGCGCTTCCGGTTGCGGAGATTGGAATAGTCACGCGGTTTTCGGTCTCGAACAAGTATCGAAGCATCTCCTGGATGTCGTCCATGCACTTGAGAAAGAGCGGATCGAGGTGTCCGAGCACCGGAGCCGCCATTGCTTCAAGCACGCGATCTTCAACAGGGCTCGGCCCCGGTCCCAGCAGCGCGCGTTTGGGCGGCTGAAACTTTTCGTAGGTTTTTCGTTCGCGAATGCGTCGCAGTTGATCTGCCATATCAATCCTTTTCTATTGTGGAGTCCAATTCGTTTCTCGCAAGCGCAACAGCGGCGCTGATTGGTGTAGCAAGCGCGATGTCCCGAGCGCTGCCGATGTTTGCGGTAAGAATGCCGATCACCGAACCTTTTCGATTGAGCACCGGACCTCCGCTATTGCCATGGTAGGCGCGAAGGTTGAGTTGAATGAAATCCTGTCCCACGCGGCTTACGATTCCGGTCGAAAGCGATGGGTCGACTCGCTCATCCTTCGTGCGTTCCAACAAGTCCAGACCAAGAGGATAACCGATAACCACGACCTCGTCGCCCTGGTTTATGTTGTTGATATCCGGCTCGATCCTGTGCACAAACGGGCTTGGAGAAGAGAACTTCAGGATAGCCACGTCGGCAGAATTCGGAGGTCCGAGGCTGTAGATCTCAGCCGCTACAGATTCCTCGGGTTTTTGATGCGGAAGCACTACATCGATTTTGGTGACTCGTCCTGAGGCGCCGGGCGACGGCGAGTTGTACTCCCAGTCGCGTACTAAATGCCGATTTGTGATTATTAATCCACTTTCGCCGTCATCAGACGCCACAAACCCGGAACCGGTTCGTGCTTCACGAGCCGTGACCGTGCCGCTGGAATCCAACAGCTCGAACTCGACGCGAATAAATACAACCGCCGGGCTGTTGAGCTCGGCGACTTCCGCGAAGCTCAGAGTCTCCGGATCGGACGCACGGAGCCTGGAAGACGCGACTATGCCGCCGATCCCTCCGAGCAACATCGCCGCCATAAGCGCCGCAATAAGAAACCCGTTGTTTCTCAAGCCTCGGCGTGATTGGTGGGAAGCCGTCGAATCTGAAACTCCAGAATGACGCCGCGCGACCTGTTCACTGATCGGCGTCTCGTGTCCTTCCTGGTTCTCATTTTGTTCGACACCGAACCGCAGCAGCGGACCGCCGGCGCCGAACTCGATCAAGTCATCGTGCGCCAATTCTCCGACTACTACCCGCCGTCCGTTAATCAACGTTCCGTTGGTCGAACCAAGATCACGCAGCAGATACTGATCACCGCGCCGCATGACTTCAGCGTGATGCGATGATACGCGTAGTGCGTCTTCTCCGAGACAGAGCATGTTGTCGACCGCGCGCCCGATGGAGATTCGCCGGCCATCGAATTCCGCGCGTTCTCCTTTTTTCGAGGTGATGACGTAGGTGAAAGTAGCGCGCATGCTAAGGCACCAAATGCATCAGGAATTCGCGATTGCCTTCTGCTCCGAGAATCGGAGACTCAATCACAGCGGCCCCGCTCAATCCGATCTCGAGAGCGGCTTGCCTGATCTCATCCAGCACTCGCCGATGTTTTGCAGGATCGGTCACGATTCCGCCTCGCCCGACTTCCCCTTTGCCTACTTCGAACTGAGGTTTGACCAGCGCGATCACGTCAGCGACTTCCGTAAGGCAGTTTCGCACCGCCGGAAGGACCTTGCTGAGCGAGATAAATGAAACATCAATCGTTGCGATCTCGAAGCGAACCGGGAATTGATCGGAGCTTAAGTTACGAGCGTTTATCCCTTCCTGAACGACAACGCGCGGATCTTGACGCAAGCGCCAGATAATCTGATTGTGACCGACGTCTATCGCCCAAACACGCTGTGCCCCATGCTGAAGCAGGCAATCAGTAAATCCGCCGGTCGACGCACCGACGTCCAGACAGTTCTTGCCTTCAGGATTGATGTTGAACTCGCGAAGCGCGGCTTCGAGCTTGATGCCTCCACGGCTCGCGTATCGAGGGGTCTCTCCTTTGATTCGAATATCATCGCTCGGGTTGATTAATTGCCCGGGCTTGTCTATGCGTTGCTCTCGAACCAGAACTTGCCCGGCGATAATCAATGCTTGAGCCCGGGTGCGGCTCTCGGCCAGCCCCCGTTCGACTAAGACTTTGTCAATTCGTTCCCTGATCATTCTTGTTCTGTGACTCCCCGGTCGAGTGAAAGATTACCCGACTGATAAACAATCACGCTATCGCTGCCGTATAACCATATCTCAGCCAGTGCGAGAGAAAACTTTAACGGCAAATGGACACGGCGTATAATCGGTTGCGGTTAATCGCGCAAGCTTGAACCTGGAGGCAAAATGTTCTGTCCAAAATGCGGCAGCCAGACGGTAGAGGGTCAGCGATTCTGCAAGGCTTGCGGCACCAACGTTCAGCTGATCAACGATGCTCTTCGCAGCGGCGACAGTTCCCAGGCGCCATTCGGCATTGATGTCGAGGCATTGAAGAAAAATGCAATCGACTTCGCGCAAAGCTGGAAAACCGGTTGGAGCGGCATCGCAAACGGAAAGGACTGGCATCACGGGGCTCGGGAATCAGCGCAAGACATAAGAAGCTCGGCACGCGAGATAAGAGAAATAAGAAGGAAGGCGAAAGAGGAAGCCCGCCGCCAAAACCTTCCGAAGCCCAGGGAATACATGTCCTATTCGTGGCAGCACAACCTCAGAAATGGCCTGGTGAGCCTGTTCTGGGGCGGCGGGCTCGGGATTGTTCTGTACTATCTCGGCCGCACCGTTATCGACGCTGGATTGATCAGGCAGTTGGAAGAGTCGTCGGGCGGACACGTTCAGGGGCTCGAGCCGCTTGTGAGAATCCTCTGGTTGATAGCGTTGCTGCCGGTGCTCAAGGGGCTTGCTCGAATTATTTATGCGGCGTTCTTTGGCGAGTCGATGGCAACGCTGACTGCGCGGTTCACGCCGCAGGGGTTGTTGGAAGAAGCACCGCCCTCCATTCGACAGGACACCGCCCCGGTAGGCCAAACGGAACCCGTGAGATCATATGAGCCTTTTAGTTCGCCTTCAACCGAGCCGCCTCCAAGCGTAACCGAACATACAACTCATATTTTTGAAGAGGAACAACGGCAGGCCAGACGCGAAACTCAATAAGGCAGATAGGGGTGGCCCTCCTTGGCCACCCTCTTCGGTTGTCAGTACATCGTAGATGGGCAAACACGGGCGGCCACGGAGGGGCGGCCCCTACATGCTCTTCTCAGTAATATCCCTCACAAAATCAATCAGCGCGTCGCTCCAATGACGCAGCGGTTCGAGTCCCAGCTTCTCGGACACGAGGCATCTCATCGCGGTGTTATGCGGACGCGGCGCGCGCTGATTCAAGTCCTCGCGTTTGACCGGTACAATCTGCAGTTCCCCAAACCCGGCTAAATCAAGGGCTCGCCGGGCGAAGTCGAACCAGGTCGTCGGGCCGCTCGACGTGACTTGATAGAGGCCGTGCGCTCGAAGTCTGATGATCTGTTCGATCCGACCTGCAAGGTCGGGCGCATAAGTGGGAATCGAAGTCTGGTCGATCACGCCTTTCAGGTTCGCTCCTCTGCGCGCGTACTCGATTATCCGGCTCCCAAAGTTCTTTCCTCCAACGCCGAATAACCACGAAGTTCGCACCACGTAGAATCGCTCGGCCTCTTCGCGCACCGCAAACTCGCCTGCCAGTTTCGCCGCCCCGTAAACGCTCAAGGGCTTCGGCTCGTCCTCCTGTGTGTAGAAACCCTCCTTCGATCCGTCGAACACGTAGTCAGTGCTCACGTGCACGATGTCCGCGCCGAATTCACGGCACGCGCGCGCGAGAAATCGCGGACCGCTCGCGTTTACAGCGAAGGCCCAGTCGCGATCGATCTCGCAACGATCGACGTCGGCAGTAGCAACGCAGTTGATCACGACGTCCGGACGAAACAACTCGACCGCGTCCCTGACATCGTCCTGGTTGGTAATGTCCAGTCCCGAATGCGGCAACGGGATTACTCTCCAGCCGGACTGCGTAAGCCGAGCGTTCATCGAGCGTCCTAACAAACCTCCGGCGCCCGTGATCATTGCCGTCGACGGTTCGGATAACATCAACTCGCCGTTTGCCTGGGGAATCAGGTCCGTTTCGGTTGGAGGCTCGGCTACAGTCAGCGCGGAGCGCTCGGCACTGAAAGGCGCGTTCCTCGAACTTAAATCGTCCCCGGCGCAAAAACTGGAGCCTACATTACACATATGCAAGGTTTAACTTCAGTGGCGAATCCACCGAATCTGCTGAATGAATTTGAGCCAATGAAACCGGCGCTGCCTGTTATGAAGAGACGCATTGCCTGCCTCTGAGTGAATGATCGCAGATTGTAGTCGCCAGCTTGCAACTTAATCAACAGTCGCAGCAGTCTGGTTCGTCAGGTGTTGTAATTTGCACTCGCAATTCGATACGCGAATCCCGAGGTATGATAAATCCGTTACAAATCAAAAGTGTTATTGATCTCAATTGAGTTATGAGATATCCTAGGCTCGCTAAGCACCTCACATTAGCAATAACCGTTCAAGTAAAGGAGATTATCATGAATGTGAGGAGTAGTTTGTTGAAGAGGGTCGCTCTTGGTAGCCTGATCAGTCTCGTGTTGCTCGGAAATACATCCGCGCAGTTCACACCGATCACAGTGTATAACGTAACCGAAGGAGGTGTTTATCCTCAGGGCTGCGGAGTTTGTTGTAGGGAAGGCATAAGTACCTGCAAGATCCTAGAGAGTGTTACCATAGGCAAAGTGGCGGAATACGGACCAGGAGTAAACTCAGTAATACCTAATGGGGGTGGTCTCTACGTTATCTGGAGTCAGTTGAAGAGTAGCAACGACTCTCATTTTTCCCCGTGTTGGGGTTGTGGCGCCATCTTTGATGACAATGCTTATGCGAACCATCAAGGTACATCTTTCGTTTGTCCCAAGCTATTTACTGGTGCGGATGGCACTGGTACGCAAACAACGGACTGCAACATGTTGGCGGGTGGTCAAAGCTGTGGTGTGAGTGGTCAATACTTCGGGACTATCGTCGATTCAAAGAGGGCTCAGGTCTATTTGTTCATTCCCACGGGGTACGCCAGTGTGGAGCAGGACGTCTCACTCGATGTCACAAAGAGCGGCAGCCGCAAGTATAGCGGCGGCTACGCGCTTACCTTTAATGCGAATCCAGACCCGAACTTTGTAGGGGACATGGCGACTTACATCCTATCCCAAACTCCTAATTCTGGATGTCAATGAGTACCAAGACTAGTACTCAGCATTCCGCCATTTCACCACGGATGCGTTGACATGTCGCCGTGCGCGATTCTAATAACGTTGCGGATCATCGTCGCTTGCTTATCTTCAAAGGGGTCGTGTCCCAGCCGGGCAACTTTGTTGATGTGCTTTGCAGCCTGTGCTATAGTGCCGCGCGTAATCGCTTGGACGAATCATCAAGTTTGTAGATCCGGTTTCAAACGACTGACTTTCAATCGAGCTAGTGCGCAAGAAGGGCCGATTCGAGAACCTCGCCCAAACGAATACGTCCGCTTCATGAATTGTACTAGTTCTTCCGTTCACCCTAAGTCTGCCGCCGGGTGGCAGACGACGAACAACAACCAGGAGGAGGCGAACCAATGAAAAGATATATCGCGTCAATCATTGTAATGACGCTCACCATTGTGTCGATTGCGTCGATGCTTATCCGGTCCGCCAGAGCGGACACGGTAATCTTCACCGCTCAAATGCTCGCGTCAAATGAAACAACGCCAGTTAGCAATGCCGACGTAAACGCTTTTGGAAATGTCACGGTCACGGTCGACACGGTTACCAGCACCTACAGGTTTGATTGGGCGGTGAACGGTGTCGGAGCAAGTGCGATCATACTCTCGCACATTCACGAGGGGGCGGCGGGCGTACCCGGGCCAGTCAGAGTCGATTCCGGATTAGCTCCCAACACCAACCAGATCACTGTTGTAAATGGGAGCGCGGCTTTCAGCAAGGGCGGGATATCGGGGCCCGCCGACGTAACCACAAGGCTCCTTGCCAATCCCGCAGGCTTCTACTTCAACGTCCACTCGAACCTGAGTCCGGGTGGAGTAGTGCGCGGTCAGCTTGTGCGTCAAGCGGCAACATCGGGAACCGGCGCTCCTACGTTGTCGGAGTGGGGCGCGATACTGATGGGACTGCTCGTCATTGCGGCTTGCCTGTTCTTCCTGGCCGGGAGAAGCAAAGCCGCGATGGCTCTTGCGGGTGCTGCGCCTTCGACTCCTGCTCAGCAAACGGCAGCGATAGACTGGAAGCTGCTGGCGAAGGTCACGCTGGTGGTCGAAGCTGTCATCGTTCTGGCGCTCATTGCGTTGTCGGCCAAGGCTGCAGATGTCGCCGGTGCTCTCGCCTCCGGACTCGTGGTCGCGTTTGTTCTTCATCTCTTGATCGGCACCGAGAGACGACGTTAGTAACGCCTCAACTTCAGAAGGCTCGCTCCGCCGGAGACCACGCGAAACGCTGCGGTCTCCGGCGAGCCTTGCCGATCATGGCGAGGATCCCCTGCTAACAATTGAACAAGCAAAAAGCTACGTGATCGCGAACCGCAAGACCTTGCGGTTTCTCGGGCTGTTCGCGCTGATCTTCGGCGCCCTGTATTTTCTGTTCGGCACCGCCCCCGGGGTGAGGAGCGGCATCATAAAGCCCTATACTGAACTGCTGGCAAAGGTGGTGGCAGCGATCGTCAACCTCTTCGGGGCGGGCGCAATCGCGAGCGGCACCGAGGTATCGTCGTCACGATTCTCGATAAACATTGCGATGGGTTGCGACGGCGTTGAAGCATCGAGCCTTTTTCTCGCGGGCGTGCTCGCATTTCCCACCTCGTGGCGTGCCAGGCTGATCGGATTCGCGCTGGGCGCCCCGCTGATTCATGCCATCAACCTGGGTCGGCTGGTTGGTTTGTATTACGCCGGAGTATATTTTCCTTCGGTAATTGAAGAGCTGCATGTCTACGTCGCCCAGACCATCGTCATCCTCCTCTCAACCGCCATCCTTATCCTCTGGCTCGAGCGATTCGCTCTTCAACATCGGCAATCATAGATGGACAAGGCTCCTGGTTCTCGGAGTGGTTCTGTATCTCGCACTTCTTCCGGTGTGGTGGTATTTGCTCCCGCTGCTCGCGGCCGTGGCCGGGGGGATCGCGAACCTGATCTATCCTCTTTTTGACGCACGCGTCTTCATTAGTCCGGAGGGTCGACTGGTTAGAGTAATCGTCACACTGTCGGGCGGGGATGGCCCGCAGCCGGCTTCTTCCAATCTGCGGCTCGACACCGTGACTTATGGGCTGCCGATGCTTGCGGCGCTGGTCGTAGCCACAAACTCGGAATCACTACGCGCGAGGTTGCGAACACTGGCGGCCGGACTCAGCGTCATGCTTGTGCTCACTGTGGTTGCGGTAATGGCGTGGGCCAAGCTGGCCACCCTCGGGGTTGATGAGCAACTCACCCAGAGCGGAGATCGAGCCAGCTTCCTGTTTTACATATTCCATGGTTATGCGTTCTCGCAGCCGGTCGTGGCCATTCTGTTGTGGCTCGCGATGGTGATGCTTGGGATGTTCAAACAGCAAAAGAGGCAGCACGCGACCGCAGCCGTACTGCGCAATGCGCCATGTCCATGTGGCAGCGGTCGAAAGTACAAAAGATGCTGCGCCCCTTGAAGTGACGGCCGTTATGAAATGCGAGGACTCTCTTCAAACCGTGTGTGCTAAATTATCGTGAATGTCAGAGAAGCACTCATCCGACATTGAAGCCTTCATAGACATCCTGCCCGATCCGGCCGGAGCGCGAGCGTTCTTGAGCCGGTTGGAAGCCGCGGGGAGCGGCCTCCCTGATGATCGGAGAGAGAATCAGCTTCTCCTCTCACGACTGCTCTTGCTTGCGGGTAACAGTCCCTTTCTCGCCGAAACTCTCCTCAGACATCCCGAGAACATCGCCTGGCTCGAGGCCGAGACCAAACACGACTTCCATCGATTAAAGTCCGGCGAGCAGTTGTCAGAGGAGCTGGCTCGCTTCGTAATTCGAACCATCGATCTGGATGACACTATGCGCCTCGCCATGTTCAAACGTCGTGAAATGCTGAGAATCTATCTTCGGGACTGTCTTGGGATCGCAACTCTATCCGAAGTGACCGAAGAACTGTCGAACCTCGCCGATGTGATTCTGAGTTACAGCCTCGCGCGCGCTCACCAGGTGTTGACCAAACTTCACGGCGCGCCCCAGGGACACGACGAGCGAGGAAGAATAGCTAAATCGGAGCTCGCGATTGTGGCTTTGGGCAAGCTCGGCTGCCGTGAGCTTAATTACGCATCGGACATCGACCTTCTTTTCTTGTATTCCGCGAGCGGAGAAACCTCGGGAGACGGACGAAACCCGAAGTCGGTCATCGGCAACAAAGAGTTCTTCACCAGAGCCGCCGAGATGGTCGTTCAGACGGTCGGGCGAAGCTCTGAGGAAGGCGCGGTGTACAGGATCGATCTCAGACTGCGCCCATATGGCCGCGACGGCGATCTGGTTTGGGAGGTGGAGCGCGCTGCGGAATATTATCGTAATCGTGCTCACAACTGGGAACGACAGGCGCTCATCCGAGCGCGCGCCGCTGCCGGAAGCGATGTCGTTGCCGCTCGGTTCCTCGAGAAAGTCCGCGATGCAATCTTCACTAAGGACGCGCTTCCGGAAACGCTCGAAGGTGTGCGCCGCGCAAAAGAGAAGATTGACCGAAAAGAGGCCGCGCGGGGGCGCGGTTTCAACGTCAAGCTGGGACCGGGCGGGATTCGCGAGATCGAATTCATCGCTCAAGCGCTTCAACTTAAGCATGGCGGCCGCGAGCCTTGGGTGCGTTCGGCTCAAACCCTCATTGTGCTCGCCAGGCTCGCCGAGAAGAATTACTTGTCGGAGGGCGAGCGTGCGAGATTGTCGGCTGCGTACACGTTCCTGCGCACTGCCGAGCACCGTTTGCAGATGGAACACGGGGCGCAGACTCATACGCTCCCTGCCGCGCGGCAGAAGTTAGAGATGCTCGCGCGCCGTTGCGGATACACGCAGACGAACGATCCGGTTGCCCACTTTTTGCAAGACCTTCAGAAACACACTTCAGAAGTGCGAGCTGTCTATAATCGTGTTTTCGTCGATGTGCCGCCAACCGAAACTGGCAGCGGAGCCTCCGCGGTACTCGCGCCCGGCAATGAGAACGCGCGTCTAGTCAAAGACGCCGCTGCCCGACTGAGCCATCTGATCGCGACCCCTGACAATGCTAAACACTACGTCGAGCAGATTCTCGTGTCTGCGCTTCCCCACGCGATAAACCCTTCGCGCTCGCTTCGAAACCTGACGGCGTGGGCTAATTCATTCGCGACCTATGGGCTCGATCAACTTCACTCAATGGAGTGGATGCTTTCGGGCGGCCAATGGTCAATACTGATTGAGCGTTTAGTGCTCGTGCTCAGCAGTCAGTACCTTGCGCACCTGCTGATATCGCGCCCAATACTCGCGCGTGCTCTTATCGACGACGCGAATGTTCAAAACAACGCGGACGTTTTGCGACAGCTGCGCGACGCGGTCTCCACTGAGCGTGACGCAGATCACAAGGCGGACGCCTTACGTCGAGCGTGGCATCGCCTGCTGGTCGAGCTTGGGTATCGAGACATGTCCGCAGTCTATGGTCCGTGGTCGGTAGACCGCAGTCCGTCGCCTGAAGACATCTCAGGGGTCGGGAGTCTAGCGGCGTTAGGACTGCCGACCTACGACGGTCAACTGACCGCGGACGACAGACTCCGGACTACGGACCAGCTCCGATCGAGCAATCTTGCACAGACCGCACTCGCCGAAGCGGTTCTGAAGATCGGCTTGGAGATCGCTCTCGAATCGATAAGCCTTCCGAGGTCCAATATCGAATCACCGCTGAGCTCTGAACTAATGTTCACAATCCTTGGTCTCGGAAGGCTGGGACACGCGGGCATGGACTACGGTTCGGATCTCGACCTTCTGATTGTGTTTGATGACGAGCGCGACTGGCCTCTGGCGGCCCTAACCACCAGCGCAGAGATCGGCACTCCGCAAGAGTTCTACGCGATGCTCACCTCGAAACTTGTGCAGGTGCTGGCGTCGCTTACGCGGGAAGGTCTGCTCTATCGGACCGACCTTAGGCTTCGGCCCGAGGGTAAGAGCGGACCGGTTGCGGTTGGGCTTAAGAGTTTGGTGACATACCTCGCTGAGCGAGCTTCTGCCTGGGAACACTCGGCGTACCTGAAGGCCCGGGAAGTTGCGGGCAGCCCGGAGTTCGGCGAGCGAGCCCGCACGTCGATCGGCGAAGCGTGCTTTGAGGCTGCATCGCGGAATCAAATGCTCCAAATAGAGCTGCGTGAGATGCGCGCTCGTCAGATGAAGGAGAAGGCCCGAGGCAATCGCCCAAACATCAAGTGGGGTCCCGGCGGAATGAACGACGTTTATTTCGTAACCAGATACTTACAGCTTCGCGATCGAATCTACTTTCCACCCGAGCGCGGGACCGCGGCGCTTGTCACGCATCTTGGCGAGTCAGGTGCGATCGACAGCCGTTCCGCATCGGCGTTGTTCACTGGATATACGTTTCTGAGAAGGCTCGATCACTGGATGCGACTTCTTTTGGACAGGCCGAACCCGACGCTTCCCGCCTCTACGGTTTCACTTCGCGATCTGATTCGAGCGCTTGGTTTACCGTCTATTATCGCATTCGAAGCGGAGTTCGCGAATCAAACCGCCGCTATTCGTGAAGTGTATGACCGGGTGTTTGGATTAGCTTGAACCTTCAGCCCACGCAGTGGGCGCCCGCTTCGCGGGCTGCGCCTCCTGGGCGGAGGCGGGCGTCAATTAATTCGCGATTACGTAGTGACCTTCATCGAGCTGCGCTGATCAGCAGTCTCTGTGCTGCTGAATACACGTCATCTACTTCAACTCGAGTCATGCAGCGATGATCAATTGGGCACTCGCGCAGCATGCACGGCGAGCATTCGACATCGTGGCGCACGACCGTCGCCAGCTCTGAAAGCGGGCGAGTCGCAAAGTGTTCGGTAGGTCCGAAAACTACGACTGTCGGCACACCTAAAGCTGCCGACACGTGAGCGGTTCCGGTATCGTTGGATATCACCATTGAAGTGCACGTGAGGATCGCTTTCAGTTCAGCAATGGATGTCCGGCCGGCAAGAACTAAGGCATCGGATTTCATTCGCGCCGCGACTTCATTGGCGACTTCAATGTCGCCCGCCGTTCCGACAATGACCGTTTGAAAACCATTCCGCCCGGCTAGCAGGTCCGCTGTCGAGGCAAACCTCTCGGCGATCCAGCGCTTGGCTCGGCTGTTAGTCGCTCCGGGACTCAGAGCGAGAATCGGAGGCGGGGTGACGCGGTGACGCGGCGACGCGGCGAAAGCATGCGCATCCCCGTCATCAAATTGCCCGGTCGCCGAGCCGTTGCGGATGCCAAATTCTTTGAGCATCCGGTATCCAAGCTCCCGTTGATCATCGCTAACGTTAAGTCGCGGTTGCGCAGCATCGAAATCTACGTGGCTCTCGCCCGTCATCTCTTTTTCAAGAGCCGCTGCGATGTTCAGGTAGTAACGCACTTGATGTGTGCTCTTGTTATGGGGCTCGAACGGGATGACATCATCGAGCAGCACTCCTCGTCGATCAGTAGCGTAACCTGCAATCCTTTTTGCCCCACCTGCTCGCGCCTGCAACGCCGCGCCAAAAGCGTTTTGAAGCAACACCGCCATATCAAAGCTTTCGCGTCTCAGTTGGCGCGCTTCGCTGATGAAGTTGATTGCGGTTTGAAAGACGCTCTGACCGTCGTGAACAGAAATCAGTTTGTCAGCTAATCCTTCGCCTTCAAACAAGCCGGCGACCCAGGGCCGCGCGACGAGTGTTATCTGCGCATTCGCGAAGATGCGACGAAGTTCCCTCAAGGCCGGCAACGCCATCACGACGTCCCCAACCCAGTTTGGAACACGAACCATGATCTGCGCAGGGGCTGGGGGATGGGGGATGGGGGTTGGGGAAGACGCTATCTGATGCGGAGATTCTTCGCTCATCTGGATGAACTCGAGCGCTGGTGGGTTCCGGTTGCCAACCCCAACCCCAACCCCTAACCCCCAACCCCAATCTGACTGTAATCACTGACGACGGACTTGTCCCCAAGAACAGTGCCGCTTCCGAGTTCGACCGCTCGCCCTATGTGACAACCCTTACCAATCACTGAACCCTGGACCGTCGAGCCGGCGCCGATGCGCGTGCCGCCGCGCACGACTGAGTTCTCGATTCGCGCGCGCTCCTCGACATAACAGTTCCGGCTAACCACTGAATTGAGTATCTGCACGCCTGCCTTCAAGGTGCAGCTTGGATCCACGACCGAGGGCTGTTCGATCTCAGCGCTTGCATCGAACTTCTCGCCGCGTTCGGTCGCGAGAAGCGCGAGTAACTTCACACGTCCGGCGATCACATCGAGGTTCGCTGCGAGGTAGCTCGAAGTCGTTCCGATGTCTCTCCAGTAGCCACTCCACACGTACGCGAAGAACGGCTCTGCGCGCTCGAGGAGTTGGGGGAAGACGCCGTACTCGAACATGAACGGCTCGCCTTCAGGAACATAGTCGAGCACCCGCGGTTCCAGGATGTAGATGCCCGCGTTAATCGTGTCGCAGGTTACCTCTTCAGGCTTTGGCTTCTCGAGAAAGCGGCGCACGCGGCCGTCTTTCCTATCCGTTTCAACCAGACCGTATGCGGTCGGGTTTGCTACTGGCGTCAGCACGATGGTCGCCGCAGCCTGGCGCTCACGATGAAAGCGAATGACTTCATTCATGTCGATGTCCGTTAGAACATCGCCGTTAAAGACCACGGTCGTTTCGCGTATCAGGCTCGCGGCATTGCGATAAGCTCCGGCGGTGCCGAGGGGCGACGCTTCGACCGCGTAGCTTATGCGAACATTGTAATCAGTTCCGTCGCCGAGCTTATCCTCGATCTTCTGTGGCTGATACGAGAGCGACAGAATCACATCTCGCACATCGGCGCGTTTGAGCAGCTCGAGCTGATAGAGCAGGAAAGGCTGATTGGCGATTGGTACTATGGGTTTGGGCGTGTGCATCGTTAGCGGGCGAAGCCGAGTGCCTTTGCCGCCCGCCAGTATTAATGCCTGCATCTGAAACCGGTGCTCCTTGTCTAGATTTGGTCAGTTCAAATCCAGTCGATTTGTTTAGGCGTCTGCTCAGTGTTCGGAGTCTAGCACCGCGTCGTTTGGTCTGACAAACGTTGCGCCTGCAGCGTGTGGTTCTTGCGATTCCGATGTGAGTGCGAGTGTGGCGACTGCGTTGTCCTCCGCGCCCTCATTGTACTCGGCGGTTCTTCTTTATCAGTGTCCGCATCAACCGCCGAGGGCCAAGAGTCGAGTCATTGCTACAGGGTAACTATGTCCACCCTTAGCAGTGGTTCAGTTTGGTCTGCAGTCGGAAGGAACCGCTGATTCGCGCCGCCTTCGGTGCGCTGATCGGCGCAGATCCGCGAAACGAAGTCAGCGCAGATCAGCGGTTCCTTCTAAGCGGCAAGGTCGTCCACGTCAAACTGAACCACTACCCCACGCTTCTATGTGGTCCTGATTCATGTGTGATAAAAGATGTGTGATAAAATAGAATCACAGCTGGAAGCGAGCACACCTTTGCGAAAGGGAATCACATGTCAGACGCATTCATACTATCCGGCGCGAGGACGCCGGTCGGAAAGCTTCTTGGGGCGCTCAAGGATTTCAGCGCGGTTGATCTGGGAGTGATCGCCGCTCGAGCCGCAATCGAGCGAGCAGGCGTTGATGCAGCTCTGGTCGACGAAGTCATAATGGGCAATGTTGTTCAAGCCGGCAACGGACAAAATCCAGCGCGGCAGGTGGCTTTAAGAGCAGGTGCATCCGACACGGTGGCCGCGCTTACAATCAACAAAGTTTGCGGCTCTGGTTTGAAAGCGGTGATGCTGGCGGCAAATGGAATCAAAGTGGGCGAGATTACTCTCGCCGTTGCGGGCGGAATGGAGTCAATGACCGGCGCCCCCTACCTCTTGAAAGGGGCGCGCCAAGGCTACAGATTGGGCAATGGCGAGCTGATCGACTCAATGATCCAGGACGGTCTGTGGTGTGCGTTCGATGACTGGCATATGGGCTGCACCGGAGAGGTGGTCGCCGACCGATATCACATCGGGCGCGAGGAACAGGACGAGTACGCGCTCAACTCGCATCGCAAGGCGCTGGCTGCGATTAATGAAGGCCGCTTCGATCGCGAAATTGTTCCGGTCGAGATTCCGCAGAAGAAAGGCGCGTCGCTGATCGTTAAAAAGGACGAAGGTCCTCGCGAAGATACTTCGCTTGAGTCTCTGGCGCGACTAAAGCCGGCTTTCAAGAAAGACGGAACGGTGACCGCGGGCAACGCACCGGCTGTCAATGATGGCGCGGCGGCGCTCGTAGTTGCGTCAGCGGAAACAGCGCGCAGGCTTGGCCGCAAGCCGATGGCCCGCATTGTTGCGCAAGCCACAACCGGAGTCGAGCCGAAGTTGGTGATGATGGCCCCGGTCACGGCGATTCAAAAGACGCTCGAACGAGCTGGCTGGGACCTTGCCGACGTTGAACTCATCGAATTGAACGAAGCTTTCTCGGTCCAGGCGGTCGCGGTTTCGCGGGAGCTCGGGATCGATCCGGCAAAGCTAAACGTCAACGGGGGCGCAGTAGCGCTTGGCCATCCGATTGGCGCAAGCGGGGCGCGAATACTTGTGACGCTGCTTCATGAAATGGAGCGGCGAGACGTAAGGCGCGGGCTTGCGGCGCTGTGTCTTGGGGGCGGCAACGCGGTCGCGATGGCCGTCGAGAGATAATAGTTTCACGTTCTCTCTTTCCTGTATGGATGCGTATCAAAGCCTCGCTAGCGCGGGTCCAAACTAAGGTCATGTCAAATCCCATCTATGTCGAAGCGTAGGTCAGAAAAACGCGGGGCCCGCGCGGAGGCAACCAGGCATCCGAAAAAGTCCAAACCTGTAATATCAGGATCGCTGACCGTAGCAGACAGTCTCAAAAGAGTCGGCCAATTTCTCAACGAGTGGCGAAGCGTTTATGTGTTGGTCCCTGTCCTGCTCGCGCTGTTGACGTCGATCAACACGCTCGAGTGCGGTTTCGCGCACGATGATGTGCCGCAGATTCTCAACAACGAATTCATCCAGGACATAGCTTATTTGCCGTTCGCTTTCACTACGAGTGTCTGGTCGTTCATGAGCGAAAACATAAGGGCCACGACTGACCTGTACTATCGCCCGATGTTCGCCGTGCTCTTCACGCTCAACTATGCGTTGTTCAGCACTACTGCGTGGGCCTGGCACCTGGTCAACGTATTGATCCACGCCGCCGTATCGTTTCAGGTCTTCATCGTCTTGAGAGAAGTGTCGCAACGCAAGTGGGTTGCGCTAACGGCGGCGGCACTATTCGCAGTCCATCCGGTTCACGCCGAATCGGTCGCATGGATTTCCGGAGCAACTGATCCGCTGATGGCGCTGTTCTTTCTACCAGCTTTTTTCTGCTACCTTCGATACCGGCAAAAAAAACTCAAGCTCTTGCTGGTTCTTGCAGCGGCCGCTTATTTTCTGGCGTTACTTACCAAAGAGACGGCGCTGGCCCTTCCACTCCTGGTTGCCTATTTCGAGGTGGTTCACAACCGGAAACGTTCCCCCTTCAAGCAAAGAGCAATGTCGACTTTGTTGATGGGTGCGATCTTTTCCGTGCCGACGCTCCTCTACTTCTTGATGCGGTACAACGTCATCGGCAGCCTGCTGATAAGCCCTGACCGCCCGGTGTACCCTCTCGGGTGGATTCTGATGACGCAGCCCATAGTAATAGCAAAATATCTTTGTTTGATGGCGGCGCCAATGGCGTATAGCTTCCAACACTATACCGCGCTGGTTGGCTCGATCGCTTCCGTCTCATTCCTTGCGCCTTTTGCGTTGGTTGCAGCTATCGGGTTAGGTCTGTTTCTTATTAAGTCTCGCGAGTTGAATTTCGCGGCGGTATGGTTCATCGCAACACTCGCGCCGAGCCTGGCGGCTGCACGAACCTTTCACCCCGTCTCCATGGTACAGGAGAGATATCTTTATCTGTCTTCTCTTGGATTTTGCTTTGCCGTAGCGCTTGGGATTGAATGGCTGGCAGCACGCAAGGTGCGAGTCGTGCGGATGTCTGTTTTGGCGCCCGCTTTGACCGTAGCTCTGATCGTCTTATGGAGCGTGGTCACAATCGAACAGAATATGACCTGGCGAGATACGTTGAGCCTTTTTCGACACTGCGTAGCCGTCAATCCAAAAGCGCCGCTCGCGAGAACCGCGCTATCGACGGTGTATTATACCGCGGGTATGAAACGGGAGGCGGAAGCGGAGGCGCGCACCGCGCTCGATCTTGATCCATCTTGTATTGACGCTTACGTGAATCTGGGTTATTTCGCGCGCGCGTCCGGCAGGCTGGATGAAGCAATTGATTATGTCAATCGCGCCAAGAGGGCAGTCACCGATGAGCCGGAAAAGAAAGCTTATGAGGCGAGCTTGAATCACGATGCGGGGCTGCTCTATGAGCAGAAGAAAGATTTCGATCTTGCGGAAGAGAACCTGCAACGCGCAGTTGAATTGAGGCCCTCGGCTCCGAACTTCTACGATCTTGCCGGGTTCTATTTCGATCGGGGCCGCTACGAGGAAGCTCGAGAAGGATACGAAGAAGCCTCGCGGCATGCTCGTCGGTTCGGCCTGATACATCTCAAACTGGGCCAGACTTATGATCGGCTTGGTCAGTTTGAAAATGCGCGAGCGGAGTATCAGATGTATCTGGAGCTTACACCCTACGCAAAAGATCGAAGCGAGATCCTGCGCCGCCTGGCTCACCCATAAGCATCACCAAGGCATCTGCTGCGAGTGAGACCGTTATCCGGGCTCTTAACAGACATAGCAAACAATGCCGCTACCCATCACCGAGGCCTTCTCCTTCGAGAGAAAGTTCCGAGCAACTAGGCGGAGCCGCTTACGGGCCGGTCTGCTCATTGTTTCAGTTGGCGTCCTGGTGTGTGCGATTATCGCCGCTCCCTTCTTCTATTCAAATTCCGCCCAACCAGGACAGGTAGAGATTAGACAAACCAAGGACATGGGGATACATCTGGCGGTGATGGGGCAGTTCGACAAGGTGCTCAGATCTGGCGTCGTTTACCCTCGATGGTTGCCGGATGTCAATTATGGATACGGGAATGCGTGGCCCAACTTCTACCAGCCCGGCTTCTACTATTTGACGTCGCTAATCAACGCCGTTACGGATAACTGGATCGACACACTATTCCTCATCACGTTTTTCGGTCTGTTCGGGTCGGGATTGGCCTTCTACGTTCTGGCCCGGCTTTTCTTCAGCAGGCTGGCAAGCGTCATCTCGGCGACAGTGTATGTGTTGCTGCCCTATCACTCGTTCGATGTTTTTTGGCGGGGGGCGATGCCGGAATACTTAAGCTTCGTTTTGTTACCGCTGATCCTGTACTTCTTCTGCAAGCTGGGCAGTAAAGGCCACGCGCGTTATTACGCAGGACTCGGCGTGTGCTACGGTGCGTGTCTGATGATCCATATCCCAATTGCCTACCTGCTTTCATATATTCTCGTTGCGTACGCGCTGGTGTGGGCCGCTTGCAGGCGGGATTGGAGTGTCGTTGTCCGGATAGGTTTAGGAATGAGCGTTGGCGTCTTGCTGAGCGCGATCTACTGGTTGCCCGCCGCCGCCGAAATCAAGTACGCCGTCGAGACCGTAACGACGTTGTTCCGGTACGACCAGAACTTCATCAGTCAGCTATATGCAGATCCATACGGCAATTTGTTGAGAGCCATATTTGCAATTCAGGCAGTCGCGCTGCTTGCCGTGATTGTCGCAGTAATTTGGCTGAGATGGCGCGGAACAATCAGACGCAATCCAACGACGGCATTGGCTCAAACGAGAGTGGGAGACCGGAAAAGCTTTTCGCATGAGAGCATGTGGATCGCTCTGGGCGCGCTTTCCTTATTCATGAACCTGCCTGTCTCTTATTATCTTGCGCGATTGGCCCCAAGGATAAACGTTGTTGCCTTTCCATACCGGTGGTTGGTGTTCGTATGCCTTTTCACATCGCTGATGACAGCAGCACTGGCCGAGCGGTTGCGCGGCGTCGGCGAGACGGCAAAAACCGGCCCGAATAAGGTAAGGATGGCCGCGCGAATAGCGGTTGCCGCTGCAGTTATAGTTCTCGGGATGAACATCTGGTTCTCGGCCCAGGCTGTTATCATTTCGTCGCTTTCAAGTCCTATGATCAAACCAGAAGCCGATTTCCTCTGTGATACCTACTGCCCGACGGGAGCGCCGCCAGCCGGAAACTTACCGCGAACCGAGCGGACAAGAATCGAGTCCGGCTCTGGAAGCACCGAGATAGCTGAATGGTCGCCCCTCTATCGGAAAGCCATAATCACAACTGATGAACCGGCCACAGCAAGATTCACCACATTCAACTTTCCGGGCTGGACTGCTCGCGTAGATGGCGCGGATGTACAGATATCAAGTGACGCGGTCGGGGCACAGCTAATCTCAGTGCCGCGGGGCAGGCACACGGTCGAGATCAAGTTCGGCAGCACGCTGGCGCGGAATCTCGGTGCTGCTTTATCAGTCGCAGGTGTTTTTCTTGTATGCGTAATAATGGTGCCGGGGCGTCTGTGGCCCGTCAGCCGAGTACAACGTCTGCGAGTCAACGAAGCTGTACGGTAGACTGTCCAGTCTGCGGGTGTTCCTGCCCGACGAGTAAATCATTTCGCAGCCTGGACAGTCTACGGCACATCTGCAGCGCGGCGGCAGTGATTCGTAGCTGGGGTAACAGGAGGAACGCAATGCACACACGAAAGATCACAAACTTAGCACAAGCGCTTTTGATGATCGCATTAATTACTCTGCCCGGCGTATCAGGGAAGACGCCTAAGAGTATCCCGCCGGAGCCCCTCTCACCCGGGCCATTCCCGGTAGGCGTGACGACCACTGCCTTCGTCGACAACAGCCGCACCGACAACTTCACCAAACAACCGCGCACCCTCGTCACTGAGATCTGGTACCCCGCTGCCGATGAAGCGCGGCAAATGCCTAAGAACAAATACTCCGACTTTACGCCGGGCGGCGTCACTCCTGAGATCGATGAACTAATGAAGAAGGTCTATAAGATGAGCGCAGCCGAAATCGACAAGATCTATTGGAATGAAGCTTACCGCAACGCGCCTGTTCGCAAGGGGAGATTCCCGCTGGTGGTCTTCTCGCATGGAAACGGCGGCTCGAGAAGCCAGAACAGCTTTTGGTGTGACTATCTGGCCAGCCACGGATATATCATTGTGTCGGCGGATCACACCGGCAACGCGACGTGGACGGTGATCAACGGCAAGCCGGTCGTGTTTCAAGCATCGGAGCGCCAAAACTCCGCGAAGGACCGGCCTCGAGATGTGAGCTTTCTGCTTGATCAAATGATTAGTTGGGACAAAGGCGCGGATAAACGTTTCGCGCGGCGGATCGATACTGATCACTCGGCCATCACGGGCATGTCGTTCGGTTCTTACACTGCGCATTGGGCTGCGGATCAGGATCCGCGATTCAAAGCAGTGATCGCGATGTCGGGCGCTCCGCCTTCTCATACCAATCTCACAGTGCCTTCATTGCGAATGCTTGGTACTGAAGACCGGACGATTGGCGTTCCGGGCAACAAGGCCATACGCGAAAATCACGCGATGCATACCGGCCCGTCTTATTTTCTCGAGCTGAAAAACGGAGGTCACTATTCGTTCACCGACATGTTCAAGATTAACAAGACCTTCGGCGACGGAGTGGGAGCAGGGAAGCGCCGAGACACGAACGAGCCGTTTGAGTTCACCTCGATGGAGACGACTTACAAGATCATCAATTCTTACAGCGTCGCGTTTCTGGGTTACTACCTGAAGGGTGAGACTTCCTATCTAACCTTCTTGACCGAGAACCACTGGCCGGATGTAATGAAGTGGGACGTGAAAGGAGTCGGCCCTCGCGAAGTTCACGAAAGATGATTGCGTTAATGTCCGACAAACTTTTCGGTTTGTAGAAATCAGAGTTTGGGCACCAGGGGGGCAATCCCAACGGGATTGCGCCTCACAGCCCAAGGTTGCCGTACTCGGCTACCTTGGGTGCTTCGAGTCATGCCGTCCTCAAAGGTTGTTCGCGGCAACCCCAACGGGGTTGTGGCTCTGAAAGTTGACGGCGACACTCAACAGGAAACGCAACGGCTACACCAGCGGCCGCAACCACTTCAGGGTTGCGTTCAAAGCCGACACCGCGCTGACGTGGCTCCAACACCCAGGGTAGCCGAGTACAGCAACCCTGGGCTGCGAGATACAACCCCGTCGGGGTTGCTGCACAGCCTGGGGTCTTTGCCGACAAACTGAAAAGTTTGTCGGATATTAAGACTCCTACACGTTTCCTTGTTGATTGCCTCAGCCCCTGAGTTGTGATAATTACCCTCGCGGCTTCATCAGGTGTGAGATGTCCGACATAAAAGTAATGATCAGCAGCACCGCCCGCGACTTGCCCGAACATCGCAAGGGAGTGATGGATGCCTGTCAACGGCAGGGAATGTTTCCCACGATGATGGAGCATCTGCCCGCCTCCGACGCCGATGCAATTCAAGAATCACTAAGAATGGTTGATGAAGCGAATATCTATCTGGGAGTGTTCGCTCATCGCTATGGCTACGTGCCCAAGGGTTACGACATTTCAATAACCGAAATGGAATATGACCGCGCCGTCGAACGCGGCATCCCGCGCCTGATATTCGTGATGCACGATGAACATCCGGTCAAAGCGTCAGATGTTGAAACAGGCGAAGGTGCGATCAAGTTGAAGAAGTTCAAAGAGCGAGTGACGAGCGAGCGGGTTGTGAACTTCTTCAAATCGTCTGCCGAGCTGCGCGCCAATGTGATCGATAGCCTCTCGCACTTTCGCGAACGCAAAGAAACTGAGTTTCACTACGTCAGCGATATTCCCAAGCCGCCTGAGATCTACATCGCGCATCCGTACACGCTGTTACAGACGCGCGATTTGATTGGAAGGCAAACCGAATTGAACCAGTTGACCGATTGGGTAGCCGAGCCGGGTTCGGCGGTTTATCAGGCGCGGATCTTTAACGTCGTCGCGATCGGCGGCATGGGCAAGAGCGCGCTCACGTGGAAATGGTTCAACGACATCGCTCCGAATGAAATGAAGCCGCTGGCCGGGCGGATGTGGTGGAGCTTCTACGAGAGCGACGCTACGTTTGAGAACTTCATTATCAGAGCGCTTGCATACGTGAGCGGACGCGCAAGAGAAGACATCGAGAAGAACACCAAGCCGGGCGAACGCGAAGAGTTGTTGCTGGCAGCGCTCGACCGCGAGCCGTTCCTGTTAGTGCTGGATGGGCTCGAGCGAATCCTGATTGCTTACGAACGAATGGATGCGAACCGGCTTGCCGATAATGATCTCGACCAGCAGACAGCTAATGTTGTAGCGGGGAGGTTGGGTCTACCCGAAAGCGCGGCGCAGTCTTTTACTGGTCAGCATAGGTTGCGCAAGACTGCCGATCCGCGAGCCGGCAATTTCCTGCGCAGGTTGGCACGCGTTCGAGCCTCGCGGGTATTGGTCACCACTCGGCTTTATCCGGCGGACCTACAGACCGTTGCCGGAATCCCTTTACCCAGCAGCTTCGCATACTTTATTGGAGGTCTCAGCGACGATGACGCGCTGAATCTGTGGCGTTCGATCGGCGTCAGCGGTTCGCGCGATGAGTTGCTACGGTTGTTTCACAGCTTCGGCAGTCACCCGTTGCTGATTCAGGCATTGGCCGGCGAGATCGCTCATTATCACCGCGCACCGGGAGACTTTGACGTCTGGCGAAACAATCATCCTGAATTCGACCCGTTCAGCTTGCCGCTGGTGCAAGCAAGATCGCAAATCCTGGAGTATTCCTTGCGCGGGTTGAATGAGTCTGCGAAGAAAGTGCTGCACACCGTGGCAGGTTTTCGCATGCCTGCGACTTATGACACGCTCGCAGCATTGCTGATTGGGAAGGACAAGACTTTCTCGAATGAAAATGAGTTGGATCTTGTGCTGATGGAATTGGAAGATCGCGGCCTGTTGGGATGGGACAAGCGCGGCAATCGTTACCACCTGCACCCGATTGTCCGCGGGGTGGTGTGGACCGGATTGAGCGATGATATGCGGCGCGATGTCTACACCACCTTGCACGCCCACTTTGAGGCAATGCCCAAGATTGAGAGTTATCTGAAGGTGGAGAGCCTTGAAGACCTCACACCCGCCATCGAGCTATACAACACGCTGATCGGGCTGGGTCGCTACGATGATGCCGAACAACTTTTTTACGACCGCATAGTTAAAGCCACACTCTACCGTCTAAGCGCCAGCCGCCAACAAGTCGAACTTCTGGAGATGCTCTTTCCTGATGGATTGGATCAATTGCCGCGCTTGAGCAATCTATCAGGTCAAGCCTCTACGCTTAGTGCATTGGGGATGGGATACGATTTGATTGGGCGGTTAGGGCGTGCTGTGCCTCTGTTCCGCCAAACTAATGCCATTCGAGAGATACAGGCCGACCAGGGGAACTTGAGCACGGGCCTGCAGAATCTATCGATGGCATTACGCCCATACGGTGCGCTAAACGAATCGCAGTTGGTGGCCCTTCGCTCGTTAGTTATCGAGCGCAAAAGAGGTGATCTCTGGTCCGAAGGGATTTCGCTGCGTGAGATTGGACTGACGCTAGCCGTGCGCGAGCTTGTGAACGAAGCAGACAGGTCTCTCCGAAGAGCATTGCAAATATTCTCAGTACAAGAGAGCAAGCAGACTGAGGGATTTGTCAATGCCTATATGGCCCAGCTTGCCCTTTGGAAAGCTAACTACGCTGCCGGTCTTCACTTGGCAAACCGAGCTTGGGAATTGGCTAATCATTTGCGACTCGAATGGGACTTCATCCGGGCGGCGCGTCTGCAAGGCGAGGCGGCACTGGGGCTGAATGATCTAGCAATAGCCGACGAGCGCCTGCATCACGCGCTTACTCGTGCGAGGGCGGTCAATCTTGTTGAAGAAGAAATCCAGGCACTCATAGCGCTGGCGGAGTTGCGGCGAAGGCAGGGTGACTCGGGTGCTGCGCGAGAATTGCTTGACGATGTGTGGGAAGCTGCCGAGCGCGGCCCGTATCCGCTTATTCACGCCGATGCGCTGAACGTGCTGGCGCAGATTGAGCGCGACGCGGGCAACACCCCCGCGGCGATTGAAGCGGCGACGCTGGCTTATCGCAAAGCATGGTGCGACGGGCCGCCGTTCGCTTATCACTGGGGATTGGAAGCCGCGCGCGCTCACCTCATCGCCTTGGGTGCGCCCGAGCCGTCAGACCTCCCGCCTTACGATGAGTCCAAGCATGAGACGATGCCTGAAGTCGAAATCGATCCGCCTGACCTGCCCGTAGAATCGAACCCAACAGAAGAATAGAGGGTCCAGTACACTGTCAGTGTGATTGATACCAAGGGCCAACACGCAGCAGCTCATCCCAGGGGGATGACCTGTCTATAGCCCTCTAGACGCCGCTGGTCTATGTAGCTCCTTCGGAGCGCCCTCTTTCGTGGCGGCGTGTGCTCTTTCACGACAAGGAGAGGTCGCTCCGATGGAGCGCGCGACGATTAGCGTACCGTGCTATAGACAGGTCGCTCCTACGGAGCTGCGTCGACATTGAAGATTATACTCTTGCAGGTGACGCCGCCTTCAGCCTTTTGAAATTCTGAAACGTCGATCGCTTTCACCTTAAAGCCTCGAGCGTCAAGCAACGCGATGGTTTGCGGAAACGCGCTCGGAACAATCACCACATCTTCGATCAGCAGGGCATTTGCTGCGCCCGGTTCTGATGCCGGAACGTCTATCAACTCAAATCCCGCGAGCCGAGTCACGTCCACCATTCCGCGGTTGACCAGAATGGAATTCCTGCCCACATAAGAACAGCCGCTCTTGAGGTGTAGACACTGCTTGACATTGACACTCTTCACCTCATAGTCGAACGGCGCTAGAGCGGCTCGCAGTTGAGAAATGCCATCGGCGTTTGTGCGCTTCGACGCGCCGACGAACAACCGTCGTCCGATGCGCATCACGTCTCCGCCATCAAGCGTCGCCGGCGCCTGCATATACTTTAGCAATCGATAAATCGACAGCGTCCTGGCGAGGCTCTCGGTCTCAGGGCGTCGGCTCGCGGCTCCCATTATTGGACTCACCGCTACTTCATCAACGACGATGGCGGCGTCTTCGACAAACACCGCGTCCGGCAAATCCGCCTCGGCAGGCAGTGAAATAACACGCGCGCCGAGTTGACTGAGGCATTCTTCATAAGCCTCGTGCTGAGCAATCGCCCTGGGTATGTCGATTGGTTCTTTCGCGTGAAAAGTGAGCTCGCAGCGATTGATGCTCGGACTGACTTGGCGGGTGATAGCGGTTAGCATTTGTAAGGAAGAAATCGTTTTGCGCAAAGCTCGCAAAGAACCGCAAAGCTCGCAAAGAGTTCTACTTCTTGCAGGCTGCCGAGTCCGGTGTCTTTCCTTCAAGCAGCGCAGCGGCCACGCAGGCCCATCGCGCCGCAAGCTGCGAGCTCGCTGAATTCGTTTCGTGATAGTGATCGGGTACGCCGGCGGTCTTACACGGATCTTTCGCCTGACGAAGCCCTCGCGCCGGATCGGGCGACGGCGCCTGGAAATCATAACCCGGCACAATGTAGCCGAACTCGTCGGGACACAGCCCAAAGACGAACTTGTACTTCTTTGTCATTCGGTCGCGAACCGCGGGTTCGGCGGGCCGTTTTGTGTCGGCCTCGGAACAGTCGCGCCGGCGATTCTTTTCCACGCCATAAAAGACTTCCGGAAACAACTCCCCCGGTGAAGTGATGATCTGTGCGTCCCCGATCGTCAGGGCGTAAACGGTTGTTTCAAGTTCAAGCTGTTCCCCTTCGCGCGGCAGCGGCATCGTATCGAGCACACCCTTGCTAGCCAGGAACGCGTAACCCACATTGTCCATCGGCGCTCGCAGCGTAGCTTTCTTTATGTCGATTGCCGGGGAGCCGCTCCACTCGGAGCGCCCCAAAGCGTCGAAGACTGCTTTTGCTACATCGCGGCCTATGGCTTCAGTTCGCTCAAAGGTGTAGTCCGGACGTTTGTTGCCGGGTTTCATCGGATAATCTTTTCCGTCGAATCGAACGCGATCAGTGGACTTGATATTCGAGTCGCCGATGATCTCCACCGCGCCGATGTCGCCGCTGATGTAGATAGCCGTTCCGCCGTACTTCTTCTCGACGGCTTCGCGCACGGCGTTGGGGAAGTCGGATGTGATTACGGTGTTTCCGCTTTCCATCGATTCGGGGTGAGTGTTCCAGTTGATGACTGTGGCGATCACTCGGTCGAGCGTTGATCCCGAGCCATCGAAGAACTGCATTACGCGCAGCTCCTCATCGAAGAAGTCCGGAGGCCTACCGTGTGTCCGGGTTTGCATTCCCGCGATCGACGGAGACGTTTGAGGATCCGTTCTCGCGAGCTTCATCACCGTTCGCACGGTTGAAGACGCGGCTTTGTTCATAGCTTTAGCGATCTGATGGTCGACAAATCGAAGGTACCTGGGGTACTTGCCGTCGCTGAGCGGATTCGGTCCCCACGCGCCGATGGTGTCGGGAGCTTCGTGATTGTGAGTGCTTGCGATAAGGATTTCGCTGACGCCCAGCTTCGGATCGACGAGCTTCTTGATTTCGCCGATCCCGTAGTAGTTCGCATTCGAGTAATAGCCTATTAGATCGATTGCGACTATCGCGATCCTGGTGTCGCCGTATTCAAGCACCACTGCTCGCGCCCACAGGTCGTCGTGCTTACCGGTGGCCGGGCGGTTGTTCCCGAAGCCCGCCAGATATATTCCGTCGTATTTACCCTTCGAGCTTGGGTCAAGCGCGTCATTGACGGGATCATCTTCAAAGGGTTCGCCCGGGTCCCAGCGCCCGTTGTGATTCGTATCGGTGAACTTCTCGCCCCAGACGCCGGACTGGGTAATCGTGCCGTCCCATTCAGGATTCGGCCCGAAGGGGGTGATGGGTACCGCAGCAACTCCGACTTTAAGGCCGCGCTTTGCGGCGCGTGCAGCGGGTGATATCGAGACGACGTGTATGAAGAGGAACACCAATGTAAGCGCCGAGATAAGGGATTTCGACATCCTTTCCTCCGTGCTGGCCGGCTATTGTGCGATCAGATGATCCGATCATAGCGTTGGTGATCTTTATGCTCAAGGAGAAGGTCAACAGCACAAGTAGCTTTAGGGCAGCTTGTTCGGTCGGTTGGCTTGAACTGCGGCTGGAGCAGGCCGCAAAAATCAACTTGACAATCGAGCGCGAAAAACTTAATCATATGCGCGTCTACGGGCTTCCTAGCAGTCAATTAATAGATCGGTCATAACGATAACAAGAACGTTGGAGAGGCGCTTCTTTAAGATTACGGTCATACCCGGCCTTATGCGCGCAACCGACCTCGAGCGACTGGAATGCGCCCTTCCCGTGCGGCCATGCGCCGAGTCAGGTTGGAACTTTGGCACGCTCCGCCTAATGAGCGGAGCTGGATTAAATCGAAACCTCCCGCTCACTAGGAATCGAAAGGAGACAAAGCATGCACACAAAGTTTAGACTCTTGCTGCTGGCGATTGCTCTACTGACGCTGGCGGCAAGAACGACCCTCCCCGTTATGGCACAGAACCCGACCGGTTCTATTCGCGGTGTGGTAACTGACCAACATGGCGCCGTTATTCAGAACGCGACCGTTACAGTTACCAACAAAGCGACTGGAGACAGCAGAAAAATCAACGCGGGCGGCGATGGAATATACGCCGTTGAAAACCTTCTGCCCGGCGACTACGACGTGAAGGTAGAAGCCCAGGGCTTCGCCACTCAAAACATCACCTCGCTGGTCGTGCAAACTGGAAGCACCAGTACGGGTGACGCGACCCTTCGCGCTGGAGCGGTTGGCGAGGTCGTCGACGTGGTCGCCGAAGCGCCGATCATCGATAAACAAAACTATAAGATTGACGGCGTGGTCACTCGCCAGAAAATAGACGCGCTGCCACTAAATGGGCGCAACTTCTTGCAGCTAGCTTTGCTTGAGCCCGGCGTCGGGGTTTCGGTTTCAGCTCCTGGCAATGCCAACAGTCTTTTTAACGTGTCCATCGGCGGCGCTGATTCATCGCTGACCAGGATCACGGTCGATGGCGGCAGCGTGCTTGATCCGGTGACTGGTGGGGCGGCGCAGAACTTTTCCACCGAGTCCATTCAAGAGTTCCAGATATCGACCTTCAACTTTGACCTTTCGACCGGCGTCACCTCTGTCGGCGCGGTTAACATCATCACGCGAACCGGAACCAACGCCTTTCACGGAAACGGATTCATCTTCTTCCGAGACAAAGCCTTCGCAGCGCTACCGACGTTCTTTCGTCCGGCCGGCTCTTTCGATCCCAACTTCCGACGATACCAGGACGGAGGCTCGTTCGGCGGCCCGATAAAGAAAGACCGCGCGTTCTTCTTCGCCAATTTCGAGAAGCTGAACCAGACTTCTGCTATCTCAACCTTCATCACCGGAGCGCCGGCGCTGGCCGCGTTCAACACCAGCTTCACTTCTCCGTATACCGGATACTTGTTGAACGTTCGCGGCGACTTCAAGATCAGCGACAAGAACAACGTGTTCGCCCGTTTTAGCCGCGACAAGAATGACGCCTTCTCGCCCAACGGCACCAGCGCCGGTCTGATGCCCTCCATCTGGCGAGCGAACCGAAATCGGGACAACAACATTCAAGGCGGGTTGACAACAGTGTTCACGCAGAATCTTGTGAACGATGCCCGCTTCAACTATCAACGGATAAACAACACTAGCGACGTTCCGTCCGACGCCGACTGCCCGCCCTCCAATCCGGCGTGCATCGGCCTGCGCGGACCGCAGATTTCGATAAACAACAGCAACTTCCTGATCGGTAATGAGACCAACGCCCCTCAGAACCGAATACTGGACCGCTATCAAACGCGCGACGATATGAACTGGCAGAAGGGTGCGCACCGGATTCGGTTCGGCGCCGAGTGGGAGCACAACTATGGCAAAGGGAGCTGGGACTTCTTCGATCCCGCGCTGATCGTTTTGCACGACCCGCGTGACGTCGAAGCGACCAATGCTGGTCTGATAGCCGCGACGGCACCGGTTCCCGAGCCCTTCAGGACAGCGATCCGGGCCAACCTTTTCATACCGATTCCAGCTTCGTTGCAAACGGGTTCCACTACGCGGCCTACGTTGGCTGACATTCTGCAAATTCCATTCATCGCGGGAGTGGCCGGAGTCGGCGACAAGGTACAACCGCCTTCGTTCCACACGGACATCGCACGTCAGGGCAATCGCTATCGCTTCTACGGACAGGATTCGTGGCTTATGAAGCCGGGCTTCACACTCTCGTTTGGTGCCTCGTATCAATACGAGACCAATCTTGGCAATCACGATCTGAATCACCCGGCGCTTCTGCAGGCGCTCATCGGCGATCTCGGAAAGTCAAAGAAGGACAAAAACAACATCGCTCCCTCGGCGGGATTCGCCTGGGACGTCAAAAACAACGGCAAGACGGTCATTCGCGGCGGTGCTGGAATCTATTACGACACGATTCTATTCGTCACCAGATTGCTTGAGCGACCGCTGCTTGGACCGGCCGGCGACGGGCGACTGTCGATACCGACTGCGTTCTTCAAAAACACGATTGCATTCCCAAGGCTACCGCCCCTACCCGGAGCGCTGGCGGCGTTCAACGCCTATAGCAATGCCATCAACCCGGCGGTTGGTCAGGGGTTGGATATTCAAAGGAATCTGATCGGGCTCTCTGCCATTCCGAGCACTCTACCGAGCAAGCTTACCGCACAGAATTTTCTTGACATGCTTGCAGTACAAGCACCTGCAACCCAGGCGCTGCTCAACGCGGGCGCTGCGGCAGGCTTCGACAGTCTGCAGTTCATAAAGGCGTCTCAACTTCCGGGCACTCTGCTGGATCCGAATCTCGTGGTTCCATACTCGGAGCAGTTCACCATCGGAGTTCAGCATCAAATGCCGCACAACATGGCAATTTCGGTTGACTTCGTTGAACGTAATCGATTCCACAATACGCAGGGTCTGGCAGCGGCGATCGATTACAATCACTTCAACCGCAGCGCGGCGCGCGGCGGCCCGGTGCTTCCGAAGTGCACCGCGGCGCAAGCCGTCGATCCGAACGCGATTTGCGCGAACGGACCGATCTTCATCATCAACAGTGTTGATCGCAACCACTACAAAGCGCTGCTCGTGAAATTGGACAAGCGCTTTTCGAACCGTTATCAGTTCACCGCTTCCTATGCGTTGTCGAGTCTGACAGGTTTCTTCACCAAGGGCGGAACACCCGAGGACGCCGACAAGTGGTTCGGGACCAGCGGACCCTTATCCTCGGACGCAAAGCATCGGTTCACCTTCAGCGGACTTGTGAACTTGCCCTGGGGGATCCAAACATCGCTGATTACCGTGCTTTCCAGCAGAGCTCCGTTCACCGCTCGCGTCGGCGGCACAGTCGATCTCGATGGAGATGGGCAGGGCGGCGACACTCTTCCGGGTCTGAAGGTCAACGACCTCGGACGCGGCACCGGCAAGGCTGACTTGTTCGCCCTGGTCGGTCAATACAACCAGAACGTGGCCAAGCCGACCTGCAACGCTACGTTCACCACCTGCACGATCAATCCTGTGGTGCTTCCTCCCAATTTCAGTTTTGGCGATAACTTCCAATCTGAGGACGTCAGAGTCTCGAAGATCTTCAAAATCAAAGAGCGGTACTCGATTGAAGCGATCGCCGAGGTTTTCAACGTCTTCAATATCGCAAACCTCAGCGGATACTCGACAACGCTGGATTCCTCGAAGTTCGACAGTGCGGGCAATGTCCTTCAGAAGAGCAGCTACGCCTTTGGGCAACCAAGCCAGAGGCTGGGGCTCGGCGGATTCGGCACTGGCGCGCCGCGAGCGCTTCAGCTCGCTGCCCGCTTCTCCTTCTAACCTAAACAACGAGCGTGCGAGAGACCAACTCTCTCGCACGCTTGCTTCTCTCTTTTCAAATTAACTAACGGGACTAAACTGCTATGTTGATGAACCGGGAATTCCATCGCCGTGTTCTGGGCGTGCCTTCTCGTGGCTTCCTCTTGGTTTCACTGCTGCTGAGTCTTTTGTTTGGCTCACTGGGATTCGCCGCGTCGGGGCAAGCTACTTCCCCTGCTTCTTCACAACCGTCCGGGTCACAGGCCTCTCAATCCTCAAAGCAACTCGAGCAGATGGTTCCGATGCGAGACGGGGTGAAGCTCGCGACGGGGATTTTTCTTCCAGACCGCAACGGCCGTTGGCCCGTTGTGCTTATTCGAACCCCGTACGGAAAAAATACTCAGGCGACCAGCAACGCAGTTTGGACCGGGCGCGGGTTCGCTCTTGTAGTGCAGGACTGCCGGGGCAAATTCAAGAGTGAAGGAGCGTACAATCCGTTTGTTGATGATGGCAGAGACGGATACGACACCGTGGAGTGGATCGCCAAACAGCCCTGGTCAAACGGAAAGGTGGGGATGTTCGGCGCATCTGCAATGGGCATTACAACAAACCTCGCGGCGATGATGAACCCGCCACACTTGACGGCAGGCTTCGTTATGGTTGCTCGCTCGAGCATTTACGCTCAATCCGCATTCCTGGGCGGGGTCTATCGCAAAGAGTTGAACGATCGCTGGCTCAAGTCACAGAACGCCGAATCGGTTATCGCCGAGACGCTAAAGCACAACGTCTACGACGGTTACTACGACTCGAACGAGATGTCCAAGCATTGGCAGGAGATTCGAATACCGATTTATAACTGGGGCGGGTGGTATGACATTTTCGATCAAGGCAATATCGATAACTTTGTCGGACTTCAGCAAAAGGGAGGCGGACAAGCCGCCGGTCATCAGAAGCTGACGATGGGCCCCTGGGGACACGGCCAAATAGACGAGGTCAAGTACCCTGAAAATGCAGGCGGAGTATTTGGAAAAAACTCCCTCGACGCAGCGCTGCTATGGTTCGAGTATTGGCTACAGGGCAAAGATAACGGAATCATGAACGAGCCGGCCGTCAGATATTATGTGATGGGTGACGTGTCCGATCGGAATGCCCCCGGCAATGAGTGGAGAACGGCTCCGGCCTGGCCCGTGCCCGCCAAGACCACCAGTTATTTTCTGTCCACCGGCGGAGCGCTCAGCGAGAAACAGTCCGGTAACGCAGAAAGCAGCGACAGCTACGCATACGATCCGAAGAACCCGGTGCCGACCATCGGCGGAGGTAATCTCTATATCAAGAAGGGCCCGATGGATCAGCGAGCGATCGGGGATCGAAAGGACATCTTGAAATTCGTGACCCCCGTGCTCGCGGCGCCGGTCGAAGTGACCGGACGCGTGACGGTGGAGCTATGGGCCGAGAGCGATGCTCCGGACACCGACTTTATGGCGAAGCTCGTTGATGTCTATCCGGATGGCGCCGAAAGGTTAGTCCTTGATTCAGCGGTCCGCGCAAGGTTTCGCGATGGGCTGGATCACGAAGTCTTCATGAAAAAGGGCGAGGTGTACAAATTTCCGATCGACTTGTGGTCCACAAGCATCATCTTCAACAAGGGTCATCGCATTGCGGTTCACATCACCAGCTCAAATGATCCGCGGTTCGATCCTAATCCGAATACCGGAAAACCCCTGAGAGCTGACGCCGAAACTCGAGTCGCCAAAAACACAATTCATCACGATCGCGCGCATCCATCTAGAGTGCTGTTGCCGGTAGTGCCTTCATACAACGCCAAGCGCCCGTGAGTTGGGGAACCAGTTCCGCTGACGAAGCGCCTGTCGAGGCGCCTTTTCACTTTGACGATGTCGCGCGAATACGTGTTCTCATTTGGTAGTCTGCCTTCACCCGGAAGTTTGTATTCATCGTACGCACTTCCGGCTGAAGGAGGGACTACTTACTCATCAACTTGAATCTGGCTATACACTCTCTCTACCAGGGTTGACTACCTTCGGCAGATTTAGGGCAATGTCGGTCTTGTTGACCAACGCAAACCTCTCGGCCCAGTTGATCCGAGCTGTCGACTGCATCACTACAAACAAGGTGATGATCGAACCGATCGTGACTGCAAGCCCGGTGAAGCCTTCAAAGAAGAACGCATAAGAGAAGCCGATCAGGTAAACGAGCTGTGCAAGCGCGACTTCAAGGAAAGCGAATCTGTTCCCCGCGACGATCCGCATGTAAGAGACGACCAGAATGATCGACACCATCGAGCACAGCACGAACGCCGCGTGAATCGATATGTGATCGACCAGATAAGCTAATAGGAGATGGAAGGCAAAGAACGCCGCCGCCAGAAAGAAGTAGTTCATCGGATGGATATCTATGCCTCTGAGCGTCGAAATCACGAAGATCAAGAAGAAGAAGAATCCAAGCGACACCGGTGCGAAGAACGAGATGCGCGCGGCCATCGGTCCGGGATTTATCTTCTGCGGCATCTCGATTCCGATTCCGTTTCCTGAGATCAGATCCTTGTAGTCCCAGATCAACTGCCAGCCGTTTCCCTGGCGCTCCTTCGTCGCGTTGGGCGAAAGAGTATTAGAAGGAAAATCGTAGCCGTCGAAGTCCGTAGTCGCCGCAAGCTTGAAGTTGTGGACTTCGTTTATGCCTTCGCCAAAACGATATGTGAAGCGGTCAAGTCCGAGCGAAAAGTAGTTGACCGAAAGCTGATGCCGCGACTTCGCCGCGCATGGAATATGCGCCACGAGCTGGTTTCCATTCTGGCGAGTGAACGGTACCTGCGATCCGTCCAGTTCAAACTTGAAGTCGTCGTATTGCCCGTCGGCTGATGGGAACGCGAACGAGACGGTCAGCTCGCCACTTTTATCCTGCGTGTTTTCGAAAACGTAGTCTCCCGAAAAGTGCACGTGATAAGTCGAGTACCACAGCAATCCCTTTTGCCGCTGATCCAGATTGAATCCAAGGTGGATGTCGTTCTGGACAAGAGGCACGTCGTACTTCTCGCCGGTGAAGCCTCGCACAACTACAACACCCCTCTCCACCGCTTGCGGGATGTGAGAGTCATTCTCAACGGCGAGCGAAGCCAACGGGGCCTTTTGTACAAGCGGTGTTCCCCACAGCTCGCCGACCTGATGTTTGAGCTCTGTGTCCTGATGATCGGTTCGATAGCTGATCGTGTTTCCGAGCGTGATCCATCCGGCGACCGCGACCAGATACACGAATGCTATGGCAGCAATCGTCTTAATCATTTGATGCCTCCGATAAAGTTGAGCGATTAACCGCCTGCTCTGATGCGTCGATCGCGATATCGGATGCCAGCACGCTAAGCAGTGCTGAGAACAGTCGTGTTTAAGAGTGGAATGAAACGCTTGCGTCTGCGACGATCGTCAGTGCTCAAGTATCAACAAAGTCAACCCTGACTCGCCAGGACGAGTGCGGCCCTTGGTACTGTCCGAGTCTGAGTTGCTACCGATCAGTCTTGTGGTGGTTTCACCCGCCAAACTCGATAGAGGCAGGATAACCGCGTAGCGGTGTCCTCTCGATAGCTCGCGTGATTGCCAGATCTCCTGGACCGCGTAGCGGTTTACCTCCTGACGTCATCTCGCTGTGAACCAACGAGGTAACCGCTACGCGGCCCAGGAGACCGACTACCACGCGAGCTATCGAGAGGACACCGCTACGCGGTTGGAACTTGGAGCGCCCCTAGAGTTTCAATCACGGCAACACATTTTAGGACAGCACCGGGCTCTTGCGCTGATATACGAATGTTCGTATAGTGGGCGTTATGAAGGCGGCGTACTTCGTTGGCACGGCCGCGAGGAGTTGCCAGCCTTCCCGGAGTCCGCACGTCGACGCGCCGGGTACGAATTGTTCATGGTGCAAGTTGGTCATGAACCGGCGGACTTCAAGCCGATGCCGAGCGTGGGGCCGGGCGCTTGTGAGATCGGCGTGCGCGACGAAGCCGGCACGTTCGAGTGATCTACGTGGCAAAGTTTGAGCATGCGGTTTATGTGCTGCACGCCTTTCAGAAGAAAACACGGAAGACCCCACATGCGGACATCGAGCTAGCGGCGAGGCGTTACAAGATGATCGGAGAGGAACGATGAAGAAAACCCGCAAACAAATTACACGGACCAGCGGCAATGTGTTCTTAGATCTAGGCTATCCTCCGCACGAGGCTGCCGTCATGCTGCTGCGCTGTGAACTGGCCGAGGCACTACGAAAATGGATGGCCCGCGAGGGCTTGACTCAAGCGGAGGCAGCCAAGCGCCTGGGCGTGGTGCAACCGCGCATCTCTGAGATTGCGCGCAACAAAGTGGACAAGCTCTCGCTCGACTACCTGGTGGGCTTGTGCGCGAAAGCCGGTGTGTCCGTGGCAGTGAGATTGGCAGCGTAATTATTGTCACTTAAGGTACTCATAGGTAAGGGTCAGGCGTGAAATATTGACATTCGGTCTTTGGATGCCAATCGATTCGGGCTTGGCCTAAGAACCACAAATGTCAATATTTCAGGCCTGACCCCTCCCTCCACTTTTTCCAAGGGTATCCGGCCAGAGCTTCACAAAGCGCTCGTTTATTTCCATGTATTTTGAGGATTGGTTGGTAAGATTGCCGCGCCATTCGGCTGCGGCACGACCTTTCCTTAATTATTACATGCCTATAGAATCGGCAAGTTAGTTATCCACAAGCTGATTTAGCGAGGTTAAAATCTTGGAAGAAGATTTTGCTGAAACCTTCGAAATTACTTACCCCAAACGTGGCGATAAGTTGATGCCACATAGCCCAGGAGAGAAAACCCTCTTCGCCGACTGGATGACTGGACAGTGGCACTGGTATCCCGACGCGTACAAACAAGCAGCCGATAAACTCGTGGATCAGGTTGAGGGTCATTCTTGGGAAGACATACTTATCTTTCCTATCGTTTTTCTCTATCGACATTTTGTCGAGCTGAAACTCAAGGAACTTATTATCGAGCTCGATAGTTTGTCGGGCACTCAGATTGGTGATAACGAGTTCAAAAAACACAACCTTGTACCTCTATGGCAATATGTAAAGGCACACTTAGCCTGTATTACGAATGGTCAGTGGGACAACGACATACTGGCGGGGCTCGACGACTTAATTCAGGAACTTAGTCAACTTGATCCAACGTCCTTTCACTTCAGATATTCTCATGATACAGAATTTCAGCCGATTACCTTGCCTCACCAGATCAGTATGACTGACTTCAAAGAAGGGATAAACAAAATCGCAAATGGCTTTGGATACATCGACGGGGGAATTGAAATGGAACGCGAAGGCCGTTCGCAAGAGGCTGATTTCAATGCCCACTTGTATTGAGTCCACCGACAGACCCGCAGGTAATAAATGCTACGGCACAAATTCAAACGCTGGCGCGAGGAACGTAGAGAGCTTCAAGGGTTGAAGCAAGGGGTTGAATCTGTTCAGAAGAAATACGCCCCGCTCCTGGAATCAGCCGAAGGCGATTACAAAGAAGTGGTCGTCGGCGAGTATATTGACGAGCTAAATGAATACGCACCAGAGCTACAATATCGACAGTCGCCAAACCTCATAAGGAAAGCACGAAGGGTGGGTATCTTAATTGGTCAAGAAGATGAAAATTGGATTGAGCTGCCCGTAAATCCTTTTAGTAATCGCCGCTATAAATCACTCTCTGAACTTGGAGAAGTCAGGCTTAGAAACCTGATACTTAAACATCACCGAGAGACAGTTGAGTGGTGGTTCAAAGTGATTGGTGGTCTTACCGGGCTAATCGGAACTCTAATCGGTCTCGTGGCGGTTTGGAAAAGGCTTTAGTTGATTTTTGTGGGGTTCCCGAGAGGGTCAGGCTTGACTTTGTTGGCATTTGCTCGCCACGGAATAAATCTTACACTCACTAGTGCAAACAAGGCGGGCCGTTTGGCCCGCCTTGTTGTTGGACTCACAAAGTTGCTTCGTTCCTTGAAACCCTACCACCTGAATCGCACTGACAACTGAACGGTTCTGGTTATGTCAGTTGCCGCCGGATCGCCTAAGCCCTGCCCGGCAGCACTAGCGAATATGCCGTTCTGGATATCCCGACTGACTCTCCCGTTTTGCAAATCCTGGATCTTCAGCACGCGGCCATCCATTCCGATATAGCGGCCAGTGAACGCATTGAGGCATCCGCGGCAATTAGGATCGGTGGATGGAGCCATCAGACTCAGAACGTCGTTGGTGTTGAACAAAAGGAAGAGCGAGTGATTGAAGATGTTGAAGATGTCCGCCTTGAACTCGAGGCGCATCTTCTCGTGAATCGGGAACGCTTTGATGAACGACATATCGAAGCGATAGTAGGGACTGCCGTGACCTGCATTGCGAACCAGATCGCCGTTCACAAATTGGAAATCAACCAGATCACCGGTGAACGTGTCGATCGAGCCAAGCGGATTCGCGTCTGCGGGAGCAAGAAACGTAGTCTGCGGGCAATGGCAGAGGGCGTGACCCGCCTGGCTCACGTTCAGATTTGTGCCGAACGCAGAGGCAATGTTCGTAGCGATGAGGGTGCCGTCCGAAAGCACATTCGGCCGCTGCTGGCTCTCGTTGCCTGCGCCGAAGAAAGCCGACGTGCCGAATGGAACGTCTCCGGTAGATACCGGGTAGGGCCGGCCGGACTGAAGCTGTCCGATGACGCCGACCGTCCAGTCATTGACGATGTGCCTCGCGAACGAATGGTCAACCAGGTGCTCGGTATCGAAGGTGAGGCCGAAATTACCCTGGTGCCTTGTATCACTTTGCGCAAGCGCTCGTTCGGCTCGAACGTTGGTGACATCACCGGGTTCGGACAAACCGAAGAAGTCCTCTGAAGAGGAGAGCTGCTTCGAATATGCGTATCCCGCGTGCAACTGGAAATGATGCGACAACCGTTTCGTCGCGCTTACCAGCAGACCGTGATAAGCGGATGTCCGGCTGTTTTCATTTGTTCGTACCGCATCGAGTCGCGTTTCCGGTCTGTTCCCGAAGTAGAAGAAGCCCGGATGCGCGGGATCAGGTTTGATGATCGGGAAGTTTGTGTCACGCTCGCCAAACAGACCGTATCCAAGGACTCCCACATAACCGACGTTGAGCACGAAAGAATTGCCGATCTGGCGGCTGATAGACGCGTTGAAGTGACGAACCTCAGGGTTGCGCAAATCGTTCGAGATCGGTCGCACGCGGCCAAAAGACCCCGGCGCTCTCAACGATGACAGAAAGCTATCAGGAGGACGGTTCGGGAAGAACGCAAGAACCGACGGCTGCCTGAAGGTGGTAGTGAAAAGGTTAATGCCGTCGAAGTTCAGCGAGTCAAGAGAGACGTTCAGATATGCAAGCTGGGTGACCTCGGCGAATGAAGCACGGATTACAGACCGGTCGGCATCGCCGAACAGCGTGTGCAAAAAACCGCTCTCATAGTGCGGGCTCCAAGCGAAACCCACGCGCGGTTGAATGTTGTTGTGGTCGGATGAGCATGCCGGCACTATGCCGTTGCCCTGCAGGCAGCCGCCCTTCACGTCTGCTTTGATCGTCCCGCCCTTGAACGCTCCGTCTTCAACGTCGTACCGAATGCCGTAGTTAAGAGTGAAGTTAGTCTTCAGCTTCCATGTGTCCTGAACGTAGAAGCCATAGATGTTGTCGGTCGCGTTGACCTCTGCGGGTCCGATTCCAACCTGGAACTGTGTCGGCAGTCCGGGATTCGGCGCCGGGCGCGGAAAGCCTTTGTAGAGCCCAAAACGAAACTGCGTGAACAAGGAGAAATACGGGAAATGGCTTATGTTGATCCCTGTCTTCACCGTGTGCGCCCCGGTTGTCCACGCGAGATTGTCGATGTATTGATAGCGATTCTGATCCGCGCCTTGAGGGCAACAGAACGCGGCGCCCGTATAAAAATTGGCGCCTTGCTGTCCCGGCTGCTCAGTTTTTGTCGGAGTTGAGCTCAGAAAGCGGTGCCAGAAGAATCGCGCTTCGTTGACCATTTGCGGAGTTGGCGTTGAGGTGAGTGAAACATTCAGCGTATGGTCGTGAACTACCGACGCTACAAGCGATTCGGGCGCGGCAAAATTGGCGATCTGAACCAGCAGATTGTCCGTCAGGTCTCGCTGCAAGTTGAAGCGCGCCGATATGCTGTTGTTGGTGGAAAGCTTATGATCTACTTTAGCGGACCACAGTATTTCCTTTGTGGGCTGCGTCAAGTTGATGGAGCCTCCGGGAGGAGTCAATTGCAACGGAGTCGCCTGACGCGTTTGTTCGAAACTAGTGAACCAGAAAGTCCGATCCTGGATGAACGGGCCACCCGCGGTGAAGCCGCCTTCGTATTTGTGAAACGGAGCGCGTCGAAAGTTGGCGGCATCACTGGTGTTGTAGAAGAAGTTCGAAGCGGTCAGATTTCGACCGCGCGTATAGTAATGCCCGTCACCATGAAAGCCGTTGGTTCCTGATTTGGTGATGACGTTGAGCACTACTCCGCCGGATTGTCCATATTCGGCTTGGTAGCTGTTCGTTAGAACCTGAAACTCTTTTACTTCTTCAACTGAAGCGCCAAGCGAGTCGCGAGCGGAAACGACTTGATCGGAGATCGTGCCGCCGTCGACGTTCACCTGCACGCCTCGATCATTTACCGCGCCTGGCCCGATCAAATCACTCGATACAGTCGTGAAATCATATTTCACGCCCGGGGCGATCGTCGCCAGGCCGGCATAATCGTTTGCGACTCCCCCGATACCGTTGAAGCTGGTTGTTGTGGGAAGGGTCGCGACCTGCTTGCTGTCGACTACGCTTGATACGTCCGTCTTGGTAGTCTCGATCAATGGCTCCGCTGTGGTTATGTTGACGGTTGCGGTTGTGCCTGTGACGACCAAATTGAAGTTTAGGTCACGTTGTTCGCCAACTTGCAGCTTCACGGACTTGGCCTCGCCCTTCGCGAAGCCCTGCGCCTCGACAGTCACGTCATACACACCGGGCGGAAGATTATCGAATCTGTACAACCCCTCGGAAGCGGATCTCGTCGTTCGAGAAATGCCTGTGTCAACATTTTTGGCCACGATGGTTGCGCCCGCAACTACTGCTCCTTGCGGATCGACTACTGTGCCTACGATTGTGGCCGTAGCAGTTTGCGCAAGCGCGGAAGCGGGTAGACAAAAACATGAGAGAAGCATCACCGATGTCATCAAGTAAGTAACCAGTGTTCTAAGTTTGTACTCTTTCATTTCAATCCTCCTGAAGCTTGGATCGTCTGAAAAGTTCGGCACGGGAGAGGGTTAGGGAACTCAGAGTCCTGACAGGCAGCGGATTCCGTTACCGAAGCCTCGCTAAGACGTGCGAAGAAGTCGCAGAAGGAGAGGTCGAATGATTCGCACGCTTGAGAGGTGGTTTCCGGCTTTTCCACGACGGTCTGCAATCCTCACTGACTTGGATCCGGCCGCCTCTCTGCAAGTGCAGGACATCCTGTTTCAACAGGCATTGCTCGCCTGTGCAAGCAATATTCCACGAGTCGACTATGCTGCTCTGTATCTTTATATCATCCGGTGTCGCTGAACTTATTTAACTCGTTTCGCAGCAACTATTGGCAATCAAAGATTTGAATTCGATGAAAATTTGGATTTTTGTCCGAAGATTTGTAGACACCTGGATCTCTATTCAGAGAGCTTGATCGGACCAACTTGAGGCTCATATTCAGACCGGGCAGGGGTTCAGTCTGACTCTTCAATCATGAAGGAAGTAATTAACCGCTGATCTTCGCTGACGGCGTTTCGCTGATCTGCGCAGATCAGCGTACCGAAGGCGGCGCAAATCAGCGGTTAATTGGGTCGGCGCGTCTTGCGACCGCTTAGGAGCGACAACATCGGCGCGGCGGTTTATGGCTGCGCGCGCGCCTAGTTGAAGAATCCAACACCGCCACGTATATTGAATCTCGGCTTTTAATCAGCTTCTTATAAGCATGTTATGAGCAATAAACTCCTGGTCATCGGTCTGGATGGAGCTTCTTTCAACGTACTCGATCCGTTAATCGAAAAGTCGCAGCTTCCAAACATTGGCGCGCTCATTTCCACAGGATCGCGGGCGAATCTCGAAACCACTTTCCCTCCGATAACCGCGGTTGCCTGGTCCTCTTTCATGACCGGCAAAAACCCCGGCAAGCACGGAATCTTTGAGTTCGTAAGGCGCGATCATCACTCGAAGCGTGAACTCGCCGTCAACGCATCTTTCCGACACGGCCGCGCGATCTGGGATCTGTTAAGCGATGCAGGAAAGCGAGTTGTCGTTCACAATTTCCCTTGCACGTATCCGCCGCACGAAATCAACGGATTGATGATTGCCGATTTCATGACGCCGCGCGGCCGGCGAGATTTCACTTACCCCGTATCGCTGCTGAAAGAAATCGAAGAGGAATTCGGCAGCTATCGGCTTCATCTGTCTCAGACTTACGCCGAAGGCAATGTCGAGGCGGTGCTCGACGAGTTGTTCGATGAGCTCGAGTACAAGGCGAAGGTCACTGAGTATTTGATGACGCGATACGAATGGGATGCTTTCTTTCAGTATTTCTGGGGCACTGATCGAATTCAACACGAGCTCTGGCACATCATCGATGAAACGCATCCGCGGCACAACAAGGACGAAGCGAGCAGGTATCGCGATCGAGTCTATGACTACTTCAAACGTGTTGATGAGATCGTCGGGCGTTTGATTGAGCTCGCCGGCGACGACCCGCTGGTGCTGATTGCTTCGGATCACGGATTCGGGCCGGTGCATAAATACTGTTCGCTTAATATCTGGCTTCTTCAGGAAGGGTTTCTACAACTTAAGCGCGACGCAATGACGCGCGCAAAGAGGTTGATGTTTTCTCTTGGTCTTACACCGGAGTTTGCGTTCAAGCTTGTAAAGAAGATTCCCCTTGGCAAGCTCAGGCCATCGCGCGGCGTAAGCTCGCAGCCCGGCGCCTCGAAACTCCTGGGCACCTTCTTCCTGTCCTTCAACGACGTGGACTGGAGCAAGTCCGTGGCTTTCTCAAAAGGCAACTACGGACAAATCTTCGTTAACCTGGAGGGCCGCGAGCCGAACGGCGCCGTGAGCGGGAAAGAATACGAGTCTGTGCGCGATGAAATAATAGAACGCCTGTGCGCGCTCGCCGATCCGCTGACCGGAAAGCCATGGATCGGGGCGGTCTTTCGTAGAGAAGACATCTACAACGGGCCGCTCGTCGAAGATGCTCCCGACATCGCATTCCTGCCCGCCGACATGCGACACTTGCCTTTGGGGAACGCCGACTTTACCTCAAACAGATTTATGGTTGACGCGTTCGGAATATCAGGGTGCCACCGGATGAACGGAGTTATGATCGCGCACGGCGAAGCCATCAAGCCGGCGTCAACCATCGAAGCGCGCATCTGCGATATTGCGCCGACGCTTCTCTATCTGACTGGCGAGGATGTTCCGGACGACATGGACGGCCGCGTGCTCACGGAAGCGATCTCGAACGAGTTTCTAAATGCAAATCCGATCAGACTCGCCGCGCAGGTCGAGAACACCGAGCCGCGCGAGCTGGAATTCACACCCGAAGATAACGCAGACGTAATCGAGAGACTGAAGCAGTTGGGGTACATCGGCTGACGGTGTTTGAGTTCTGGCGGGTTCCGAGATGAACACAAAGAGAATATTGAAAGAGGCGGTGCGGCTCTCGATGGAGCCCGTCTTAAAGGTCTATCTGGATAGCCTCTCTGGAACCGAGTTTGACGCGGAAAAAGTGAATCGCATTCTTGTGTTCGCCTACCACGGATTGGGCAACTTCATAATGTACACGCCGGCGCTGCGGCTCCTTCGCGAGCGCTACCCAAACGCGCGGATCGATCTTCAAGTAGGAAACAACACCGGCTGTGAAGACGTGCTCGAAGGAGCCGGCTTGTTTGATAATATTTACAACCTGCCTTATTCAGCCGGCCTCGGCGCGTGGCTCGATCGAGCGCGCCACATTCACGATGCGCGATATGATCTCACGATTAGCGAGTTTCACAGTCACTCGTGGCCGTTGACTTTGTTGATTGCTGCGAGCGGTGCGCCCTTCAGGTTAGGACACGTAACCAGTCCTGGCTGGTCGCGGCGGTTTAGCCGGTACTGCTTTGTGTTCAACCTTCCAGTGACGATGCGAGAGGACGAGCACGAGATTGACCGATATATGGATCTGGTTGCGGCGGCCGGAGCTCAAACGATCGCCGCTCGCGACGCTGCACCATTTATCTATCTCGGCGAGGAGGACCGAGCGTTCGCCCGTCGTTTTCTTCGGAATGGCTCCGAGACCGGCGGCGGAACATGCGCTAAAACGACTATTGGTTTTCAACCGGGAACCTCGCCGGCTATGCGTTGGAAGCAGTGGCCTATAGAACGGTATCGCGAGGTGATCAGAAGAGTGACGCTGGAACATCCGGATTCTCATATCGTCCTGTTCGGCTCCGCTATCGAGGAGGCTATGATTCAGGAAATGGCGCGCGGGCTGAAAGGCCGCATCTCACTGGCCGCGGGCAAGACTTCCGTTAAGCAAGTTGCTGCATTGATCGAGCAGTGCGATCTGCTCGTCTGCAACGATAGCGGGTTGATGCACACTGCGGTTGCGGTCGGGACACCTGTCATTGCGATCTACGGTCCCACTGACATCCGGCGCACTGCGCCTCTTGGCGAGCGGAATTTGGTGATTAGGCACGAGCTTCCGTGCAGTCCTTGCTTTAAGCTGGAAGGCGACGACCAGGTGCACGCCTGCTCTCATCACGACTGCTTGATGACGATCACGCCGGACGAAGTGTTCCACTCGATATCTTGCCGGCCATCCGGAAGCGCCGGAGTTTATAACAACGAGGGGCCGGCGGTGCAGCGCGCCCCAACCGATAATTCTGAGCGTCAAGGACACGCGTAGCTTGCTCGTCGCTTTTGGGGCCCTGTAGAATGACCAGCTTTTGACCGCCCTCAAACACAAAATGAAACACACCTCAACAATCGTAATGATCCTGATTCTGCTTATTCTGTCCTCCGGTTGTTCCTCTTCACGAGGCACGCAGGCAGCAAAACCCGAAATGACCCGGTGCCAGGACGATCTCAAGGCGATTCCCGAAGTGGCGGCCTCACTTCGAGCGCGAGCAAAGCAGTCCGGTGAAGAAGCGACGTTGAATGGGCCTCTTAGTGGCATGGAGATCGCGCTGACCCTGGACTTGATGGTGCGAAGCAAAGCTGATCCCGACCGTGACCTCGATGACTGGTGCTATACCGAAAACTCACGCGAGAACTTCGAGAAACTGATCAAGGCGCTCAAACAGAATTCGCTTCCGCCAACCGTAGACTTCCTGGCGGGAGATTCGCTGGACCAGCAGGTACAGGAAGAATGGCTTCGAAGCGGCAATCTTATTGGAACCATGACGTTCGCGGGGTTGAGCGTTAAGAAACGGAGCGCCGAAGAGTTCATCAGCGCTCTCGACAAGAACGAACGAGCGCTGGCGCCTTTGTGGATCAAGTTCCAGAGGATTCAGAAGTATTTTCGTTATCCCGCGCTGAAGCTTGGACTGGACGCGCAAAGGCCGCGAGAAGTCCGAGCCTATTTGAAGCAGAACGGCTACATTGAGGTTCCGGCCACAATCAATTTGCGCGCTGATTATTTCAGCCAGCCTTACTGCGCGGCGCTGGCTCGCGGAGACACTGTCTGCGCGAACTTCGTCTCGGCTACGTTCAAGTCCCTGCTGCTCGACAAGACGACAAAGGCGCGCGCAGCGGCCAGGACAATTGCCGGTCGCGACGTCAAACAGATATGGTCAATCGAAGCCAGCCAGCTTACCTGTGATCTGCTGGGCGAGTTGCTGAATTTGTACAAAGCGATGGGTGTCAAATTCATATCGCTGGATGAGGCACTCAGTGATCCGTTTTATGCTTCTGAAGACGTGACCAATACAGCCAATCAGATAATTTGGGAGACGAGGCGGGCCCAGTCGGGCGCAGAGTAGACAGCCTGTCCGGGCCAGCCAAAAGATGAGAAACAATCCTGGAATTAGCGTTTTTTTTCCTGCCTATAACGATGCCGGAACCATCGCGAGCATGGTCGTGCTGGCGGACCGAACACTCAGAAAGTTGACGGATGACTACGAAGTGATCGTGGTCAACGATGGTAGCGGTGATCACACCCCACTCGTACTGTCTGAGTTGCAGTCCGTCTATCCGAAGCTTCGAGTAATTCACCATCCGGTGAACCGCGGCTACGGTAGCGCGCTGCGTACGGGGTTTGACAGCGCGTCCAAGGAGTGGATCTTTTACACGGACGGTGACGCACAATACGACGTACGCGAGTTGGAAAAGCTCGTTCCGCTTATGACCAGCGACGTGGACATCGTGAACGGCTACAAGATCAGCCGCTCCGATCCGTTTCATCGAATTATAGTCGGGCGGATCTATTGTTGGTTGGTGCGGCTGGCGTTCGGCATAAAGATCCGGGACGTGGACTGCGACTTCCGGCTGATACGTCGGGCCAGTTACAACCGCGTGCGCCTTTGCTCCACCAGCGGAACCATCTGCGTTGAGATGATAAAGAGCTTTCAGGATGCCGGGCTCCGATTCGCTGAGGCGCCAGTCAACCACTATCATCGAGCTTACGGGAAGTCTCAGTTCTTCAATTTCAGGCGTCTTCTAAAGACGTTTCGAGACCTGAGCAGCCTTTGGTGGCGGCTGGTGATAATGCGCCGTACGCAGATTGTGCATCCCGCAGATCAGCCGTCCATTTCCGTGTCGGAAGAAGTCCGGAAAGAATAGGTTATTCTAATAGTCATTCGCTTTGAACCTGTAGGGGCGTCCCTTCGTGGGCGCCCCTCTTGCTAACCGGAAGCTTACGACCGAGGGCGCCGACCGAGGGACGCCCTTACGCGGCAAAGTATCATGAGAGACGACGAGTACCGCGCGATGTTTGATCTGGAGGAGCGCCTCTGGTGGTACGACGGGATGCGCGGAATCACAGCGTCATTGCTGGGCCCGGCCCTGACAGAAAAGAACAACCGGCGCTTGCTGGACCTGGGCTGTGGAACGGGGTACTCGCTCGTCTGGTTACGTGATCGCTTTAAGTTTGCGGAGGTCTACGGGGTGGATCTCTCGCCGCACGCCGCAGCGTTCTGGCACGCGCGCGCACTCGACACCGTCACGTTGGCGACCGCGGATAAATTGCCCTTCCCAAACAACTCATTCGATCTCGTTACATGCTTTGATGTGATCTATCAACTGAACGATGAGCGGGCCAGCGCGGCCGTCTCTGAGATGCATCGCGTGCTCAAGCCCGGGGGCCTGCTGTTCATCCGCGAGCCGGCTTATCAGTGGATGCGCGGAGGTCACGACATTGCGGTTGGCACCCATCGGCGCTACACGTTGACCGACCTTCGCCGGTTGCTGCGCGCGCGCGGCTTCAAACCGCGGCGTTCCACTTATGCGAACACGCTGCTGTTTTGGGCGGCTGCTCCTCACCGTCTGTTGTCAAAGGTGCGAGGCAGCACCGAATCGGATGTAAAGCCGGTGCCGCGTTGGTTAAACACGCTACTCGGTGGGGCGCTAAAAATAGAAGCGCGGATGCTGCGCCGTATCGCGTTTCCGTTTGGGCTGTCAGTAATTACTCTCGCGGAGAAGTAACGTCGATGAAAGCCCTCAAATCGAACCTGGACTTCGCGCTGATTGCGATTATCATCGGTGGATTCGTAATGGTTGCGGCGCAGCGTCTCGGCGTCGTCCCGGTTCCGGAAGGTGACGAAGCGTTCACGCTTCAGGTCCCTTACGAGATCCTCGTGCGCGGAAAGCTCGCGCTGCCGATGCTTCGATATCTTGGCGGCAACATCGAAAACGTCTGGCACTCGTTTACTCCGGTGTGCTTCCTATTGCTTAGCGGGTTTCTCAAATTGTTTGGACTCGGGATTGTTCAGGGACGCGCTTTCAATCTTACGACTGCTGCCTTGACGCTGCTGATGGTCTATTTGATCGGCCGCAAGCTGTTTGATTGGAGGGCCGGCCTTGTAGCTGTGGTGATGTTGATCGGGGACCAGACTTTTCTCGAGCGCAGCCGCCTGCTCCGCAACGACTACGCCGCGGCGACTTTCGCGTTGCTTGCTTATTTTCTCTATGAAATGGCAGAGCGACGTAAGAGCCTCCGGCTGTTGGTAGCGTCGGGACTCGCTGCCGGAGCCGGGGTGATGTGTCATACGAACATTCTCTACATGGCTGCGGCTATATGTTTGCTGATTGCGTTAAGGGACGGCTGGCGTGCGTTCCGCTCGAAGAAGCTGTACGTGTTCGCCGGCAGCGCACTCGCAGTAATGGCCTATGAAATCGTTTACGACTTGATCGACTGCAAAAACTTCCTGCTTCAGAATCGAGGCGACGACCTTCATTTCCGTGTTTTCGGATACGCGGGCTTCTGGCAAAACGTTCTGGAAGAAAAGACACGCTATGCAAAGTGGTACGCCGGCGGCTTGATGTTCCCCGAGCTTTCTCAGATAACGCTTCGTGTCTTTCAAGCGCTCACCGTAGCGGCGATCCTCTATCTGGTGATCGAGTGCGCGAGGCGCATCAATCGCGGTGTTATTTCCGATCCGAAGACGCGCGTGTTCATCGTCACACTTGTAGTTGTCTCTTTTCACGCGCTGATCGTCAGTCACAAAAGGATCTATTATTTTGCGCATCTCGCGCCGTGGTTTGCGCTGTGCGTTGGCATCATGGCTCAAGACGCGCTTGATTGGATTTCGCTCCTGCGCCGGAAAGCGATGCCGTACGCAAGGCCGGCGCACAGAGTAGCAGTCACCACGATGGCTCTGGCGGCGATAGGCTTCGGCCTTCAGCTCGCCAGGCAGTACCGGGACTATTCGATCAAAGTTCGTAATCCTGATCTCGCTTCATTCGAAGAATTCACCACAGTGATTCGAAGCATCGTGCCTGATGAGTTGTGTCCGGTAGCTGTCAAGAACCCGAGCGTGTGGCTTGCATTCCCCGAAATGGACCGGTGCTTTGCGACGATCGAAGGCAGGATGAAAGAGGATTTGGATATCGACGGCAAAGACTACGCGCTTGTGACTCGTCCGAATTTCTCGCTCGACCGCGACACGAAACAAGGCCCGGATGAGGGAGGCCTCCGCGAATATCGTCTCCTGGGCGAGATGCGGGAGACGCCTTACGGGAGTCTTCTGATTTATTACACCGGCAACGACCCGAGCTATCTGGCACTTGAGCCAAAACGTTATCGGTTCTTCGGTGAACTGCGCGGGCACAACCGCATACAGTGAACGACAAGAGCGTCAATGCGGACCGGAACACAGAACGACAAAACGATTGAATCTGATAGCGAGCGAGGGGAGGCCTTTTTCTGGCCGTGGCTTTCGAAATTAAGCAGCAGGCCCGTGCTTTTGCTTCTGGCATTCTCGCTGGGCGTAACAGTCATGCTGATGTACCGGCCCTTCAGTCAAATGGAGGGCGGCGATTCAGCTGTCTACGACTACATGGCTCAGAGCATAGTGCGCGGGCAGATTCCGTATCGAGATGCAATAGACAGCAAAGGTCCCGCGAGCCTTTATCTAAGCGCAGTAGTGATGGTCGTCGGCAAGGCTTTTGGAGTACAAGACATTCTTGCGGTGCGCATGTTTTACGTTCTGCTTGTCGGCATGTTATGCGCAATTACTTACTTCGTTGCCGAGATTTACTTACGGAGCCGGATTGCGGCAATCATCGCGTTATCCATTCCTCTGGTTTCGGGGCAATTCGCGGAGATGATGATCTCGGGTACCCGGCCCAAGCTGCCGATGATTCTGTTCGGCCTGACGACGCTTGTACTAATAGCTAAAGACAAACCCTTCTGGGCTGGTTTGTGTTCGATGTTCTCGTGTCTTTCCTGGCAGCCGGGATTGGCGTTCACCGGCGTGGCCTTTCTGATATTCTCGAGATACTTGAGCAGTTGGCGGGACCTGCGCGCGCTCAAGGTTCTGGCAGGCGCAGCGATACCTCTTGCAGTCGTCGTAGGATACTTTTATTTTGCCGGGGCCTTAAGAGATTTGTGGACGTGGACGGTTCACTATAACTACACGGTTTACCTGCCAGAAGCGAACGTTCCTCCCAGGGTCGCTCTGGCACAGGTGTGGCGTTTGGCGAAGCTCGCCATGGGATCAAATATTATCTGGGTGAAGCTGAGCATTGCCGGATGGATCATGTATGCTGCTGAGCGTCTGTGGCGACGATTTAGAGAGGGAAAGATAGTGGCGGCGCCGGATGTGTTCAGAGACGCGCTTCTGATCCCGCCGCTGATTCATCTGGGATTCTGCACTGTCAACTGGCAAGGGGAGGAATGCCTGATTCCGTTCTTTCCATTTATCGGGATCTTTGCCGGATACTTTGTGATAGCAATTGCGAGAATGGTTGCGATCCCGTTCATCAAGCGAAGTGTTCGTGCTGTCCGGTTGATCGACTGGGCGCCTGTCATTCCTCTCGTCCTTGTTTTTATCTCGGTTATTCATCACGCCAGAGGTTATGAGCTCGAGCCAGAGCGAACTCTGCAAGAGCAGCAAGCCGCGTTCAAAGCCGTCTCAGACACGCTTGAACCGAGTGACAAGATTTACGTTCACGGCACACTCGAGTTGCTGGTGTTGATCCACAGACCAAACATGAATCCCTATATTTTTCTGCCCTACGGCAAGGACGACTACATCGGTTCGAAAGTGGCAGGCGGATTCAAGACAATTCTCGACGAGATGGAAGCACAGGCTCCGAAGGTGGTGGCACTATCTCGGCTGCGCACGGTGACACATCAGGAAGACTTGTTACAGTGGGCTGCGAATCATTACGTCAAACTGCCGCTCGAGTTCGCTCATGATTCGGTGTACGTACGGAAGCTCGAATAGCAGCGACTATTATCTTGACTGTCTATGCGGATGGATTTCAAAGCTGATGTGCGGCCGCCGGCGGCTCAAAAGGATCCCTCTGTGCGTGGCCATATCAAAATTGCGCGCATAGATCACTGGATCAAGAACGTGTTCGTCTTGCCGGGGATAGTCGTTGCGATCAGCATCGATCGCTCTACGGTGACGAATGCATTGCCCTGGCACATCCTCATCGGGCTGCTGTCGGTTTGCCTGGTGGCTTCAAGCAACTACGTGCTCAATGAATTGCTTGATGCGGCGTTTGACCACGAGCATCCACTGAAACGGGATCGCCCGGTGCCTTCCGGTGAAGTCAACATTCCCCTGGCCTATGTTGAGTGGATTGTTCTGATGGTCGCGGGTATCGGATTGGGCTTTATCATCTCAATCTCCTTCGGCTTGACGATGCTCGCGCTGTGGGTGATGGGCTGCGTTTACAACATCCCGCCGGTGCGAAGCAAGGACCTGCCGTATCTGGACGTGCTAACGGAGTCAATCAACAATCCGCTGCGCATGCTTGCCGGTTGGTACATAACAAGCACTCACGTGATTCCCCCGGCGTCCTTGCTCATCAGTTACTGGATGATCGGCTGCTACTTCATGGCGATCAAGCGTTTTGCGGAATATCGGGATATCAATGACGGCGCTCGCAGCGCGGGGTATCGCAAGTCATTTGGGTACTACAATGAGCGGCGCCTGTTGGTGTCGATCGTTTTCTATGCATCGCAGGCAATGTTATTCTTCGGCGCTTTTATCATGAGATATCGGCTGGAGTTGATTCTGACGTTCCCGCTAATTGCACTGGTGATGGCGATTTACCTCTCACTAGCTTTCAACAAAGATAGCGCTGTTCAACGGCCGGAGGGACTGTATCGCGAGCCCGGGCTGATGTCCGCCGTCGTCGCTTGTGCTTTGATAATGTTGTTGCTGCTCTTCGTTGACGTTCCGGTTCTTTATAGAGTCTTTGTTCGAAGCGCGCCGTAATCATTGACGGCGCCCAGGCGCTATCAATAACGGAAGGTCTCGCGTGCACGCGAGGATAAACCGGAAGAGGATACCGAATGCCACAGCAGTTACCAGGAATAACTGTCGGCTCAGCTAGCAAATCTATCGCTGGAACAGGAACTGCGGTCGACCGCACGCGCACCGTTTGGATTCTGGGCGCTGCCGCATTTGCTCTATCTGCAAGCCTGATGCTGCTTCATCGGCCGTGGACTCGAACCGAAGGTGGCGATGAAGCGATCTGGGATTACGTAGCACAATGCATTCTACGGGGACAGGTTCCATATCGAGACGTGGTGGAGATCAAAGCGCCGTTGAGCGCGTATCTGGGAGCGGCGGCGATGTTCATCGGCAAGTCGGCCGGAGTTCGAGACATCATCGCGGTTCGGATGCTGAACGTTCTGATGGCTGGCGTGCTCTCGGCCGTCACCTTTGTCGTGGGAGCGACTTATCTCCGCAGCCGATTGGCAGCCGTGCTCGCTTTTCTCATCGCACTCGCGCCTTCACATTTCGCCGAATGGATAGGGGCCGGAACCGAACCCAAACTCCCGATGATCTTGTTCGGCATGATCTCCCTCTTGTTGGTAGCGAGGCACAAGCCCTTCCTGGCGGGTTTCTTCTCGATGTTGTCGTGTTTGTGCTGGCAGCCAGGTTTGCTGTTTTCCGGAGTTGTGCTGTTGATATTTTCACGATACTTGACGAGTTGGCGCGATCCGGCAGTGATGAAAGCTGCACTCGGCGCGCTCGTGCCGCTGACAGTCATGGTCTTGTATTTCTCGCTGGTCGGCGCACTCTCCGATCTTTGGAAATGGACAATCGCATACAACTTCAGGGTCTACGCGCCTGAGACGATGAGGAGCTTGCGCGATACGATTGTGCTGCTGTGGAAGGTTTCGTTCAGGGTTTTCAAGTTTGACCTGGTGTTCGTAGCTTTGGCGTTTGTGGGGTTTATTATTTTCGCGATTGAGCGCGTCAGAGCCGGATATAGAAGCGGCTTCTTTTCACGCGAGTCTGATTCATTTCGAGACGCCTTGTTGATTTCCCCACTCATTTATCTGGGCTTCTGTCTGGTCAACTTTCAGTCGGGCCCGGATTTGATCCCGTTGTTTCCGTTTATTGGACTCTTCGCTGGATGGTGTCTTGTGAACGCGGGAGGCAAACGGATGTGGCTCGGCTTCGCGCGTCCGCTGCCGGTGTTGGCGTTGATCGCACTAACTGGGTTGATTGTCTCTCGGGCGGTGACATACAGAGTTGATTCCGGGTTGACGCTGCAGGATCAGGACAAACACGTGGCCGCGATCGGCGCTCTGTTGGGGCCCGAAGACCGTTTCTACGTTCACGGAGCGGTTGAGATTCCAGTGCTGCTTAACAAGCCAAACCTCAATCCGTACATTTATCTCGATCGTGGAAAAGACGATTGGGTCGCGCGACGAATGCCCGACGGATTCCGAGCTGTCATCGGCGAGATGGAGACACAGGCGCCGAAGGTAGTAGTCATCTCACGAATTGGCAAAATGGCGCATCGCACGGAACTGGAGCAGTGGGTTGAGGAACATTACGTTAAGATCGGGTTGGCTGGCTTAGATGGAATATATCTGCGGAAGCAGAAGTAAATATGGCGCCCGAGGTTGGGTTGCGTGTCGCAGCCTGAGCGCGGATGGCTTACAGCGCTTGAAGCCCTTGAACGAGATGACCGGGACGAAGTCCTTATCGAATTGGCTGAATCTGGTGCGTCGAGCCGATATGCGAGCTCTGACGTTGTTTGCCTTTCTTTTCGGCGCGACCGCCACAGTAATGTATCATCCGTTCAGTCGTGCTGAAGCCGGCGATCCCTCGATTTACGACTACATCGCGCAGTCCATTCTGAGAGGTCAGCTATCTTACCGCGACATTGTCGACATCAAGTGGCCGGGGAGCACCTATCTGAGTGCGCTGGCGATGCTGGCCGGCAAACCGTTCGGTCTTCGCGACGTGCTGGCGGTCCGGCTGCTGCAGGTCCTGCTTGTCGGGATCTTGACCGCAATCATCTTTCTGGTGGCCGAAGCCTATTTGCACAGTAGGGCTGCGGGAGTTGCCGCGGCGCTGATGCCTCTGATGCTGCAGCATTTTGGCAACTGGATGACTTCGGGGACGGAACCAAAGCTACCGCTGATGGTTTTCGGTTTGCTGACGATGTTGTTCATCATCAAGGACCGGCCGTTTCTCGCTGGAGTCTCGTCCATGCTCTCGTGCTTGTGCTGGCAACCCGGATTGATGTTTACCGGCGTGGCAGTTCTAGCGTTCTCGCGCTACCTGACAAGCTGGCGCGACCTGCGCGCGATGAAGGTCCTGCTCGGCGCGGCGATCCCGTTCGCGTTGATGGCGCTTTACTTCTACTCAAGGGGCGCGTTCGGCGATTTGTGGTCGCTGACGATCATCTACAACTACAGCGTGTTCGGGCCGCATGCTAACAGGGGCGCGGCGAAGGCTCTGGGTCATTTGTGGCGAGTGGCCGACCGTGTGTTTCAAGGCGACATTGTGCTGGTTGTGCTTGGGGTTGTTGGATATGTGATCTACCTTATCGAGCGTGTGAGAATGAGATTCAAGCGAAGGGAAGCGCCTGGCTCGCCGGACGCGTCGGATGATGCACTGTTGATTCCACCGGCAGTGTATTTCGTCTTCTGTATTGTCAACTTCCAGGCGGGCACGGACTTGCTGCCTTTCATCCCTTTCTTTGGAATTTTTGCGGCGTGTTTTTTTGTGTCCTTGGGACGCTGGCTCAGTTCGATTAAACGAGAACAGGAACGATGGAGAAGAGTTGGCTGGGGCTCGATCGTTCCGGCTCTTGCAGCCTCGGTGATGTTATTGACCGCGGTGTTTCGTGGTGCAACTTCCAGACTGGATGGGTGGACAATCGCGGATCAGGACAAGGCGTTCAAGGTCGTCGCCGAGGCGCTGGGACCGAACGAGAGAATCTACGTTCACGGCACGACCGAATTGCTTGTGCTGTTGAACAAGCCAAATCTCAATCCTTACATTGATCTCGATTGGGGCAAGGACGACTACCTGGCCGGAACGAAGTACAACGGATCTTTCGAAGCGCTGGTAGATGAGATGGAGGCTCAGGCGCCGAAGGTCGTCGCTCTGTCACGCTTGCGAGTTGTAGCTCATCGCGTTGAGCTCGAACAATGGGCGGCGGAGCACTACGACAAGCTGGACGTTCCCGGCTACGAGGGCATCTATATCCGCAAGCCGCGATGAGCCGATGAGATTAGGATGCCTGTCTTGTCTTGCCGTGTCCGTTCCGGAGGGTGTTCATGAGATCCACGTCCATTCCCATTGGATTTGTGCGAAGCTCTCGCTGTGATGACGCGTATGCTTGAGAGAACCGCGACCAGACTTACACACGTATCGATCCCTCGGATTCCAAGAGGGCGCTCTCTCGCGGCTGCGGGGTTTCTGCTAGTCGCGTTGGTAATGTTGTTGCATCGCCCGTTCAGCCAGGGCGAGGGCGGTGACACCGGGTTCTATGACTACGTTGCGCAATCAGTGCTGCGCGGACAAATTCCCTATCGAGACGTCGTGGACATCAAGTGGCCGGGAGCCGCTCACCTGAGCGCGCTTGCGATGGCGATCGGCAAACCTCTCGGTATTAGAGACCTGATTGCGGTTCGGCTGCTGAATATCGTCCTTGTTGGTTTGTTATCGACGATCAATTTTCTTATCGCTGAGGCGTATCTCCGCAATCGCAACGCGGCCATCATGGCTTTTGTATTGCCACTGATGGAACCGCGGTTCATCGACTGGATGGTTGCAGGCACCGAGCCCAAATTGCCGCTTATGGTCTTCGGAATGTTGTCGCTGCTGTTGATCATCAAAGAACGACCCTTCTGGGCGGGCTTCTGCTCGATGCTCGCGTGTCTTTGCTGGCAGCCGGGATTGATGTTCACGGGTGCGGTGGTTTTGATGTTCTCGAGATACTTGACCACGTGGCGCGATCTGCGGGCGATCAAGTCGATGATCGGAGCAGTTCTTCCGCTTGCCCTGACATTCGGCTACTTCTATGCCCGAGGCGCCTTCGGTGATCTTTGGGCGTGGACGATTACTTACAACTACGGGGTGTTTGGTCCGGAGGCAAAGCAAGGCGCCGCCGACGCGTTAGCTCACATCTGGAAGGTGATGAATCGGATCTTGCAAGCTGATGTCCTGGTGGCGATCTTGAGCGTGTTCGGGCTCTTGACGTTTGTAGCGGAACGCATCAGGGCAAGGATCAAGGGAGAGTCTTTGGGCTCGCCTGACTTGTATCGAGATGCGATCGTTTTTCCTCCGATTGTGTATTTCGCATTTTGCATGATTAATTTTCAGGCCGGCCCGGATCTGATTCCGTTCATCCCATTTATTGCGCTGTTCGCGGCGAAGTTCTTTCTTGACGCTGGACGGTTAGTACGCTCGAAAATCAAATGGTTCGAATTGAGGCCTGATGTGCCGCTTGCGAGGGTCGCGATCGCCGTAATTCTCGTTGTGACGTTTGTTCGCGCCGCTCTCTATAAGGTCGAAGGCCCGAGTCTTAAGCAACAGGATGAAGCATTCAAGACAGTGTCACACCTTATTGGAACGAATGACAAAATCTATGTGCACGGGATGACCGAGATCCTCGTGCTCCTTAACCGTCCTAATCTTAACCCCTATGTTTTTATGGATTGGGGAGCCGACGAATTTGCCGCACTGCGAAAAGGCGAACAGTTCGAGGCGATCATAGACGAGATGGAGGCGCAGGCTCCGAAGATTGTAGCCCTGTCACGACTGAAGGTTGTCACGCATCGAGAGGACTTCAAGCGATGGGCGTCGGAACATTACGACAAATTGGAATTGCCTCTGGCGGGGTACGACGGAGTCTTTGTGCGTAAGCCGTGAGCGACTCCGCTCAGGCACGAACTGACGACGCGCTCAAGATATATACTCGCTCGCGATCTCCGGCTATCGGAAAGGATTGAACGACGCGCGATCGATAAGCTGAGAAGAAATCTGCAAGGCTGGCTTCGGTGAATCGCAGGGGCTGTTCACCGCTACCGGGATTGGTGAACAATCGACCGAGGAACGAGAGCAAACCGGAATTGCTGGTGGTCAAATTGCGAATCGGCTCGGCGATGATGACCTGGTTTCGCGCTGCGAGGAGCATGCGATTCACGATCGGCGAAGCTTCAGGCAGGAAGTGGTAAAGACTCGCTTGCATGATCACGTAGTCCGCCGATGGCAAAGGTTCGCTGCTTCGCAGATCCCAAACGCGGCCGTTCGCGCCACGGCGAATCAACTGATCGACGAACTTTTCATTGATGTCCAAACCGGTGTATTGAACGGCTTTCGATCTTAGATGGCGGTGATACAGGAGTGCCGGACCGCAGCACAGATCGAGCACGCTGGATCCGTCGGGGATCAATTCTGCAATCGCCCGGTAGCGCGAGGGGTAGTGACGCCCGTACAGCACCAGCATTGCGAGTTCATAAACAAAAGTGCTCTTGTAGATGAAGCTCTTCGCCATCGAGACTCGCTGGGTACCTACCTACCTTTTGCCCGCGATCACGTCGTGTTCACCGGTCACGATACGAGAGCCCTCATTGAGCACTTCGCGAACCGCCGCTTGAGGTTTGTTATTGACTCTAAGGAAAGTTCGTCCGGTGTACTCTCCCAGTATTCCGAAGAACAACATCTGAATCCCGCTCAGCACCAGAAGCGCAACCATCAGCGACGCCCATCCGACGGCATTTGGTGAGAAGTGCTGAGGGAACAGGAGCCTGTATAAAACGACGACTACGGCGAGCAGGAGTCCAAACGCCGCGAAGGCAAATCCGCACCAGCTCACTAGACGCATCGGTCTCGCCGAAAACGAAAAAGCGAGGCGTGCCCACACTCGAAGCGATTTCCAAAACGTGTAGGTGCTATCGCCGGCGTAACGCGGATGATGGTCAACGGGAATCTGATCGACTCGTGAAGTAATTTGAAACACCAAGCCGTCGATGTACGGATCAGGGCCTTCGTAGTTGCAGATCATCTCAACAACTTCCTTGCGGATTATCTTATAGGGCGAGAGATAAACGTCCTTTGGCTTGTTGATGACCCACTCAGCTACGCGGCCGTTAAACCAACTCCCGAGGTTCTTCCATAGTCGCTGTTTCTTCGCTCCGAACTGAGCATAGACGACATCGGCGCCTTGTTCGATCTTATTCAGAAGGGCAGGGAGGTCGCGCGGATGATGTTGAAGATCGTCGTCCATGATCGCGACGTATTTGCCTCGCGCCAAACGAAGCCCTGTCATAATGGCATTGTCCTGTCCAAAGTTGCGCCGCAAGTCGACTCCGACGACATTCGTATTAACACGGCAGATCGCTTCGATGACAGCCCAGGAATTATCCGGCGAGCCATCGTTGATAAGCACGACCTCGTAGTCGCGTCCCGTTGGATCGAGCGCCTCGGCAATTGCCGCGATCAGAGCGTCCAGACAATCTTCGCTTCCATAAACCGGCACGACGACCGAAAGATCCAGTTGCAATGCTTGATCGCGAATCGGCATCGAGTTGATCATAGATAGAGCTACCGTCGTTGTCGACTGACCGATCCTCAGCGCCCTCGGCGTCCTCTGCGGTTGATCCCCACCGCTGATGCGGAAAAACCGCCGAGGATGCGGAGGGCTACTACCCGGACGCCCGCTCACTCGCACCTTCGAAGAACTCCGAGAGACATCTAATGACGCGCGATTGCTCCGCTTCAGTGATCTCGGCGAAAAAAGGAAGCCGCAGAAGCCGGGCGCTCAAGTCCTCGGTGATCGGAAGATCGCCTTCCGCGTAACCGAATTTCTCTCCCATTGTGGAAGAATGCAAAGGAATGTAGTGAAAGACGGCGCTGATACCGTTTCGCTTGAGATGCGCCATTGCATCGTCTCGCGTTTTAACGTCGGTGAGCAGCACATAAAACATGTGGTAGTTACTCTCACATCCACTCGGCGGGCGTGGAATGCTCAGCCACTCACGCTCTTCAAGCGGCGAGAGGTTCTGCCGGTAAAACTGGTACACATCACGCCGACGAGCGGTGATCACGTCCATCGCTTCCAACTGAGCGAGCAGAAACGCGCACACTATCTCGGCCGGAATGTAGGAGGAACCAACATCAACCCACGTGTATTTGTCGACTTCGCCGCGAAAGAACTGGCTCCGATTTGTGCCCTTCTCGCGAATGATCTCGGCGCGCTCAATGAACTCCGGCGAATTTATACAAAGCGCCCCTCCTTCACCGCTGACGTAATTCTTCGTATCGTGAAAACTATAAGCGCCCAGGTGACCAAGCGAGCCAAGCGCCCTGCCGTTGTAACGAGCGTTGACTCCCTGAGCCGCGTCTTCGACTACAAGCAGGTTATGTCTTTGGGCTATCTCCATAATGCGGTCCATCTCGCAGGAGACTCCCGCGTAATGCACGGGAAAGATCGCCTTCGTATTCGCGCTGACGCTCGTTTCAATCAACGATTCGTCGATGTTCAGAGTATCAGCCCGAACATCGACAAACACCGGCTTCGCACCGGCGCGCACCACTGCATTGGCAGTCGACACAAACGTGAACGAGGGCATGATCACTTCGTCGCCCGGCTTGAGATCACAGAGCATCGCGGCTAATTCCAGCGCTGATGTGCATGACGGAGTCATCAGCACTCTCGGTATCGCAAAGCGATCCTCGAGAAGCCGAGCACAGGCGCGCGTAAAAAAACCGTCAGCGGCAATGTTCCCATTGCTGATTGCGCTGGCTATGTATTCGATTTCCTTTCCAGTCACGAAAGGTTTGTTGAATGGGATCTTAGGCTGCACGCTCGACCTCGACCTCGATGATTTACCCAGATGATATGCAACGCTGAAGCGGGCTCTCGATTCACGGGACATTCTACAGTAGCGGTTTTAAACTTGCCAAAGAGCGCCGGGCGACGGAGCGGCGGACTCGGAGGATTGTTTAACACGCCTTCATAGGTTCCACGGCGGCGCGCAACGCCGGCCGCAGCCATCTGTTTATTAGGCAGCATGTCGAGCTTATGATGTGTCCTCACTCGTCGGGCTGCAACTCCTGTTGGATTCCTTTTTTCTTTCGCGGAGTGGGACGATTGACCTTTCTTAATTCCAGAGTTCGCGTTAGCGTGTGCTCGAGCATCCTGGGGAACTCCATCGCTAACATATGAGACTCCTTGCCGCCGAAGCCGAACTCTTCCATGAAGGGCCCACGCATCATCATCTCAGAGAACCGACGTAGCCTCTTCATCTCACGCTCGATGGCTTCAACGTTTCCTGCCTTAACGGCTCTGTATACTTCTATGGCCAGTTCGTAGAGCCAGGGCATATCGTCGCGGACCAACTTTTGCTGCCCATTAGGATGGCGACCGGATCGCCTGGATCGCCGGACATGTGCATCATTTCTTCAAGCATCATCGCGTGGAAGCGCCGCATCTGCGTGGCGAAAGGGATCTCCGCCCTCGGCTAATCGCTCAGCGACGCGAGACGGCAGCGCTTTCATTTCCTCAGCCAGCTTTGCACGCTATCGTCCGCCTCCTTCGTCTCGGCTTTTGATCATATTCTATCCCGGCGGTTCAGCCGTCCAAGATGAAACAGTCCAGCGCGGAGCTCTTACCACGTTCCTCAGTCCAGCTTTTCCCAATGGACAATGCTAATCGCCTCATCAACGGCCCGCGCGTTGTTGCCTCCCGCCTTCTTGCCATCCTCTTGTACGACTTCGCACATAAACCGATTATCTGGAGGGGAACACTCCGGTCCTTGATCGAGGATCAGCACTGTAACCTCCTTGAGATTGCGATACCCCTTGAACGTCGTCACTTCGTACAGCTCATCGATCTTGCCGAATGTCTCTAACGCTTTTCGAATTTCGCGCCGGTCTGTCATCACGTTCCTCCTTTGCCAAACATTGTTTAGGCGGCGCGCGCAACTGTTGTTCAACACGTGAGTGTTAGCGTGATTTCGCGAGTTGCATAACAATGATCCAATAGGCGGCGACTCTACACCGCAGTCGATTCGTAAGCAAGAGTGAATGGGGTCAAGATTACCATTAGCTGTCACTCTCTGTTAATGGATCGCGATCGAGAACTTCAGACTACCAATCCCGTAGGGATGACCTGTCTATAGACGAACGCGCAGTGCGAGTGCTGTAGCTCCGTAGGAGCGACCTACGGTCTGCGATCGTCGCTTCTGCGGGAACAAGGTCGCTCCTACGGAGCTACGGAACGCTCAGGCAACACCCTTCTATAGACAGGTCGCTCCTACGGAGCTCCGGAAACCTCACGCGCAATCGTTCTATAGACGGGTCATCCCTACGGGACTGCCAGGTTCGCGGGCAGTTGGTGCCTTCTTGCTAGCGGGACCGTTTGTCGCAGCCGCTTGAGTCGAGTGATCGTTCTGCGTTCAGAGTCGTTGATACTCTCGCATCTGATCGTACTTTGGTGTCATTGATTCCACTTCACACGATGTCCCGGTAATCTTATAAGTCGTTTCGAAGTCTTCATAGGTGCGCCCTCGCCATAACCGTCCTTCCGGATCAATCACCAGCGAGAGCCCTACGCCTCCGGAGAAGATCCGCGAGCCGTCGCTCCCCGCGTGCTGGTCGTACTTCCACGGTCGCATCTCAGGGTTCGATGAAACGATGGTGACTATCTCTTCCAGAAGTCGCTCAAAGAGCTCGAGTCGTTTGTCCGGTGACGCCTCGAGGGTCAGAGCTATGGCCTTGCTGAACATTTCTTCACCGGATGACGCCACGATCGGCGACTGCGAAACAGGGTCCCGGTTCGCGGACGCCATGCCCGCTTCATTGGTGCTCACATGCTCTGACATTTTGGATGGCGCTCCAATCCGTTCAATCTTCTGCCCACTGTGCTTCGTTGACGGCTTGCCGGTCTTAGAATAACCGAAGCGTTCGACCCAGAGTAAGCCGACTGAGGCGAGTCTCGCGCAAACAGGCCAGGTCCGCAAAGACGCAAAGCTTCGAGTTGACCGGCTACGGAAACGAGCGCGGCGCCACGAATTCTGGAAAGCGAGAATTTGCCTACCCCAAACAGGTTGGCCCCGGAGAGCCGAATCAACATGATTATTGACAAGGCAAAAGTGCCGCTCATAATGGGGCCACCGGGAGACGCTTTACTTTCAACAAATCTGCCGTGAGACTTTCGGGCAGATGGGGAAAAACATTGAGCACAGTAGCGATACACACAAACTCTGCTCCGCACACCTCACCGCCCGAATTGAGGGAAGAGCAAATAAGGGACTACTTGTCGGATCTCGAAGCCGTGCTACGGCGGGTCGATTCTGGAACAACCTACTATCAGATCCTCGGTGTACATCGCACGGACGATCGGGAGACGCTCCGGTCAACTTATCAGCGACTGCTCGATGCGCTTTACCCATCTGACGTCATTGCCAGCGCGGTGCCCGCACAGATTGCTTCACGAGTGGAGCGTGCATTTGCAAAAATCTCGCAGGCGTTCGGCGTGCTCGCGAGCATCAATCGGCGGAAGGAATACGATATCGCTTTGTGTTCAGTAGCGCATAACGCTGCCGCGCAGGCAACAGCTAAGGCTCAACACGCTCCTCCCAAGCCCGCGCGCTCAAATAGCAGAAATATCGCAAGCCAGGCTTCCCACCAGCACGCCCAGCGTGGTGGAGGTTCTGCGGCGACTCCGGTAGCGGAGGGTCTCGGTGTGAATTCCGGAATCGATCGAGGTCGGGTATTTAGCGAGTCTTCAAACGCGAACTCTGACAACAATCGCCGGCGCTGCGGGAGAATGAAGCTTGCGATACCGGTGCGCGTGGTGGGTCACGATCAACTCAACGGCAAATGGTCCGAGATGGGGGTGACGATTGATGTAAGCCGCACCGGGGCCAGGTTGGGTCTGCGTAAGCGAGTCAGGCAGGGAACCGTGCTCTACTTGACGCTGCCACTGCCCACAAAGATGCGCGCTCACGGTTTTTCCGAGCAGGGCTATAACGTCTATGCTTTGGTCCGAACTGTCGATCCTCCAAGGAGAGGGATGCGAGCAGTAGGTGTTGAGTTCTTAGGCGAGCACCCGCCCATCGGGTTTCTCGAGAAGCCGTGGGCCATTTGCCGCGCTAAGCGAGCGGGCAACGTGGAGCGACGAAGATATCGCCGCGAGGAGCGAAACGAAGCCGTCAGTCTCGAATATCTTGACGAGAATGGGAAGTCAATCGGACGTGACGAGGTGCGGTCCGACAATGTAGGTAGTTACGGTGTTCGAGTTGTTGGAACCACTGCCCCGGCGGAATTCGATTCTATTTCGGTGAGTATTTCGAGCTTGAAACTCGAGGCGGTGGCGGTGCTTCGAGACCGGTATCGCGGTAAAGATGGATTAGAACGACTCTGTCTTCACTTTGTCGACAAACCCTGGCTGGAGAATTAACGATCGGTTCCAGGCCAGACTACTTTCCACTTATTTGCGGATCATAATCGTATCGGAATTGTATAAGTTGAGCTTAAGATAATGCTGGTCGAGCCAACGCTCGAAATCGGCGCGGTGGGTTACCTTTCTCAGGCGGGAGATCGAGACTAGCTTTGGGGCTTGCGCTTCCATTTGGTCGATGATCGTTTCAAAAGTTGTTGACCGTCGCCGAGCTGCAAAGTCGTCGGCTCCCCAGTCGAGAAAAACATACGGATTGAGATTCGGCCTGTTCAAAAGAACTAGTATGTCAGCCGAGCCGTGAACGTAAATCTGATCCTGCGGTCCCAGCAACTCCGCGACCGGAGCGATCGCGGCGTACTGTTGTTTTAGCGTGCGCTCGTCCGGCGGATAAGTGACAGAGCGAAATAGAACCACCGCGAAGATCACCGCGGCAGTGATTGCCGGCAGCCAGATATTTACTCGCAGGTCCGGCTGGTCAGGTAGGTTCGAAGCAACCAAACGCGAAAACCTGACGATCGCCCAACCGGCAAAGATTCCAATGAACGGGAAGAACGGAATGGAATCGGGGCCACCTTGAAAGTTGATCAAAGAAAAGGCCAGGTACACCAGTGGCGGGAACAACACGGCGTCTCTGAACAGGTCGGGTGATTTCAGCGAGCCCCGCTGCTTGACCTTGTCAAGCAGTCGCTCCGTAAGAAACGCCACCAACCCAATTGCCGCAAGGATCACCAGAACGATGTCTCGTTCGAACATTCGGCGGGCGACCAGCCATAAATGGCCAGACGACGCTCCAATGCTCTGCTCGGCTTCAGGTCCAAACACACTGTAGTTGTAGGTGATTGCCCAGGCCCAGAGGTCGCCGAGCGCGCCCCTAAGATAGAAGTACGATAGCGTCACGACCAGCGGGATGACGGCTCCCAGGATCACCTTGATTACTCGAAGATCGCGCCAACTGGTCAGGTATCTCGAGAATATCAGGAGTGCCACGCCTGTGAACATCAATCCTGGTTGCCAGCAAAGACACGAAAGCATCGAGACGAGGCCCGCCCAGAAAGGCTTGTCACGAGCGATCATCAGCAGAGCAAGCATGCCAAACGCGATCATTGGCAGCTTGGGCTGGGTTCCCTCCATCATGAAGTCGACAAACTGATTTCGCATCAGCGGAACCATAAAGGCGATTAACCCGGCGATCCTGCTGCCCAAGTAAATCTGCGCTACCAGGAATGTCAGCGATGACAAGAGACCAAGCATTACGACGTTCAGCACTCTGACCCCCAGCACGTCTCGCATACCGAAGACCCTGGCTGTGAACATCGCAACAGCGCTCAAGTAGGGCGCCCCCGGACTTTTGATATCGACGACATCCTTGTAGGGAACCTGTCCGCGGAGAATCGACTGTGCTATGTAGTCGTAGATGGCCGGGTCGCCAGCTTCAGGCCTGCTAAAGGGCCGGTGGATCAGGATGACGGCTGCGCCGATGAACAACGCGATGAATGCCAGATTGCGCGCAGTGGCCCAACGATCCAGGTTCGAACAAAGCGTAGTGAGGGTTTGCGTATGCGGCGCGCCGGTGCTGTTGCTCATAGGGGATTGCTCGAGGAGCGGGGCAAAATACTAGCAGTCTCGCTCTCGGAATGTCGAGCTTGACCCCCCCCTGGCATTCGAGGACACCTGGCCACGCACGTTAGGCAACGTTGTCTCAGCAATCAGTACCCTGATTCTCGTCGGTATTCTATGCGTTCGCCGCGGCGCGAGGGCTGTTCCGTGACGCCGTTTTGAAGGACTGCTTACCAATCGATCGTCATTAATGCGGTGAAGATTTCGATACCATCCCAAAGATTCTGAATCCGAAGATTCTCGTTTGAGCTGTGCTGGTTGTTGTCGTGATTCACGATGGGGACACCTACCTGCGGGGCCTTGGTCGCGGCGTCGATTGCCCACAGTGGACCGCTTCCTCCCATCGTCGGCAGCATCACAGGCGAGCGTCCTATTGCCTGTTGGACTGCGCTGATGACCTTTTTCACAATTGGGAGATTCATCGGCGTTCGCACCGCCGGATAACCTTCTTCACTGACGACCCGCGCGACAAGCGGATGCTTCAAGCGCGTATCGAGATCAGGCTCACCGCTCACCACGAAGTAGCCCTGCTTCTTGATATGAGCGATAAGTCGCTCGACCTGACGCCGCGGTTCAATGCCCTTTACCAAACGCAGGTCAAGCGTCGCGAGTGCTTCAGCCGGAATGATCGTTCTCGACTGGCGGCCTACATCCTCGCTTCGCAAGCCATCGATGTTGAGTGAAGGTTCGTTGATCAGCTCGCCCAGCGATCTGCCCGCGCCGTCGGTTACGGCAAGACCATACTCGCGCATCAACTCCTGGTCGGTAGCGGGCATTTCTTTCAGCGCTTGCCTCTCATCATCTCCCAGCGGTATGGCGCCATCATAGAAGCCTTCGATCAGCACGCGCCCCCTATCGTCTTTCATACTTGCAAGCAACTTGGCCAGGCGCATCGCAGGATTCGGCGACCAGTTGCCATAGTGTCCGCTGTGAAGCGAGCGATTCGCTCCATAGACCGTGATGTCCACTTTGACGACGCCGCGCACGCCGAAATAGAGTTGTTGTCTTCCCGATTGATGAACCGGCCCGTCCGCGCACAGCCAGACGTCGGCCCCAAGCAGCGCAGCGTTGCGAGTAACGATGTCTCCCAGATGTGGCGAGCCCGCCTCTTCTTCACCATCGAAGAGAAATTTGAGGTTGGCTGTTGGTTTCGCATTCGATGATTTCAGCGCATCGAGCGCGACGAGCATTGCGATGATCGGCGCCTTGTCGTCCGAAGCGGAGCGCGCATAGAGCCGCGACTCAGGATCAAACGTTTCACCTTGCTTCGGAACTGCGATTACATGCCCGCCGGCTTCGAGCGGCTTGTCGCGCAAAACAGGATCGAAGGGATCGCTGGCCCATTTAGATTCATCGACTGGCTGTCCATCGTAGTGCGCATAAAAGCCAATTGTGCGAGTGGCGCCGGTCGCCTTCAATTCTCCGAAGATTGCGGGCGGACCATTGCCCTCAAGAAGTCGCGCTTCGATGCCGCGACTCCCCATCATTTCGATTAGCCGCGCAGCGTTGCGCCTCATGTTCCCAATATCGGAAGCGACATTAGGAATTGAGAGCAAGTCGACAAACTCGGTTATGATTTCAGCCTCGTGCGCTCGCCGGTATTCACGCGCGCGCGGCGACGCTTGAGGGCGCGCGACCGAAGTCGCGACCGATAGGGCGACGCCAATCACACATGCCTTCATAACAATTCGCATCATAGAGGGCCTCCGAGTTGGTTCCAGGAAGGCTGAAGAATAGCATCGAGAATTGAGATCCGCCACTGGTACCGACGCGCTGGCCTTGAACGATGCGCAGCCTCATTGTAGCGATTTGTGTTGCTAGGGTTGGCCGGTACGGTCCCGGAAACGAGAAGCATCCAAAGAGATGTCTTGAGCAGAGAAGGAATCGGCGCGCGGCAGATCAACTTTCGCGCGCCGAATCACAATAGTCTACTGAGCTGCCGGCTTGTTGAACTTCGCGTCGTCCACTGGAACGTTATGCTTCATTTCCAGCATCTTGATGTTCAGGGTGAAAGCCGGCGTAATCTGACGAATCGAGAACGCCATCTTGACTCCGTCCACCTCTTTGTAGTCTTCGTAGAACACCTGGATCGCTTGTTTGCCCTCCGGGCTTTCGCGTTCTGCATCCTCTCGAAGGATCAACCCGGATTGGGTGTCGAAATACCAGGTCTCGGGGCTGCTTTCGGCTGGCGTCGCCACCAGCACGTAAACTTCTTTTTCGCCCACCTTGTCTGTGCCTTTGACCACAATATTCGGATAAAGCTGCTTCAACCTGACCGGCTTGTAGAAGTCAGAGTCGAGCTTTGTCGAGGCCAACTCAGCCCCTGCCTTTTCGCGCAAGCCGTTCTGCGGGTCCTTCGACCAGCCAGTCTTGCCGTCAAAGATTTGCTCCACCACTCCGTATCCGGCTACATCGATAACGGTAGCCGACTTGTTCGGCGCTTTGGCATAGATTTCGGCGGTGCCACTTGCGCCGAAAGCTGCTATCTCAAACGAGCCCTTTGCGACACGGGTAGTTTGTTTCTCGACTGCTGCCTTGCCGCCTATCGCTTGAACATACTTGTCGAGGATTTGATCGACGGTTGGCAGCTTGGCTGCCGGCTTCGCATCGGTTGCTGGTTTTTGCTGGCCCGCTTGCGCATTTGCAGTGACCGCAACGAGCAAGCTGAGGAGAAGTATCGTTAATGTGCGTTTCATAAGTTTCCTTTCTAGTTTGATGAGCGAGCGGCCGCAGCCTTTCGCTCGTTTGAGTGTCTTTTGATTTGTTCGATTGCCGCGTCGAGCTGGGCATCGCGACCATCCAGCAATGAACGGCGCGTGAGCTTCACTTCTACGTCGGGCGCGACCCCACGTCCTTCGATCAGTGTGCCCCTGGGAGTTTTGAAATCGCCGATCGCATACTGAAAGAGCGCGCCCGTCGGCAGCTTTTGAAAGTACGACGGAAGCGCCGCTCCCGCTGTTCGCTCACCAACCACCAGTGCGCGGCCGACCTCCTGCATGCCGCCCGCGAAGATCTCGCTTGTCGAAGCGCTTCCTCCATCGGTCAGTATCACCACCGGGCCCAGGTACGGGTTCGGCTGGGGAACGACTGCGAAGTTAATGTGACCTGAGCGCATATGCATTGTGCCAAGTGATGTCTGTTCCTTTTCCAGCACGCCCGCAATTCCTGAAGCCATGCCCCCGAGGCCACCCGGGTTCCCGCGCAGATCGATTATGATGCCCAGTGAGCCGCTCATCCCCCGAATCGCCGCGCGGATTCTATCCATCAGCGAAATCACAAAAACGTTGAAGCGAATGTAACCGATACCGCCGGCAAGATGCGTTGCCTCAAGCTCGGAATACTGCGGTGGAAAATTTCCCATCCTCGGTGACATCTCGCCCTTCAACCGTTCCCGAATGATAGTGGCTTCGCGCTGCTGATCGCGCTCGTCCAGGTAACCAATGCGAACCGTGGTCTCCGGCGCGCCGTTTATGCGCGCAAGCAAAGCGCGCGTAATTCGCAAGATTGTTATGGCCTGAGATTCTTTGCTCTTCGAGAAGGATTCTATAACTTTCTCGGCGGAGATGTCGTCAATCTTTCTGATTACAAAGCCGGGGCGAAAACCGGCGGCTGCTGCTTTTGATCCTTGTTCGACGCGGGTGATCACTGCATGGCCTTCTATTAACCTCAAGTCGATTCCGATACCGCCGCCCTTCGGTTCGGGCGAATCATCGTCGACAATTGCTTCAGGGGGAATGATGTTGAAGTGCGATTGATGAAGCTCGCCAAGCATCTGACGAAGCACATCATAAAACTCAGTGTCCGTTTTTGCTGCGGCGGCGCGCGGCGCGTACTGCTCGCGCACCTTGCTCCAATCAAGACCTCCGAGCGTCGGATCAAAATGCTTGTCCTTGACCGTGCGCCACACTATATCGAAACTCTCCTGGCGGGCGTCTGATGCGGCGCCAACAACGGCGCCTGCCATGCTCTGCGCAAGATGACCCTGCCCTGCTGACGTGCACAGACAGAGGAGCAGGGAAAGCAGGGCGATCAAGAACGTTCTTTTCACTGCGCGGTCCTCCACGAGGTTGCATCTTACTGAATCGGGCTCAACCATTCTCCGTCGGGGCCGAGTGGCTTGTACGTTGGTGTGAAGAATAAGTTCGCGATGCTCCTCGACTGATCTCTGGAAGTTTAGCGCACCGCTCGCGCGACGAACAAGGGAATGTACCGTAGACTGTCCAGTCTGCGGGCGACATGCTAACTGCTGAAATGGCTGAATGCCGCGGACTGGACAGTCTACGGCACATTCAATTCAGGGCGCGCCGGTTGTTTGCCTTATGCTTGCAGACTAAACTCTACTTGAGTGCCGGGAGAACAGTAATGACAACGACCACGAGCAATGCTCGCGCGGATCAACTGATCGCCGATGAGTTCGGCGTGAACGCGGATTACGTCAGCGAGCTTCTCTCGCAATTCGAGCGTGACCCATCGTCCGTCGATGAAGAATGGCGGTCCGTGTTTGACGAGTTGCTGAACAACGGCCGCGTAGTTACTGAGAGCCTGCCCCAGCCACCGCTCCAGCCGGTGCCTGCTCCAGCTGAAGTTGGCGTGATCCATGCAACTTATGAGTGGGGACACAAGGCCGAGGGGGCCACTCGCGGGCAGGGAGACGGGGAGACTCACGCATCCGCCCCGGAACTCGGTCGTGAGGCGGGCGCGGTGGCGCCGTCACGCGCGCCCGCGATGCCACTAGAAGAACAGCCGGTAGCCGGCGACACTGTCGAGCGCGTGCCTATTCGCGGGCCTGCGCTTCGCATCGCTGAAAACATGGAAGCCAGCCTCGCTGTGCCGACGGCTACTTCGCAACGGCAGGTCCCGCTCAAGCTTCTGGATGAGAATCGCCGGCTCATCAATCAGCACGTCGCTGCGTCCGGCCGCAAGGTCTCTTACACGCACATCGTGGCTCGAGCGATTCTAAAGGCGCTTGAGAGTTTTCCGCATCTTAACGATTCGTTTGAAGAATCGGACGGGAATGCTTATCGAGTTCGTCATCCGCAGATTAACTTTGGCGTTGCTGTCGATGTTACAAAGAAGGACGGCACTCGAACACTGCTTGTTCCCAACATAAAGGGCTCGGATAAGCTGTCGTTCTCTCAACTGCTCGACGCTTACGACGACATTATCAGGCGCGCTCGCAGTGGCAAGCTTCAGGTTTCGGACTTTCAAGGCACGACGATCAGCCTGACTAATCCGGGAACGATCGGCACTACTGCGTCGAACCCGCGATTGATGTCTGGCCAGAGCGTCATCGTAGCAACCGGTGCAATCGCCTATCCGCCCGAATATCAGGCGATGTCGGCCGAAGCACTGTCGCGAATCGGCATCAGCAAGGTGATGACCATCACAAGCACCTACGATCATCGAATCGTCCAGGGTGCGGAGTCTGGAGCCTTCCTCGGGCTGATGGATGAGCTGCTGCGCGGCGGGCACGAATTCTATGATCAGATATTCGCGGATCTCGGCATTCGTTATCGGCCTTATCGATGGGCGATCGACATCAACCCTGCCCTGCTTGGCGAGGAACGCCATCGCGACGAGATACGCAGGCAGGCGCGTGTCTTCGAGCTTATCAACGCGTTTCGGGTTCGCGGCCATTTGATCGCGGATCTCGATCCGCTCGGCTGGAAGAGTGTTCAGTATCACCCCGAGTTGGATATCGCGACCTATGATTTGACGGTGTGGGATCTCGATCGCCGGTTTATCACGCGCGGAGTGGGCGGGGGCGAAACCGCGCCGCTGCGCGAGATCGTCGATCAACTGCACTCTTATTATTGCGGCAAAGTCGGAATTGAATACCGGAACATTCAGGGACCCGAGGAGAAGGAGTGGATTCGAGCGCGCGTTGAAACTCAACCGCCGCCGCTCCCGGTTGAAGTCAAGAAGCAGATTCTGTGGAAACTGATTTCAGCCGAGCTGTTCGAGAGATTCCTCGGCACGAAGTATCTCGGGCAAAAACGATTCTCAATCGAAGGCAATGAAACTGTTATCGCGGTGCTCGATCAACTGATCGAGGGCGCCGCTCATCGGGGGATCGACGATATTACAATCGGCATGGCTCACCGCGGGCGCTTGAACGTCATTGCCAACGTCATCGGCAAATTCTGCGAGCGGATCTTCACCAGCTTCGAAGGGTCGATTCATCCGAAATTTCCTCACGATCAGGGTGATGTGAAATACCATCAAGGCGCCAGCGGGGTTCGCGAAACCGCCGACGGAACTGAAGTCGCGCTTGCCGTCGTTCCGAATCCCAGCCATCTCGAGTTCGTCAATCCCGTGGTCGAGGGAATCGTTCGCGCAAGACAGGACATCGACGGCGAGCGCTCCCGCAAACTGGCAGTATTGCTGCACGGGGATGCGGCGTTCGCCGGTGAAGGCGTCGTTGCCGAGACGTTAAACCTTTCGCAACTGCCCGGCTACACGACCGGCGGCACAATTCACATCATCGTCAATAATCAACTCGGCTTCACAACGCCGCCCGAAGAAGGCCGCTCGTCCACCTACAGCACCGACATAGCGAAGATGATCCAGGCGCCGATCTTTCACGTGAACAGCGATGACGTCGAAGCTGCTTACAACGTGATTCAAATCGCGCTCGATTATCGCCAGAAGTTTCAGAAGGACGTTGTGATCGACGTGATCGGATTCCGTAAGCTCGGTCACAACGAAGGCGACGAACCGTCTTACACTCAGCCGGTAATGTATCAGCGAATCCGCGAACATCCGGGCGCCCGCGCGCTTTATGCCCGCAAGCTCGTAGCCGAAGGAGTGATGTCCGAAGAAGAGATCGCAACTCTGATGGATGAGCGCAATCGCCGTTATGAAAACGCGCGGCTCGGGGCGAAGGCGATCGTCGAAAAGCAAGGTCAGCAGATAGCGATTCACGAACACGAGCCCGAACCCGAAACCGTTGAAGTGATCGAGACCGGCGTCGATCAAAACACGCTTCGGACGATTGCGCACGCGATCACAACAGTGCCTCGCGGATTCAATCTCAATCCCAAGATCGTCGGCTTGCTCGCGCGGCGCGCGAAGATGGTTGAGAGCGAAGCAAATGTCGACTGGGGCATGGCCGAAGCGCTTGCGTTCGGGTCTCTGCTCAACGAAGGCACGCCCGTTCGGCTTACGGGACAAGACACAGTCCGGGGAACGTTCAGTCATCGCCACGCGGCTTTTACCGATACGCAGACTGGAGCGGAATGGGCGCCGCTTGCTCAGCTTGCAGGCGGCGCGAAGTATGAAATCTACGACAGCCCGTTGTCCGAAGCTGGTGCGCTTGGATTCGAATACGGCTACAGCGTGGCGAATCAGCCGGCGCTCGTGTTATGGGAAGCGCAGTTCGGAGACTTCATCAACGCCGCCCAGGTGATCGTCGATCAGTTCATCGCATCCGGGGAAGAGAAGTGGAACCAGCAGAGCGGTATCGTATTGCTATTGCCGCACGGCTATGAAGGACAGGGCTCCGAGCACTCGAGCGCGCGGCTTGAACGGTTCCTGCAGTCGTGCGCCGAAGGAAACATCCAGGTCGTTAATTGCTCGAGCGCAGCTCAATACTTTCACGTGCTCAGACGACAAGCGCGGCAAAAGATCAGCAAGCCTCTAATCGTAATGACTCCAAAGAGTCTCTTACGCCTTCCGCAAGCCGCGTCTTCAATCGGGCAATTCACCACTGGCGGATTTGAGCCGGTGATGTCCGACGAACTGATGTCCGACAAACTTCAGTTTGTCGATGACGCCACCGCTGTGACTCGGGTGTTATTCTGCAGCGGTAAGGTCTATTACGATCTAGTTGCCGAGCGAAAGAAGCTCGAAGACACAAACACCGCGATTATCCGCGTTGAGCAATTCTACCCGTTTCCGAAGAATCGTTTGGTTGAGGAACTCTCTCGCTACTCGAAAGCGACTGACGTTCGCTGGGTCCAGGAAGAGCCCGAGAACATGGGCGGGTGGTCTTTCCTCGAGCCGCGTCTGCTTCGATTGCTTGAGGCGAACCAAACCCTACGCTACATCGGCCGCCCGACAAGCGCCAGCCCGGCTACGGGATCACACACGATTCATCAAATGGAACAGCAGAGATTGGTGAAGGAGGCGTTCGCATGAATCCGCTCTACGAACGAATCGAAAAGGGTACCGTTGGAGAACTGATAGTTCAGCTGAGTTGCTAGAACATGGAATTTAGGCCGCTCCCCCTCTGAGAGATTCCGGCAACGATCTAATAGCGATTCGAGGCGAGGTGTTTAGGCAATCCAGGTGAGGATGGCCAAATGAACGAATAAGCGCTTTGGCATCTATTCGATAGGACAAGTAGTCAGCAAAAGGCTTTGCCACCCCCCAACTCATCTGCCCGCGCCGAATCCATAAGGGCTGCAGCGTGCTCAAACTTTTCCTCAAAACTCATAGACCTGAGCTCTCTCCGATCTTGAGCGCGTTGACTGCTTCATAGCCGGCTTTGTAGGCGAGTGCCTCTTCCCTGGTCATGGGCGAGGTTGTTTCGTTTCGGGTACTCATCTAGACATCTATTGCACAGCGTTTGATTAGCAGATGCGATGACTACTGCGATTGCTACTCGAGAAAATGCTCCGCATACTCCTCAGACCTTGGACTCAGATTGTTGCTCATAATCACTCGCGCACAGGAGTTCCAACGAAGTATCGCATCATCGTTCCCGGCGGGGCGGATAGCTTCGGCTCTCTCGAACCATTCCATTGCCTCGCGGAACCAGTCGTAGGCTGCGTAGTTCGCGCCCGGCGAACCTTTCGCCAGCCGGGCCTTTGCGCGCCTTTCCCAGACAATACCCGTGTAGTAAGTCCGGTCGTATTCGCCGCTCAATCGACCGAGCACTTCCTGGATCTGCGTATCTCCAATCGTATAGCCCTTAGCCAAGCGATCGGTCATCGCCAGCAGCAGTGTCACGAGAGCCTGCTGGTTGTCGGGGTCGATTTGAAGGACGTCCAGGCAGATGCTTTCGGCAGCGCCCGGTTCGTTCAGTAATCTATACCGCATCGCCTTTTCGAGCGCCGCGGGGATTGCGTCCTGGTTAAGAGGTTTGAGTTCGAACATCACTTACTCCTGTGGGCAATCGGTTGGCGCCTGTAGGGCGGCCCTCCGTGGCCGCCCCAGCGTCCAAGGCCAGTTCGTCCATCATTGCAGGATCATCAATCTGGGGCGGCCACGGAGGGCCGCCCCTACATGACAATTAAGCCTCGCCCGACTCCCCTCGCCGGAACAACTGCACCAGTCGCGCGACGGGATCATAGAACTTGCCGACCACGCGCTCCTTCAAAGGAATAATAGCGTTGTCGGTTATCGTGATGCTCTCCGGGCAGACCTTCGTGCAGCACTTGGTTATGTTGCAAAAGCCCACGCCCATCGTCTCTTTCAATTCTTCCAGCCTATCCTCGGTGTCCAGCGGATTCATCTCAAGCGCGGCGACGTAGACCAGGAACCGCGGCCCGATGAATTGCTGATGCATGTTGTGTTCGCGCAAGACGTGGCACACGTCCTGACACAGGTAACATTCAATGCACTTGCGAAACTCCTGTACGCGGTCGATGTCCTCCTGCTGCATTCTCCAAGTGCCGTCCGCAGCGTCAGGTTTGCGAGGCTTGAACTTCTTGATACGTTTCTTGACTTCATAGTTCCAGGACACATCGGCGATCAGGTCTTTGACGTGAGGGAACGCCTTCATCGGCTCGACCTTCACCGGCTCATCAATCGGAAGCTGGCTGAGCCGCGTCATGCACATCAGCTTTGGCATGCCGTTGACTTCGGCCGAACACGAGCCGCACTTGCCCGCCTTGCAGTTCCATCGGAGCGCCAGGTCGTTCGCCTGGTCGGCCTGAATGCGGCGAACCGCGTCCAGCACTACCATTCCCGGCGCGGTCTCGATTGTGTAGTCGACAAACTTGCCTTCGCCGGCACTTCCGCGCCAAACGCTGAATGTGGCTGTAGCCATCAACCCATCTCCTGTATGACCTGCTTGAGTTCGGCGGGCATTTCGGGGATCGTCTCGCGGACGACCTTCATCGAGCCGTCGGAGTCTTTCCTAACCGCGATATTGACTTTAGCGAAATCATCGCTCTTCGAAGGATAGTCGTCACGGAACTGAGCGCCGCGACTTTCTTTGCGTTCGATTGCCGACCGCGTGACTGCTTCGGAGACCATCAGCAAGTTTGTAAGATCAAGCGCGGTGTGCCAGCCCGGATTGTATTCGCGATTACCGGTGACGGCTACGGTAGAGGCTCGTCGCCAGAGGCGATGGATTCCTTCCAGGGCCTTTTGCATCTCATCTTCTTTACGCACGATGCCGACCAGCCCCTGCATCATCTCCTGAAGCTCGAACTGGATCTTGTAAGGGCCTTCGGCGTCCGATGCCTCGCCGCGTTCGAACGGCTCGAGCGCGCGCCGCGCAGCTTCTTCTATCTGGGTGTTATCTATTACACCGCCGCTGTGATCACCGGCGAACTTCGCGGCAAACTCACCCGCACGTTTTCCAAATACCAGTAAATCTGACAATGAGTTGCCACCCAACCGGTTCGCGCCGTTTATGCCTGCGGCGCATTCGCCTGCCGCGAACAGACCGGGCACTGCTGACATCTGAGTATCGGCGTCGACGCGAATCCCACCCATTACATAATGAGTCGTCGGACCCACTTCCATCGGCTGCTGTGTTATGTCGATATCAGCCAGTTGTTTGAACTGATGATACATGCTTGGGAGCTTGCGTTTGATGTGCTCTTCGGATTTTGGAAGTCGCTTTCGAATCCAGGCGATGTCCAGAAAGACGCCCCCGTGCGGGCTGCCCCGTCCCTCCTTCACTTCGCGCACGATGGCCCTGGCCACGTGGTCCCGCGTGAGCAGCTCCGGAGGCCGCCGGGCGCTCTTATCGCCTTGAGTGTAGCGCCACCCTTCGTCCTCGCTGTCGGCGGTCTGAGTCTTGTAGTTGTCCGGAATGTCGTCGAACATGAAGCGCTTTTGCAGGCTGTTCAACAAGACCCCGCCTTCACCGCGGACCCCTTCGGTAACTAAAATACCACGGACGCTTGGAGGCCATACCATACCCGTCGGATGAAACTGAACGAACTCCATGTCGATCAGCTCCGCGCCCGCCTGATATGCAAGCGCATGACCGTCTCCGGTGTACTCCCAGCTGTTGCTGGTGATCCTGAAGGCGCGCCCTATCCCACCGGTGGCCAGCACAATCGCTTTTGCTCTGAAGAGTCGAAAGCGTCCGCGCTCGCGATCATATGCGAACGCGCCGGCGACTCGGTCGCCGTCCTTGAGCAAGGTCAGGACTGTGCATTCCATGTGCACGTCGATGCCCTGATGAATTCCGTGGTCCTGGAGGGTTCGAATCATCTCAAGCCCTGTGCGATCACCGACGTGAGCGAGACGCGGGTATCTGTGCCCGCCGAAATTGCGTTGAAGGATTTTGCCATCGACCGTGCGATCGAAGACTGCGCCCCAGGCCTCAAGCTCCCGAACTCGAGCGGGGGCTTCTCTGGCATGAAGCTCGGCCATACGCCAGTTGTTGACGTATTGACCTCCGCGCATCGTGTCGGAGAAGTGGACCTTCCAGTTGTCGCGCTCGTCGACGTTGGCGAGCGCGGCGGCGATTCCACCTTCCGCCATAACGGTGTGAGCTTTTCCGAGCAGCGACTTGCAAACAAGCCCGACGGATACTCCGGCGGCTGAAGCTTCGATGGCGGCTCGCAGGCCCGCGCCTCCGGCTCCAATCACCAGCACGTCGTGCTCGAATGTCTGGTATTCAGCCATCAGAGAATTCTCCTGTCTGACCAGATACCCATCGAGCAGAGTCGAACATAAATGTCGGAGAACGCCACCCAGAACAAGCTCATCCATGCCCAGAGCATATGGCGTCGATTCAGGCAGCTCACGCAGTTGTAAGTTTTCTGACGCACTGGCAGCTTCGAAAGCTGGTCGCAGCCTCCGCCGACAAGATGCCTGAGCGAGTGGCAACTGAAGGTGTACCCGCCGAGAAGAATCGCGTTGACGGTGAGAACGATCGTGCCTGCTCCGATGCCAAACGCGACCTGACCCGAAGCTGGGTTTGTAAACCACATTGCTTTCCACGCGTCGTGCAAGAGGATGACAATGAACGCCAGCGCCAGATAGAGAAAGTATCTGTGCACGTTTTGGAGAATCAGAGGGAAGGAGCGCTCGCCGCGATACTGTTTTCGCGGCTCACCCACCGCGCAGGAAGGCGGATCAGCCCAAAACGATTTGTAATAAGCCCCACGGTAATAGTAACAAGTCAGTCTGAATCCGCCCGGCGCCCACAAAATGATGAGTGCGGGTGACCAGGGCAGCCAGCCTGGAAACCACGCGGGCTTCGCCCCGAACCAACTGTGCGCTGGATCGCCAAACAGCTCCGGGGAATAAAACGGAGACAGATAAGGACCAAACCGATAGTGATTACCCTGGAACGCCGCCCAGGTTGAATAAGCAACAAATGCAGACAGGCCCAGGAAGACTAGCAGCGGCTGAAGCCACCAAGCGCCTGGGCGCATAGTGCTTCCGAATGCGGGTCGTTTCAACGAGACGTTTGTTGAAGCCATGGCGCAATATCATTCCCTCCTGAGCGAGAGTCGTACGCAAGAATGGGGGCGCTGATGAAGAATCTGAATCTGAAGCCCGACGTGGCCACGACCTCGACAAGCGAAGCGGGATCGTTGACATGGCGGAACGTTTACCATACCGCTTAATTTGCAGTCAATGAGAACTCTTCGAACTATGGGGTGGCGGCTCTGCTTAAGTTCAGAGTTCAGCCTTTGGGCTGCTGGCGACGATGCCAAACTAAAGCTTGAAATCGGAACTAAACCGCGGTCCGGGCTAGGCGCTAATCAGTGGCTGGCATCGCGTTCTCGCGTTGAAGCCATTCCTGGAGAGCTTCGTTCTCGCGAGCGAGTTCGTCGGCGTTGATCAGTCCACGCTGCGTCGCTATTGAAATCGCTCGTGAGCGAGGACTATAGGTATTGCCCCACCGTTCGTCGACGATCTGCTCGATGTCTATCGAAAGCTTTGCGTATAACTCGCGCAACCGGTTCTGCACTCCACGCTCGCTGAGGTATCGCCGCCGAGCTATGGCTTTGTCAGTTAATCCCAGCGCGATGTCGATCAGCGCCTCGTATTCGATATCCGTCAGACCCGAAGCGCGATTTGTCGCGCGAGACTGGACGGTTCTGATTTCAGGATCGATCCAGCACTGCTCATCGACAAGTACGGCGCGCAGAGCCGCTATCAACTTTTCATCCGGCGACGACTTGAGGACATAGCCGTAGACTGTATCTCCCGGAACGATCCGAGCCAGCTCGCGAACGTAGATTTCATCTTTGTATTGCGACCAGAAGATGATTCGCGCCAGCTGCATTTCCGACCAGATGTGCCGCGCCACCTTTACACCCGAAAGCTCGGGCATCTTGATGTCGAGCACTACGAGCGATGGGCGATGTTCGAGAGCAAGCTCGATGGCGCTCTTCCCGTCGCACGCTTCAATCACCGGCCCCGCCTGAGCGAAGTTGTCGGTAATGATCGCGCGAAGGTAATCGCGTTGAAAGGCCATGTCTTCGGCAATCAGAATACTCATAGGCGCCTAATGATGAATGATGAACGATGAACGATGAACAAGATTGCTACCGCGATTTCTTCGCGGTCTTTGCTGATGAAACAAAAATCGCAGTCAGCTCTTCCGCTTCTCGAAGCAACTCGCATAACTTCGATTCGTTGACAAGACTCGCGTCGACAAGCAGTTCCAACCAATAAACAGTCTCCTCTAGTTCTTGGAGTCCTACTTCGATTTTGCTAATGAACTCTGCCGCTGATCGCGCGCGTGTTGCCTCTCTGTAGTGCGCCCCCACAGATGTGCCGCTTCGCAAGACTTGCTTTCCAAGCACTTGAGCTTCAGTAGTCTTTGGCAGCGATGAATAGAGACGAATAATGCGCAGGGCAAAGGCCTTCGTTCGTGCACGCAAGTTACGCGCGTCCGGCTCCTTCATCGACTCAGCCACTGTATTCATCATTCATCATTCATCATTCATCGTTTCCTCTTATCGGAACTCGCACTTCCACCACTGTGCCTCGCCGGCCAGTAGCCCTGAGCCACGTAAGCTCGGCGCCAATCAGCCGCGCCCTGTAGCGCATGTTTTCGATACCACGCGCGCGCCGCAGGTCGCTGGACTCCGTCATCCCGCGACCGTCGTCACTCACCCTGAACAAGACGCTGTCACCTTCGCGCATTATCACTATCTCGACGAAACGCGCCCCGGCGTGTTTTGAAATATTATTGAGCGCTTCCTGCACGATGCGATAGATCAGCAATTGTTCGGTTTCACTCAGATTGATGTCATCGATTCTGAGCGGGCACGCGAACCGGGTCAGGAAAGGCCGCTCGCAGGTTTGCGAAGCTCGAGCCAGACAGCTCTCGACGGCGGGGACCAGTCCAAGAGTGTCAAGAGCCGAGGGGCTCAGGTTCTCCATCGCCCGGCGCACTTCGTCCATCGCAGCTTCCAGTCCGAAGATCAGTTTCGCGAGCCCGTTGCGCACCTCTTGCGACATTGCTCCCTCAGGCTTCTCGAACAATCGCCTCGCGAGCCGAGCCAACTCGCGCAGATCAGAGAGGGTTTGATCGTGAAGATCGGCCGCGAGTAGCTTACGCTCGCTCTCGACCAGCGTCACAAACTGAAGAAGTCCCTCGATAAGATCGCGTTGCGTGTTCAAGGCCGATTCTCCGTATCGCAAGCCGGCAGCTAGCTCTACTTCTCCTACGACGAGGAGCCGAAATTTGAACTGCGGGATCCCACAGTTTTGTTGTGCGCGTTGGACTCAAACATTTGCGGAAACCACCCTACAACCCGTATCGCGCTGGATGTAGACTGCGCACGTCTTCCGAAGATGTCAACCACTAGGGGCGAGACCGAAGCCTTCAGGTCTCGCCCAAATTTAGAAGCAGAAGGCCGGAAGAAAAAGGAGAGATCATGAAAACTATCAAGAGACTTGGAACAATCACTATCGCCTTCGCAATGCTCGGCACCGTGGCTATCGCCGCTTCGAAGGCCGAACGCTCTAACAAGTATTTCACCGTCGCAGGCACCGTGCTCAAGATCGACAAGAACGAACGCACGTTGCTGGTTGCGGATCGCGCCACTAATCAAACTTACCTGATCGAGGTGCCCGAGGGCGCAACGTTTAAGATCGTCTTCGGCAGATATATGCAGATGCGAGAACCGGGCTTGAACGATGTCAACGTCCAGGAACGAATCTCGATTCGTTGCATTCGCGGCGACAAAGAGCATCTGGCCTACCTGGATGACGGTCGCTCGGCAATCGTGGTTACTGCGACGGAGTGATTATTATCGCAAAATCTTCGGGCGAACCACGAGCGCAGAGCGTCTGCGGGTCCTCTGGAGCGCCCTATTATTCGAAACCAGCGCAGACCGGACAGTCTACGCTACATCTCTAAGGAGAACCGATCATGAAACGGATAACACAACGAAGTGCTGCTCTTACTTTAACTCTCGTGCTCACATTTGCCGCCGTAGCGATGGCCGCCCCGAAGAGTGAGCGTGCCGGCAAGTATTTCTCGATCTCGGGCCGCGTGCTTCAGATAAACGAGAAGGCTCGAACGATGCTGGTAGCGGATACCTGGTCCCCGAAGCTCTACCTGGTCACAGTTCCCAAAGGTGAGACGTTCAAGATCACGTTTGGCATGAACATGAAGAAGTCTGAAGCCCAGTTCGAGGACACGCACAGAAACGATCGAGTGTCGCTTCGCGCCTACCGCAGCGAAGAGCATCTGGCTCGGCTCGACGACGGGCGTGAGGTTGTATTGTTGACCGCATCCCGCTAGTCCAAACCGCCGGGGCGGCCTGCCCTGCAACCAAGGGCCGCCCTACCCCCTTCCCTCCCTTTACCCTCGCCTAGAGCCGGGTCGCGCTGCTGCTCCCTTGCAACCGGGGAAGCGCGACCCGGCGCCTCTCTTTTTGGAAGCATCGTTTTGACTCAATCTCGCCGTTATCCTGTGCGCGTCAAAACCTTGGCGCATAATCTACGTCGTCAGGCACTGTTTGAAATGCTGTCCGCTTTTTCGTAGCCCAGGCGTTCACGCCTGGGTCGCGAGCCGGTACAATCACCTACCCGTTCACGGGCTCGGCGGCTTTAGCAGCTAAAGCCCTTAGTTAAAGATCGAAGGAATCACTAGAGGCTAAACCGGGCTGGGGAAGTGCGGCCCCGGCCTTGTACCCAGGCGTGAAACGCCTGGGCTACTAGAAAGGCGGATGGCTTTTCAAACAGTCTCGTGACGCGAGGTGGGTGTATTCAAGAACCTGATGCGCTCTCCCAGCATCTGCTTGCGCATCCGCGATGATAGAATAGCTTTGAGATGCTTCAGCGCTCGAAACCCCATCTCGCCGCGCTTCTAATAATAGTAGTTGCGATGATAAGCGTCCTTCTCGGCAATGGATGTCGCAAACGTGTGCGACCAGGTGAAGGCGAGAACGAAATCAAACTAGCGGCGGAGCCCGATCGGTACTCGGCGACGATCGTTCGGACGATTGAAGATGGCCGCGGACGGGCGCCCAGTATTATCCGGGAATTTCGATCGGGCGAGCAGCGACGAGAAGAATGGACGGAACAGGGTCATCATCTCGATCTCATCTGGCGGCCTGATCTCGGCAAAAGCTATCTGCTTGATCTCGACCTGAATGTGTTCGTTGAGATTTCCCTGAACGACGCCAACCAGAGTTCACACGATCAGCCCCAGTTGCATGATCGAGGCAGCGCCGATTCATCGATCGGCCTTGTTCAGGCCGTTGACCGCGCGCTTGATGATGCCCCGTCACCCGATCGCGTCGAGACTCGAGAACTTCTTCCTGCTCAGATCGGTGATCATGTTTGCAACGTGTATGAGCAGCGAGCGACCTTTCCGGACGGGCATATTGAAATCACGAGGACGTTTCGAGCGAGCGACCTCGGCGGGCTGGCTTTGAGGATCGAATCGGAATCAGAGCCGGCGTCGGTCAGGGTTATTACCGAACGCCGTGACGTTAGCCTGGACCTGGCGCCTGATACATTCACCGTCCCGGCGAATTTCAAAAAGGTCGACAAGCTAGAGCGATGACTGTTTGGGCCTTTCAAACGCTAACGGACAAACATCGGCGGCTGACCCTTTGACCAGGGATCGTATTCGTGTGCGAATCTCAGCCGGTCAGCGAGCGGTGGATGTGAGTAGAGCCACACCTTTATCAGAGTTCCAGGGTTGGGATCGGCCAGATCGACTTCGCCGAGAGTTTGAAAGGCTTGCGCGGCCGTTTCCGCTGAGTCGGGCACGATGCCGTGAATGACCTCCAATCCGTAGACGTCAGCCTGGTGTTCCTGGTAACGGTTGAAGGTGTTGGAGGCAGGCTCAGCCAAAAAGAAAAACAGAAAGAGGAACAGCAGAATGAGAGGGAATGAGGCCCAGTCATCAACGCCGCGAATTGACCAACCCCTCCCTTTTCGAGCCAGCGCCCGATTGATCGCGAAATAGCTCAACAAAAGCAACACGATTATCAGGGCGCCGGTAAACGCTATGCCTTTGGGAATGTGGTCGAGCACGTAATGCCCCATCTCGTGTCCGACGACGAACAGGGTCTCGGGAGTCGTCATCTTTGCGATAGTCGTATCGAGAACCACGATTCGTGTCGACGAGCCAAAGCCGGTAACGTATGCGTCGATCGCGTTCAGTTTTTCGCTGGCCTTCATCTCGTACATCCGCTCGCGCGGGATACTCAATCCCGCGTGCTGCAGCTCTTTCTCGATCTGCTCGACGAGCGCCGGCTGAGTAGTAACGAGCGGGTCGTATTTATAGAAGAGCGGTTCGATTATTACCGGCTGGATGAACGTCAGGAAGACGAGGATCGGCAACGAAGCGAGCCCGAAGTACAACCACCAGCGCCGCGGGCTGCGGCGGATCATGCCATAGAGAATGTAGCCGAGAATCGATGCGACTATGATTTCAATAAACTCACCCTTCGCCCAATCCAGGGCCCACGAGCCCCAGCCCTGCACTGATATCTCGTAATGAGCGTTGAGATAGTGTCGGTAGGCGTCCAGCGGCGACTTCAGCAGGTCGAAGGTGACTAGAAACAACGGAACAAATACGATCGCTTGTATGAAGCGCCTTTGCGATATGCGTTCCGCTCTGTTACGGAACACCGGCGCAAGCCGCAGCGACAGAAGGATGAGGAGCAACGCGAACGAATAAGCTGCACCCAGGAAGTGAATCCGGTATGTGGCTCTCGAATATGCGATTGCCTTATCATACTTTTCCGGCGACAAAGTGTAGTTCCTGGCGCTTTGCTTTTGAACGGAGGCGCTTTCAGATGGCGGCGTTGGAGGTTGCGGGCCGGGAGAAGAAGTCGGCTGCGCCTGAGCGTCGACACTGGCGATGGCAATGACGAACGCGCAGGCGAAGTTTAGCGAAAGTGCAAAGGGAGCTCGGCGCATTTTCGAGTCCTCGCTTGCTGTAAGAGTTGGGCCGATTCGCTCGCGAGAATAGAAGATGGTGCCACGCGACGCAAGGAGGAGACGCACGGAAAAGCGACGACTTGCTGGCCTGCCTTCATAGACACGAAGCGCAGGCTAGCTCGTTCGGCAAGTCGTCGCGCTCAACCTATCGTTTTCCCGGCAGCACACCGCCCTGCGGTCCCAGCGGCGAGCGGCGCGGACGACCAGGTGCCTGGGTCGGCGTTCGAGGCTGAGACTGGCCCGATGCCGCGCTTCCCGAATCTATTGCGGCAACAATCGCGTCTTCGTAGACCTTGATCTTGCCTTGCTCATTCAACTGCTTCTGAGTCATCGCGAGATAAGTCGAGAAGAAAGTGTTGCGCTTTTCATCCAGCAGCCTTTGCTCAATCGACTTGCGCTCTTTCTGAAAGGGCTCGCCCATATCGGCATCCTTGCGGTTCCTGAGAGCGGCGACCACAAATACATTGTTGTCGGTTTTGATCGGATCTTTAGTGATCTCGCCGACCTTCATCTTATAGATGACGGAGCGGTCCGCTTCTTTATTCAGCGGTCCAATCGAGTCGCTCGCGTTCAGAGTGGGTCGCTCGTCCACCTTTAGCCCCAGGCCGGTACCCATCTTTTTCAGGTCGTCAGCATTCTGAGCCCTGGTAATCTCTTTCGCACGTTGCTCGGCAACTTCGGCCGCCTTGACGCCGCGATAAGCCTTGTCAACCTTGTCCTTCACTTCCTCGAAGACTGCGTCATGCGGATCGCGCTTTTCGAGGTACTGAGGGATCGCGAATCCTTTGTCAACGTTGATTCGATCGCCAACGTCGGCGGGATTCTGAAGCTCGAATACTGACGACGTAAACTCGGAGGCACTGCCGAGCTCCGGCAGGGTATCCCCCTGGGCGAAGAAGGGAACGTCTTTTACGGTAGCCATCTGCGCGCCGTATTTCTTGTTGATGTCGGCTACAACCGCGTTGGCGTCTTTGCTTTGTTTGAGGTTCTGCTCAGCCTCGGTGGCAATCTCTACCGCCTTCGAGTAGCCGGTGCGGGAGCGCGCGGCCTTGAGAAGTTCATCGCGCGCGTCGGCAAGCGTAGGAATCTTGCGGTCGGTGACCTTCAGCACATAATACTTATTGCCTTTATTGATGGGCTGACTTACCTCGTCCTGCTTCATATTGAACACGCGGTTGAGCGGATCATCGGTGTCGCGTTTGGCGTCCTTGTTGATCCAGCCAAGATCACCGCCCTTTGCCTTGGTCGCCTGATCCTCGCTGAACTCGCGAGCCAGCTTTGCGAAGTCTTCGGCGGGCTTTCCCTCCGCACCTTGCGCTCTCTGTGTAATGCCCTGCGCCTTCGTCCTGAGGAGTTCTTCGGCGCTCGGCGATTTCTTTTCGCCGGCCTGTTCGGGAGCCTTCTTATCCTTAGTATCGCCTGGCGGTTTAGGAACGTTGAGAACGATTTGGCTTACGCGAACCTGCTTGATGTAGCGTTCAGGGTTAAAGTCCCGTTGCAGCTCTTCATCCGGAATCTGGATGGCCTCGCCCGCCTTGTTCTGATCGACGAAAACGTAGCGCGCGTGGCGCTGTTCGGTGGTGATCTTAAAATCGTCTTTGTGACTTTCGAAGTATGCGCGCAAATCCGGCTCGTTCACCTGAACTTTGTCGCGAAACTTCTCTGCATCTACTTCGACCCATTCCACGTCGTAGCTCGTGTTGCTTTTCCGATAGTCTTCCTCGGCTGCTTTCGGATCGACCTCAACGGCCGCGGTGATGAAGCTGCGCAGATGCTCCTGTGCGATCGAGGCGCGGAGGTTCTCCTCGAAGACGTCCGGAGTCATTCCACCCTGTTGCAATCGCATTCGGTACGCTTCAGCGCCTGGCCACGGGGTGAAAATCTGCCTCAGGCGCGACTGGACTTCATTGTCGCTTGCCCCGAGGTTGAGTTGGTCGGCTTCGTACAGAATAAGCTTCTGGCGTATTAGACTATCGAGTACTTGCTGGCCGTATAGTTGATACAGGGTGTTCAAATCATCCTGATGGGTTTGGCCTTGCCCTTGAGCTATCTGCTGACCGAAGCTCGTTAGAGCATTTTTCAGCTCTTTTGTCGTTACCTCATAACCGCCGACCTTTGCGATAGCGGTATCACTGCCGCCGCTGCCTCGCAAAATCCCTGCGGCTCCACCTGACCAGGCTGAGAAAAACCCAACAAGACTGAGGGCCATGATTCCGACGAAAACCAACAACACTGCGTTGCGCGAGCGCTTGCGTCCTCCGAGAAACTTCAACATCGCTTTGATTGCCTCCAAAAAACTTATGTCAATTATTCTACAACGTGGAAACGGTGATTTCGAGGAAACTGGAATTGTAGAGTACGCGGTTGGCGTTGACAACTATCGAATCAAGTTGGCGCCTTTATCAAGTTTATTCCCTGGACTTGGAAGTATTGGGCGGCGGCCAGCATATGACGATCATTCGTATGAACTTCAATGAAGCCGTTCTCCTTCGCACAAGTCAGATGAAGAGCGTCCGATGCGCGCAGAAACGCGGTAGCCGGCAATTGGCTGATATTCTCGCATGCCAGACGAACGAGGGATGAAGTGACCGGGAACCACTCCCAAACGCCATCGCTTTCGTCTTGTTCAAAGTCCTTCAAGACTTCCTGAGCTTCTTGTGAATTGATGTTACCTTCACGCAAGTGCCTGTGCACCACCGAATAGAATTCGACTCGTGCGATTTCACAAGAGGCGAGGCCATCTGCGTTATAGGCGAATTGCCTGATTGTCTCGGCGTTCGGCTCGTTGAGGTAGCATTTCGCAATATACGCTGCGTCAAAGTAGACCAAGCTCAGTCTCTCATTTCAGACAAGTAGTCAGCGGAGTCCACAGTGATCTGCGATCGCCGCCTAATCTTATCTTCTCGGTCGGGCAAGCGCCTTGGAGGACGAGATGGCTCGAGGCCATTAAGCGTCGCTACCGGTTTACCGTCCTCGGTAATAATAATAGGTTCGCGGCTAGCCGCCAGTTTCACCCACTGACCAGCGTTGCGTTTCAGTTCTTCAATGCTGATCTCTTTCATAATGTCATCTTGTCATAGCTGGAATCCAAGCGCAATCGAGAAGGTTATGCTGTGGATGTTAGCGCTGAGTCGATCATCGAGTTCGATCAAATCGGTGAGACCTCGCGCAGATGGAATCCTCTTTACAATTTTCGTCGAAAGGGTTAGGTTCCGCATCGAAGCGGCGCCTTATAACGAATAGACGAACAAATTACACTAAGCGTCTCGTCCTAGCCGGTCCTTAAGAACTTGAGGAGAAGTAATCGACAATGGCTGCGAACAAAATCACGATCCACGGTTTCCTGAACGAATTCAAGCGGCGGCACGAGCAGATGAAGGATCGCCCATTCTGCTGGGTACTTGGCTCTGGCGCTTCCATCCAATCAGGTATTCCGACGGGCGGCGCGCTGGTGAAACAGTGGCTTACCGAGTTGCACGAACTCGAAGACTTCGGTGGCCATACGCTCGAACAATGGGCGACGCCGGAGAACCTCGGCATACCCGGTTTTGAGCTCGCTCACGCCGCGACCTTTTATCCGTGGATCTATCAGCGGCGTTTTCGCGACTACAAAGAGCAGGGTTACGCCTTCCTCGAAAACGCCATGGATCATGCGGAACCAAGCTTCGGCTATTCCGTGCTCGCGCAGATCATGGCCACTACTCCGCACAAGGTCGCGGTTACTACCAACTTCGACAATCTGATAGCCGATGCGCTTTCCATTTACACGCGGACCTTTCCTCTCGTGTGCGGGCACGAATCGCTCACCGGCTACATTCGCGCAAACCTGCGTCGGCCGCTCGTCGCCAAGATCCACCGCGACCTGCTGCTCGCGCCGCTGAGCAACCCAGACGAGATCGCCAAATTGCCCAACGAATGGGCGGCGGCGCTCGGGAAAATCTTCGATCGCTTTACCCCGATCGTCATCGGTTACGGCGGAAATGACGGAAGCTTGATGGGATTCTTGAAAACGCTCGCGCCGATTGAAGGCGGCATCTTCTGGTGCCATCGCGACGGCAGCGACATTGATCCCACGGTGCACGAAGTCGTCGAACATCATCGCGGCAGGCTAGTGGCGATCGCCGGCTTTGATGAAGTGATGCTACAGCTTCAGGAAAAGCTGCAGCTTCCGTTTCTTCTGCCGGGGTTGCGGAGTCTCAACGATAAGCGAGTGGCAGATTATCAGAAACAATTCGAGGCTCTCACTGCGGCGCTTAGAAAACCGGCGCTGACTCGTGCAGCCGAAGAAGCTCGCAAGCCTGCTCGGGAAGCTGCTGAGGCTGCGGTCGAGCGGTTAACGAAAGAGAAGAATTGGTGGGCTTGGGAACTTAAGGCGAGGAGCGAGCCGGACCCTGCGAAGCGGGAAGCGATCTACCGCGCAGGGCTCGAGGATTTTCCGCAGAGTCCCGAACTCGTCGGAAACTTCGCTAATTTCATGTGTGACGAGAGGAAGACCTATGACGAGGCCGAGCGACTATATCGTAAGGCGCTGGAGCTTAATCCGAATAGTCCCAATTACAATTGCAACTACGCACTAATGCTATGGGAAGCACACAAGGATTACGACGGGGCCGAGCGCCTCTTTCGCAAGGCGCTGGAAATTGATCCAAGTCACGCCAGTAGCACCGGCAATTTTGCAGAGTTTATGTACGAAGTGCGAGAGAACTACGACGAAGCTGAACGTCTTTATCGGAGAACCCTAGAGCTTGATCCGAACCGCGCTTACCATACAGGTTACTTCGCTCTGTTCACTGAGAAGGTGCGTAAGGACTACGACGAAGCCGAGCGGCTCTATCGCAAGGCCTTGGAGCTTGATCCGAACAAAGCCATTAGCGTGCGCAACTTCGCTGCGTTCATGTCAGACGTGCGCAAAGACTACGACGAAGCCGACTGGCTCTATAAAAAGGCTTTGGAGTTGGATCCGACGAACGAGTTGCTCTCGGAGAAGTACGAGGCCTTCCGCAAAGCGCATCGATCCTGACGATTACATCTTGCTCTAGTCAGCATTAAAACGATCAACCCTAAGATCAGATCTTCAAGCCATTCGGCGCCATCGGAAGTGAGCGCAGTCGAATGCCGGTCGCGTCGAATATTGCGTTGCCGACCGCGGGCGCGAGTCCCACTATCGGCGTTTCTCCCGCGCCTGCCGAGGGTAGATCTTTTCTGTCGACGAGGACCGCTTCGATTGTCGGAACATCGCTGAAACGCGGAACGCGGTAGCGAGAGAATTTGCCATTGACGATCTTGCCGTTATCGAAGTCAATCGCTTCAAACAGCGCGCCTCCGATCGCCATCACGATCGAACCTTCAATCTGGTTCTTCAACTGATCCGGGTTGACGATCGCGCCGCATTCGAAGGCCTCGACTACACGCACGAGCCTGACTTTTCCAGCGGCGCGATCAACGGAGACTTCCGCGCACGTAGCGATGTATCCGCCCTTTTCGAATCCGGCTGAGATTCCGTGACCTGAACCACCTGTCTTGGTCTTTCCCCACCCGAACGCTTTCGCGGCGGCGTTGAGCACGGCTGACTGGCGGTCGTCTTTCAAATTCTTCAAGCGAAATTGCAGCGGGTCCATCTTCACCGCGCGTGCAAGCTCATCCAGGTGAGACTCGCGCGCAAAATGGTTAGCGGTCGCCGCCAGACCTCTATATGAACCCTGCCGCAGAGGCGATTTCGATTGATGAAACACGATCTTTTGATTTGGTATGTCGTAGCGATGCTGAATCCCCGAAGGCCCGGAGTTGTAGTTGTGAAATTCAAAAGCGGTGATCGTTCCGTCATCGCGCGCCCCACTGGAGACGTCGATGACGCCGGCGGGGCGGAAATAAGCCCAGGTGAATTCCTCTTCGCGAGTCCAGACTAGTTTCACCGGTTTGCCAGCCGCTTGCGCGAGCCTCGCCGCCTCGATGGCCGCTTCGCCGGTGTGCTTGCCGCCATATCCGGCGCCAGTGTCGGGGACAATCACCCGAACTCGATCTTCCGGGATTCGAAACGCTTCCGCGAGTTCAGCGCGAACGCCGAAGGGCCTTTGCGTTCCGGTCCACACCGTGAGCTTGCCCTGCTCCCATTGTGCTACTGCAGCCCGAGGCTCAAGAGGAGCGTGAGCGATGTAAGCTACTGTATAAGTCTGCTCGAGCTTCTTGTCCGCTTTTGCCAACCCTTCCTCGATCGAACCACGTGCGCTCGGCTGCGATGCAGTTGCCTGCTTTCTCAGGTAATCGAAGAGCTCCTTGCCCGACGGCTGCTGTTCTGATCTCCAGTAGGCTTTGATTGAATCAGCAGCAAGTGTGGCGGTATGCGCGTCAGGCGCTGCGACTCCGATGAAGTTTCCGTCGCGCACAATCTTCACGCTGGGCATTCGTTCGGCGTCTCTTATGTCCACCGCCCCCAACGAAGCATTAAAGGCGACGGGCCGGACGACTTTCCCAAACAGCATGCCGGGAAGCTTGAGATCCGATGTGTAGCGATGTTTACCGGTGACGAAATCTCGGCCGTTAACCTTTGGGACCGACTTGCCGGCGATCGTCCACTCGGTCGCAGGAGTCAACGATACGTTATCCGGAATCACCTTCAGGAGCTTCTGTCCTTTGGTCAGCTTGCCAAACGCAATAGACTGTTTCGATCGTGAATCGATAACCTTCCCATCATTCACCGTGAGTGCGGCGGGCTCGACCTTCAAGTCTGCGGCCGCGAGATCAATCAAGACCTGACGCGCGGCTGCGGCTGCCTTGCGCAACTGCGGCGCCATCGTCGGCGTCGTCCGGCTTCCGAACGTTCCCATGTCAAACGGCGTCAGATCGGTGTCACCCATAGTCAGGCGCACGGATGCGATGGGCATGCGCAGCTCTTCGGCTACGGCTTGAGCGAGTGAAGTGCGGATGTTCTGACCGACCTCGACCTTGCCTGTGAAAACGTTGATCGAGCCGTCTTCTGCAACCTGCAGCCACCCGCCGATTTCTTTGGGCATCGACTGGCCCGTTTGGCGCCGGCCGGATTCGCCCCCTTGCCTGCCGGATTCCTGAGAGGCGAAGGCGTCAAGCGTGAAGACCAGAACCAGTCCTCCTCCGAGCAGCTTGAAAAAGTCGCGTCGTTCAAGCTCGAAGTTGAACTGGTAGGCGGACTCGGCCATGAGTTCATAGCGTTCAGGCTCGAAAGACTCGTCCATCGCGCGGTGCTTGCTCATCGTCCACCTCCCTTCATCGATTGCGCGGCTTTTCTTATGGCGGTAACGATGCGGGGATAAGTCCCGCAGCGGCAGATGTTCCCTTCCATGAACCGCACGATCTCCTGCTCGTCAGGGTTTGGGTTCTTACTCAACAGAGCGACGCCGGACATGATCATTCCGGAGGTGCAGTAAGCGCACTGGAACGCGTCGGCTTCGAGGAAGGCTTCCTGAAGGGGATGCAGCCTGCCGGTTTTCTCGAGGCTTTCAATCGTGGCGATCCTCTTTCCTACCGCGGCGCCCACCCTGGTTATACACGAGCGGGTCGCCTGGCCATCAATCAGAACGGTGCACGCGCCGCACTGACCCTCCCCGCAGCCGTATTTGCTTCCCGTAAGATCGAGGTCATCTCGCAAGACGCTTAGCAGACTGCGGTCGGCTTCTGCATCGATTTTGTGTCTGGTTCCATTAACGTGAAGCTCTGAGATTCTTTGCATAAGAACTCCTCACGCGGGGATTACTTAGCTGGTCCTTGGTTCAACGATAATCCCAGGCGCGATTCAGATGCAAATGGTCGCGGGTAAGCATTTTCCGAGGAGCGTCCCAAAAATAGTTATAGACACCCCTCCTTTCAATCTGATAAATTCCAATATTACAAAGCCCATCTTTTTTCAAGGCATGAGCATGATTCCGGCATGGAAGGCGCGTAGATGAAGAACATCACACTGGACGAGGTCATACAGACCTATGGTGTGGAGAATTGGGGAGCAGGATACTTTGAGGTAAACCGAAAAGGCCATCTTGCCGTGCGTCCTGCCGAGGGCGATTCCCGATCCGTCGATGTTAAGGAGCTCATCGACGACCTCATCGATACGCGCAAGCTGCAGCTTCCAATCCTGCTTCGATTTCCGCAAATTCTCACCAACCAGCTAAAGAAAGTTCAGCGCGCGTTCCAGGATGCCTCGCGGGAATTCAGCTACGTCGGCGGGCACTTCGGCGTGTTTCCGATGAAGGTCAATCCCCGGCGCGAAGTAGTCGAGGAGTTTCTTCGAGAGGGAAGCAAGTACAACTTCGGAGTAGAATGTGGCTCGAAGGCCGAGTTGTACGCCGCACTTTCGCTCGAGCAAACCTCTGAATCTCTGCTGATATGCAACGGATTCAAAGACGAGACTTTCATTAACCTCGCGTTACTTGGTGTGCAAGTTGGCAAGCGTGTGATCATCGTCGTCGAAAAGCTCAACGAGCTGAAGATGATCATTCGCCGCGCGCAGGAGACCGGCATCCGGCCGGGGATCGGAATTCGCGCCAAGCTCTACTCGAAAGGTTCGGGCAAGTGGGCGTCATCCGGAGGCGAATCCGCGAAGTTCGGATTGACTCCGTCGGAGATGCTCGAGTGCATCCGCTTGCTTCGCGAGTTTCAGATGACCGACCTTCTAAAGCTGCTGCACGTTCACATAGGCTCGCAGATTACCGATATCAAGCGAGTCAAAGCGGCGATGAAGGAAGCGGCCCGCGTTTACTCGAAGATTCGCCAGATGCATATCGACGTCGAATTCCTGGACATCGGCGGCGGCATGGGCGTCGACTACGATGGATCCAAGACGACTTTCGAATCGTCGGTTAACTACACGATACAAGAGTTTGCTAACGATGTCGTTTACACGATCAAATCCGTGTGCGATGACGAGAATGTGCCGGAACCGAATCTGGTGACCGAAAGCGGGCGCGTCATGTCGGCGTATCACGCGGTGTTTGTGACTTCGATACGCGACGAGATCGAGACTTTCGCCGACG
>Ga0207699_10000051_pt1 | contig 104651 bp, 93 predicted proteins | sample LARL51metaG_FD_184344 | JGI IMG/M metagenome (GOLD analysis project Ga0207699, IMG submission 184344) | Corn, switchgrass and miscanthus rhizosphere microbial communities from Kellogg Biological Station, Michigan, USA - LAR L5-1 metaG... | ecosystem: Host-associated > Plants > Roots >...
CCACTCTCCTCGCCATCGCCTCAATTGCCGAGCACTTACTCCTATAATCCCGGCTGCTTCTATCCACGTGATCTGCTTATCGATTGCTCTCAGTATCACTTCTTGTATCTTCATCGCTTTCTCCACTGCAGTTTGTCGGTAAACCTTCATTCAGCCACTTTAGCTGACGTTCTACCTTACTCTGCTGAAAGCGGACATATCGTGTGCTACTACGGCGGACATATCATGTGCTAGCGACAGTTCGCTTGATAAACGCAATTTGGTCGGCTAGCATATCCGTCAATCTTTCCTCCTGCGTTCTGAGGCAACAACCCACGATATGAGCGAACCAACAGTCACTCCCGAACTCGTTCGAAGCCACGGACTCACCGATGAAGAATACAACCGAATAGTTCAACTACTCGGCCATGAACCGAACTACACCGAGCTGGGCATCTTCTCGGTTATGTGGTCCGAGCACTGTTCATACAAATCGTCGCGTGTACATCTCAGACGCCTGCCGACCACGGGCGACTGCGTTCTGCAAGGCCCGGGCGAAAACGCGGGCGTGGTGGACATTGGCGGAGGTCTTGCTGCTGCGTTCAAGATCGAATCGCACAATCATCCTTCCTTCATCGAACCTTATCAGGGGGCAGCGACCGGTATCGGCGGCATACTCCGAGACGTGTTCACAATGGGCGCGCGGCCGCTTGCGGCTATGAACTCACTGCACTTCGGTCCGCTGAGCTCGCGCGGTGATGCTTCGGCGGAAGAAAGAGCGACCGCTGCGCGAAACCGCTCAATTATGGCCGGCGTGGTGAAGGGAATCGGCGACTACGGCAACGCATTCGGAGTTCCGACCATCGGCGGCGAAGTGCGGTTCGCGGAGTGTTATTCGCGGAATCCACTGGTCAACGCATTTACTCTCGGGCTCATGCGGAAGGAGCACATATTATTCGGCCGCGCGACGGGCGTCGGGAATCCTGTCATCTACGTAGGCGCAAAGACCGGGCGCGATGGAATACATGGCGCAACTATGGCCTCCGAAGAATTTGGTGAGGAAGCCGGTTCGAAGCGTCCAACGGTTCAGGTCGGCGATCCGTTTCTGGAGAAGCTGTTGCTGGAAGCGTGTCTGGAAGCGATGCGCGCGGGGGCGATCGTCGGCATTCAGGACATGGGGGCCGCGGGGCTGACGAGCTCGTCGTGCGAGATGGGTTCACGCGCGGGCAACGGAATCGAGATCGACATCGATCTGGTTCCGCAACGCGAAGCCGGCATGACGCCTTACGAAATCTTGCTCTCGGAATCCCAGGAGCGAATGCTGCTCGTCGCCGCAGCAGGGCGCGAGCGCGAAGTGGTGGACATCTTCAAGAAGTGGGAGCTGGATGCGGTTGTGATCGGTCGGGTGACGAGCGACGATCACCTTCGAGTGAACAAGAGAGACGCGGTCGTAGCGGACATTCCGAACAAGGCGTTGACCGACGCGGCTCCACTTTACAATAGAGCGATCAGGAAGCCGGAATCCCACGCGGTGATTGAGATTACGCAAGTCGAATCATCGCTTCAAGAGCTTGCGGCGACGTTTATGCGGATCATCGCGCAGTCGGCGATTGTGTCGAAGGAATGGGTTTATCGCCAATACGATCATATGGTGCGAACTAATACCGTAGTGCTGCCGGGCTCGGACGCCGCGGTGATACGAATAAAAGAGAAGCGCCGCGGGCTTGCGATGACGCTGGATTCAAACGCCCGCTACTGCGGGGTTGATCCGCGAGCCGGAGCCAGGCTTGTGGTCGCCGAAGCCTGCAGGAATCTTGTCGCCAGCGGCGCGCGTCCGCTCGCACTGACGAACTGTTTGAACTTCGGCTCGCCCGAACGGCCGGAGGTGATGTGGCAATTCAGCGAAGTGATCGATGGTATGGCCGAAGCCTGCGAGGTGTTTGGAACCCCAGTCACGGGTGGGAATGTAAGCTTCTATAACGAGACTGAGGGCCGTGGGATCGATCCGACGCCGGTGATTGGCATGGTCGGATTGGTCGAAGAGTCCCGCTACATCACGACTCAATGGTTCAAGGCCGAAGACCGCGCGATCGTGTTGCTTGGTCTTACGGCGGATGATCTGGGCGCGAGCTGCTACGCTTTGGAGATGTTCGGTGCGGCTGAAGGACGAGTGCCTCAGCTCGATCTCGATCTCGAGCGTAGAGTGCAGGAAGCATGTTTGAAGATCATTCAAGCTGGGCTTGTGGAATCAGCGCACGATTGTTCGGACGGAGGGCTGTCGGTTGCAATTGCCGAGAGTTGTTTCTCCAGCTATCGCCGCGACGCTATTGGCTGCGAAGTAAACCTCGAAGGGCAGCTCTCGGCGGCCGAACTGTTGTTCTCTGAGACTCCTTCTCGAGTAGTGCTTTCGGCGGCCGACAGCAATCTGAATCAAATCCTCCAGGTCGCACGCGAACACAACGTCGCCGCAACCCTTATTGGCCGAACAAGAGGCGAGCGTTTGATGATTAGCGTAAACGGCGAACCCGCAATCGATCAGTTGGTGTCTGAAGTCGAATCAGCATGGCGAGGGCTGCTTCCGAGACTGCTCGAGATTCCCTCGCTGGTCGCTGCCGAAGAAAAGTGAGAGGGGCGGCCGCGGATCGCCCCTACACGAATGAACAAGGTTCCAACAAAACTTCAGATCTCAGCGGGTGGTGTGGCTTATCGTGAACAGGACGCGGGAATTGAAATTGCCCTGATCTCAGTCGGAGACGATAACCGTTGGCAGTTGCCCAAGGGCCTCGTCGATAAGGGTGAGGCAACTGAGCACGCAGCCGTTCGTGAGGTTCGCGAAGAAGCCGGCATCGACAGTGAAGTCATCGAACGACTCGACAAGGTCGAGTATTGGTACTTCTGGAACGAGGATGCGCAAAGGGTTCGTTATCACAAGTATGTATACTTTTACCTCCTTCGCTATAAGTCAGGTGACGTTCAAGACCACGATCGCGAAGTGAATGAAGCGCGATGGTTCAAGATCAACGACTCGATCAATGTGCTTGCGTTCGATAGTGAAAAGAAGATAGTGGAGAAGGCCAGGGAGTTGCTGGAGTCTGCAACACGCTGAGGAATCAAAATGAACAAAGCCACGCCCGAAGGGACCAGAGGTTACGCTCAGCGAATGAGTTCAACCGTCGCGCGAGGACACTTCCGCGAAAGGGACGGGCTGCTGATGTCCTCGATTGGCCTTGGCACTTATCTGGGTCACTGGGATGAACACACTGACCGAAGCTACCAGGAAGCGATCAAACGCGCGCTCGAGCTCGGCTGCAACGTGATTGATTCGGCAATAAATTACCGCTTCCAGCGCAGCGAGCGTACCATCGGCGTGGCGCTAAAGGAACTGTTCGACGCGGGTGCGTTGTCTCGAGCCGAGGTCATTGTTGCAACCAAGGCCGGCTTCTTTCCTTTTGAGGACGAGCCCCCCAAGGATCCTCGAGGGTGGGTTGTTGAGAATGTAGTTAACAAGGGTCTCGCGCAAGGCGATGACATAGTCGGCGGCAGCCACTGCATGACTCCTGCATATCTTGAAGACCAGCTTGCTCAGAGTCTCGGAAATTTCGGCCTCGATGCGATAGACATCTATTACGTTCATAACCCGGAGACTCAGCTTGAAGCGCTCGGCGTTAGCAAGTTCGCCAGCCGTATTAGAGATGCCTTTGAGTTCCTGGAGAAAGCGGTTGCGGACGGGCGCATCGGTTGTTACGGCACGGCTACGTGGAATGGATATCGGGAGCAGCCGGAGGCTCGCGGATATCTCTCGCTTGCCGATATGGTATCGATCGCGCGAGACGTCGGAGGTGAGTCACATCACTTCAAGGCGATTCAATTGCCGCACAATCTTGCGATGCCTGAGGCATTGACCAGTGCGAATCAGATCGTCGAAGGCGAGAGCCTTTCACTGCTGATGGCCGCCGACCGGCTGGGCATCACGGTGATGTGCAGCGCTTCAATGCTGCAGGCAAAGCTGAGCCAGGGCCTGCCGTCATTCGTTGGCGAAGCTCTGAAAGGGCTAACCACCGACGCTCAACGAGCTATTCAATTCGTGCGATCGACGCCCGGCGTTACGACGGCGTTGGTCGGCATGAGCCGGCGAGCGCACGTTGAAGAAAACCTGGGTGTAGCCGCAGTGCCGCCGGCGTCGGTCGAAGAGTTTTTCAGCATGTTTTCAAGTGACGAACGCTGATTACCGTGACCTTCCTCGTGTCGCAGCAATTTGATATTGCGACCGGACTGGGATAAGTTACCGCTGCTCTTAGCATTTTGGCCGGCTTCAAAAGTACGACGTGTTTTGCACTTTCTGGATTCGTCACTGCGTAATGTACAATTAGAGCAGAGGTATTAACGAACTGGAATTTAGTCCTTTGCTTGCCGGTTTAGAGCCATGAAGACCGTTGCCGAAACAACGTCGAAACCATTAGCGACACCGGACAAGATCATTTGGATCATGCCGCTTCCGGGAGTCGCAATACGGCTTGCGCGCGCGCTTGCTGATACGGTTCAGGAGTTGAGCGATGGTTCGGTCTCATACCTGCGGACAGCATTCTTACCTGATCATGCTCGAGATTGGTTTCCGATCCGAGTGGTCATGCTCATCCTGAATTCGGCAATTCATCCGATCGAAATCATCCGCGGTGTCGTTGCTGCAGACGCCATAGAGGAAAAGAGGCGGCGGCGGTTTCTTCCAGTCCTCTTGATTTCGGGCGCTGTCCATGGGGTCCTGATTCTTTATTTTATCTACCTCGCATTCTTCTCTCCGTTCGCACACGTGCGAGTAGTCAACAAGGCCTACCGCCAGTTCGACCCGAACGCATTACTTGTGAAACTCTACTATCCTCCTCAGATCCTGCGTCAGGCTCCAACAGGTACGGCGATGACGCTTGAGGAAATACGCGCGCGCAGCGAAAAGCATAAGCAGGAGCTGGCTCTAGCAAGAGAGAAGGCTGAAAAGGAGAAGAAGGAGAAAGAGGAGGCTGATCGCAAGGCTGCTGAAGAAGCTGCGAAGGTTGCCGCTCAGAACAAGCCTGCGACTCCAACCCAGTTCGGCGAAATAAACGAGGCTCCTATCAAGGATACCGTGGCGACGCTGTACCAGTTGTTTCAGGCGGGTGGACTTGATATTCCGGATATGAAATTCTCGGTGATGGCCGGCTTCAAGGTGGAGCCTGACGGATCGCTATCAAACATCCATATCAAGCAATCTTCCAAATCGAAGGTCATCGACGAGAAAGCGCTTGAGATACTCTGGAAGATCGGCGAATCGCATGCGCTGGGCCCGGTTTCTGATCTGACTTCGGCCACCATCAGTCTCGACGTGACCGACGATCTTGCGCGGCTAAGAGTCACGGCGTTCGCACCGACCCCTGACATTGCAAAGGCGAAGGCGGATCTGTTGGGCGTGCTGTTTTGGGCGTTGCGAATGAAAGAGAAGAGCCCGGACGTTGCTCAATTGTTGTCGCTTATAAAGGTGCGAAGCGACGGCAAGCGCGTTGACACGGATTTGATTGTGCCTCGCGCAAAAGCCGCCGAGATGATGCGGGCAAGATTCGAGCATCCGAGTACCCCACCGCAGTGAAGAAGCGTTTAGCTCGGGTAATAACGGAGCTATTCGTTGTGAATTTCCGATATACGCCGCAAATCATTACTGTTGCTCCCCTAATCAGTTGACCCTATAATGCGTAGGTTGAAGCTGGCCCGGTTTTTCCAAGAGCGGGAACTTCAACAAATGCCCCTTCTTACCCAACGATCTTCATCGGCCTCTATAATTTGCGTTGGCACGTCTGTGGTCAAGCTTGCGGACCTGTCCCCAACGTCCTGATCGCAGCCAGATCGAGTTGCGAGGCAAGAGCAATGTCACCGAGCATCGACCAATTACTGACCATAGCGTGCAGCAAGGGCGCATCCGATCTGCACATCAAAGCCGGTAGCTTCCCATTCATGCGCATTAACGGCGAGCTTCAACCGATGGTGGAAGCTCAACGGCTGGCGGGCGAGGACTCGCTGAACATGGCGTTCTCGATAATGAATAACCGCCAGAAGCAGCGCTTCAACGAAAATTCCGAGATCGATATTGCATACGGCGTATCTGGATTGGGCCGCTTCCGCTGCAACATATTTCAGCAACGCGGCACCGTCGGCATGGTGCTCAGAGTAATTCCAACTACTGTGCGCACAACCGAAGAGCTGCGCTTGCCGCCGGTCATAGAGAAGATTGCCGACGAGAATCGCGGACTCGTGCTTGTCACCGGTTCAACCGGGTCCGGCAAATCGACCACGCTGGCGGCGATGATCGATTACATGAATCGCACTCGCACCGGCCACATCGTCACTATCGAAGATCCGATCGAATTCCTTCATCGCGACAAGAAATCCTACGTCAATCAACGCGAGGTGGACGTCGACACGCGAAGCTTCTCCGAGGCGCTGCGCGGAGCTCTCAGACAGGATCCCGATGTAATCCTGGTCGGCGAAATGCGCGACTACGAGACTATAGAGACCGCGCTGACGGCGGCCGAAACCGGGCACCTGGTCCTGTCGACCCTGCACACTCTCGACGCGACAGAAACGATCAATCGGATCGTCACCGTCTTTCCGCCTCATCAGCAGCGTGCGATTCGCCTTCAGCTTGCCAGCGTGTTAAAAGCTGCGATCTCGATGCGACTCTTGCGCGCGGCAGAGACTATCCAGGGTCGAGTGCCCGCGGTTGAGGTAATGATAGTCACTCCCTACATACGCGATTGCATCATTCATCCGGAGAAAACTTCGTCGATACGCGAAGCGATCTCGCAGGGTACTTCGCAGTATGGAATGCAGACTTTCGACCAGTCATTGTTTGATCTGTATTCTCGCGGATTGATAACATACGAGGAAGCGTTGAACGGCGCCACCAACGCTGATGAGTTCAGGCTGAGAGTTTCCGGCGTACGGTCTGTATCGGATCACGCTCGTGAAGATATGGAGCGGTCGCGAAGGCGCACTGGCGCGCTCGACGCAACGAAACCTGAGACCAAACAGTTCGTCAATTGGCTTTTAGAAGGAACAGAGCAGGTCACAAGGTGAACGCCGGACATGGCCGCGCGCTGGATCACTCGCGCGCGCATGCCGACAGGGAAGTCGGCAAAGATGATCGAGTCCGTTACAACACGGAGCTGTCCGGTGATCGGGTCATGGCGGCCGCGCTAAAGATTCTCGCAGCGCGCCCGTGCAGCGAGGCCGACTTACGCGACCGGCTCATAAGCAGGCGCGGGAAAGACCCGAAGCTGGTTGAGGAATGCATAAAGAGACTGAAAGAACTGGGTTACGTAAACGACGATTTGTTCGCGCACAGCTATGCGAGCTATCGCGTGAGCGTGAGGCCCCTGGGAAGAGCGAAGCTGGCGCGCGAACTTGCGGCCAGGAAGGTTCCGCGAGAGATCGTGGAAGAAACCCTTGATCTGGTGTTTGAAGAGAACGCGGAAGACATCCTGATAGACAGGGCGATCGCGCGGCGTGTAAGGGTCCACGGCATGCCCACAGACCGAGCCTCCTCAAAACGGATGTTTGACCATCTTGCCCGGCTTGGTTTTGAGTACGATTTGGCAATGAGAAAACTCCGCGGGTTGAAAGCGGAGACTCGTGAGAACGATGATTGATGAGTCTGCCAGGCGCCTGTCGCGATGCGGTTCATCATTCCAGGTTCAGCGTTGTTTCAGAGTGGGAAGGCGATGCTAAACGGTAAGGAAAGACGCGTAGCAAAACGAATAAGCTACATATGCGAAGTGGAGTGTGACGCTTCGGGGCTTAGCCGGCTTGCGACGCGGATCAACGATCTCAGCATGACCGGCGCGTTCATCGACTCGATGACGTGCTTCCCGTCGGGCACTATCGTCAATCTCACGTTCCACGTTAAGAACATAAGGATCGACACTACGGCGGAAGTGCGATACAGCATGCCGCAAATGGGCATGGGCGTTCACTTCCTCGATTTGAAGCCCGAGCACAAAGCCGCTCTCGAAAGCCTGATTGAAGGCAAGCCTCTGGTCTTGCCCCCCACCGTCGAGCCCAGCAGTCCCGCGCGATCAGCTCATACAAGAGAGCCGGATATGCTCACCGGTAACTTTGCCGTCGTTAGTATGTTCGATGTCATTCAGATAATCGAAAACAACAGACTTGGCGGTGCGCTCGCTGTCGATTCGCAGGCGGTAAACGGCGAGATTCAATTCGACGAAGGCCAGATCGTTGGCGCGCAGTCGGGCGGGAATACCGGAGTGGACGCGCTCAAGCATTTTCTGGATTTAACCGAAGGCTCCTTCGAATTCAAGAGGACTTCGGCCAGCTATTCCCACACCATCAAAGCCGGGAGCAACATGTCGCTTATGCTGGACCTCCTGCGCGTCAAAGACGAAGAAGCCGCACTTAACGGCGCAAGCTGAGTCTGTGCCCTTCCAAAAGTCTCTATCTCATTAAGAGTTCGAGTTACGAAGCAACATACTGCCGCCGTGACCAACCGCGGAACTATGGAGTAAGCTAGCGCTCATGAAATCCACTACTTGTCTCCTGGCCGTTTTGCTTCTGTTCAGCGCGTGTTCAGGTTATGCTCAACAGGCGCCGCCACTGATCCCGCCAGACGAGCGCTACAAAGCGGACATACTACTTGTGATCGCCCACCCTGACGATGAGACCGCGATCTCGAGCTATCTTTCTAGGGCCATTTTCGACCAACACAAGCATGTCGCGGTGGTCTACGGCACGCGTGGAGATGGCGGCGGCAACAATGCCGGCAATGAGCAGGCGACTTCGTTGGGTGTGGTTCGGGAGATTGAGGCGCGCCGCGCGCTTGCTTCTTTAGGTGTGACGAATGTGTGGTTCATCGGCGCGCCTGACACGCCCGGGCAGGACGTGCTGAGATCTCTTGAGACCTGGCATCACGGGACTGTATTGGAGCAGGTTGTGAGGCTGGTGCGGCTAACGAGGCCCGAAGTGATCATCACCTGGCTGCCTTGCTACGTTGCCGGCGAGAATCACGACGACCATCAAGCCGCGGGAGTCATCGCAACCGAAGCGTTCGGCATGTCGGGAGACCCGACGGTGTTTCCGTCGCAGGTAGCCGCGCCGCGACTGCGGCTCCGAATAAACAACTACGGCGAAGGCTTGCAAGCGTGGCAAGCAAAGAAGCTTTACTATTTCTCCGATGCGGACCATACCGATTTCCTCGAGGGCAAAGGCCCGCAGTATAAGCCCACCGACGTTTCACCATCGCGTAAGGCGCCTTACTATCGCTTGTCGGCCGACGAATGGAGTTTTCACGAAACACAGCGAGGGGTGGGCGACGTCGCCAGGTCGGCGATTGAGAAGGGAGACTTCACGGCTCTGAAAGAACCCGAGCGGTTTGTGATGGGGAAGCTGCTGGTGGGATCAACAACGACCGGGGACATTTTCGAAGGCGTAACGCCGGGCGCAATCGCTTATGCGTTCAAGAGGCCTTACCGTCCGCTACAGCGTGATGGCATATCACTGCGGTTGGGCGGGCCTTGGGCGTTCTATCAAGAGTTCTGGCGCGCGCAGAGTATCGAGCATCTTGCCGAGTTGGTAACTCCTGAAGTTGGCGTAGCCGGAGGACAGGTGTTGAATGTGCCGCTGTTGATCTCGAACGACGCAGATCAAGGTAGAGTGATCAGACTGATGACAGAACTGCCTGACGGCTGGACCGAGCAGGTGCGACACACCGACTTCCCCGTCGCAGCGCACGAAACTTATCCAGTTCAACTCGTCCTGACTGCGCCCGCCGGGCACGCGAACGAGTGGCACAAGCTCATCTGGAAGATCGAAGCCGACGGCAAACCAGCGGGCTCGGTTGAGCTGCGCGTCCATCTCAAGAGCGGAGGCCTTCCCCAGTAATATCAAAGGTCGGGCAACGGTGTTATGGCGCAAGCGCGACGGCCCGTGGAAGGTATGGCACTACCATGCCTCAATCACACCACCGCGCGGCGGCCAACGACCACCGCAGTAATTGCCCGCAAAGATGCGGCGAGTACCGAATGCCGCAAAGTGAATCATTTCTTCGCCGACTGGTCTTTGGCCATCACGTAGCTGCGACGAGAGAGCACTGCTACTTTGCCTTCATGATTCTCAATATCCGGTGACAGTTGCACACGTATGCGCCGGCGCTTGCTGTCTCGCGCGGTATTCGTCGGCATGTACGCCAGCGAGTAACTCGCGGAGATGTTTTCGACCAGTCGATTAAGCGTAGCGTCTATTTCGTCGGGCGGAGCCCCTACGAGTTCGCCGCCGGTTTCGTCGACGAACATCCTCAAGCTTCCCGAACGAAGCCCGAGATGTCGCAGAAGGCTCGTCGGCTTGCCGCGAATTCCTTGCTCGATTCTGCCTCCCACGGTTTGAATCAACACGCCGGAAACTACCGCGCCGGATTCGAGGACCGAGAGCAGCGCTTCCTGCTCGGATACTTTCGAGAAGTCGATACTCGCTTCCAGACTGGTCAGCACGATGATCGCGCGGCGTCCGGCTGGATTGGCCGCCTTCTTCATGTACTCGGACGCTTCGTAGATCGCGGCGTTGAAGTAATGCTGCTCACTTTGATGCTGGCGCTCGACACCCATAATGTTATCGGCGATGGTCTGGCGATCGCGCGTGAACGGCTGTACCAGCGCGACCTTGCTCGAGAAAGTCATTATCGCCACTTCGTCTTCCGGTTTCAGACGGCTGATTGCTTTGATGGTGGCCTCGCGGATCTGCTGATTGAATGGATTGACACAACCCGCGCGATCCACCAGTAATACTACCGAGACCGGAAGCTTGTCTTTGCTGAAGTATTCGATCTTTTGTTGAACGCCGTCTTCAAATATCGTGAAGTCGTCGCGCTTGAGGCCGCCGATGATCCGAGCTGTCTTCTTCTGCATGGGCAACACATCTACCAGAACGAGGTCGGCTTGCAGTTTCAGGGACTCATCCGCTGACACCTGTGTTGGAGATTGGTTGGAAGACTGATTCGGCAGGCTAAGAGACAGGGCGAGAATCAGGAGAAGAGCTTGATGCATTTCTACGTACCGCCGGAAGGAGTTCTCGCTGGGATCGTCCGGTGGGTATGATACCACGTCTGCGTCTCAAAAACCCGGTTGAGCGTTCGAATTCCGTAGCGATCAGTTACCCACGCCTGAAGGAGAAGAGTTGAGAACACACCAGACTCGAGTATTGAAATACACGGGTCTAAAACGGCACGAGAAGAGAATTCTGATTGTCTACAACAAAGAACTTTATTCCGTCGCTACAGGCTCCGTTTACGGCGTAGCCATATGCTTCAACACCGATCGGAGTTAGATCAGATGCTCTCCACAGCGAGGCTCCTCCCGCGAAGTTGGTGACCAGGATTCGCTGCCCGTCGAAGGCCGCGGTGACAGGGCTGTTGAGTCCGTTGCCGGACAGACTGGCTATCATACTGCCGGTCGAAGCGCGAATGATCGCAACCGTGTTGTCTTTGAGCGGAACCCATATATTCGTTCCGTCGAAGACTGGTATTACCGGCGCGATGCCACCGGACTGATCGCCAAAGATGATTTGCTGGACTTGTTTCCGTTGCCGTCCAGCTTGTCGAGTGAGCCGAATCCGCCCTGATCAGTTACCCAAATATTTGAGCCGTCGAATAGTACACCAATCGGATGGATGAACCCGTTCGTGAAAGTCTGGTTCGTGCCAACCAACGACACTTTGCTGACTGATCCGGAGTTGTTGGCGGTCCAGATGTACGTTCCGTCCGTCGCCATGCCGTAAGGATTGTTTCGAAGGGACGCAAAATCCTGGACTGCCCGGGAGGACTTCACGATTTTTGAGACGGCGTGCAACAGGAGGTAATCGCGCAGGCTTATCTGTCCGCTGGCGTACCCAAAAGGCGAGCCAGCGCTTCAGAAGCGAGCGAGCCTCGATCCGCCGAGCGTGATCCAGAAGTTGAGGCCATCGCTGCAGGCGCCAAACGGATCTTGTGGCGATGGACCAGCTGAAAAGAAACCGATTTGAGTCAGATCCGAAGCCTTCCAAAAAGAGAGGTTGCCTCCCGCGTTGGTTACAAGGATGCGTTCTCCGTCGAACGCTACTGATCTGGGGGAACTCAAACCGTTGCCGCTCAGAGTTGCCAGTACCGTGCCGGCGAGTGAGCCGGCGGCGCGAACTACGGTCACCGTGTCCGGAAGCAAGTTGGGCACCCATATGTTGGTGCCATCGAAGGCTGGGAACTGGGGCGCGCCGCCCACACTGACTGTCCGTATCACGCCGCCAGTCGGATCAAGTTCCTTGAGAGTGCTGTCCCCTATATCCGTAATCCAGATACTCGATCCGTCATACAGTATGCCTAGCGGTTGACTTAGACCTACCGATGTCGTGACAGGTGTGAGAGTGGTAAGGGGGAATATGGAGACCGACCCCGAGCCTGGCCCGGTTGCTGAGTTTGCCGTCCAAATCCTGTTTCCATCATAAGCAATCCCGGCGGGGTTGCTCCCAAGACTGGACGTAATTGTCGCGACCCCTCCCGCTGCCACGGTCGAGTCGAAATAATAGAGGTTTCCGTTAGGGTTCGTCCTGCCGGTTACAAATACCCGCCCGCCCACCGCGACAACGCCGAAGGCACTGATTGCACCTGTCCAAGTCTCGAGGAACCGGCCGTCACTTGCTCTCACTCGGTAAACCGCATTATCCACAAAACCCGCGACCCACAGGTCTGCTCCGTCCGATTGGACCAGCCTTAGCTGATTTCCAGTAAAGAATTGGGTCACTCCTATGCCGAGGTCGAAGTGCGGCGTAGTAGTCCAAAACTGGTTCAGCGCAGCTCTCTGGCTGCCCCGCTTCAGCGACTGATCCATCGTGCGAGTGATAAACGCCGCCATCTGTTCGCGAGGTACGTTGCCTGATGGGTTGTACGTTGTCGACGTGACGCCGTTGGTCAGTGCTGAAAGATATGCTTCGGCTATCGAACAGAAGAATATGTTGCTCGAAGATACATCTGTGAACGGCAGTGTAATGCTTGTTCCTCCGCACGAGCCGGTGTCGGCTCGCAAGTACGTCGATGCTGCTGTCAGCACTACGATCATGATAGCTACTGCTACTACAGCCTGGTGTTTGGTTCTCATGATACTCACCCGTCCTTTCCGCAGCTCATCTCCTCGCTTAGTTAGCACCCCCGGGATGCCCTCCGGCTTGAAGCGCAAAGGTGGTTTTACCAGTGAGGTTGTCAAATACCTGCGCGGTAGTCGGCTTCCATATCCCACCCCCGCTCCTAAGTCCCACACTGACTTCGGCCCGTCCCGTGTTATCAAACTCCACTTGAGGAAGTTGATCGGCGTTGAGGTCGAAGGATGTGCATGTATTGGACGGGCCAGGATTGACGATGCCACTTATGAGGGTGTTGCCCGCGCAATCGAAAACGACCATCTCTGTCGGCGTGCCATTAACATCCCCACGCGACAACCCGATCCGAAGAGTCTGCCCGCGGGTGAGACCAATTGGTCCCAGGAAGCCAATCGCAGCCTCGCGTACCTGCGGACTTACGCGAGCGCTTTGGGTGGTGTAGTCCTGGCCTGTCCTTGCTCCCATTACCCTTCCAGCGCAAATGGTCACTATTATGGCGAACGTCGCGAGAGCAATCAGTCGCCACTGCGTGTTTAGAGATTTCATATTCCCTCCTAATAAATTGTCAGTACCTATCGATCTCACTGCCATACGTCAGTAGATACTCCAAATTCGCTTCGGCCGCACCACCCGCGTGTGTAGCCTCGGCGGCGTTGAGGGAGGTGGTCGCCACTCGTGTAGGTGGCAACAGTTCAGTGATGCCCCCGTCAGCAGTCGGAGTGTAGGGATACCAACGACCTTCAGTTGGTCTCTTCGATAGGGAGAAAATCCCGAGTCAATCTTCTTGGTGGTCTGTTGGGATACTGAAAAAGAGCATCAGGCTCGCCGTCGCGCATGCCGCGATCCAGCCACGAGCACTCACCGGGGGCCAATCCGGACTCAGCCGAACGCGCCCCCTTCTTGAATTGGAACCGACCAGTGTCAGTCGCTCGAGTGACCGTGAGCGTCGATGAGATGATTCCGCCTCCGCGGCACACCAGGGGGTAGCTCGGCTTATCCTGCCAGCGAACCGAGGACGCCGCGCAAGGCTCGGCGACGATTAAGCCTGCAACCAACACGGTCGGCAAAAGCATTCTGTTCATTTGGTGTCCTCCATCCTCTACAACCTTCATTTGTCGACGTACTCGACTTTCAGACTGAAATTTCCCAGGATGGAATTGCATTCCTCTGACACTTTATCGCAGCCGTCTCGCCTGTCGTGCAAAAAGGCCGGACCATCAATAAAGAAGCCAAAGTTTTCCACAGTGCCAAGCACCCAATTGCGCACCTGAGTGTTTACCGGAACCGTAATTGATCCTGTTGAGGATGGGGCGTCTGGCAGGTCGCCGGTTACCAGATCGCCGGGCGTGTCGAGGCTGATCGACCCATCCTTAGCCACGAAAAGGCTCACTCCACAAGAGGCCCTGGACATGGTCGTCGAATTTGCCAGAACATCGTACTTGAGTGTCGCTGAGATTATTTCCTTTCCTTTGATCGCACTCAGGTCAAAGCGGACGAATCCCCGCGCCTCACAACTCTGCCACCTCCAGCAGTCCCTAATTCCGATATCGTCACAGTCATAGGCATATATAAAACCGACACGCACTCTGCCGGGCGGCGGCTCACCCGAGCAATCCGACAAGCCGCCGGTTACAATGCAGGGTAAGCCCGCATGATCGCTAGAATGCCTGGACACAGTATGAGTAGTGAGCTCCGATGGACTTGACGGAATGGAAATGGTCTTTAACGGCTTATCGCAGGATAGACTCATCGCCAGCACTGCTGTCGCCACCGTGTGCGAGAAGGCTTTGCGGAGGGTCGTCATAAGATTCCTTCGGAAAATAGGACTCGTCTCCTCCTCAGTTAACACCCCCGGGATGACCTCCGGCTTGAAGTGCAAAAGTGGTTTTGCCGGTGGTGTTGTCAAACACCTGCACCGTGGCAGAAAAGGACCCATTTCCATCGCCCCAGTCCACACTAACCTCGGCCCGGCCCGAGTTATCGAACTCCCCTTGAGGAAGCTGATCTGCGTTGAGGTCGAAGGATGTGCATGTATTGGACGGGCCAGGATTGACGATGCCACTTATGAGGGTGTTGCCCGCGCAATCGAAAACGACCATCTCTGTCGGCGTGCCATTAACATCCCCACGCGACAACCCGATCCGAAGAGTCTGCCCGCGGGTGAGACCAATTGGTCCCAGGAAGCCAATCGCAGCCTCGCGTACCTGCGGACTTACGCGAGCGCTTTGGGTGGTGTAGTCCTGGCCTGTCCTTGCTCCCATTACCCTTCCAGCGCAAATGGTCACTATTATGGCGAACGTCGCGAGAGCAATCAGTCGCCACTGCGTGTTTAGAGATTTCATATTCCCTCCTAATAAATTGTCAGTACCTATCGATCTCACTGCCATACGTCAGTAGATACTCCAAATTCGCTTCGGCCGCACCACCCGCGTGTGTAGCCTCGGCGGCGTTGAGGGAGGTGGTCGCCACTCGTGTAGGTGGCAACAGCTCGTAATGCACGCGTCAACAGTCAGAGTGGAAGCGATAGGGACAAGGGAGTTTGTCGGAACGCCTAATGACCTTGTACAAGCGGCGGGATCAGCAAACGCTCTCGATTAACTAACGAGGTGGTCGCGCATGGCCTTGGCCACGGCTTCGGATTTGGAATGTACTTGCAACTTTTCGTAAATGCGCCGCATGTGAAAGGAGATGGTATTGACGCTTACACCCAATTCCGCCGCGGCAGTTTTGTAGTTGTGACCCTTGACCAAGAGCGTCAACAGTCGAATTTCGTGTGGTGTCAACTCACATCCAGCTCCAGCGGACGGGCGAATCTCTCTGAAAAGCCCGATTACCCGGCGCGCTACTTCCGGTGACATCGGGGCGCCGCCTCCGACTGCCTCCCTGAGGCTCTCGAGCAGCCGAGCCGGCGGGGTCTTCTTCAACAGATATCCACAGGCTCCAGCGCACAGAGCGGCGAAGATCCGGCGATCGTCTTCGTAAACCGAAAGCACGAGCATGGCAAGATCGGGATAGCGCCCTTTCAACATGTGAATCCCCTGAGTGCCGGACATGCCCGGCAGTCCAATGTCCACAAGAGCTATGTCTGGAAGCTCCATGCCAATCTTCTCGAGCGCCTCTTCCATCGAGCGATAACAGCCGGTCAAGCGAAAGCCTTCCGTGCCGCCGATCAACATTCCCAGCGCCTCTCGAATTTCGCGCCGGTCTTCAATGATGGCGACCTTGATGATCGGCGGAGCTGTCACGCTTGTGTCCGCCCCCGGAGTCATCGGTTTGTCAGACATGATTTGCCTTGAGCCGTGGTAGTCCACAGCGTACCCCAAAGAATCATCCCAGCCACCACCTGTTATGATAGGCCCTTCGCAGAGCTATCTCCGCGCTGCTACCTATTGATGTGGAGACTTCAATGAGGGTAGACCGAAGCGGCGACTAACTGACACCCGTAGCCTCACCGTAGTGCCGTCCCCATTGTTTGAAATTACTTGAAGATCACCGCCCAGCGCTTTAGCTCGATCTCGCATGCTCACCAGACCGTGTCCGTCGCCCTCTGCTCCAATGTCAAATCCTTTTCCGTCATCGCTCACCTTTAGTGTCAGCCACCCATTCTCAACGCGAAACTCGACGTCCGCCTCCTTACAACCGGAGTGACGCACGATGTTGTTGACGCTTTCCTTGAAGATCAAAAAGACCTGACGGCGTACGTCCGCTCCAAGCTTCAAGTCCTCGACTTCGGACTCGCGAAAGCGAAATTCCACATTGCGCGCGGTGAATACTTCGCAGGCGAACCGTCGCATACGTTGGGTCAAATCGCTGAGATGATCTTTATGGGGATCAACCGACCAAACGATGTCGCTCATTGAGTCCACTAGTTCGCGCGACGAACCGGCGATCTGGGCGAGCGATTTTGTCACCGGAGGATCATCGCGGGTCACCCGGCGACGCACGACTTCGCTGAGCAGCGCAATCTGGGACAGGCTTGATCCAATATCATCGTGCAAGTCGGTGGCAATGCGCGTGCGTACCCGCTCCAGCTCAATCAGTCGGGCGACTCGGTAGCGATGGATGATCCACATAGCCAGCCCGCCTGTCAGCGCGATCATAGTGACGAACCACCAGCGCTGCCAGATCGGGGTTAGAATGGTGAACGAGATGGTAGCGGGCGTCGAGCTGGTGTTGCCGTCGGCAGTCAACGCCTGCACCTGGAATTGATAGCGACCCGGTGACAGGCTCGCATAATTGATCGTGCGTTGATCTGTAGGTGCGCTCCAGTCCGAGCCGGCGCCCGCCAACCTGTACTGGTACCGAAGTGCCTCGCCGGCTGCGAAGCCCAGTCCCACGAAGTCAATGCTGAGTTGATTCTGCGTCGAACTGAGGACGAGTCCCGAGACTTCAGTTTCGCCCAGCGCCGAGATCGCCTGCACATCGCCCGCGATGCGCAGCCCGCTGATCAGGATGGGCGGCGGCGATGGAGCCTGATCTAGTGCCGGGACCAACCGCGAGATCCCCTGGTCTGTGCCGAACCAAATTGCGCCGTCCCGGTCGCGAAAAGCGACACGAACCGCGTTACTGGCTAACCCGTCGGCCTTGGTGTAGTGCCTGATTCGATTCGTCTCGAGGTCGAGTCGGTCGAGGCTCCGGGTTGTTCCGAAGTACATCCGTCCCAGCTTGTCTTCAATAACGCATGACACGCCGTTGCTGGCGAGCCCATCGGCCATAGAGTATTTGACGACGCTCGGGTGTTCAGCTTGCGGGTCATCCAACATGGCGATCCCGTCTCGGTCACTTGCAACCCACAGCCGTCCAGCGTGGTCAAGATACAAGGCCCGGATGAGTCCGGCCGGGACTCCATCAGATTGTGCGAACAGTTGAAACCGACCATCTCGGTAACGCGCCAGGCCACCGTCATAAAATCCCAGCCAGAGATTGCCTGCGGCATCTTCGCAGTAGGCCGTCGGCAAGCCGAAGGGCGGCAGTCCCTCCGCCTCGGAGCAGACGTGAAAAGATTCGGTCGCTCGCTCCCAACGAACCGCTGCATTACGCAAGTATCCAGACATGCTGATCCAAACGTCGCCACGCGAGTCTTCAAACAAACGGAAAATGTCATCGCCGGTCAGTTCGCCGCGTTGATGGGTGTATACGGCCTTCGGACGCGTGCGCGCGAGCTGCTCCACGCTTGCTACTCGAGGGAAGCGACACAGCCCAGAGCTCGTAGGCACCCACCACTCTCCGGTGTGGTCCTGGAAAGTGACCTGGTTCCAGCCCCAGCCGAAACTCTTGATCTCGCGCGGAAACTGAGGCTTGACGGCGTTGAATCGCCGGCCGTCAAATCGATTGACGAAGAGATCGTTTTCGCCACTGATCGAATACAGTTCTCCACGCGGGGTTTCAATGATGGAGGTGATGCTAAGGCTCGCTAGACCATCCGCTCTACCAAATGTCGTAAGACCGCTCCAGGCAATCTTTGTCGCCCCGGTCCGGCTCCCCAGCCATAGATTGCCGTTCCCGTCCTCGACTGGTGTCCAAACCGCCGGATTACTGAGACCCAGCTCTGTGGTGTAGCTGCGGAAGCGCCCGTCGATAAACTCGGTGAGTCCTCCATTGGTGGCGATCCAGATTCGCCCGTCAGAAGATTGGGATATGCCCTGAACAAGGATTCCGGCCAGCCCGTCAGCGGTTGTGAACTGGCAAACGTCGCCGACGGTCGTCGGCAGGTGGACTCGTTGATCCGGCGATTGAGTCTTGTTGCACCTCGCCAACCTGAGCGTGAATAATTCACCACCCGCGGTGATGGAAGTAGCTGGTTGAGGCTTGAGCACAATCAGTCCTGCGCCCCCGCGGTGCCCTACCCATAACCTCCCCTCGGTGTCAAAAAGCAACACCGTGAAAAGGTTACTGAACGGCGACGGTTGAATCAGGTACCGAACTGTCCGTCCGTCGGGCAAACGCCGCACCAGTCCCTCGCTGGTACTCATCCACAGGCTGCCTTCGTTGTCTTCGGCAAACGCCACAACCATCTGGTCGGAAAGCGCGACGCGTTGAAACGCTGCCTGGCCGTTTGTCTCATCCAGGCGAAAAAGACCCATGTCGGTGCCAGCCCAGATTTGTCCGTTGCGATCTTCATGCAGGACCTCAACGCGATTGCTCATTGGCTCAGCGCCAACCGGATAAACTGTGAAGCGCGAGATATCCCCAGCGCTCCTTCCGCCTTTGGATGCAGGTAGCGGCTGCGCCGGATTAAAGCGGCATACTCCGCCGCCGTTGGTGGCAACCCAATAGATTCCCTGTCGAGTCTCGAGCAGGTCGGTAATCCATGGATGTGGCAGGCCGTGTTCGACGCCATAGGTGGTGAACTCGTAGCCGTTGAATCGACTAAGTCCGTCCGCGGTGCAGAACCAGAGGAAACCATGCGAGTCCAGGACGATGTGCTGAACGTAGTCGCGCGGCAGGCCATCGGCAGTCGTGTAGGTTCTCACCGGCAATTGCTCGGCCGAAACCATTGCCGGCACGGACAGCAGCAAGCCCAGCGTGAGCACCGTTCGAAGGGTACTCTTACTCTGTTGCCATTGGAGTGAGCGCATAGGAACTCTCTCACCAAAGGACATCTTTGTAGCCCCAGTGCTGTTACCCGACGAAGTCTAAGGCATTCGCAAAAGCTTGACTACGCGTTGCTTCGCGTGAGGAATCGTGATGCCGATCCGCGCCACTTGGTTAGTTCAAGCGGCGCGGATGGATATCTTCGCAGGAAGAAAGATCGCTTACTACTGCGATTGCATCGAGTCAAGAAACTCGGAATTCGCTTTGGTCTTGCTGAGTTTATCCAACAACAGCTCCATTGCCTCGGTAGGCGAGAGCTGCGACAGCACGCGGCGAAGCACGATAATGCGATTGAAGTCCCCGGGCGCAAGCAGCAGTTCTTCCTTGCGCGTGCCAGACTTGTTTATGTCGATTGACGGGAATATCCGCTTCTCGGTGAGCTTGCGGTCGAGGTTGATCTCAAGGTTGCCCGTGCCTTTGAACTCTTCGAAAATCACGTCGTCCATTCGCGAGCCGGTATCAATCAACGCGGTTGCGACGATGGTGAGCGAACCGCCTTCTTCGATGTTCCGCGCGGAGCCAAAAAATCGTTTCGGCTTTTGAAGCGCGTTCGAATCGATACCGCCAGAAAGTATCTTGCCAGAGGGAGGAACGACCGAGTTGTGAGCGCGCGCGAGCCGCGTTACCGAGTCGAGAAGAATAACGACGTCACGGCGGTACTCGACCAGTCGCTTCGCTTTTTCGATTACCATGTCCGCGACTTGCACGTGGCGTGTAGGCGGCTCATCAAAAGTCGAGCTTATCACTTCTCCGTGAACAGAGCGCTGCATGTCTGTGACTTCTTCCGGCCGTTCGTCTATCAGCAGCACGATCAGCGTCACTTCAGGGTGATTCCGCGTAATCGAGTTGGCTATGTTTTGCAGCAGCATGGTCTTGCCGGTGCGCGGCGGAGCTACAATCAACGCGCGCTGACCTTTACCAATCGGGGTCATAATGTCGAGCACTCGACCCGCGAGATTCTCAGGGTCGGTCTCAAGCCTCAGCTTCTCGTCCGGATACAGCGGCGTGAGATTGTCAAAAAAGACTCGATCGCGCGCCATCTCGGGCGGCTCGAAGTTGATCGCCTCGACTTTGATCAACGCGAAGTAACGCTCGCCTTCTTTGGGAGGCCGGATCTGCCCGGAAATGGTGTCACCGGTGCGCAGATCGAACTTTCTGATTTGCGACGGGCTGACGTAAATATCATCGGGGCCGGGGAGGTAGTTGTAATCGGGCGCTCGCAGGAATCCGAATCCGTCGGGCAACGTTTCCAGAACGCCTTCCGAGAAGATCAGGCCGGACTTTTCGGTTTGCGCCTGCAGGATCTTGAAGATCAGCTCCTGCTTTCGCATGCCGGTGGCGCCGGGGATGTCGAGTTCTTTCGCTATCTGGGTGAGTTTCGAGATGGACATCTCCTTGAGTTCACCGATGTCCATCAATTCGGTTACTTCTTCAGCCATAACTGTCCTGATTGCCTCATTGGTTAAGGCGCCGCGCGACCAGGGAGTCGCATTTCGGAGCGGCGCTGACATTGTTTGCACGGGGATTTTCGATTGCGGATTTCGGATTGAGGATTTCGGATTTGAGACTGCGAAGGATGTCCTACTTCAATCCGCAATATCCGCGATCCGCAACCCGGGTGGTGATTTCTTTCCAGAGACGGGCCGCTCCACTGCCGGTGACCGCCGAATACGCGACAAGCTCGTTACTCCCTACGACCGCCGACGCGCGAACTAAGCTGGCCCTTAACTGATTGCTGCTGAGCTTGTCAGCTTTGGTTGCAACGGTGATGAACGGCTTCCCCCTCGCCTCAAGCCACTCTTTCATCAGTAGATCTAACTCGGTGGGCTCGTGCCGCGAATCGGTGATGAGAATAGATAGCACAAGGCCGGGCCGGGTTGCAAGATATTTCTCGACCATGGGCCCCCAATGCTTCTTGACGTCTCGTGGCACTCGCGCGTAGCCATAGCCGGGAAGGTCTACGAAATAAAACGCGTCGTTTATCAAAAAGAAGTTGATAAGCTGAGTGCGACCCGGTGTCGAACTCGTGCGCGCCAGCCCTTTAACGCCTAGCAGACTGTTTATCAAACTGGACTTGCCAACGTTGGACCTTCCCATGAAGGCGATTTCAGGCCGGCCGTCACGCGGGTAATGCTCGGAGCTGGTCGCGCTCTTTACGAAGGTTGCGCTGGTGACTTTCATTAGGACCTATGCGACCTATAGGACCTATTCAATCGTCTGATTTGCCGTCGGCGCATCGCCCGCCGGCTGCTGTCCCCAGATTGGGACATCGGTCGTTGGGACATCCGTTTTGGGCAGCGGCTCCTCAAGAGCCAGGCGCCATACCTGGTCGACGCTATCTACGGTTTCGATAGTCAGCGCTTGCTTGACGTCCTCAGGCAGTTCGACCAGGTCCTTGGCATTGTCTTTTGGCAGTATCACCGTGGTTATACCCGCTCGGTGCGCCGCTAGGAGCTTCTCTTTGATTCCGCCGACCGGAAGCACCTTGCCTCGCAGAGTAATCTCGCCGGTCATTGCTACGTCGCGGCGGACGGCGGCTTCGGTCAGCACCGAAACTATGGCGGTGGCGATCGCGATTCCTGCCGACGGTCCGTCCTTCGGAATCGCCCCTTCTGGAACGTGCAAATGCAGATCGTACTTCTTGTGGAAGTCCGGTGAGATGCCAAGGCGTTTCGCGCGCGCTCGTACACAAGAGAGCGCCGCTCGCGCGGACTCCTGCATTACCTCTCCGAGTTTTCCCGTCAGAGTAATGTTACCGCGACCGGGCATCAACGTGGCTTCGATGTGCAACACTTCGCCGCCTACTTCGGTCCAGGCCAGTCCGGTTGAAAGGCCAATCTCGCTGTGCTCTTCAAGAGTCTGCGGACGAAAACGAATTGGGCCCAGCAGTTCCTTGACCAACTCGGCTTCGACCACTCCGTGATACGTCAGTGGATCGTCGGAGGTGAGCATCCTGCGCGCTAGTTTTCTCAGCACGGAAGCGATCTCGCGCTCCAGGCTGCGGACTCCCGCTTCGCGAGTGTAGTACTGAGTGATCGTCCGCAGACCGTCTTCATCGAAGTCGACCTGCTCGGGCTTGAGGCCGTTTGCTTCAAACTGCTTGGGCAAGAGATGCCGTTTTGCAATCTCGAGCTTCTCACGCTCGGTGTAACCGGGCAGCCGTATAATCTCCAGCCTGTCTTGAAGCGCGGGTGGGATTGTGTGGAGCACATTCGACGTTGCTATGAACATCACATTCGACAAGTCATATTCGACGTCGAGATAGTGATCATGGAACGCAAAGTTCTGCTCCGGGTCCAGCACTTCGAGCAGAGCGGCGGACGGATCACCTCGAAAATCCATGCCGAGCTTGTCGACTTCATCGAGCATGATCAACGGGTTGACCGTTCCAGCCTTCTTCATCATTTGAATGATCTGACCGGGCAATGCGCCGATGTAAGTGCGCCGGTGCCCGCGGACCTCGGCTTCGTCGCGCACCCCGCCAAGACTCAGCCTTACGAACTTGCGGCCGGTGGCTTTCGCGATCGAACGGCCGAGGCTGGTCTTTCCAACTCCGGGCGGGCCGACGAAGCAGAGGATCGAACCCTTGGGCCGCTCCACCAGTTGCCGAACCGCAAGATACTCGAGAATGCGTTCTTTAACTTTGTCTAGCCCGAAATGATCGGTTTCCAAAACCTCATGCGCGGCTTTGATATCGCGCACTTCTTCGGATTTCTCGGTCCAGGGAACTGCGAGCAGCCAGTCGAGATAGTTCCGCGAGACTGTGCTCTCAGCGGACATCGGCGGCATCTGTTCGAGCCGGCGAAGCTCGGTCATCGCCTTTTCATAAGCGTCTTTAGACATGCCGGCGGCTTCGATTTTCTGCTTGAGTTCCTCCAGCTCCGCCTTTTCGTCTTTGCGGCCAAGCTCTTTGTGAATCGCTTTGATTTTCTCGTTGAGGTAGTACTCTTTTTGCGCGCGTTCCATCTGTCGTTTTACACGGCCGTGGATCGCACGATCGACCTGGATCTTCTCGAGCTCAACTTCCAGCACCTCGACCAACCGCGCCAGTCGGTCCGATAGGGAAAAGATTTCGAGCAGCCCCTGCTTGTCCTCGACTGAGATCTTGAGATTTGACGCTATCGTGTCGCAGAGCCTTGCAGCGTCATCGTTTCTGAGCGCGGAGGTCAGAGTCTCAGGATTGCTCAATTCAGTCGATTGGCGCACATACTGATCGACCAGCGAACCAACCCGGCCTATCAGCGAATTCAATCGCGAGCGCGGCTCAACCGTTTGCTGAGCTTTCCTCAGCGTGGCCAGCCAGTAATCGCCCTCATCCTCGATCCGGACCGAGCGAGCGCGCTCAATCCCTTCGACCATGACCTTGATGTTGCCATCAGGGAGTCGAAGATTGTGAGTTATGCGCGCGATGGTGCCGACCAGGTAAACCTGATCGACGTTAGGCTCGTCAATCGTCGCGTCGTGTTGAGTCGCCAGAAAGATGGTCTTGTCGCCGCGCAGCGCAGCTTCCAAAGCGCGGACGCTCGCCGGCCGACCGATTACAAAGGCGACCATCGTGTATGGGAAGACAACCACGTCCCGAATCGGGACCATTGGGCATCTCACCACGTCTGTAGGAGTGCTGTCACTGAATTCATTCATAATTACTATAAACTTCTATTAGCCCGCCTTCTCCAAAACCGGCAACGTTGCCCGCCGGCTCTCGACCATCTCGCCGGTCACTACAAACTCTTTGACCTTCTTATGCGACGGAAGCATGTACATTACATCGAGCATCAGCTCTTCGAGGATCATCCTCAGTCCCCGGGCGCCAACCTTGCGTTCGCATGCTAGGCGAGCGACGACAACCAGCGCGTCGTCGGTGAATCGCAGCTTGACGCTCTCGTACTCGAACAGTTTTTGATACTGCTTGACCAGCGCGTTTTTCGGCCCCGTCAATATCTCTACCATCGCGCTTTCGTCGAGTTCGTGCAGTGTGCCGCAAACCGGAAGCCGTCCCACAAACTCCGGTATCAATCCAAACTTAATCAAGTCCTCGGGTTCGACCTGTGAGAGCGTCTCGCTAAGTCTTTGCTTGCGCGCACTTCTGACATTTGCATTGAATCCAAGCGCCTTCTTGCCGATCCGTTTCTCGATCACTTTTTCGAGCCCGACGAACGCGCCCCCGCAAATGAACAATATGTTCGTGGTGTCGACCGGGAAGAACTCCTGATGCGGATGCTTGCGTCCGCCTTGAGGAGGAACGTTGGCAACCGTGCCCTCCAGAATCTTGAGCAGCGCTTGTTGCACGCCTTCACCGGAGACGTCGCGGGTGATCGAAGGATTCTCGTCCTTGCGGCAAATCTTATCGATCTCGTCGATGTAAATGATTCCGTTCTGCGCTCGCTCAATATCGCCATTCGATGCCTGGAGTAGTTTCAGGATTATGTTCTCGACGTCTTCGCCGACGTAGCCTGCTTCGGTGAGCGTCGTGGCATCCACGATCGTGAACGGCACGTTGAGCATTCGCGCGAGCGTTTGTGCCAGAAGCGTCTTGCCAGTCCCGGTAGGACCTATAAGAAGTATGTTTGATTTCTGGATTTCAACTTCACTTGTGCGCCGCTTGAGCATATCGACGCGCTTGTAGTGCTGATAGACCGCGACCGCCAGGCGCTTTTTGGTTTCTTCTTGTCCGATGACATAGTCGTCCAGAAACTCTTTGATCTCGACGGGTTTTGGAAGCGGTGGACGCCGGGCAGCCGTTTCCTGCTGTTGATCATCCGAGATGATCTCGTTGCAGATATCGATGCATTCGTTGCAGATATAAACGGTAGGGCCGGCTATCAGCTTCTTGACTTCGTTCTGGGATTTACCACAAAACGAACAACGCAGTGTGTCATCGGCTCGTCTCATCCGATCTCCAATCTCGCTAAGTCTATTGCATTCTTGGGAGGCTCTTGGAAGGCAAAACTAAGAAGGTAAAGGGCAAGGGTGCGGGTTCGGGTTTTGCCTTTTTCCTTTTCACTTTGCCTTTCACTCGCGGTGCGTTATCACCTGATCAATCAGACCATATTCCTTCGCTTGTTCCGCACTCATAATGCGATCACGTTCAACGTCGCGCTCGATGATTTCCATTGATTGCCCGCTGTGCTTCGCGAGAATCTGACTGGTCAACTGGCGCATGCGCATAATCTCTTCAGCGTGGATTCTGATATCCGTTGCCTGACCGGATATTCCGCCGATCGAAGGCTGATGAATGAGAATGCGTGAGTTCGGAAGCGCGAATCGCTTCCCGTGAGCGCCCGCAGTAAGCAGCAGCGCGCCCATCGAAGCACACTGCCCAACGCAGATAGTCGTCACGTCAGGACGAATAAACTGCATCGTGTCGTAAATAGCCATCCCCGCGGTGATCGAGCCGCCGGGGCTGTTGATGTAGAGCGAGATGTCGCGATCCGGATCCTCAGCTTCAAGGAACAGAAGCTGCGCAACTACAAGATTGGCGATCGTGTCGTCGATAGGAGTGCCGATGAAAATGATATTGTCTTTTAGCAGTCGCGAGTAGATGTCGAAGGCGCGCTCACCGCGAGCGGTCTGCTCGACGACCATCGGTACCAGAGCCATCTGCGGATCGTTAGACCTGCTATTCATAGTCACATCGTTATTATACTTTGATCTGGTCATTGCCGGAAGGTTCTTTTTGCGATGCCTTGGGGAACCCGCTTGACTTAGTTTCTGTTCCTGCGTCGAGTTGACTTCTGAAGAACGCTCCTTGACAGAGCCTATCCTTCCGTTTGGCCCCCCGCTTGCTCCCGCTCGGCCGTTGCATCGTCCGCGCTCAGACCTTCCTTTTCTTCTGTTCGGATTTCGGCGGAAGCTATTACGAGATCAAGGGCTTTGCGGTGTCTAACCTGCTCGGTGATACTATCCAGCGACCCTTCCTTTGTCAAGCGCGCCCTCAAAACGTCTTCCGATTGACCGATGCTCTCCGCGTACTGTTTTATCTCGCCTTTCAGCTCTTCCTCGCTCACCTCAATCTTCTCTTTTTCTGCAATGTGATCCAGGATGAACGATCCTCGCACCTCGCGTTCTGCCCGCTCCCTCTGGCCCTCGCGAATCCCTTCCCAGTCGATTTTCAATTGGCGGGGATCCATACCGCGCCCGGACATCTGCCTGAAGAGGGCCTTCATTCTCGAATCGATCTGTTTCTCCACGACGTACTCGGGCACATCGAAGCGATTTCTATCGATAAGCTTCTCCATTGTGGACGAGCGAAACTCGGAGTCCGATTTATGCTCCGCCTCATGCTCGAGCTTCGAGCGAATGTCGGCACGCAGCTCGTCAATAGTCTTGAAGTCTTCACTCACGGTCGCGGCAAACTCGTCATCAAGTTCGGGAAGTTCTTTGGCGCGAAGGGCAGTCACTTCAGCGGTGTAGTTGACTCTCCGGCCGGCAAACTTCTCGGGTTTGTAGTCCGCCGGATACTCAACGGTGAACGTTCGAAGGTCGCCCGGCCTGACGCCGGCGAGTCCCTCGCTAAATTCTTTCAGAACACCGGCGGCGCCCAACTCGATATCTAGATCCTGCTGCTTAATTTCTTCGGCTTCCGTTCCGCCAGCTTGATCTTCAAGGCCGGCAACCTGCCCGGCCAGGTTGAGCGTTACCAAATCACCTGACTCTGCGCCGCGGTCTTCCACTGGAACCAGCTGGGTCTGTCTTTCCCGCATATGCTCAATCGCATTATCGACGTCTTCATCGCTGACCTTGAAAACCGTCTTCGTCAGCGGGAGCTCCTGGTATTTTGACAGAGTAAACTCGGGAGCGACTTCCAGATTGAAGGTCACGTCGATTGATTCGTCATCTTTGAACTTGAGATCTTCAACCGAAGGTTCGCCGATGACCTTCAATTCTTTCTCTCGTATGGCATCGCCGAGCGAATGGGGCAGAACTTGAGAGAGCATCTCATCGCGAAGCTCTTTTCGAAATCGCGTTTTTACGACGGACTTGGGCACGTGCCCGCGTCGAAACCCCGGTACGTTCACTTTTTTCGCCAGGTCACCTGCTATCTTGTCGGTCTCGGCGCGAACGGTGTCGCCGGGAATCTCCAATCGCAATTGTTTCCTGCATTGTTCTTGATCGGTGACTGTTATGTTCAAGCTTTGTTCATACCTTTCGAAGCGCGCGCTACATTAAGCAGGCGCTTTCGTTCGTTGTGTTCTTGTGGTGCGAAAGGGGGGACTCGAACCCCCATACCTTTCGGTACCAGATCCTAAGTCTGGCGCGTCTGCCAATTCCGCCACTTTCGCAAGAAGTGAGCAAACAACATTCAACCGAAAACCGCAAGTATTTGCAATGCGATTGCTTGACAACGCTAAAAGTCAAAACCTAAGATGAGCTTGCTCAAGGAATCAAATCCCTACTTTTTGCAGGTGAGCAGATGACAGTGTTACTAGCACTCTTGCTCCAGACTCCGCCCCGGACAGGTGGAGCGCCGTCACCTGGCCCGGTCGCAACACCGCCGATCTACGGTTACATTCCAATCGTCATCTTCTTTCTAATAGCCGTGCTGTTGCCGGTCGTGTTGCTCGGCGTTTCAAGACTGGTTCAGCGGCGAGTGTTCGAGCGCGAAAAGCTCATGCCTTACGAGTGCGGCGTCGATCCGATCGGCGATGCGCGCGATCGATTTTCGGTGCGCTTCTACATCGTGGCGATGCTGTTTCTGGTTTTCGACGTCGAAACGATATTCCTTTTCCCGTGGGCGATCATTTACGATCGGCTTGCGGTATTCGGACTGGTGGAAATGCTTTTGTTCATCGGTATACTTGTAGTTGGTTATTATTACGCCTGGCGCAAAGGCGCTCTTGAATGGGCTTAGGAAGAATTGCGGATTTGCAGGGAAAATGACAATGGCAAAAGAGAGAGAGGAAGTAGTTGAATCATCGAGCGGTATCATCACAACAAGCGTTGACTTCGTGTTCAACTGGGCGCGGAAGTCTGCTCTGTGGCCGATGACCTTCGGCTTGGCTTGCTGTGCGATTGAAATGATGGCGACTGGCGCCTCGCGTTTCGACATGGACCGGTTCGGCGCAGGAGTTTTCAGACCGAGTCCCCGGCAATCCGACTTGATGATTGTGAGCGGCACTCCGACTCTGAAGATGGGTCCAATCATCAAGCGCGTCTGGGATCAGATGCCCGAGCCGAAATGGTGCATGGCGATGGGAGCATGCGCTTCGACCGGCGGTCCGTTCCCAACGTACTCGACGCTGCAGGGTGTCGATCGCATTGTGCCTGTTGACGTTTACATTCCCGGCTGCCCGCCCAGACCCGAAGCGCTGTTGTACGGACTAATGCGACTGCAGGACAAGATCATGCAAGAGCACCCGACCCGGTTCCTTTTCGGTCGCGGAAATGTCAGCCAGGAGCAGGCCGAGGGCTCAGATGCGGCCGAAAACACAGCCGCGTAGAGAAGAGTCACAGTTCGAATGGGGAGGGGCGCAGGAATTGATTACCTGCGCCTCTTTCTTTTGGGTGCCGGCTTTGAGTCTTCCGAATTCACCCTTCTCGCCTTTATGAGATGACTTCAGCATCGACAGAGCTTGAACGGAAACTGATAGAGCGAATCAAACGTGAAGGTCCGATCACGTTTTGCGCCTTCATGCACGCTGCGCTCTATGATCCCGAGCTCGGGTACTACAACACCGAGCGTCTGAAGATCGGTGCGACCGGCGACTACTTCACATCGAGCAATGTCCATCCGGCATTCGGCGCGGTGCTCGCCCAAGCGCTGATTGAGCTCTTGGCCGAGCTCGGGATTGAGTACCCGATGAGCCTGGCGGAGATCGGCGCCGGTACCGGTCAGCTTGCGTTCGATATTCTCTCCGCTATTCGGGACGAGAATCCGGTGATCTTTGACAATCTAACTTACATAATCGTTGAAACTAGCCCGCGCATGATCAAGCTTCAGCAACAGAGGCTTGAGTCTTTTGGCGATCGGGTTCGGTGGTGCGAGCTTGACGAGTTGGAACACTCGCCGATTCTGGGAATTGCTTTCTCAAATGAGTTCGTGGACGCGATGCCGGTTCATCGCATTCGATTAGAAGGCGACGCCATCCAAGAGCAATACATCACGGAATCATCAGAGGCCTGGGAGACGAGGCTCAAGCTGGATTGGGGCCGGCCGTCCACCGAAAGGCTCCACAATTACGTGGTGCGAATGGATATGACCTTTTCTCAAGGTCAGGTGGTTGAGGTCAATCTCGCGGCGATAAGATGGCTGGCTCGTATGTCGAGAGCGATATCTCAAGGATTCCTGGTGACAATCGACTACGGCGACACTGTTCAGCAGTTGTGGTCGCCGGACCGCCCGCAAGGCACGCTGCGTTCGTTCTACAAGCACCAACTTATCGATATGCCTCTCGGTCGCATCGGAGAACAGGATATTACTGCGAGCGTGAACTTCACCGCTCTCATCGAATACGGTCGCGAACTCGGATTTCAATTGCATAGCTTTGAGAGGCAGACGGCTTTTCTTGTTCGCATGGGCTTGATTGACCGAATCTCCACCAAGTTCCGCTCGAGCAATCCGCTAGATGATTTGAGTGAGCGGCTCGCAGTGAAGAACCTCTTCGCTCCGGGAGGCATAAGTGACCACTTTCGAGTGCTGGTTCAAAGACGCTGACATCTCGCCGCTCGACTGTGATATCTTCATCAGCCGATGGCCGAAATAGACTGGTTCCCGCTTACGTTGTCATTGCGAGTAGCGCTGATTGCGACTGCGTTCGTCGTGATATTTGGAGTCGCCCTGGGCTGGCTGCTGGCGCGCCGTAGATTCTTTGGACGAGAGCTTCTCGACGCCGCAGTGACATTGCCATTGGTTCTCCCGCCGACGGTGCTTGGATACTACTTGCTTGTTCTATTGGGCCGTCGAAGCCCGATCGGCCAGGCGATTGAAGCGATCACCGGCCGATCGTTGGTGTTCACCTGGGAAGGTGCGGTAGTAGCCGCTGCGATCGGTGCGCTGCCGTTGATGGTCAAGACGTCGCGGGCGGCGATCGCTGCTGTGGACACCAACCTCGAAGACGCGGCTCGAACGCTTGGCGAGTCGGAATTGCGAGTTTTCTGGCGCGTGACAATGCCTCTAGCTTCACGCGGACTCATCGCTGCGGCAATGCTCGCCTTTGCGCGGGCTCTGGGGGATTTCGGAGCGACGTTGATGGTGGCTGGAAACATACCGGGCCGCACTCAAACAGCTGCTATCGCAATCTTCGACGCGGCGCAGGCCGGGCGCGACAACTATGCGTTGGTGTTGGTCATCATCCTGTCCGCAGTTGCATTGGGCCTTGTCTACTCGACCAACAAGCTCACAACCGGCGAACGGTGAATCAAGTCTCCAAAGTCTCCAAACTGTCTTCGATGCCCGGCTGCCTTATGACTCTCTCGGTAAGAATTAAGAAAGCTCTAACATCACGCGCTAACCCCGAAATCTCGCAAAGCCTCGAATTCCACGGTGCGTCGGCTGCACAGCCTTTCTCGCTGGACGTAGAGTTCGAGGTCCCGCCCGGATTCACGATTCTGTTTGGAGCATCCGGATCTGGTAAGACTACAACACTCAGGTCAATATCAGGTATCGTGCGGCCTGACGCCGGACGCATCGCGATTGACGACGAAGTGCTGTTCGATTCAGCCGAAGGGATAGACCTCCCGATTCGAAAGCGAGGAGTGGGGTACGTTTTCCAGGATTTGGCGTTGTTTCCCCACCTGACCGCTCTCGCTAACGTCCAATTTGGTATGTCCAACATAACGCTCGGTGACCGGCGGCGTCGCGCAGAAACGATAATGGAAGCCTTGCGAATCTCGCACGCGGCCGGGCGCAAGCCTCGAGAGATTTCAGGCGGTGAGGCCCAGCGGGTTGCCTTGGCTCGAGCGCTTGCGTATCAGCCGAGAATACTGTTGCTTGACGAACCGCTTTCGGCAATAGATGAAGCAACAAAACGGGGCATCATCGCGGACCTCAAATCAATAAACCGAGAGTTGCGCCTGCCCATCCTCTACGTGACACATAGCCGGCAGGAGACCGTGTCTCTTGGAGAGCGAGTGATTGTCTACGAAAAGGGCCGCATTGTCGCTTGCGGTGAGCCAATTTCGGTGTTTGGTACACCGATCACGGCCAGCGTGGCGCGACTAACCGGCGTTGAAAATATCTTTGCCGCTCAGATTATCGGGAAGAGCGAAGGCGCAGGCACCATGACCGTGGAAGTTTCAGATGCCACAGGTTCCTGCCAGGTAGACGTTCCGTTTGGCAACGAGGCACTCGGAGAACACGTGACCATTGCGGTTCCTTCGGGTGACATCCTGCTGGCGACAGAGGAACCTCGCTCAACCTCGTTGCGAAACCGGATGCGCGGAACGATCACGGCAATCGACGATGAGCTAAATCGGACCGTGGTTCGAGTAAATGCTGGCGTCATTTGGAGTGCGAGTGTTACCCGGCAGGCCGTCAGCGAGTTAAACCTCTCCGACCGCCAGGAGGTGTGGCTCGCTTTCAAAACTCATTCTTGCTATCTGCTCGATCGGGGTATGTAGTCCGCTGGTTGCTTTCTAACGGCCTTCGTACTTGCTTACTGCCCGCCGTTTAATCTCAGCGTCGCGATATATGGGAGGTTGCGGAACTGCTGCTGATAGTCCATTCCGTATCCGACCACGAACACGTCAGGGATTTCGAATCCACGATAGAAGGTGGGCAGGTCGATTAGCCGGCGCGCGGATTTGTCCAGCAACGTGCAGATTTGAAGACTCGCGGGTTTTCGTTGCTTTAAAGTCTTCAGTAGGTAATTCACGGTCAATCCGGTATCGATGATGTCTTCGACGAGAAGTACGTCGCGTCCGGCGATGCTCTCGTCGAGATCCTTGGTTATGCGAACGACTCCAGAGTCGGGCTGAGTCGCGTAAGTGGAGATGCCCATGAAGTCAATCGAACACGGAATGGTCACTGCTCGAAGCAAGTCTGCTGCGAAGACAAACGAGCCTTTCAGAATCGCGACAACTGCAAGGTCTTTCCCTTCAAACTGTTGTGAGATTTCCTGGCCAAGCTCTGAAACCCGCTCCTGGAGCCGGTTCTGAGGTATCAGCACCTTTCGGGATTGGCTTTCAGCCATTAAGAAACTCTTCATAAAAAATTTCTTTCAAGGATGCATTTTTTTGTTGACAAAAATATTTCGTATGGTAGTATCACACCCGCTCGGTTGGCAACAATCGGGTCCGATCCCGAGAGGTTGAGGTTGAAATTCTCCAGTTCGCAGGGCGGTTGGTGTTCCGCAAGGGACAGCAACAAGAATGTGAAACTTCGGTGTGATGGCAGAAATCCGAAAGGGTTTCGCACGCCAGAGTCTTCGGATTTTGGCGAACGAGGATCCGCAAGGGTTCTCAACATTGTCGCTGAGGGCTAGAGAATGGAGACGGAGATCACTCGGGATCGTTATTTGTATGGCAAGAGCATATTTGCCGCGCTTTCTTGAGCGACTCATCGCAGGTTCCAGAGGTCGCATCAATATCAAGCCCTCCCATCCTCGCTAAATGCTCCGCTCGCCACGAATTTGTCGATCAGCTTTTGGTAGTCTGACGCATACAGCACTTTGACGTTGACCTCCGGGTATATCTCACGGAGCCGTCGAACCTTTCGATTTTTCTTGGTCACCAGCGTTTGCCTCGCAGTTGTGAGCTCGATGTAGAGATCATGATCTGGCAGATAGAAATCCGGTGTGAAGCTGCTGGCGACGTTGCCTTCCTCGTCCCACTCGATAGCAAATGTTCGAGGTTCGTAGTGCCATAAGATGTGATAGAAGTCGAGTATGCGCGCGAATTCTGCCTCAGATTCGTGCGCAAAACTTACGGGGTGATGTTGTGAGTGCTGGTCAGGCTCATCCTCGTCCGCAAAACTCTCCTCCAGCACAGCTACGGCGCGCTTAAGCTCAGGTAGCAGGGCAGCCGGAATCTCGATGGTGTGCTCTGTCGTGGAAATGGTCCCGGCGGGATGCTGCTCCTTAATCAGGATAAACTGACGACCCTCACGCTCGGAGATCTGAATAGTGACCTCGGTGCTGGTGCTGACGCTGAACCGGCTAACTTCATCGGAACGGTCTTCGGAGTACTTCGTGGTCATAGCAAAACCCTTTGCTCGAACCGAACCCAGATCCTGCTCGCTTGAAGGGCGCCGGTTGGGGCGGGCGCGCCTCATACTGATGAGCCCAGGCTGAGTAGTTATGCAAAGCGGTAACGCTGGCTGCCTCGTCCAGATAGCGAAACCCCCGCCTTGCCTCCGCCTAAGAGGGCAAATCCGGGGGTTAACCGAACGCAGTCTAACGCATCTCCCAATCGAAGACAACTATTCTGCTCGGACAGGTCCCGGACGAGTGCTGGTTTCATGTGTGTCCGGGCCAGATCTGTTTCTTTCGCTTGCTATCCGTACTCGTCAGAGTATAATCGCGACAGATGGGGTCTTGAGCCGAAGGTCCAAGCTACGACGAGATAGAGGATGACTCGCCGATTTGGGTCGAGGCGCGCGCTGCTCGAGTCGCGCACAGGAGATTAAGATGAATATCACCAGGAGCGCACTCACCATTCTAGCTATCCTTGTCGTCGCTGCTTCACTCTCAGCCCAGGGACGAAATCAGGCTAGTAAACCAATCCCGCGCGGCGAGATAAGCGACTATGTCGTTTCCGCCAAAGCGGGCGTCGTTAACATCATTGAAGGCGAAGCGAGCGTAGTCCGGGCACGGCCTTTTGCGGCGGCCGAGATGTTGATCTCAGGGGATGAACTGCAACCCGGTGACGCGGTAAAGACAGGCGCAAACGGCCGCGCTGAAATACTCCTGAACCCGGGTTGCTATCTCCGGCTCGGTACCGCGAGCCAATTCGTTTTTTTGTTTGATGGCTTCACCAGTAACAAGATCAAGCTTCTGAGCGGCTCCGCGGTCGTCGAAGCCTCGGTGATTGACGGTTATGTATTCGTTGAGACACCAAAGGCCAAATTCGAAATTGCCCGTACAGGAATTTATCGCTTCAACGTCGGTGCCGGCGATAAGACCGAGATCGTTGTGCGCAAGGGAAGGGCTCTTGTTGGTGACACGACTATCAAAGACGGCCGACAAGCGATTGTCGAGGGCGGCACGCCGATCATAGCGAAATTGAACAAGAGCGAAGTCGATGCACTCGATGATTGGAGCAAGACACGAGCAAAGGCTCTGATCGCGGCAAACAACAGCCTGTCCAATCGTGGCATGAGACAAACGGCCGGAATCGCTTCGTTGAACAACAACGCGTGGATTTACGATCCCTTCTGTCGTTGCTACACATTCCTGCCGTTCACGGGTGGCTTCTCGTCACCCTATGGCTGGGAATACTCCAATTACAACCCCTACTGGTATCGGTTTGGCTGGCCCGGCTACTATGGCGGCGGCTCGTACTCAGGCAATGGCGGTAGCGGCAATCGCGGCAGTTCTCCCGGTAGTGGTGGATCCGGTGGAAGCGGTGGAACCGGTGGCAGCAGTGGCGGCGGCAACTCAGGTGGAGGGCACCATCATCACGATCCACCGCCGCCGCCTCCTTCTCCAGTATTTAGCGATCCGGGCAGGGGCGCAGGTGGTGGAACGCGTGGTAGTGATCGAGAGGCACCCGCACCAATACATCGCCGTCCCTAAGCATTTACGATAATAGTCGTAAGCTCAGCGCCAGGCAGTCCGGACTCCAGTCCGCCCTGCCTGGCGCTTTTCGCTACCGATCAGGAAGTTTCAATCAAGCCGCATTAGGACTAAAATTGCCATCGTACAGTTGCTTCGTATGTTATGGCTTACATCGTCGATGGTAACAACGTGATGGGGCAGACTCCGGGGTGGCACCGCGACAAGTCAAATGCGCGACGTGCATTGCTTGTGAAAGCAGCGGCCTTTTCCACAGCGAAGGCGACTCGCGTGACTGTGGTCTTTGATGGCGCACCTGATCGTGGAGCTCCCGAAGGATCGGCATTTCGCGGCGTGAAGATCTTGTACGCGGAGGCGGGTTCGGACGCCGATGCCCGAATCGAACGTCTTGTCGAGAATTCACAAAACCCTCGAGGCCTCACCGTTGTTACCTCGGACCGGCATCTCGCGTTTCTGGTTCGTTCGAGAGGAGCATCAGTCGTCAGGTCAGGGGAATTTAGAAAACAGATCGATCAAATCCTCGCATCGCAACCCAAAGGCGAGGATGGGGAGCAAATTGAAGTCGGGGATGTCAACGGATGGCTACGATACTTCGGGTCATTGCCCGAGGACGATGAGATCGGTGATGAGTACTGAATATCAAGACTTGCGGAGGAGGCAGTTATGTCCAGCAGCGAAGCCTTTGGAAGTCCTCGCTCCTACCAGAACGTCCGCGTGGGTGAGTTGCTCGCTCTGCTGGCGCGAGACTATCCGCAGAATGAAGCTCTGATCTATCCGGATCGCGGACTGCGATACGACTTCAACCAGCTCGAGTGGATGTCTCGCGAGATCGCCAGAGGCCTGCTCAGCCTCGGCATTGAAGCGGGGGATCGGGTCGCGCTGTGGGCGCCTAATGTTCCCGAGTGGGTCGTGTTGCAGTTCGCGCTGGCGAAGCTCGGAGCGGTGCTGGTCACAGTCAACACGAGTCTTCGCGCCGGCGAGATCGAATACCTCCTCCGGCAATCTGAAAGCAATACGCTTATCACCGTCGCAGGATTTCGCGATGTTGATTACGTGCAAACCGTGTACGACGTAGTGCCGGAGCTGGCCACTGCTGAAGAAGGAGCGCTGCGCTCGACTAAGCTTCCCTTTCTTCGCAACGTGATTTACATCGGCGATGAACATCCGGCCGGCATGATCCGCTATGACTCCCTCCTCGCGCGTTCCGAGAAAGTTAGCGACGAACAATTGGATGCGCGCCTGGCAATCCAAAGCCTCGACACTGTGATTAATATGCAATACACCTCGGGAACGACCGGATTCCCGAAAGGAGTAATGCTCACCAATCGCAACATAGTCAACAACGGGTATTGGCTTGCAGAAGGTCTCGCGCTGACGCCGAGCGACAAGCTCTGTGTTCCGGTTCCGTTCTTTCACTGTTTTGGCTGTGTTATTGGGGTTCTGGGCGCCTACACCCATGCCTCCGCACTGGTCCCGGTCGAAACCTTTGATCCGCTTCGTGTGCTTCAATACATCGAACACGAAAAATGTACGACTCTTTACGGCGTGCCTACGATGTTCATGGCGGAGCTCGAACAACTCGACTATCACAGCTTTGACATGTCGAGTCTGAGAACAGGGATCATGGCGGGCGCGCTGTGCCCGGAGCCGCTGATGCGCAAGGTCATGGAACGCATGCACCTGACCGAGCTTGCTATTGCTTATGGTTTGACCGAAGCGTCTCCCGGCATTACGTTGACCCCGCGTCTGGACAGCATCGAACTCCGAACTCAGACCGTCGGCATAGCGCTGCCCGAGGTCGAGGTTAAGGTTCTCGATCCAGTGACCGGTCAGGAATGTGTACCCGGACACTCTGGTGAGTTGTGCTGCCGGGGCTACAACGTAATGAGGGGCTATTACAACAATCCAAAAGCGACCGGCGAAGCGATCGACCTCGACGGCTGGCTGCACACTGGCGATCAGGCGACGATGGACGCCGCAGGTTATGTCAGGATCACCGGCCGGATAAAAGAAATTATCATTCGCGGCGGGGAGAACATCGCACCCAGGGAGATCGAAGACCTCCTTCGCACCAATCCTAAGATTGTCGATGTGTATGTTTACGGCATACCAGACGAAAGATTGGGGGAGGACGTCGCTGCGGCAATCAAGCTCAAAGAGGGCGAGACCGCAACCACTGAAGAGGTTCGTGAGTTTTGCGAAGGCCGCATCGCGAGGTTTAAGATCCCGCGCCAGGTTCGCTTCGTGGATGAGTTCCCGATGACCGCATCAGGCAAGGTTCAGAAGTTCAAGCTTCGCGAGATGCACATTGCGGAATGGCGCGGACCGGATGCCTGACCCGAACGCCAGATTCCTCTACCTTCCCGATCGCCCCCGACTTCTCCGGGCAATTAGAGGCGATCGAATTACGCCTTAGTCGGAGCTTGTCCGGTGTATTCATTGCCACCAACGCGCCCGGGCACGAAGAATCACAAAGCCCCGAACATAGAGCATTGACGGACTTGGTGCAGCTTCGTGTCCTTGTGCCTTGCCGGCACATGCCTTTTCCCGGCAGACTGCTCAAAGCTGGCCAACCCGGCATGTGTTTGCTTGACCTCGATCTTACTATGCTGCTAAAACCCGCGCGTGATTCGCGCCACCGTCATCGTAGATTTGAGCCAGATCAAATACGAGCTCGAGCTGTTTCTCCTGAGCGGCGAGTTCGATCTTTTTGAGGACGGAACGAGCGTCGCAAGGGTCGATGCCGAACGCGCGATGGCGGAGTTCTCTTACGGCAAGTTAATCCTCACCTGCTGGGGTGATGGGTGGTCGCGCTCGTGGCGAATCATATCCTGCGAGCAAACACCAGACCGGCTGACGCTCGAGTGCGCTAAGCAGATGGGGCTGAAGCGTTGTGCTCTCACGTTGAGTCGTGGAGCGGGTGCAGGGGAGGCGCGGGTCGCGCGCCGCGAGTTCGCGCACAAGCTCGCGGCGATGATCGAGGCTAATCTGACCGCGCTTAGGGTCGAGCAGGCGGTGACTGCTCGAAACGACAGGCGACATCTATCCGGAGTTCATGCGCGCCTGATCATTCGGGATCGAGGTAAGAGATTTGCCGGCGTCGGAGTTAGTGATTGTGAGCTTCAGCCGAACATCGATGCCTCGCTCGGAGCCGGATTGATATGGTCGGATGAGCTTCGCCGTAGAATCGGCCGTGTCGATGGCTTGATGATCTTCGCTCCTCGCTCCGACACCGTTGCAATTCGCTTGACTGCGATCTCCGGGTCCGAGAATGTTTCGCTGTTTCGTCTCAATGAAAGCAAGAACACAATCGAACCGGTATCGCCCTTCGATCAAGGTGATCTGAACGACAGCTTTCGGAAAGCCGCTCGGCGAGCGCATTGGCCGCGGCCGGGAATGCTTCCGCCCGACTCGGCGATGCTGGTCGAGTCGGTTCGAAGGCTGGCCCCCGATCTCATAGAAGCGCATCACCGCGGCGGTTGGGTTTCGCTTTCTATCAGCGGGCTCGAAGTTGCTCGAGTGTGGATCAATCGCCGTCGAGTTGAGTTCGGAATCGGCGAAGGGCGGATCAAGCTGGATCATCGAAACGAAGGCGAGCTGCAGAAACTGATTCGCGAGACGATCGCGCGACGACGACCTGAATCTCGATTTCGTAACGAAATGATGTTTCGTTTCCAGCCCGAACGCTGGCTCGAATCAATTCTCAGCCGGGACGTCACGGCAATCGACGCCACTCTCGATCCGCGTTTCGCCTATTCTCAAGTTCCGACCTACCGGGGTGAGCAACGCACCTTCATCGACCTGCTCACGGCGACGCGCGAGGGCAGATTAGTCGTGATGGAATTGAAAGTAAGTGAAGAGAGCGAGTTTCCGTTTCAGGCTCTCGACTACTGGTTGCGAGTGGAGTGGCATCGTGCGCGAAGCGACTTTCAACGTCGAGGTTATTTCGAAGGGCTGAGCTTAATCGACGCACCGCCGCTGCTTTATCTGGTCGCGCCATTATTTCGATTTCACGAGACGACGAAGTTGTTGGCAAGCTCGATTCACGAGCGAGTGCCAGTCTACCGAATCGGAATCAACGAAGACTGGCGCAACGGCGTGAAGGTGTTATTGAGGGAAAGGATGAATGGCGAGTAGTTTTCCAATAGCCCAGGCGTGAACGCCTGGGCTATGGAAAAGGGGAACGCCTATTTCGTCAGTGTCTCGTCTGTCTCGTCAGCTCCGCCGCTCTGCTCCGTCACCGGCGTCTTTCTCTCCCGATCAGCCCGTCGATGCTCAAGGAGCCCGAGCCGATTGACGCCACGTACAAAAAGATTATGAGAAACAAAATCGCCAATTCGCCGCCATTGCCGCCAGACATCATCGGCGAATATCCACGTGGAGCGTGCTGCTTGAAATAAGCGACCGCCATCTCGCCGGCTGCGATGAATGCTGCGAAGCCCGCAAAGAATCCTGCAGCGATCATTATCCCGAAGACGACTTCGATGATGCCGGCCACTTGCAGCAACCCCTGTTGCTTCTGTCCCCCTAAAATGCCAAACAACTTCTGCGCGCCGTGACACGCGAATAAGATTCCCGCGACGAACCGCATCAGCGCATAGAATACATTCGAATATCTCCCAAGCCATTTCTCCATTTGTCATCCCCCTCCAGAAGATTGTGCGTCCAGCAGCGTGCCGCCCTAGCAGGCTCCGAAATGATGCCGCGTAATTATGACTGGTCACTTGAGCTTCGTTCCAACGTCGTCCACATTTGAGAGCAGATGAGTAACACGACCGTTCTCGTCCCTGACGAAACTGATGACGTCGGGTATCTCTTTTGCTGTGAACTCAGTTTCGCTTATGGGAACCAATTCTATCTTCATTTGGTCGCCCTCCAGTTGGAGCAATAGCCTGCCTCCGTCCGTAAGTACGATCAAAGTGAACCCATCCTCAAAACGGTACCGGCCCACGTACGCAGAATAAGCACTTGAGTCGACCTTCACGACGGCTTCTATCTTAGGATGATTCCTGTCGCCGAAACCATGCTTCTGGCCACACATCGGACACTCAGTAGGTAACTCAGCTTTGTCGATGGTGTGATGTACTGGTCGGCGCGAGCGCAGATAAGCGAAGATTGATTTAAGATCCTCGTCGGTTAAGTTTCGAAATACGGTCCATGGCATTACCGGACTTAGCTTGCGTGCCTTGACGTGACCCGTGCGGAGCACCTGGATGAAGAACGCGTCGTCATAGTAAGAAATACCTGACGGATCCGGGGTTATGTTGGAGCTGAACGCTTTTTCCTTTTCAAGCTCGATGAGGTTGCCGCCGGCGAAAAAGCCTGGATTGAGCGGAGCTTCAAAAGCGGTATGACAGCCTATGCAGTCCGCGATTCGAACGAGATACCTGCCGCGTGTGACTGCATACGTCGAGTCCGGCTCCGGAACCGCGTTGGTGATCGCTTCACTCATCGGGGCCCTTTCTTTCTTCTCCTTAGTTGTCTTAAGCAGATTATGCACGGCCGGAATTGAGCGGATGTAGACAATTACTGATGCAAGATCTTCGTCAGAAAGATTGCGAAATGAGTCGTACCACATCTGCGGATGCAAGCCTCGACCGTCGTGACTTATACCTTCGCGAATGGCGCGGGCGAACATATCATCGGTCCAGGTTCCGGCTCCTGTTTCGGGGTCGGGCGTGATATTCGGGGCTACAAGGCGGTACTCGCCATCATCTCGAAAGACATGACCGCTGCCTTTTTTTCCAACGAGCGGCGGCGCGCCCGGCTGGTTCCAGTCGCGATCAGTGTGACAAATGAAGCATTGAAGCAACCCTTCAGCAAGATACTTGCCGCGGTCGAGCCGCGCTGGTGTCCGCTCGAAGACGACATCGGTTAGCGGCCGTGTCGTCTTGCGCATTGCCGGTGGAGCCGCCTCTGGTTCGTCACTCGTTTTATGCTTGCCACATCCGGCAGCGCCCAGCAGCAAAGGAGCCCATGACGTCCAATAGGCTAGAACAATGACGACCTTCAATCTGTTTGTAATCACCGCAACTCGACCTCCATCGCCGGGTTCTCCGTTGTCGGTGCGTTGCTTTCCGAACCCATATTAGTGTGCGCAGTCTCGGCGGCTACGTAAACAGACACGGTAGTGACAGTTGCCATTATCACAATCAAGAGGGCGATGGGCCACGACGAGGCATAACGCCGCAGCAGGCCAGTCGCGATCAAGGGCGACAGACCTCCTGCGATTACCGATGAAAGTTGATAGCCCAGAGACGCTCCACTATAACGAACGCGCGTGCCAAACAACTCGGAGAAGAAGCTTGCTTGAGGTCCATACATCGCCGAGTGGCCAAACACCAGCGCAAACACAATGGCAAGCACCATCAATGTTGTGTTCGACGATTCAATCATCCAAAAAAACGGAAACGCAAACAGCGCGGTGAAGATCGCTCCAAACAAATAGACGGGTCTTCGTCCGAATCGGTCCGATAGCGCGCCAAACGTCGGCATGGTGAATAGCTCGATCAGCGCAGCTATCGAGATGGCGGCGAGAACCGCTGAACGCGAAAAGCCGATCTTCGACTGCGTCGCATAAGTCAGAACGAACACCGTGTATAGATAAAAGGCTCCGTTTTCAGCGAGTCGCGCTCCCATAGCCAGCAGCACGTTCCTTGGATGCTCGCGCACGGCATCGATGATCGGCGCTCGCGATTCGGTACCGGCCTCCTTGATTTCTGCAAATAGTGGCGACTCGATTATCGCCAGTCTGACGAACAAACCTACGCCTACGAGAATGAAGCTGAGAAGGAAAGCGACACGCCAGCCCCAACCGAACAATACTTCTTCTGGAAGCTTCGTGATCTGCCCGAAGATCAGAGTCGAGAGCAGCAGTCCCGCCGGCACTCCAATTTGAGGCCAGCTCCCGTAGAAGCCGCGACGCCCCGCAGGGGCATGCTCGACTGCCATCAACACCGCGCCGGCCCATTCGCCGCCGGCTGCAAAGCCTTGCGCGACTCGTAGCACCACCAGCAGTATCGGCGCCCAGATTCCGATCTGATTGTACGTCGGCAAACAGCCGATTAGAAAAGTAGCGATGCCCATGATCAGGAGCGTGAGGATCAGCATCGACTTGCGTCCGATCCTGTCGCCATAGTGACCGCAGACAATTCCTCCAATTGGACGTGCAGCAAACCCGACAGCATAGGTTCCGACCGCCGCGAATGTCCCCGTCAGCGGATCGTAATTTGGAAAGAAGAGCTTATTGAAGATCAGCGCACTGGCGGTGCCGTAAAGAAAGAAGTCATACCATTCGATGGTCGTGCCGATGAGGCTGGCCAGCGCGACCTTTCGAATTGACGTGGTGCTTGATGGCAAGGATTTCAAATCACGTGATCCTGCATCGTTCGTAACTGCCGAGTCAAGAGCCTTGCCTGTCAAGTCCTGTAAGGGCGGTCCTCCGTGACCGCCCCTCTCTGCCGTCAGTATCTCGCCTCGCAAGAACGGGCGGCCACGGAGTAACCATGCGCCTATAACAAGCCGATAACATGAAGAAACCGCTGGCATGCTGTCGGAGGACGGTTTTCCCAAACAACGACCGGTTTCGAAGCTCCGTAAACGGGCTTTGGTCGTTATGCGAGTCCAATCGGATGGCGGTATCCAGGTCATGCGGTTACGTCAGCTTTGCGAGCTTTGCGATCCTTTGCGAGCATTGCGCCAACGTATCTCTCTTTCTCGAGCGGATTCCTTTTGCGCTAAGCTCGCAAAGGACCGCAAAGCTCGCAAAGAAGCTCTTAAGCCCGTGGCTTGAAAGGGAACGAATTAGAGCTTCGGTCTTTTTGCTCCTGGTCTGAGCGATTGTGTCCGGGTGCTTTCTAAGGAGAACCGCCCTTACAGGCTCGTGTTGGTTTTAGCTAAGATGCTCGCGTGATCCCCGAGCTGGCTAACATCAACCAGTTGCTTCACACACGAGTCGAGCGAACGCCCGACAAAGATTTCCTGTTGGTTGAATCCACCAACCGCGTGTTCACTTATCGCCAATTCGATGACGAAGTGAATCGGGCGGCGGTCATCCTGGTAGACTCGGGAGCAGCACGCGGCAATCGCGTAAGCTTGCTGCTCGAGAACCGCGCTGAATATCTGATCTTCTATTTCGCTTGCTTCAAGATCGGCGCGTGGGCCGGACCTATCAACGCGCTGTTGAAACCTCGAGAGATCGAGTTCATCATCGCCGACTCCGAAGCCGCTACGGTTGTGACTCAGCCCGATCTGCTTCCACAACTCGACGCCTCGCGCGAGCATGTAACGTCGCTTCGGAATGTAATAGTGGTCGGCGATGACGATAATTGGACGCTGATCGAAACGGAAACGGACGCTTCAGGGTCGAACCAGGAACCCCAAACCCTAAACCCTGAACTGAATCTTGAAGATGAAGCGGTGATCATCTACACCTCTGGCACAACCGGCAAGCCCAAGGGGGTATTGCTGACACACGGAAACCTGCTCTCAAACGCGCAGCAGATCGCGGAGTGGCTGCGGCTCACCGCCGCCGACCGCTCGCTCATAGTGATGCCCCTGTTTCATGTGAATGCGCTGATGACCACTGCGATGGCAGCGCTGTGGGCAGGAGGCAGCATCGTGGTTGCGTCGCGTTTCAGCGCTTCGCGTCACTGGCAGACTATCTCACGATACGGAGTGACTTATTTCGGCTCGGTCGCGACTATGCTTTCGATGCTCAATCATAGATATCCGGAAGGCTTGCCGTCCGGTCTCGATCTAAGCCGGTTCAGATTTGCGCTTTGTGGCTCAGCTCCGGTCCCGGCCGAGGTTCTCAAGTCTTTCGAGTCGCTGTTCATGTTCCCGGTGATCGAAGGCTACGGGTTGTCGGAATCGACTTGCCGCTCGACGTTCAATCCACTTGATGACCGCCGCGTGGGGTCGGTTGGAAAACCAATTGGGAATGAGGTCCGCATCTTTGACGAGAATGATCAGGAGGTCGGCCCGCATCAGGTAGGCGAGATCGTATTGCGCGGGCCAAACATAATGAAGGGCTATTACAAAAATACTGCGGCAACGAGCGAAGCGTTTCGGTCGGGGTGGTTTCATACTGGCGATCTTGGCTACCGCGACGAAGACGCATTTTTCTACGTAGTGGACCGCAAGAGTGAATTAATCATTCGCGCCGGTGAGAATATCTATCCTCGAGAGATCGACGAGGTGTTGTATCAGCACCCAAACGTAAAGGACGCCGCCACGGTTGGAGTCCCGCACGAGCTTTACGGCGAAGAGGTGAAGTCGTTTGTCGTGCTACGCGAGAGCGAGCGGGTGACGGAGCAAGAGATCGTCGAGTTCTGCCGCGAGCGTCTTGCGGATTTCAAGTGCCCGAAGTCAGTCGTGTTTGTTGAGGATATTCCAAAGGGACCTACGGGCAAACTGCTCAAGCGAGAGTTGATTCGTGAAAGGTGATGAGTGAAACGTGATGAGTGATCCGTGAACTTCGAAGTATGATGGATCACGTTTCACTTAATCACTTGATCTGAATCCAAATCACCCACGACAGCCAGGACGCGAGCGCCAGACAAGCGAGGAACACCGCGCCGCACGCCACCGCTTCCGCTGCACGCAACTGTCTCGAGCCGATCAGCTCCGGGCGCCGGTCTTCCACCCGAGCGATAGAAACAGCTATCCAGTGTGAGGCGATCAGCCAGGCGATCACGCCTGTGGTCAATCCGCCGATAGCTGCTAGCAAGTACATCGTTGAAGCTCCGCGCAAGACGCTAGATTATAGGTTATTCGTCGCACAAATGGCTATCATCCGACTCGGCTCTGGGAGCGCTGGTATCCCGCCTGCTTCGTCGGTGACGGCTATTCGGGTCCGACCAGGCAGGCGCGGATGTCGCGCTACCAGGGGAAGGTGTGAAAGGCACAAAACGCTTGCTTGTTCGAGCAATGGTCGCAAGGTAGACTTTTCCCGAACACGGGAAATCATTCGTCCCTATCAAGAATAGTGAAACTCAACCCGAAACCATTTTACCTCGGCCGCGTCTTCGGCATTCCTATCTATGCCCACTATAGCTGGCTGCCGGTGTTCCCATTTTATGCATGGGCGATCGCCTCGGGGCTCCTGCCGCGTCAGGCTCCCGGTTTGTCGGTCTTGCAGTATTGGGCGCTTGGCGTGCTGACGACGATGCTGCTCTTCGTATCGGTGCTTGCGCATGAGCTTGCTCACGCGACGATGGCGAGAGCTGAAGGGTTGGGAACCGGAAACATCACTCTCTACATGTTTGGAGGGCTTGCGTCGCTCAACGGGCAGCCGGCGCAACCGGCATCTGAGTTCAAGATTGCTGTGGTCGGACCTGCCGCGAGCTTTCTGATCGGCACGATCTTCTTTCTCGCGGACGAAGCATTTCTTCGAGGTACTTTCCATCTAGCGATCGGACAGGTGCTCAGGCATCTCGGACTGGTGAATTGGTTTCTGGCCGGATTCAACATTCTACCCGGCTTGCCGCTCGACGGGGGCCGTGTCCTCAGAGCACTGATATGGAGCCGAAACAAGAACTTCAGAGCCGCCACTCAGCAGGCGATTCGGTCGGGGCTTATGATCGCACTTACGCTCATCGCGGCGGGCATCTACTCGTTCCTTATGCTTCCCGACTTCGGCATCACCGGACTATGGATGACGATCGTGGGGCTGATGATCGCTCTGATGCTTGGGACAACCGAGGGGCGGAACCGCGGGGTGTGGCGGGGAAAGCGCGGAACCGTGGAAGATGTGATGAACCGCGACTTCGTCCAAATCCCACCGGAGATGAAAATTACCGACTTCATAAACAAGGTGCTCAATAACAATCACCATACCAGCTTCCCTGTCGTTGAAGAGAGAAGACTGCACGGGATGCTTCTGCTGGACGAGCTGAAACAAGTGCCTCGCGAAGACTGGTCTAAGCTGGAAGCTCGCGAAGTGATGCGGCCGGTCGATGGTTCGATATTTGTCAGCTCGAGCACACCGATATCTGAAGCGAAGTCGCTTCTCTTGAATAACGGACTCGGCCACGCGGTTGTGTTGGATTCGAACGGGTTAATCGTGGGTTCCGTAAGCTTGCGTGATGTGAGTAATGCTCGAGGCGAACCAGTTCAGCGATGATTTGTTTCGGCGGGCCGGTTCTTCTTCAAGTAGGCATTCAACCCAGCAAACAACGAAGCTGCCACTCTCTCGCGGAACTGACCAGTCTGCAGCAACGCATCGTCTTTCGGGTTCGATAAGAAGGAAACTTCGGCGAGCACGCTGGGCATCGCAGCTCCCAACAACACTGCGAACGGCGCGTGCTTCACTCCGCGATTCATCGCGGTGCGCGGGGATTGGGCGCCGATTCCTCGCACCAGCCCCGCTTGAATGTAACGCGCAAGCTCTCGCGACTCTGCTACGCGATTGCCAACGGTCACGCTTGCAAACAGAGGCTCGGGCTTGTCTGACGCTTTCTCGCTTGCGAGCCGGGCGTTCTCGCGGGCCGCTGCCTGCAGGTCTTCGGCCGGAGCTCGATCAGGACTCACGAAGAAGGTCTCAACGCCCGAGGCGACTCGCGAGGGGCTCGCGTTCGCGTGAATCGATATGAACAAATCTGCTCGCTGGGCGTTGGCGATCGCGGTTCGCTCTTCAAGCGCGACGAAGCGATCCGAGTCGCGTGTCATTATCACTTCGACTTCGGGATAGTTGTGTTTAATGTAAGCTTTCAATCTGCGACCGACGTCCAGGACGAGATCTTTCTCGCGCATTCCGCTAGCGCTGATCGTGCCTGTGTCGTGACCACCGTGACCCGGATCGATAACGATGCGCTTGATGGGAGACTCCGCGGCTTTAGCATCGACCTTGGAGGCCAACGCCTGTGTGGCGGCTGCGGCTGAATTGGCGGCGCCTGCACTGTTAGCCGGTGCAAGAGGCAGAATCGGATCGGTTATCTCCGGGAGAGACTTCAACGAGTTCGGGTCCGCGTTGAAGTTTCTTGCCGGCCGCTGTTCATCCCGCGGCGAAGGTCTTGTCAAGGCAGCAACCGGTCGCGCTGTTGCCTCAGAGTGAGTTGCAGCTACCAATGATTTTTCGTGAGTCGTTCTGACTATCGAGCCGGCTGCCGCGTTCGCATGAATGTCGATCACGATGCGCTCGGGGTCCGGCAGCCGGAACGCTGAGTAGTTGTTGAGCGAGGTAACCTCTACATCGATCTGCGTGCCCGACCCGCCGTTTGCCTCCGACACTGCAACCCGTTGGAGCAAACCGCCCTCGCCTACGATGAACCGCCGTCCATAAAGCGACGGGGAAACCGCGGCGCCATCGAGCTTAATGCTTAGGCGATTCCCATCGCGGTGTTCAGTAAAGCGCGCCGGCTCCGACAGGTCTATCACCACTCGCGAATAATCCGGGCCCCCGAAGCTTCGCACATTCGTTAGCGCGGGAACCCGAGCCAACTGGCCGGACTTGGCTGCACGTGAAATCGTCACGTCGACCGGGCGATTCTTCAATTGAGCTTCGAATCGAGTAAGCACCGCGCCGGCTTCGCGAGCGAGCACCGAGGAAGGGAAGTGGGTAATAAGCTCTCGATAAGCCGCTGCCGACCCGTCGAGGTCCTGCAGGTTCTCCTCATAGATTTGAGCGATCCCTGTTAGCGCGTCCCCGACGAAAGCGCTGTGGGGATGCTCCGCTACAACGCTGCGATAGGTTTCGATGGCTTGCTGATACAAAGCCGAATCACCGTTGGCGTCCGCCATCTCGCGCAGCAGCTCCGCTTTTCTAACAAACGACTCGGCGGAATAATAATTGTCGGTGTTGAGACGAACCACCTGCCCATAGGCGTCGAGCGCGCGCCGGTAGTCGCTCGCGCTGCGTTCTTCAAGAGGCCGGTCGCGCAGAGAGCGGCCAAGATCGCTTGCATAACGAAAGAGTTTGTCCGCAAGCGACGACGGAGTTGATGATGAAGTCATCGAGGGATCGGCCGCGTTCAGGACAGGACGCACGGTAAGGCAGAACACAACTGCGAAAACTGTAACGCTGACTATTAACTTGTTTCGTCCTGCCCGCTGCATATCTTACTCTGGCTTACGAAACTCTGGGGACTGCCGTGTCTCATCGGCAGTGGGGTGCAGTATACAACAAACAAAGCGCAGTCAGTTACAGTTTAGGGAAGGAGGCCCGATCGTCGACGTAGACACCAAAGCTCCGCCGACTTCACTGAGCGATCTCTGGATCTTCGCGTCGACCGCTGTACCATAATTCGAGTCGTTCTCTGTTCTTGAGCGCTTTCGGTCCCGCAAGTATGAGACGAAACATGATCAACAGCACTTGTTTGCCGGAATACATCCTCAATTTTCGCCCTGAGGTCGTAACCGATTCGCGAAGAACAACGAACCGCCCCTGTCGCTTCAACGCGAGGCTCATGCCGATTTCCTCTGAGGCAAACAGGGCTTCATCAAAACCGCCCGCGGCGTCGAAAGCCTCTCGAGTGCAGAACAGAAAACATCCGCAAGCGAGACCGCTGGCGCGAAAGAGCCTGACCAGCGCAGGCTGCATAAGCTGCGCGTAGCGCGGGATTTCTTCATCGAAACTGACTGCCGATCCGCCCCCGGCTGCCCCCCGGTTCATTGCTTCCACAGCGGCTCGCACCACGGCTTCATTGACCGTGGTATCGGCGTCAACGAAGATCAGCCGGTCTCCCAGGGCGTGACGAGCGCCGGCGTTTCGAGCTGCAGCGATTTGTCGGAGATTCACTCTGATCACACGCGCGCCATGAGCTTCGGCAATTTCTGCGGTGTGATCCGACGATGCGTCGTCCGAGACGACGACCTCACACGGCTCGTCGAGATCGTGACACGCGCGGTTTACTGCGTCGAGCGTTTGCCCGATCAGCGCCTCTTCGTTGTAGGCCGGGATGACAAAGGAAATCATTGCGGACCGCTCAGTAGTTGTTCGAGAGACGGCTGCTGGCAGCGCCGCCCGAAAAAATCGTTGCGGCCGGAGCCGCCGAAGCTCCCGCGGCTACCCGCCTGGTGCGGTTCTTGCTCGCGTCGTAGCGAGCTGAAATGTTGCGAACATAATTGCGAGTCTCGCGATACCTTGGAATTTTGTAGCCTGAGTTAACCACCGCGTTCTCGCCCGCGTTATAACCTGCGAGCGCCAGATCGACATCTCCGTTGAACGAATCGAGCAGGAAGCGCAAGTACCTTGCGCCGCCTTCGATGTTCTGCGCGGGATCTAAAATGTTTGTTACTCCGAAACGCGCGGCTGTCCCCGGCATCAGCTGCATCAGCCCTGTCGCTCCCTTGTAAGACCTCGCGTTCTGATGAAACCCGGACTCCTGTCGCATAACGGCGGTGATCAGGTTGGGATCGACTCCGTTGCGCGCGGCAGAAATTGCGATCAACGCGTCGTACTTGGGATTGCCCGTGGTCACCATTGCGTCGCTGGCAGATATTGCTAGGGCGACCGGCAAAACAACCGGCTGTGTAGTTTGAATTGCGGAGGGCGCGCCGGCAGCGGGTGATTTAGTTGCCGCGTTTTTTGTTAGCGCGCCCTGCGTATTTTTTGTAGCCGCGGGTCCGGGCTTCACGCTTGATTGAGGTATTGCGATCTCGTGAACGACGAGCGCCGGTGTCCGCTGGAACTGTTCGCTTGCGGCTTCGACGCTCACAGCAACGCTCGCTTCCTGGGCGCGCGCGTCAGCGGCGATTATTGAAAAGAAAACTGCGACCGCGACGCATGCGGTCAGCTTCATCCAAATTCTCCGAGCCATGTGTCTCTTAACTCTCGTCGTTCGGCTGATATTCGGCGCGAACGCAAATACACCACACCGCTTTTGTGGGGACCGAGATGAAGCGAGGTTGAAACCTTGGAGGGGCGCTGCGTCAACTCACTTCGGCAACCAGTCATCCTTCAGAACCGATGAACGCTGAATGATGAACGATGAGAATTCATCATTCATCATTCCGCGTTCATCGTTTCGGTAAAGGCCTTGGCTTTGCGACCCGGGATCACTCCCGGTGTGCCCTTATCGGTGATTTCAAAACAACTCCTTGATGCGCAGCCAGTCTAAGATGCATGGCGTGCTTTGTCAATAATTACCCGTATGGCCGAAATGCCGCGCTCTGAGTAGCTTTCGGGCTTACGGGCAACGTCCCGGCTCCTGGTCGTTATCATATTTCAGGTCGGAACGGCGCTAGCTGTGCGCTCAGGCATTGAGGTAATCTAACAGGAGCCTCACGGCCGCCTTGCCAGCCTTTATGGAGAATACTATGAACGCTAGGAATGGTGCTTCCATTTTGATGGCATTCGCAATCGTACTCGGATTCGTCTCCGCGTCAAACGCGTATCAGGACACGTCCAATCAATCAACCGATCAGCGGGACAAAGACAAACCCACTCCTGAAAAGAAAGCGCTCTTGCTGCTCGATCAGCTACTCGGCGACGCGGGCGCGCTAAAGCTTCCGGAGAACCGTGTCTATGTTCAGATATCTACCGGAGACTTGTTGTGGGATCGCGACGAACCGCGCGCGCGGGTGTTGTTCGGCGAGGCCGGTTCAGGTATCGCGGATATGCTGCGCCGCAGCGATTCGTCAACTGAGTCACCAGATAATCCGAATGCCCGTCGTGCGGCTAACGCGAATCGGCTGGCTCTGGAGTTGCGGCAGGAACTTGTGCTGACCGTCGCCCGGCACAATGGAGAGCTCGCGTATCAATTATTTCAGACGATGCCGGCTCCCCCGTCGACCGTTCCGGGTGTGAGGACGCAGGATTCACAAAACAGTCTCGAGCAACGCCTTGTGGCGGCGATTGCAGCGAACGATCCGAAGACTGCGTTTAAGAACGCCCAGGGCTGGCTCGATAAAGGTGAGTACCCGGCATCGTTTTCGAAAGTGCTTTCGCAGCTTCAATCGAAAGACGCCGAAGCTGCGACAAAACTCTCGGATCAGTTGGCTAAGAAAATGCAGCCCGAAGAGCTGCTCTTGAAGTCCGACGCCGTCCGCCTCTCGCTGAGTCTGTTGCGCCCTGGTCCTCGGCCCGAAAAGAAATCGGGTGACGGCGCGCAACCGCTTGTCGGTACTTCTGACCCGCTGCTGTCGGAATCGGCTTTTCGAGATGTAATGACCGCGGCGATCACCGCGGCTTTACGAGCGACTCCGCAGGCGCAGAACGCTCAGGCGCGCAGCGGCCCGGGAGGCTTTCGCGGCAGGGCTAATAATCAGAACGCTCCAGACGCGCCGCAGAGTGAAGCGGACATTCAGCAAGCCAACGCAAGAATGTTGCTGAGCGGCTTACAGAGCTTGCAGCCGCAAATAGACAAGTATCTTCCGGATCGGAGTCTGGCTCTTCGCCAGAAGCTCACTCAAATGGGAATGGACAATGACCCGCGCGCTTCCATTGGTCAGATGGCGGCCCTCATGCAGCAGGGGACGTCGGATAGCTTGATTGCGGCAGCCCCTTCGGCGCCTCAACAAATGCAGAATCGGATGTATCAGCAGGCTGCGCTCAAGGCCCTTGACGAAGGCAATCCAGATCGGGCGCGGGACATCGCTAACCAGCACCTTGAAGGAACTGCACGCACCAACATGCTGCATGCGCTCGAACTCAAGCAAGCGGTGAGTTCGACGTCGAACAAGATGGACGACATACGTCAAACCATCAATCGCGCGCAGTCGGATGAAGAGCGGTTGTCTCTGCTGCTTCAGTTTGCGGGCAACCTGGAAGCTGATAATCCGAAGCAGGCGATTCAGCTTCTCGATGAGGCGCGAGCATTGGTCGCGCGCCGCGCGACGAGTTACGCTCAGTTTGAAGCTCAGGTTAACGTTGCTCACGCTTTTTTGTCGCTGGATCCGGCGCGAAGCTTTGAAACGATGGAGCCGGGCATCAATCAGCTCAACGAGCTTCTGTCGGCCGCGGCGATCCTCAGCGGCTTTGAGCTGAACGTCTTTAAGGAAGGTGAGCTGCCGCTGCAGGGAGGGGGCTCGCTGGCCGGAATGGTCTTGCGATACGGCGGAGAACTGGCTGGGTTAGCAAAGATAGATTTCGAAAAAGCTCAGTTGATGACCGACAAGTTTGTGCTTGCCGAGCCGCGGATTCTGGTGAAGCTCACACTGGTGAGAGGGGTGCTTGGTGCAACTCCGATCGAATCGAACGCCGGTGGCGGGCGCGGCGGTCAGTTTGGACGCCGCCCGCAGTGAATAGAGGTCCCGTAGACTGTCGAGTCTGCGGCAGTAGCGCGAGATCAGCCGAACACTTGAGCAAGATTGAAACTGTCCAGTCTGCGCCCGGAACTCTACACAATGGACTCCGCCGCAGACTGGACAGTCTAGGGTACCTTCACTAGTTCTTTGCGATGTTTGCTCGAAGCTCTGCGATTGTCTTGCCTCGATCTCTGAAATAGTTGAGCATGTTCCGCGCTAGCAATGAACCTTCCTGCGCGCCGGCGAGCGCCTTTTGCAGGTGAGCAATATAAGCGTCTTGCCCGGCTTCTTTCTTCCTGCCCATGCAGGAAAGAGCCGCAGCATATTCCATCTCGGGGTCGCTACCACGCATCGCAGTCGATTTGACGATCAACCCGTAGCCGTCAATATCGCTGGCAAGTTTTCCCCCGGGCGAGGCGTGCGGGTCCCAGATCGCTTGCTTGTAGCTTTCAACCAGATACCCGTAGTCAAACATCGCGAGCGCCGCGGCCAGCTTGTCTGATTTCGCGCCAGGCTCCGCAATACGAGCCTTCAAACGGGCTAGTAATTCGCGGGCGACTACAGGGTCCTTGATCGGAGAAGAGATCGTGACATCCGCCGTAGGCAACAAAGCGTACACGGTCGCTCGGCGCAGCGTTTCCATTCTGACCATCACCGGCGTTTCCGGTGTGAGCAAAGCGACGGTGTCGTCGACGAGGCGGTTGATAACGTAGCGCTTGTCTATGCCACGCCACTCCGAGCCGCTCCACGGAAGTGACCGAGCGTTGCCAATCTCGAATGGATGACAAAGGAGAGGCGGTCCGGCAAGCGCGGCTTGTTGGACAACCAGGACACACAGAACTGAAGCGGTGGCGAGTGAGATCGAACGAAGCACTCTGCGATGCATATTTCGTTTCATAGAAGCCCTCCTGTTAAGTCTAATCTTGTGACCGGCGACTCGAAGCTTATGTTCGCGTACAACCCTTAGACGGAGCTGGCCCAGATTTTCTTCACTCTCCATGAAATCGAGAAAGAATGAGAGGGTAGGGAAGAGGACTTGTCCCCGCCAGTATTGTTCTGGGGTAGTGGTTCAGTCTGTCGCGCCGACGCAATTAACCGCTGACTTGCGCCGCCTTCGGTACGCTGATCTGCGCAGATCAGCGAAACCAGTCAGCGAAAATCAGCGGTTAATTCTTCCTTAGTGAAAGGTCAGACCGAACCACTAAAGGTTTTGGTCAATCTGTCAGCAAGGAGCGGGGACAAGTCGCTCTTCCCTACCTGTCATTCCTTTCACAGGCTTGTTACTCAAGCTGCATCCGGGTCATTGCTTGACTCCGTTTGCATGCCTACATACGATAGCACGGCAATTCTTCCAACAGGAGCGTCATCATGGCTATCAAGAAGCTTCTACTCCTCGGGCTCAGTCTGTTCCTCTCGAGCCTGATTATTCCCACGACAACCGGCAGTGCATCGAACTCCTACTCGATTACCGGCGCCGTAATTGATCAACACAAGAAGCCGCTCTCAGGCGTTATGATCACCGCCTTCGATGCAGTCGAAGACAAAATGATCACCGTCTTCACCAAAGAAGGCGGGCGCTTCAAGCTGCCGATGCTCACGAACCGCGAGTACAAACTGCGCGCTCGCTTGCCCGGCTTTGAAGATGAATTCAAAAACGTAGCGTACCAATCCGTGGCGGCGATGGCGATCGTCTCCTTTCAAATGAAGCCGGCAGTCAATCCGAAAATGCAGGAGACCAGCGTCGACCGCATTCGCCTGATCAAATGGCCGAATGACGAAGCGCGTTTGAACTTCAGAATGGCGTGCGCTTACTGCCATCAAGTCGGCACCGAAGGCTTTCGCGCTCCTAAAGAAAAAGCCGATTGGGATGTCATGGTTCGCGAAGTGATGGCAAGCCGCATCGGGCTCGGCGCCTTCCGCTTGCTGCACAAAGACGCACAGCAAGCTCTGCCAGGCATGCTCTACGAAACCTATAAGCAAGGCGCCGAGGCGAACTGGCCGGCTTACACGCCGCCGCCTCCGCCATCCGGCGACGCCCTTAACGTCGTCATCACCGAGTGGCCGGTCGGACACGAGAACAACGCGCTGATGCACGACCTCGAGATTGGCGATGACGGATTGATCTACCTCGTAGATATGGTGCACGACGCGCTTCGCACGCTCGATCCGAAAACCGGCGAGAGAAAGTCGTATTCGATTCCCGGCGGAGTAAAGGACGGCTCGGGCGACTATCCTCTCCAGGGACCGCATTCGATCGAGAAAGCACCGAACGGTGATATGTGGATCACGCTGGCGCTTGGCGGCAAGATGGCCCGCTTTGACACCAGGACTAAAGAGTTCCTGTTGATCGAGAGCGGCGAAGGCGGCAAGCGAGGTGGTTATCCTCACACATTGCGCTTCGATCAAAAAGGCATTTGCTGGTACACCGACGCCGCGATGAACGCGATCTTTCGCCTCGAACCCGCAACGTTCAAGATAAAACAGTATCAACTGCTCAAACCCGAGCAGGCTTCCAACGTCCCGACGATGGGTGAGACCGGAGGGATCACTCCGTACGGCATAGACATCGCGCCTGACGGTAAGGTTTGGTACACGAAGCTGAACGGCCAGCGCGTAGGAGTGATTGACCCAGTCACCGGAAAGATCACTGAATGGAAGCCGCCGGTCTACGGACCTCGGCGGCTCGAAGTTGCAAACGATGGGGTTGTATGGATACCGGGCTACGGCAGCGGCGACTTCTGCAGCTTCGATCCAAAGACCGAGAAGTGGAAAGTGTATCCGCTTCCTGGCAAGGGGGACGACATACCTTATGCGATCAACGTCGATCGCCGAACAGGTTTGATTTGGATCTGCGGAGCGGGCAGCGATACGATGATGAGATTCGACCCAAAGACCGAAAAGCTAACGGTGATTCCGATGCCGACCCGAGTGACTTACACAAGAGAAGTAGAGTTCGCGAAAGACGGGAGCATCTGGACCTGCAACTCGAACCACCCCGCTCGGCATATCGAGGGTCACCGCCAATCAGTGATAAAGATTGAAGTGACGGGCAGTTGATTCGGCGGACCCCCCCTTCGGTGAGGGTGGCTTGGACCCTTCGCAACCACTTAGCAACACTCCAGCTGCTTAAGTGAGCGGCCGTCTTCCACAGCCACCCAGTTTTCAAGCACTCCGACAATGACCAAGAATAAGTACGGTGTCTCCATCTTGCTTTGGCGAAACATATTTCTGATCATTGTCCTATCCCGGGGCGACGGTAGTGGCAGTGGCTCTGGATGCGAATGCCATTCGCCTAAGTACACTCTTTCACCGCTACTAAACTTCCATTGTTCGTCGACTATTCTCTGTGCTGCAATACGAGAGCGCTCGAAGTAATATCGGCCCGCTTGGTCGAGATTGTTAGGGACAGTGGCCACTTCGACGACTATACAACGCGCGGCTTCATAAATCCGCCCCAATAGAATTCCACCGGATTCGGTGCGTTCGTCAGACTGGCGAAAATTTGTGAATGTGTCTATTACCCCCGGGTCGAGCTCGAGACGCCAACCCCTCTTGAACCGATATCTGCTTTCCATTTGTGCTCTGTCCGGCAGGTACTTGTAGACTGAAGATCGATTACCCTGGAGCTGAAAGAGGGAACCAGCGCGTACTCGTCGGCAAGTAGCGCTCCGTTCTCTCGCGCCTCTGCTAGATCACCATACCAAGAAAAAAGGGAATTAGCATTGTTGTCAAATGGCATCAGCAAGAATCTTAGGACTCGAGAAACGTACTGCTGCGCGTCGATTCCGCTGAAAGGCACAAAGCTCGATTGGCACCCAGCTTCGCGCTTGACAAGTCGCTTGGCATTCGTCACCACGCGCTTCACGAACAAGAACTCATCGTCGAATGCGCATTCGAAGCAACTCTGTTTTACGTCCTGAATTAGGATGGCGTGCCCCGCACAAACGTAAGGCTCAACCCAAAGATAACACAGTGGTGATAAGACATCTCCGTTTCCCTGAACTTGGTTCAGTCTCCGCTCGACCGCTAAGTCACCGATGGCGGCGATTGTTAGTGACGAACAACCGAGCGCCGACGGACGCTGTCGAAGTAAGTCAAGGACATCCTCCTCGTGAACGTCGAATTCAAGTTGTGGAAAATGAGCCCCGAGCCGTTCTGCTATTGCGGTGCACTTGTGCTTGCCGACGTCACTTATTCCGCAGTAATGACGTTGAACGTTTTCGACTCCCAGTAGCTCTGGATCTATCAAGCGTAACTTCGTCACAGCGCCCGATCGAGCGAGCGCTTCAGCCATAAGGCTTCCGATAGAGCCACATCCGATGATATTCACCCAATCATCAAATCTCTTTCGCGGTTTCGTGCCTGCGCTTCTTCCCAATAGGCGCTCCGAATCAACCCGGACTATCTCGGCCCTTACCAACTTGTTTCCGCGCTCTTGAACTGAGAGTTCAATCCGACTTGATCCATGTCCGGGTCGAAAACCCCTTACGTGGCCGGGGAAGTGTTTCAGCCGTCCGGCTCCCTGGTATGCCTTGTAAGAGAAGGAAGGATGCCACCAAGCTCCGAGGACGCGCTCCGCCGTCCCTGTGGGCACAGAAAACAGAACGCAGGCCGGCCGCCCGACCTTATCTAGAAACCCGAGAAGGCTACGGAGTACCTCACCGTCGGCTTTTCTAAGGACATCGTAGACTTCGCCGTTTGTAGAGGGCAGCGGCGGTATCCCCAGAGACTTGAGCGGGAGATAGAGCACTCGTTGCTCTGCAGTTGCGCCTCGATAGCCCGCTGCCGCTAGCCAGCGTTCTCCTTCGAGCTTCGTTTCTGCGAAGAGAAAACTGGTCTGGTTCCAGTATGATTTCAGCGACAGCCCGACAACTTCTCGAGTGTCTTCGGTAGGTAGAACCAAACAGAAAGTCGCAAGTGCACATCCCAATCTCCAATAGGCGCTGAACTCATCGGAATAGTCTTCGTAGTTGGCACCTGACTTCCCGTCCGCGAGGATCTTGATCGCCCGTTCAATTACAGCGATGGCCACGCCTGCCGGAGTATCCGCATTGGGCAGTGCCTCAACACGATCAAACGTACATACCAATCCTTTGTCGTCGACATGAGGCAAGAACCGGAAACGCTCCCTGTCTCGCTTGGGGAGGTAAGCAGTTGGCAGTTCGTCGGGGAATGTCAAAGGAACAGCCAGTAAGAGTTCGGACGCAGCCGCGCTCGCGTGCACACTTATACGCCATACCTCGCGCCATTCCGCTCGCGGCTCTGGATAGTCCCCAGAAGCTGCGTTCAGATTCGCCAAGTCAAAGCGAGAGTCAGAGGCCACAACCCGTCGTGCCCGGCGCGTGGCCTCTTCGTAGAGGTTCTCCAAGGGCGACTCAAGCTGATCTTCCATCATTGCCAAGTATCGCCGGTCCAGAGGTCCTCATTGCCCGGGCTTTGTTTTCTGTCTCGGCAATCGGGAACCGATCGCCAAACACTTTCTGCCAGATTTTGGAGGCTTCAACCACGTCCTCGGATTCCAGCGCATCGACACCTCGATCGCGGAATACCTTTAGTTTCTCTATGAAGTTCGATCGCTGCTCCTCGGTCCAGGACGCTGCTACGTTCTCGAATGGCGCTACGTGCTTGAAGATCCCACCGCCGTTCTCCATATGCGCACATATTTTCTTTACGGTTTCCACCAGAGCCACATCATTGCGCTCGGCAGCTTTGAAGTGATCTACTGCGAGTATTGTGAGTGCTAATCCGCTCACTTTAGTCAACCCAATCTTTTGCTTGTCTCGCCAGCCCTTGCCGTAGATAACTACACGGCGAACTTGCTCCCCTTTGTTCTTCACTTCTTCTTGGAACCAGTCTGTAAAGGCTTTGGCACTGCTTTCGTAGGGGTCCTTTCCCTTCTCGAAAAGCATCGGAGCGCCGCTCGAGTTGGCCGCGTATATTGGCAGGTCCACGTGGTAGTCTGCGCTATACCGTACTCGCACACACCGTGCCTTGTCTCGAGGCGGCTCCTTCGTGTAACCCTCGACCGCCTTCATGATCCAGGAATGAACCGTCTCGGCTGATGGCCACTTCGATGGATCCGTACCGAGTCCCTGAAGGTAGACTCCGTCGTCGATGTCGTAATCGCCGTCGAGTGGGTTGATCATACTACCCATCTTGTATGAGCCCTGTCCGTGAAAGCGCGGCAATTCTTTCTTCAGAGTTTCACTGAAGTAGCTTTCGATGCGTTCTCTATTGGCATTGCGAGAAGTTCGCAAAGACTTCTTCTTGTCGCTGCCCAAACGAACCTTGTCCAAATAAGCGTCAAACTGCTTCCTACAATCAGCCATTAGCGTTCCCTCCATTACAGAAGATCGGTTTATCAGTTTTCGTTGTGAAGAATCTGGTAATATCCGACTTCCTGTTGTATTCCTGTCCGACCGAATAGCCCGAATGCTTGAGACAATTGATCGCCGCTCGGGTGGCGATATCCAGCCCAACGTGTTTGCACATCTCCTTTGGGACTGCGGGCGGTGGCAGACGGAAATAGTTGACTTTGCAGTGCAGGCTATCCTTCAACTGCGCTATGTAGTTGCGAGTAGCTACCTGCTGCGCCTCAAGAACGACATTGGCGAGACTTCTTCCGAATGTGAGCAATGATCGTGCGCGCCTCTTTCCGACCGAATATCCAATAGCTGGTGACATCGGCGGAATCGAAAGGATGGCGACGCTATCAAATGGTTTGCCAGCACCGGCAAAGAAGCGAAGAGCCTCAGTTAATCCCATGAGCGAAGGATCATTGGCCCACAGACCGCCATCAATGTATTCGCCGCCCGGAATGGCGTCCGAAGTCGCGACTGGGAAGTAAAATGGGGCAGCCGACGTGAACATAGCAGCATCGGCCATCAAGAGATTCGAGTCGCGTGTCAGCGAAACATCATGATCTGTCTTGAATACCCACGGCTTCGCCGTTGTTATGTTTATGGCTGGAATTAGGAGATAAGAATTAGCTTCACAAATCAGCGTTGTCCGCAAGATGGCATTAACGGCGCCTCTCAGAGTCTTGTCCGCGTACTTACCCTTCCAGATCAGTCGAATCGTGCTACGCCAAAGTCTTCCAACCCGACCAGTCGGAAAGATCCTCGGCCCCCATTCTTCGTAGAAATCTGCAATCTCTGCGGCTGTCTTTCCACTTGCAAGCGCTAGAGCAATTAAGCCGCCCGTGGAAGTACCGCACAAAAGATCGAAATGCTCGGCAACCGAACCATTAGCAGCCTCTATTTCGCGGAGCACGCAGGCGGTGTAGAGTCCTCGAATACCACCACCATCGAGAGAGAGCACCTTGAATTCTCTCTCGGACTCGCATCCCACCGAATGTTCAGTTGTCCCACTGAGCAAGATACAACCTCGTCTCCCTAGAGATTACCAATCGTAGGGCAGCGTTCAGATTCCTACACAATTAAGGCGAGACTCAATAGCCGTATAGCCATCGCTTGACCACTAACTTTGAAGAGCCGATTGAGGGATTTGTCAAACATTCGAGTTCCGAATGTATTCTTGGTCGCGACCTCAAATGCGAGCGCACGTGGATTCTGGTTTGCGCCACACCTGATTTCGGGTGCGCTTATCCTGTCGTAAAACTCTTTTCTAACGGCCCAGTCGGGCATCAGAACGCAGGCCGCAAAAGTCTGCGCTTGCCATTCCCGCCAGTCTTCGTGAGTCGACATCCTCCTAGGGAGAGAATCCGCTTCGCTCCAACGCTCGATTACTCGCTGCGCAGTGGTTCTCCGAGCAATGGAGCTTGCCGATTCTGGAAAAGGCACCACGGTCCGAAAGCATTTGACTTGCTTCTGCGAATCGGACTCCATCAGGGGCAAGTGTTCGAGTGCGTGAAAGAGTTCGTGTCCGAGCGTGAATAGGAGACGATGCTCACTAGTTTCGTCATCCTTATCGACGAGCGCTGAGTTCAAGGCGATCTCTTTGTTCCCGTCTGCGCCCCATCGGGACAGGCCAAGCACGTAGGGGCGACTTGTTGGATTCTCGTCAAGGTCTCGTACGCGGAGACGAATGTCGGCTTCGAAATCCACTAGAGACTCGATTGGCGTGGGCGGCCTGTAGGTCTCAGGCGTTACGCCGTGTTTCGCAAGAAACCCCCTCGCCCTCGCCGTGATTTGCTTTCGGGATAGGTAACGAGGGCGTACATCTGCAGCGAATAGTCCTTCCCCACCTTGCCGAAGGCGCGGAAGTTCGCCCTTGAGATCTCGCATCTTACTCTCTAACTCATCCCCCCCCAGACCTAGTTTTTCTGAAAGGATTTTCCGCAAGAGCTTATCCACTTCTTCGGGATCGAGCATTGCTCTAACCCGGTAGAGCGCTCGAAGTTCGGCACTATCGCGGAGAAGGTGACCATGAACTCCGGCCGACTTCTCGGAGGCAAACTCGGTCAGTCCTTCGATGTCCACGTTATAAGCCTTATGCATGTGAGCGATAAGTTTCGGGGAAGGGCGTTCGTCACCGCTTTCCACGCGACTCAAATAGGACGCAGAATAGTCCATTTGACGAGCGGCCTCCCGGAGGGTCAATCCGGCGTTCATTCGCGACTTTCTAGCGAATTCCCCGAATTTTTGGCGCTCGTGAGTCATAAGCCAACCTCCTATGTAGGTGTTTAGTAGTGCTACACACTACGCTATATCGATTCTCCTGTCAATCTTTTTCTTTTATTAGACTTTGATACTCGCCGGAGGAGGGGCCCGGATACCGATCGATTACCACCGCGCGCCACTACCTGAAAGCGTCTTTGTGATTACGGAAGGGCGGGGCATTGCAGGCGCATAAAAGACGCAGGAAGAGGAAGCGACCATGAAGAAGAATCAATTTCCGAAGGGCTGGACTGACTAGAAGGTCCGCAGCGTGATCTCGCACTACGAACTGCAGGCTGAAGAGGAAGCGCTTGCCGAAGATGAGGCGGCATGCAGTGATCCCACTACGACAGTAATAGAAGTTCCAAGAGAATTGCTCCCGGCTATTCGCGAAATGATCGCGAAACATCAATCCAATTCCAAGCAAAACTCATCTCGCGCAGGCAGAGCGCCCGACAGCTCCGGTGCAAGGGTCTTCACCCATTCCCTTTGTTCAACCGTGTCGGGCACAGGGCGTCCGCGCGCTTTGGTGATGCGCTCAAATGCCCCAGCGGAATTTTCTCCGGAGGCTACGAGCACACACGCCGCTAAGAGTGATGACCTGCCAATGCCTTGTCGGCAGTGCACGCCAACACTCTTGCATGATGTAAGGGCGGTCTCAAGCTTATGCGCCAGGGCGGTAATATCTTCGCGTGACGCGGGGACATCCCGATCGGGAATGGGAAAGGATATGAACTCGATGTCCTGAGCCTGCGACGATTCTTCTTCAAGGCCCAGATCTAATTCTTCAATCTCAGGCGGAGTCAACAGTGAGACGATGATGTTGAAACCTGCCTCGTGCCACGAATGAATTTCGTCCTCTAACCAGTCGCCGCCTCTTGGACGCGGCACAATTGCTAAGCGGCCTTTCCAGGGTCCGTCTATCCAGTAGTACTCAGTCTTCATAAGTGCATTCTACGATGGTCACCAACTCCTCTAAGTAATGTTCTCCAATGTTGCATCGATGTTCACAGTGCCGGGTGCGCTGACGGTCATCGTGCGAGTCCCAGAGTTTGAAGCCTGACTTCCCGATCGTGACCGGGTGCTCGCGCCTATTTTCCAGTTATCTTTTCCTTCAGGTGCTTCGCGCAGGCCTCCGCGGAACTCTGTTTGCCGTGGGCGGAATTCTCCTTGTGGGCCGAGTACGCGAACACAATCTCGCCAGTCTTGATGTTTGCCACGTTTATGCTCGCCTCTTCGCGAGAATGCCAGCTACCCCTGAAAATCTTTTTGGCCGTGCTGGCCTTTTCGCTGTTCGAAGCGCCGGTTATTTCGAAATCGGCTTTGTCTTTGTCTTCGACAACAACTACTGGAACCTTCTTCTCTTCCAGTGCAGCTTTCAGAAAAGTTTCGAAACCATCCATCGGGGCTATGTAGATTCTTGAACCCGCCGGGATGGCTTTAGCGTTCTGGGCGTTCGGTGTCTGAGCTCCGGCGCTAGTCATCAAACAGAGCGCCAGCAGGGGCGCGGCATAGACTATCCTTATTTTTCTTACAGTCATCTTTGTACTCCTTGGTTATGGTTTTGTTACCGGGCTGGCTATTTCGCAATGCTTTCTTTCATGTGCTTGGCGCAAGCCTCACCCGCGCTTTGCTTGCCGCGCACGGAGTTGCCCTTATTGACTGAGTAGCCAAATACTACTTCGTCGGTCTTGATCTCCACGATCTTGATGCTGGCTTGTTCGGCCGATGAAGATGAGCGCATGAAGAGCATCTTCGCCCAACCTGCCTTATCGCTTTCGGCTATTCCGGTAATTTCGTAGTCAGCCTTTTCTCGGCTGGTGACTACGATCACGGGCACATTCTTCTTCATAATGCCCGCAATCACGAAGGTATCGAAGCCATCTTTCATAGGCGCGACAAAGACTTTTGAACCAGGCGGAATAAACTTCTTTGTAGGTGTAGCTAATGACTGCGGCTCCTGGGCTGAAGCATTGAGGACGGCAAGCGCAACGAGCGCGCATGCCAGCAGGGCAGGGCTGCAATGTTTGATAACTTTCATATCGTTTGCTCCTTAAGGTTGATTCTCTTGCTAGCGTGTAATGCGGCGACCTTCAAAGTGAGGTTTCGTTTCTCACACAACTAGTTTTTGAATTTCTTTTATAGGTGAGCTGTTTGCTTCAGTTGACTGGCGATTTCCAGAGATACTGAAAAGAGAGTTAGCTGAGCTCTGTTCGCGAACAAGCCTATGCCAGGGTGGCGGCGATGTCAATCAGAACCCAGAGGTCAGAGGTCAGAGGTCGGCGGTCAGGGACAGAAGTCAGAAGACTCAAAGTAGACTCAAGTCGGTTCACGCAAACTACCATTTTCCCGCAATCGAAATGTGTGGTAACCGGGAGCGTGCTTATCGAGTATCTAAGGTAGAGGGTTTACGCGCAGATGGGGACTCAACGCTCGGAGGGTTCCTATGCGCTCCAACATCACGCTTCTTCACTTCAATGCGCCAGACACTGTTCCAGCCAGCCGCGCTTCCTGCATCACAACTTGCGTTGCAACTCGCATCGGAAAGTTCTCAAGTTCAGCCTCCTATGAGTTGCTAGCGGCATCGCTGATTCGCGTGACGATGCTAGTCACTATTCTCGCGACGTGCGGCCCGGCTTCCGCTTCTACGTACGGAGCTGGAGAGCGGCCTGGTTCCCCCACACCTGCGCAAGGCTCGTCGAGCAGGAAGACGGTGATCGACGTTCGTACCTCGCCCGCGGTCTATCTGCCGGGACCGGTCATCAGGGTAGAGGTCTACTCCACGAACCCAGTCGCTCCTGAAGTGCGAGAGCGGCTACAAGAGGGCATCGAACAGGTGTTGCTGGCGAAAGACCCCAGACTTAGCGTGTCGCAAACCGCGGCGGATACCTCGATCTCCTGCACTATCACTGATCTCAGAGCGTCGTCTCGACTCGAAATCAGAACACGACCGGAGTACCGAAGGACCGGGCAGATAATCGTAACCAATTCTGAGACCGGCGTCTCTCGCACCGAAGACCAGTTCGAATACGTCGACGTGTCATACCGAGTGCTGGTTTTTGAAGGACGAATAAGCGTCAAGTGGGATGTCACCGACCTCACAACCGGAATACTGCTTTACTCGGACAGAGTCGATTCTGTCTACTCGCACGAAGCTGGGCCTGATCTCGGAGTCGGTCCGATAGTTGGGTCAGGCGTTTCTTCGGTTGACCTCAATATCGCCAACCTCAAACTCGCGGACAAGGCCGCCGTACTCATACTGGCACAGCTCAGCCCGAATGTTTCCTCGGAGATCGTCGCGTTGTCTTCGGGAAAGCTAAAGGAAGCCAGCAAGTTGTTGGAGTCGGGGCATTGGAGCGAAGCGTTAACTCTTCTTTCGAACGTGGCTCAGTTCAAGGACCCAAAGGACGATGCCTATCGTTTCTATAGCATGGGTGTCGCACAGGAGGCGCTCGCGTATGAGGCCCTCGATCCTGTCGAGAAGAACAAGCAACTCGAGCAAGCTGTTGGTAATTATCGGCGGGCTGCCGAGCTGAAGCCCGGCGAAAACATGTTTTGGGCGCCAAAGAATCGCGCAGAGTTTATGCTGTCACAAACGAGCAAGTTGGTCGCCCAGGTCGAGCGTTTCGAAGAGGCAAGGAAGCTTCCTTCCACGGCGATCAGTCCGGGCCGAAGTGCCGCCGCAGATCTGTTTCACCAAATCGGAACTCGTGCGTCGTCCGGCCCGATGTTTATAAACAATCAGACCGTAGTTCAGTGGGTGAAAGCCGGGCGCTCGGCGGATTACATCATCGCGAGCATCAAGCATGCTCAGGCGACGCGGTTTGATCTCTCGCAGGTCGAAGTATTGAAGCTGCGTAGAGATGGGGTGAGCACAAGCGTGCTTAAGGCTATGGTCAATGCTCAAGCTAATACTCAAGAGAGACCTCGCGCCAGCGTGCTGGGGAAAGTCTTCACTACAGCATTAGCACTGCTGTGGCTGGTGCCCTTCGTGGTACGTTGAGCGACCGTCCGCAGGCTCCCTACGCCCACGCGGGTTTTCTAAATCAGCACTGGAAATCAACCGCCGAGGACGCCGAGGACGCTGCGGGACAACGCGATTGAAACCCGGCCTCAATCTTTGACATCGGTGGTCAATGAGCCTAGGGTTGTTGAGAACAGAGTATAGCTCACTCCTTTCTTCAGCTTCTCTGGAATTCTCCAGTTCATCTGAATCCAATAGCTCACCTACTGAGGCCTCATCGAGAAGGAGAACAAGATATGAAACGAGCGCATCGCATTATGCTAACGTTGTCGGTCCTGCTGCTTCTGTCCGGCATCGCCGTTTATGGGCAAGTTTACCGCTTCCACAGTCCGGGCACGATCTGGACTGTAACAACAATAAGAATCAAATCGGGAATGGATCAGGCTTATCTTGAGTATCTCGATAGCCAATTCAAGAAAGAGACCGAAGCCCAGGTCGAGGCAGGATACATGAAGTCGTACAAGATCCTGAAGACGATCGATGATGACTACGCCTCGTGGAACCTAATCATCATGCGCGAATACGCAAGCCTGGCCGATCTGGAGAAGAATGCAGAGAAGGCCGACGCGAAGTCGAGAGAGATATCGGGCAGCGATCAGCAACAGATGAAGGGCTATGAAGATCGAACCAGAATACGTGAAGTGCTTAGCACCAAAACTGTGCGCGAACTTAAGTTGAAGTAGTCGATACAAAGGCGTGACACCGACAAACTGGGCTAAGCTATCAACGCACAAATGCGCGAAGGCGGCTTCGGCCGCCTTTCGCTTTTCCCAGACCGAGATTAAAACTGAACCCTGCGATGGTGCTTGCTTGTTGCGAATCGCTCGTATTACCAGACGCTCTGAGCCATTCCTGCGCTCTCAAATTGACAGACCGCAATGACCCGTCTAAAGTAGCATCATTAATAAGCAGCAGGGTCGATAATTCACAGGTTGTTTCTCGTATTAATAGGCTCACAACAATAAGCCGTACAGTGGACGTTAACTTCAGTCATTGCCTTCCAGAGGAGATTCCATGAAACGCAACCTTGCATGGCGCACGACCCTCGGCACTGTCTTTGCCGGTGTCTTTTTGCTTCAGTGGACAACGAGCGCTTCGGACAAAACCGCCGTTTCGGTCACGTACACCAAAGACGTTGCTGCGATTCTGTATAAGAACTGCGCTACGTGTCACCGGCCGGGCGAAATAGCTCCGATGTCGCTGCTGAGCTACAAAGAAGTGCGCCCGTGGGCCAAGTCGATTCGCGAAGTCGTGGCTGAACGCAAGATGCCTCCGTGGCTTGCAGATCCGCATTACGGCGAGTTCTCAAATGACCGGCGGCTCTCCCAGAAGGAAATCGATACGATCGTCGGATGGGTTGACTCGGGCGCGAAAGAAGGCGACGCCAAAGACCTGCCGGCGGCCCCGTCTTTTGCGGATGTGGGTTGGAAGTTCGGGAAGCCGGACGTCGTGCTTTCGATGACCGTCGAAGCGAGCGTGCCTTCGGATGGTGTAGTCGCTTACCGGCACTTCGTCGTGCCCACAAATTTCACCGAAGACAAATACGTTCAATACGCCGAGATCAAACGCGGCGACCCGACCGTCGTGCATCACGTCATCGTCAGCGTGCGCGAACCGGGTCAGGGACCGCTGCCTCCGGCCGGTGAGTTGAATCTCGGCGCGGCTGCAAATCGAGAAGGAGAAGCGAGGACTCTTCAGCAAGCGCCAGGGCAAGGTTCGGGTCAGGTTCGCACTAACAACCCGGACGGCATGTTGCTCGGTTGGGCGCCGGGGATGAGCCCGCTGATACTTAAACCGGGTCAGGCCAAGCTGATCAAGAAGGGCTCGGTGTTGATATTCCAGATGCACTACACGACAAATGGCCAGGCGAGCACCGACCGAACGAGCATCGGGCTGTACTTCGCAAAAGGCCCGATCGAGAAACGCGTCATCACAACCGGCGCGGCGGCTCGCAATCTGGTGATCCCCGCCGGCGAGCCGAGCTACGAATCAAAGGCTTCATTCACCTTTAAGGAAGACGCTCACATTGTAAGCTTCATGCCACATATGCACGTCCGCGGTAAGGACTTCGAGTACACCCTGACTTATCCCGACGGCACGTCAAAGGTTCTGTTGAAGGTCCCCAGGTACGATTTCAACTGGCAGCTCAATTATTTTCTGAAAGAGCCGGTGGCTGCACCGAAGGGGAGCCGCGTCGATTGCGTTGCTCATCACGACAACTCGGAACGGAACAAGTTCAATCCGGATCCGAGCAAGGAAGTGCGTTGGGGTCCGCAGACCTGGGAGGAGATGATGATCGGGTGGTTTGATTACACCATTGACGGTCAGGATCTCCGCAAGGAAACCGCCTCCAGGTAAGCAGGCACGCTGGAGGTTACTTTGCGTCTCTGCGGATCTTTGCGTCTTTGCGCGAAACCAGTCCTGACCTTCAGATACAATGTTTCGCGCAAAGATCCGCAAAGACGCAAAGACTAGAGACGCGAAGAGACTAACATCGCCGAAAATCTGATGAGGAGTACGAGAATGCAATCGCTAAAAATTGGAGCCATCTCCCTGGGTATTTGCTCTTTGATGTTGGTGGCTGTTTCGGCAAACGGCCCGTCCAAAACGACCGTGACGTTCACGAAGGACGTTGCTCCCATTCTCTACAGCCGGTGCATCGAGTGCCACCGCGCGGGCGAGATCGCGCCGATGTCGCTGATGAGCTATCAAGAGACGCGTCCGTGGGCCAAGTCGATCAAGCAGCGAGTTGTCGAGCGGTCGATGCCCCCTTGGTCGGCCGATCCCCACTACGGCAAGTTCTCAAACGATCCAAGCTTGTCTCAGAAAGAGATTGACACCATCGTCGCCTGGGTAGACGCCGGCTCACCCAAAGGGGATGACAAAGACATGCCCGCGACGCCGAAATTTGTCGAGGGTTGGACGATCGGCAAACCGGATGTCGTATTGAGCATGCAGGAAGCGCACGCGATACCGGCCGACGGCACTGTGCCTTATCTCTACTTCACCATTCCAACCGGCTTCAAAGAAGACAAGTGGATTCAGGCAATGGAGATCAGGCCCGGCAATCGGACCGTGGTCCATCACGTCATCGCTTTCGCGCAGGCTCCTGGCGGGGGCCAAAGAGGCGCTGTCAGTGAATCACAACAAGGACGCGGACAATTGGGCGGCATTACGCCTAACAAGACCGGCGTGGTCTTTGCGCCGGGGACGGCGCGGCTCGTCAAGGCCGGCTCGAACATCGTTTTCCAGATGCATTACACAACTAACGGAGAAGCAACGACTGACCGAACCAGCATCGGATTGATTTTCGCTAAGGAGCCTCCGACCCGCACGCTCGTAACGGGCAATGCATTGAATGCGCGATTCGTTATTCCACCGGGAGCGGAGAGCCACGAGGTCAAGTCATCGAAGACGTTCAACGAAGATGTGCATCTGACTTCGTTCATGCCTCACATGCATTTTCGAGGGAGAGATTTTACTTACACCGCGGTGTATCCCGATGGTAGATCAGAGATCCTGCTCAACGTTCCGAAGTACGACTTCAACTGGCAGTTGACCTACGTGCTGGAGAAGCCGGTGGCGCTTCCGAAAGGAACGAGGGTGGACTGCGTTGCGCACTTCGACAATTCGACGAAGAACAAATACAACCCCGATCCGACCAAGGAAGTGCGTTGGGGCGATCAGACCTGGGAAGAGATGATGATCGGCTGGTTCAGTTACACTCGCGACTCTGAGCGGCGCGAGACGGCTATAGCGAAACCAGCTTCTGGGAAGTGAGAGGGCCATTGGTTGTTGCCAGGCTTCGGCGGGCGGTCTTTTGAATTCGTTGCGTCTTCGCGAGCCTTTGCGCGAAACGTAATCTTCACAAGGCCGCCCGTTTACGTTAGTGTGATTATCCAATCAGCGAGACGGTGTTTCGCGCAAAGCCCGCAAAGACTCGCGAAGACGCAAAGGCCCTTTTTGCATCGCGAACTAATAACTGAAGGAGGAAGGCGCTTCATGCGTAGAGCACTCATCTTCGTATCAATCGTTCTGCTGATTCAAATGTCGGCGTTTGGCCGTACACAACAGGACAAGCTGGAAGGACGATGGGCAGGAACCGTCGACGGTATCCAGGGTCAGCAACCTGCTGTGGCCACTTTCAAGAAAGAAGGTGACAAATACACCGGCAGCGTTTCAGGCTTGCGCCCGGGTGCTGACGCCATTTTAAAGGACATCAATCTTGACGGGGACAAGGTAACCGCCAAGACGGAAGTCGACACGCCACAGGGCAATGTCGTCGTTAACTATGCCTTCGTTGTGCAGGGTGACACATTGAAGGGGAAGGGTGAGGCCGAGTTTGGAGGACAGACCTATACGTTCACTTTCGATTTGAAGCGCGGCGGCGAGATGCCCGCGGGCGCAGCGGGCGGCCCGCCGGCGCAGCCACCGGCGAGGCGCGAGGTGCCACAGCCTCAGCAGAAGCAATCGATCAGTTACTTCGCCGGTGAGTGGAGCTTTAGTTGGATTGGCCGCGAGAGCGCGCTCGGGCCCGCGCCCCGCGAAGGCACCGCCACGTTCACTCTTCGCCCGGATGGAAAATCGCTCGACGTGCGCACAGTGGGCAAGGCTGACAACACAGCTTTCAACGAGAGCGCAGTCATCACCTGGGATGAGGGAACGAAGATGCTGACGTTCTCCGAGAAGCTTGCCAATGGAATTCAGGTTCAGAGCAAAGGCGATTGGCGCAGCCCGATTTCAATCCGCTTCACCATCGATCCAATCAAGGTAAAAGGGCAAACGCTTCAGTTGAAACGAATCATTTCGGTGGTAGCTGCGCATTCGTTCACGGTGACTGAAGAGCTTTCAGAAAACGGCGGGCCTTTTGTTCGCCTGGGCAGCGCAGTGTACACAAAGGTGGCGGCGACTAAGTAGAAAGAAGAGCGATTACCCAAGTTCCGTTTACTCGCCGAATGTGGCCTTTGGAAACTGAATTATTCGTTCCGTGGCGTTGACTATCTTCAGGGCAATCTTGTGGATCCGGATTTAGAATCGCAGCAAGGTCGGACACTGAGGTCAGAGGTTATAGGTCTGAGTGCAAAAAGTTTGTTTCACTTTGAACCCGGCGCGTAGTAGCCCTGGCGGGCCCGCACACGAAGGTCGGGACGCTTTGGCACTTGCACTTTGATCTGCCTGAAGCCACCGTCAACTCGCTCATCAGTCGAGTAGTACCCCAGTAAATACTGAGCCTGAAGCTCCTCAGCGATTTGACGGAACACCGCCTCGAGATCACCGATCTTAGCCGGGACGAAGGCCTTCCCGCCGGTCTGGGCGGACATCGATTCCATAATGCTCTGACCTCTGACGCTGATGGTGTTCAAGGTCAGCGATGAGCCGGTCGGGTTGATTGAGTAGAAGAGACAATCGTTCTTTTGAAGTTCTCGAAGCGCGTCGGCGAGCTTGTAGTGCTCGCTGTAGTTTTCCTCTCCGTCCGAGATCACCACCAGCACGCGTCTGCTGCCGGGCTCGGCGGTTTTGCCCAGATAGAGCGCTGCCTCTGCCACGGTATCGAAGAACGCCGTAGGTTCCTTCACCGGCGCGATCGACATCAGGCCGTTAGTAGCTTCTTCGCCGCTCGAAGTGCGCGTCTTTACGATCTTTGGTGTCGTGCCGATCGAAAAAACTGAGACGGCATCGGCGGGTTTGAGAACTTCTTTGATGAATCGCACGGCGGCTTGCTGCTCAAATCCAAACTGTCCGCGAATGCTGCCCGACACGTCGAACAGAAGCGCAATCTCGACCGGCACTTTCCCCGGTTCTCCCAGAGAGGCGATTGTCTGCCGCCGTCCCTCTTCATCGATGATGAAATCCTCGGCGGTGAGATCCTTAACTGGTTTGCTCGAAGCGTCCGATGCGGACACCGGCACAAGCACAAGTCGAGAACTCAAACGAACAGGTTGATCCTGATTCTGCGCCGGGTTCGGTGTTGGATTCTGTTGTGGATTCTGCGCGGGTTTTGTCTCTGATTGTAGGGAGCACAGGGCGCGCGCAGTTATCTTCGGTAAAACGCCCGGCAACAGTGCGAGCGAAATGATTAGCGTTAAGAGACGTAAAGGCATTGATCCTTACACACCAGTTGAACATCAAAGCGAACGTCCGACAAGCTTCAGTTTGTCGCTGTGTGTCGGGGGAGACACCGAATCGACAAACTAAAGCTTGTCGGACACTTGACCTCGAGCTACTGCTTCGAAGGATGATTCACGTTCACCGGGTTTGTGAGACCCTTGCTTACAAGGATCGATACCTCAGCGCGTCGATTCTGTTTGCGCCCGTCGCGCGTGCTGTTGTCAGCCACCGGCATCGCCTCACCGTATCCAAACGGCAGCACGATTCGGCGCAGCGGAATGTCATGATTCTCCGCCAGGTAATGCATCACGGCCTCGGCACGTTTCTGGCTGAGAGTGCGATTCGAATTCTCGCCTCCGTCGGATGAGGCGAAGCCGCGAACCTCTATCACGAATCCCTTCTCGCCTTTTGCCTGATTCGCAATGTCGTCAAGCATTGCCTTGGCATCCTTGGACAACATCCAGCTGCCGACCTTGAAATTGATGGTCTCGCTCTTTTTCACATCATAGTCATCCAGCGAGGAGATGCGGTCGTTGGTCTTGTTGACCCCCTCAACAGCAACGTCCGCGGTTTCCTGAGCCGCTGCCGCTCCGCCCTTTGCGAGATTCGCAACCTGGCTCAACTCGTCGAGTTGACCCGAGAGCCGCTTGGCGTTTTCCTCAGTGGCCGCTACGCGCGTCTCGGCTTCGCCCAATCGATTCTCGACCGGCACCACCGTCGAGTTTACAGAGTCGGCGACTCGAAGAGAGTCCTTGGAAAACTTGATCTTTTCCGCCGTAATTGCGCCGGAAGAATCTCCGCGCCCTTCGACCTCAACGTAGAGCCCGCGGACCAATTGAGCCGAGGTGTACTTCGTACTGCCTCGGAACGGATTGCTCTTCTTCTCTTCGATCCTGGCATTGCCGGGGACATTCACGGTCAATTCGGATCCCGCCTGATCGCGCATGCGAAAGCCCTGACCCTCTTGTTTGAGGATGATGCCAGACACTTTCATCTTTGCGCCGGACGTGATCGCGCTCTTGTTTTGCTGCGCGCCAACGGGTACTACGAGTGCTGCGAGTAACACCGCGAGGGGACCTAACATCGATAGCTTTTTCATACCTTCCTCCTACAGCCCGAAAATGGGCTGAGACTTGAGTTGCATAAATTGAAGGCCGTCCACATCACCAAAAAATGGAGCTGGCATCGGCAGGTAACAGATTGCGTTCGGACCAGGTTTGGGGATTATTTCGATGGCCGGGGGGAGAACAACAACAAAGCCCCGGGGACGAACTCGCGTCACGTTCAAACATTCTTGTTTTAGTTCGGCTTCGAACTTTCTCATCCGGTGGAACCAGTGCAACCCACGTGCTACTGATCGGCTGGTTACTAAGGCGAGCAGTTTTGGAGTTTGAGCAGATATGGTCGACGAAGCGCCGCGGGCAACAGTGTAGTTTTTTCTACCTCGTTAGACAGAATGATCTATTTCCGGGCGTTGACCTCCAGAGAATACCCTCGCGTGGTTGGCTCAAACTTGGGATGACAGTCGGGAAGGGTGGTTCGCCCACTGCTGCGTTTCGAGCCAATCGGGTTGGAACAAGCCAACCTTTCCGACCTGCAATTCCAATAACCGCTCCTGTACTTCGCGACGTTGATCTAGTAGAGTGGCGCGCAGGTCTGCATCTATCTACAATGCACGCGTGAAGGCAGACCCCCCGACATCTCCTATTTCAATTCGTGGCTTAACCAAACGCTATGGGAGTCTCACGGCGGTGAGCGACCTCGATCTGGAGGTCGCTCAAGGTGAGATACTCGGATTCCTCGGATTAAACGGCGCCGGCAAATCTACGACGATTCGTATTCTGCTCGACTTGCTTCGGCCGACCCGCGGCAGCGCGCACATCCTCGGTCACGATTGCCAGACCGACGGGCTTCGTGCCCGCGCGCTTACGGGATATCTGCCCGGTGAGTTGGGAATCTATTCTGATTTGACGGGTCGCGAGGTTTTGGATTTTCTGTCGGGCCTCAGCGTAAAGCCGATTGATCTACAGTATCGCCGAGAGCTCCAGGAACGGTTAGGGTTCTCAGACGACGATCTTCGCCGAAAGCTGCGCGAGTACAGCACCGGCATGAAGCGAAAGCTCGGGCTGCTGCAGGCGCTTCAAGCCGATCCGCCGCTGCTGATTCTCGACGAGCCCACCGAAGGTCTCGATCCGCTGGTGCAGGAATCTTTTTATCAACTGCTCGAAGACCTGAAGGTGAGAGGGCGCACGGTGTTTATGTCATCGCACGTTCTTTCGGAGGTTGCGCGCGTGTGTGACCGTGTAGCGCTGCTGCGAAAGGGCGAGCTTGGGTTGTTGGCGGCAGTTGAAGAAATCAAAAAGCTTGCAGCGCGCCGTGTGCGCGTGTTCTTCTCGGAGGAGGTGAGATTCGATCCCGGCCTTCCCACAGGCGTTCAGATCGTAACGCCGGAACCGCGACTTTGGAGCTTACGGGTTGAGGGGCTGCTGGGTCCGCTGCTCAAGTTGCTCGCTACGCTGCCGGTGGCAGACATCGAGGTCGAAGAGCCGCACCTCGAAGACGTTCTCATCAAGTACTATCAACAGGAACAGGAATGAAAGCACCGCTGACACTGGTGGTCTATTCGCTCAAGAGAGTGCGGACGCTTGTCATCGCGATGGCGGTGTTGCTTGCAATGTTTCAGATACTTCTGATCCTCGTCGCGGGATCGATCCAGAGTTCCGGATCCTTCGAGCAGTTGGGTGAGCTTATGCCGCCCTTCGTTCGCCAGATTCTTGGGTCTTCATTTGTCAGTCTCATGTCATTCAGCGGAATAGTCAGTGTTGGTTATTTTCATCTGTCAGTAATGGGTTCATTGGTTGGGCTTGCGATAGCGCTTGGAACGATGCCAACGTCGGAGATCGAAATCGGGTTTATGGATTTGATTTTGTCGCGGCCGCTCGCGCGACACTGGATGATCACTCGGTCAATCGTGGTGATGTTGATCTGCACGGTGGCAGTGCTGGGGATGATGTTGATCGGGACGTGGGCGGGGCTGAACTGTCTTGCGGACAAGGAAGTACGATGGCCGTCTGTAAATCTGATCCTGTCTCTGGCGGTCAACCTGGCAGTGTTGATGATGAGCTGGAACGCGATTGCGATGGCGGTTGGCTCGGCGGCTCGCCGTCGCAGTGTTGCGGGTGGGCTTGCGGGACTGCTCGCGCTCGCGATGTATCTTCTTGACTACGTCGCTCGAGCGTGGGAGCCGGCGGAGCGAGTCGCGTGGCTGTCGCCCTTTCGGTACTACAGTCCGTTTGAGATGCTGGTGGGCAACTCGCTATCGGCGAAGAATCTTGTGGTGCTGGGTTGTATCGCCGTGTCCGGCTTTGCTCTGGCTTACGTGTTGTTCTCGCGGAGGGACATATCGCACTGATGCGGAAGGCGGAAGGGACGGCAGGTGGAGGACGTTTTTTCCCTGGCCCACGCGTTCACGCCTGGGCTTGGGGTGCACCCCAGGATGTTTCTAAGGAGGGTCGCCCTACAGATTTAATTCTAATTCGTAACCGCCGCAAGTATTCGTTTGAACAACTCGTCGCCGTTGCCCTGGTGCCAGCGCCACACGACGACGATGTCGTGATCCGGGTCTATCCAAATCGTGTTCGAGCCGGCGCCGATCGCCGCAAAGCTCGGCGCGGGCGCGGACGGCCACTGCTTCTGCTGTGTATTAAGCCACCAAAGAAATCCGTAGTCGGGTCCAAGTGGGGCAGGAGTCGTCGCCATCCGCACCCACTTCTCCGAGACGATCTGTTTGTTGTTCCACTTGCCTCGCCGCAGGAAGAGATATCCGAATCGAGCCTCGTCGCGAGTGCTGATCCACAAGCCGCCGCCCCAACGCGTGCCGCCGCTCACGGAAGTCATCTTCTTGCCGTCGATCATCACGTTCGAGTTGTGGTATCCGTGATACTCCCACATCGTTGAAGCTCCAATCGGGTCCATAACGTATTGCTTGATCACCTCGGGCAGCGGACGCTTCCACACTCGAAGCAGCGATAGCGAAAAGCGATTGATGCGCACGTCGTTGTATTCCCAGAACTGGCCGGGCTCCTTCAGTTCGCGAGGCTGTCGGCGGCCGGCGCCAAACTGCTCGATGCCGATGAAGTCGTGTGACTTGCCAAACATCGAGCCTTCCCATTCGCTGGTTTGAGTCGCGTGTTGTCGCCACGTGATCTTCGAGTTATGAGGAGAGTCATAGCCGCCGTCTTTGACATAGTCGCGAACCGGATCGTCGATGCTCTTGATCATCGCGCGATCGATGGTCAGCCCGAGGACGGTCGAGAGAAAGCTCTTCGCGATGCTGTAGGTAGGATCGATGCGTCGAGTGTCGCCCCACTCCGCGATGATGTAACCGTGCCTGAGAATGATCCCGTTTGTTTCGCCTCGCTCTTTGGGCAGCGGTCCCAGCAGTGCGCCGAACGTCTGGACCTGAGTCGAGAAGTCGCGAGGCATCTTCGTCTCCTGAGTCCTCGCGAACGCCACCGCTTGTTCGAGCAACGCTGCATTGAACCCGGCGTCTGCCGGTTGTTTGCGCTTCCAGTTATCACCTGCCGGCGGATAGTAGATCGAAGACCGGGAAGGTTTTTGGGCTCCGCCGATCGTGAGGAGCAACGTAAGCGCAATTACCGAAGTGTTTAAGATTCGTCTCATAGAGTGGTGCCCTTCATATGACAGCGTAAACGCCCGTCTCAACGGGAACGGAACTTATCGTTAATCGTCACGGATGTAAAGTGCACTCAAACTGTTTTCGAGAAAGTCACTGTTCGAGCTTCGAAGAGAATTCAGTCAATCTTCTTAATGCCGCCGTCGAGCGGTACACCGCGAGCCGCGCGTTCAGAATCAGTACAGAAATATTTACCGTGCAGGGTGAAATCCTTGCTCATAAGTGTGCAACGACTCAACTGTATTGAATGCTTTAGACCTCATCATCGTATCTGCGAGCGATTTAGACGGGCGGCACGGTGGTTGCGGAAATAGAAGCAAAACTACGAAAAGGAGAACTTATGGCAAAGTACTTTTTGGCCGTTACGGTGATGGTCTGCGCGGCGTTCGTTGTCGCAGCGAGGGCGCAGGAGCCAGCACCTCAACCGAAGCCACAAGAGAAGGCGACACAACAGAAGCCAGTCGAGAAGGCAACTCAACCAAAGCCAGCCGAGAAGGCAACTCAACCAAAACCAGCTGAGACGCCAACTCAACCAAAGACCGACCAGGAAAAGAAGCCCGCATTGGCTCAACCTGCCGGTGACGTCGTGTCGATTGACGCGATGAAGAATGAGCTGGTCATCAAGGATAACGCCGGAGTGGAGACCCATCTTCTGATAACGGCTTCCACGACGATCACAAAAGAAGGCAAGACGATCACGCTCGCCGATATCAAGGCCGGCGACAAGATAACCAGCGAATGCGAAGACACAGCCGACGGCTTCAAAGCCAAAACAATCACGGTGACGCCGGCTCCAAGTCAGTAAGTCGCATCACCGAGTTGAGCAATCGAGCCGGAGAACTCTCTCCGGCTCTTTTGCCGGCTCCGAGAGTTGCTGTGCGCGCGAGATTCGCAACGCAGGAGAAAAGAAGTTTCGACCGAAAGCCGCGTCACCCACGCGCGTCGGGCTGCGTTGATTTGGTTTTGGTTGATGGCAAGAGAGCGAAGGCCAGAACAATCGCCACCAGAGCGAGCGCGGCGCCGAAATAAAATGTTGCGCGCGGATCCACCCGGTCCCACAACGCGCCGCCGATATAGCTTGCTGCGATCTCGGTGAGACCGGTTACCATCGCCAGGATCCCGATGACCGTCGCTCGTCCGGCAGTTCCCGCTGTGTCAACCGCCAGTGCTTTGCCGACGCCTTCGGTCAAGGCAGGGAAGAGCCCATACAAACCAAACAACGGCCACACGAGCCAGGGCGCGTTGGCAGCGCCAAAGCCCGCGTAGCTCACAGCGTAAACCAGAAACCCGATGATCAGCACATTGCGCCGGCCGAAGCGATCGCTGGCAACTCCGGCAGGCATCGCGGCAAGCGAAGCCACGGCGTTGTAGAGCGTATACGCGAGAATTGTCCACTTGCGATCGAGTCCGAGCTGCTGCGATCGCAGGATCAGAAAGGCATTGGCAGAGTTAGCCATCCCGAAAACTGCGGTCACGACAAGCAGTCGTTTATATTCGCGCGTCGCGCCCGCGAGTGAAAATTTCGCCCTCGTCGCGGGCGCCGCGACATCGCGTCGGCGCTCGCGAACGGTTAGTATCAATAGTGCCGCAAGCGCTCCGGGTATTCCGGAGATCAGGAAGATGCTTCTCGCTCCCAACCCTGCCCAACCCACAAGCGCGAGAGCGAACAACGGCCCAATCACCGCCCCGGCCGAGTCCATCGCGCGCTCGAAACCAAACGCGCGGCCGCGGTATTGTTCCGGCGTTGCCTCCGCAAGAAGCGCATCGCGCGGTGCGTTGCGAGTTCCTTTGCCGAACCTCTCGACGAATCGCGCGGCTAGCACAACGGGCCAGACTTGCGCTGCGGCTATCATCGGGCGTGTGACTGCAGTCAGGGCGTAGCCGGCGAACGCGAGCGGTTTACGGCGCCCGATCCGATCCGACAACCATCCGGAGAGTCCGCCGATAGCAGTAGACGCGCCAACCGCGATGCCTTCGATTAGACCAATCACCGTAGCGGGCGCATGCAGAGTCTCGGTCAGAAAGAGCGGCAGGATCGGATAGATCATCTCGCCGCTGATGTCCGAGAGCAGGCTGACCAACCCAATGATGATTGCACTGCGTGACAGTCCGGAGAAATGCAACGGGGGGACCGGGTGACGGGCCGCCGCGGCTGGGTCGCCCCCTCGCACCGTCTCCGCGTCGCCCCGTCGCTTCATCGATGACTCCGCACTCGGCTTATCTCTCTTCGAGCGTCAGCTTTGTGATGAAGAACCACGAGCCCGATGGCTCGATTTGAATATTGCCGACGCGAGCGCGCGCCGCAAGCACGTTGGCGGGATACCAAAGGTAAATCTGCGGCAAGTCACTCGACACTGTCTCCTGGATCTTGTGATAGAGATCGAACTTCGCAGATCGATCATTAGCTCGTTCAGCCTCAACGATCCAGTCGTCCACCTGCGGATTGCAATAGCGCATGCGGTTCTGGCCGCCCCGATCGGTGAGTAGCCCCCCAATTCTAAGGTACAACCGTTTCCTGGCCGGCGTTGGTTCCGTCGCGACTGCCTCCTGGACGACTTTGTTGACTTCGTCGTTTTGGCAATACTCTTGTCGCGAAAGAACCGAAGCGAGTTGATCGAACAACAGTCGCGTTTGAATTGGGTCAGTCGTATCGCGCAGCCTGGCCATCGCCCCGTTGAAATCCGCATCCAGATAACGGCTGTGATAGACGAACTGAAAAACATCCGTCAACTGATTGGAGCCGATGCCGATCAGGTAATAGAGATCGAACTGCGCCTTGCTGAGCTTGTCAAACAACGTCGCGGTTTCAAGCGACTGCAGCTCGAGCTGGATTCCGACGTGTCTGAGCTGGTCCTGCATTACCGAAGCAATGTTTCTGGAGAGCTGAGTTGTGGTCGTCAGCATCGTGAGGGTTAGACGAGGCCGCGGACCATCACCATCCGGATCGGGGAAGCCGGCTTCGTCCAGCAACTGCTTCGCGCGTTCCGGATCGAGATCGTAAACAGTTACCTTCGGATCATAAGCCCAATGCTCGGGCGGCATAATCGCGTTGGCCTTACGAGCTTGATCTCTCAGCAAGCGATGAATGATTGTGTCTCGGTCGATTCCGTATGCGATTGCTCTTCTGACTTTTGGATTTGAGAGCACCGAAGTTGATGAAACATTGGCGCCGAGATAGCCGATGCTCGCTCCGTCGCCGATGATTACTTGCATATCGCGGCGGCCCGCCAACGCGCGAATTGTCTCCGGATCAAACTGGGCGTTGTAAGCCAGATCAACGTCGCCGCTCATGAGCTCCGCCTGGCGGGTGCTGTTATCGGTCACGACTTTGATATGAACGTGAGGAATGTTAGCCGCGCCGCCCCAGTAACTCGAATACGCTTCAAGTTGAACGACATCACCTTCGTTGTATGAAACAAATCTGTAAGGTCCGCTACCGATCGGCGAATTGATAATCTCGGTTCCGGAGCCGTCCGGAATAATACCGATGGCGGGCAGATTGCCCATGAACGTGTAAAACGGCTCGCGCGCGTGACAGATGACTGTGAGGGGATCGGGCGCTTCGATGGAGTCCAGCTTGTCTACCGCGCCGCGAATCGGCGACTTCAGGGCCGGCGAGAGGAGCGATTCGAACGTGTACCTTACATCGGCGGAGGTGAGCGGGTTCCCATTGTGAAAGGTCACACCCGAGCGAAGATGAAAAGTGAACGTCTGGTGATCGGCGGATTCTTCGAAGCGTTCGGCAAGTGACGGAACGAATTCGAACTTCTCGTCCTTGACCACGAGCGTGTCGTAAATCAATTGCATTATGCGAGCTGACGTTTGGAAGGTGGTTGAAAATCGCGGGTCGAATCCTCGCGGAGCGATCTCGATTGCGATAACCAGTGTTCCGGGTTTCCCGCCCCGCCGGCACCCGCTTATCGGTATTAGGAGTAGCGCGACACAGAAGAAGCACGACAAGAGCCTAAGCGCCGCCGGATACATGTAAGGGCGGCCCTCCGTGGCCGCCCCTGGGTGTGGATAAGATTTGTTTGGCGAAGTATGCACTAAACGAGAAGGGGCAGCCCCCGGAGGCCGTTCTCACCCGGAGGCCGTGCTTATGAGACGGGCGCCCTTACATGCCTTCATTTCGAATGCTGCAGCGTAAGATTCAGCTCCCCGATGCGTTCGCGTATTCGCGCGACGGCCTGTTCGCTGTAAGCCAGAGGCGGCGACAGCATCGACTTGATCCGCGCCAGGTGATCGAACGCGCGATTCCAGTGCGTTTTGTTTATCCGTCCTTCATTCGCAGCCTTCACCATTGCCTCCCAGGCAGTCGTAGCGCGCTCGGTCGAGCTCGAGTCGGCAATCATTACCATGTCGATCCCCGCCTCAACCGCCAGGACCGCCGCCTCGGAGAGCTCTCGCGCTTCGATGATCGCTCCCATCTCCAGATCATCGGTCATGGTGAGTCCCTTGAATCCGAGTTCCTCGCGGAGCAGACCAGTGATGATGTTCTTCGAGAGCGACGACGGCAGCGGCGCCGGCCCGTCAAACGCAGGATAGTGGCCGTGCGCCACAATCACGGTGTTCAACCGCGCGTTGATCTTGCTGAACAACTCTACGTAAGGCGCAATTTCGTTCTTCAGCAATTCGTCGCGCGAGCGATCTATCGTCGGAAGCTGAGAGTGAGAATCAATGACGCCAGATCCAAGCCCGGGGAAATGCTTCCCTGCGCCGACAACACCGCCATGCTGCAAGCCTTCCAGGTATGCGCCCGCGAGTCGCACCACTTCGGCAACCGAGCTTCCGAGATAGCGTCCCTTCAGTCCATTGTCAGCGGCGTCATCCACCGCAATATCGAGCACGGGCGCGAAGTTCATATTGAACCCCAGTGTGCGAAGCGCCTCAGCGGCGATCTCTCCGGTTCGCCCGGCGACGGCTGCATCGCCCGAGGCGCGCAGAAGATCCGCCGACGGCATAGGAGTGTAGATATGCTTGAGCCGATCGACGCGCCCGCCTTCCTGATCGAGTGCGATGATCGGAGGGACTTCGATCAGCGAGCGTATGGCCGACGTAAGCTCGACTACTTGCGCCGCGCTTTCGATGTTGTGCGAGTTGAGCAGTATCCCGCCCGGTTGAATGGTCTGCAGCAGACTCCGGGTCATCAAGTCCAGCTGCGGCCGCGGCAATCCGATTATTAAGAGTTGTCCGATTCTGTGTTCTAATTTCATCTGTAGGTTTGCATTTCAGCTCTGCGTCCCCGGCGTCCTCTGCGGTTGAATAAGGCATAAACCGCAGAGGGCGCCGAGGACGCAGAGGTCATCCGATCAATCAATTCCTGTTCACAAACAAAGCATTCAAGCTGGTGTCGTATGGCTCGCGCGCTACTCCCGCGTCGGTGATTATCGCTGTGATGTAACGATGCGGCGTCACGTCGAAGGCCGGGTTCGCCACTTTGACACCCTCCGGCGTGACCGGCTCGCCCTGGAAGTGCGTCACTTCTTTATCCGCCCGAGACTCGATCGGAATCTGATCGCCGCAGGTGAGCGAGAGATCAACGGTTGAGAGCGGCGCCGCTACGTAAAAGGGGATATTGTTCTCGTGCGCCGCCACCGCAACCATATAAGTGCCGATCTTGTTCGCGACGTCGCCGTTGCCGGCCACGCGATCGGCGCCGACTATCACGCAATCGACCTCGCCTGATTTCAAAAAATGCCCGGCCATGCTGTCAGTAATGATGGTCACCGGAATGTTTTCTTTTGCAAGCTCCCAGGCAGTCAGGCGCGCGCCTTGAAGAAACGGCCGGGTTTCATCGGCATAGACTTTCACGCGCTTGCCGGCTTCCACCGCCGCGTAAATGACGCCGAGCGCCGTTCCGAATCCCGCGGTCGCAAGCGAACCGGCGTTGCAGTGCGTCAGCACCGTAGCATCGTCTGGAATCAACTCGGCTCCGAAAACGCCCATCCGCTGATTGGCTTCGATGTCTTCGCGGTGAATGGCAAGCCCTTCGTCGATGAGCTGTTTCCTAATCGCATCGATCGAAAATCCTTCGCGACGCGCGTGATTGAATGCCCAGCGCATCCGCTCTACCGCCCAAAACAGGTTGACCGCGGTGGGTCGCGTCACCGAAAGGCGTTCGCAGACGAGATGAAAGTCACGGTCGAATTCGTCGAGCGACCCGGCTCTTGAGTTCCGCATTCCGAGCGCGATGCCCATTGCCGCGGCCACGCCAATTGCGGGTGCGCCTCGGATGACCATGTCCTCGATTGCCTTTGCGACTTCGTCATGAGTCTTGAATATTGGATAGAGCTCGTGGGTTGGAAGCCGCCGCTGATCGATCATTACGACGCCTTCGTCGGTCCACTCGATGGTTCTAATCATGGCCGCAAGGATAATATCGAATGAGCGAGCCCTATGGCAAAAGTGAAAAGCAACCCACCTCAAAGGGATGTTTACATAGCCCAGGCGTTAACGCCTGGGTACATGTAGGTCGATTGTGCAGCCCGGTTCACCGGGCTTCGGCGGCCTTCAGGTGATTCCGTCCTCTCGAGTCATATCGCGCGTGCTGAAGCGACCGGAAGCCCCGTGAACGGGGCTGCGTGATCGATCGCCGCTTACAACCCAGGCGGGAACGCCTGGGCTACGGAAAATAGGAGTGAAAAGCGCGGTTCCCGGATGCTACAATCACTGCAATGAACCGGGAGCGAATTAGAAAGCTGCTTGAGCAGGTGCAAACCGGGCGCATCGGCGTCAATGAAGCAGCCGACAAGATGTCAGGCCTTCCCTATGAGGACATCGAGTTCGCTCGCGTCGATCATCATCGCGACCTCCGGCTCGGGTTCCCCGAAGTAATTCTGGGCCAGGGTAAGACTCCGCAACAGATCACACAGATCGCCGAGAGGATACTCAGCAACAGCGCTAACCTGTTGATCTCGCGAACCTCCGAAGATGTCTTTCAAAAAATCCGCGAGCTGGCGTCCGACGCTGAGTTTCACGCCGAAGCGCGGATGATTTCGGTCCTGCGAGACCGAACCGAACGTGGCGACGGCGCGATTGCGATCATCTCCGCGGGAACATCGGATATTCCTGTAGCGGAAGAAGCCGCGGTTACAGCTACTGCGATGGGAAATCGAGTCTCGCGAATCTACGACGTGGGCGTCGCCGGTATTCATCGCTTGTTTGGAGCGCGGCCGGATTTCGAGTCCGCTCGGGTGATCGTGGTCGTAGCCGGAATGGAAGGCGCATTGCCTTCGGTGGTGGGCGGACTGGTTTCAGTGCCGGTGATCGCGGTGCCAACGAGTATCGGTTACGGAGCCTCGTTTGATGGGCTGGCTGCGCTGCTTGGAATGCTCAACTCGTGCGCTTCGAATGTGACGGTGGTGAATATTGATAACGGTTTCGGTGCCGGGTTCGTGGCGAGCTTGATTAATCGGCGAAGAAGCTAGTAGTGGGTCACCGTGATGCTGATGCCTATGGACTACTGAGCTTCGCCTTCACCAAATCGCTTAAGGCCTTTCCGTCAACCGTCTTTCCTTCAAGCTTCGCACGAACTGCTTTCATCACCGCGCCCATGTCTTTCATCGACGACGCTCCGAGCTCTGCGATCGCCTCGTCGACTGCTCGAGCCATTTCCTCTCCGCTGACCGATGCAGGCAAGTAACTCTGAATGATGCGCGCCTCGTTCTCTTCCTTAGCCGCCATTTCTTCGCGGCCGCCCGCGCGAAACTGCTCGGCTGCATCACGCCGCTGTTTAAGCAGAGTGTTGAGCACTTTTATTGCTTCTGTATCGTCGACGTCGCCGGGCAATTCGGTCTCTCGCATCTTGAGGGCGGTCTTTACCATTCGAAGCGCGCTCAGCCGTTCAGCTTCTCTGGCTTTCATCGCTTCGGTGAGGTCTCGATTTATTTGATCGACAATTGGCATGTGTTAGTTCCTCGCACGGAGAATAATGTACGAGATCCCGAGGCTCGACAAGCTGGCAGCTTGTCGGACAACGCCTGTTCATCATTGCATCTTCAAGAACTGCGGCAGACTCTGCGCTACGCGCCCGATCGCCCGCGCCAGACTGAGCTTCGCAAGGTTGTGCGCGAACACGCCGTTGATGTAATCCAGCCGGGCGGTCGCGATTGATTCCTGAGATTGCACGACCTCCAGATTGTCACTCACTCCCGCCTGGAAGCGCTGCCGCGTCAAGTCGAAGTTCTGGTCGGAAACCTGGATGTTCTTCAGTGCGAGCTCGACCTGACTGGTCGCCGCCTGCAGATCGAGATAGGCGTTGCGCACTTCGCTTTCGATCCGGCCTCTGATGTCCTCGAGCTCGGCTCGACGCTGGATCAAAGTGGCTTCCGCCTGTTCGATGTTTCCTTCGGTGCGGCCGCCTTGCCAGATCGGAATGCGAATGGTCCCGGCGACCGTAAAAGTCCCGTGAGATTGCGATGGATTCGTCCCAATCACTCCGTAATCCGCGCTCACCGAGAACGACGGCAGCCGTTCGGCTCGCGCCGCGGACCTGGTCCGCTCGGCTGCTCTTACTTGTGCTTCCGCTGCTTTCAAGTCGGAGCGCTGCTCGAACGCCTGCTTTATTGCAGATTCAAGTGTGATCGGGGGCGCTTCCGAGTACGGAATATTTTCGGAGATATCGTAGAGATCGGTCGGAGGCAAGCCGGTCAGTCTCGCCAGGTTGATCTTCTGCTTGGCAAGATCGTTTTGTAATGACAATAACCGTTGTTGTTGAGTGAGCGCCTGTACCTGAGCGCGATTGACATCGACCTGCGCAACCAGCCCGACTTTGCGCTGTTCGGACGTCTGCCGGAGTAGGGTACTGGCGGTCTCGAGCTGGGCTCGGGCCGAGTCCACCTTGGCTTTGGACGCAATGACCTGGACGTAGGCTCCACTCACTGCGAAGACCACAAGATCTCGAGCGTCTTCGGCCGACTGTTCGTTGGCGTTTTGAACCTCACGAGCCGAGCGATAGTTATTCCAGGTTGTCAGATCGAACACAGTTTGAGACAGGCTCGCGCGCACGTCGAAAAAGTTGAACGGGCCGACAATCGTCGGAAACGAGAAGCCCGCAATCGGCACACTCACGCGAAAACCCTGCGCGCGAAGATTAATCTGCTCCACGGTCTCGCTCACGTTTGCGTTCAAATTAGGAAGCAGCGAACTTCGGGCGACGCGCGTCTGCCCGCGCGATTGACGGACAGCCTGGGTGAGTCCTATCGCGCCCAGATTGTACTCGACCGCTCGCGCAACCGCTTCCTGTAGTGAGAGCTTGCCCGAGAAGGGAATCCGCGCAGTGCTCGGCACGCTGCCCGAATATGGACCCTGTACCTGGAGCGCGGGGTTGATAGTGTTGACGCTCGTGGTTGTGCCTGGGACGGCCGACTCTGTAGCGGTAACCGAGCCGGTCTGACCGCTGCGCCCCGAGAGGGGAAGCTGATTAGCTTGAGAGCTCTGTTGACCGCTCCTCGTCTGGCCGAACGCACAGGGAGCAAGGATGAGGAACAGGGCGGACAGAATGATGATTGAGGATGGAGAATTGAGGATGGAAGATGACGGTCCGTCGCGCGGTTCCTTTGTTAGCGTAATCGAACTGTCGCATGTTGTCTTTATCATTGCTTTCTCCATCGGTCGTAATGGACGCGCAGAAACTAGCATGTAGCGGCGCCTCCGTGCCCGCCCCTCTTTGGTGATGTCTACTTCCCTTGTCCATGTAAGGGCGGCACACGGAGGCGCCGCCCTTACATGCTCTCGACTGGCTAACTGAGCTGTTTTCGGAAGCGCCAGATGCTCAGGGAAAAGAGAATCAAGGTGATGATCAGGAGCGCCAGGAAATTGGTCCAGAGAGATGTGAAACCGCTTCCCTTTAGCAGACTCCCGCGAGCTATTACAGCGAAGTGGTGGATCGGGTTTATCACCGTCAACGGTTGCAGCCATTTCGGCATCGCTTCGATCGGGTTGAAGGCCCCCGACAACGTGGCTAACGGCGGATTCACAAAAAAGCTCGTCAGCATCGCCTGCTGTGCCGATCTGCTAAGAGTAGCGATAACGGTCCCGATGCTGATACCGGAGAGGATGCAAAGCGCGCCTCCACCGAGAACCAGCAGTAAGCTCCCATGAAAAGGAACGTCGAACACCAACTTCATGACTGCAACCGCGAGAAGCATCATCATACACAACAAAAAAAACAGCGGCGTGATCTTGGCGATGATGATCTCCGATGTGCTCGAAGGGGACATCAATAGCTGCTCGACTGTGCCCGCTTCACGTTCTCTGACCATTGCCGCGGAGGACACCAGCGAACTATTCAGGATCAATAACAGGCCAAAGACCCCGGTCACTATGAACCACGAATCGACAAGACCCGGATTGTAGAGAAACGCCGGGAGCAAAAGCACCCGGCCGGATTGCGGATTGCGAATTGCGGTTTGCGGATTCTCTGATTGACCATCGGTTGAGGTTGAGTTGGGCATTGCCTCGTTTCCCAACCTGACTGTCGTGAGCCTCAATTGATTGTTGTAGCTCTGAATCACGCCTTCCGCATAAGCCTGCCCTATCGCTGCGGTGTTTGCGTTCATCGCGTTCAGAATTAATTGCACCGTCGTCGAACGGCCGCGCTGGAGGTCGCTGGCATAGTCGTACGGAATAGCCAAACCGGCGTCCAGGTCGCCGCGGCTGATTGCCTCCCCAAGCTGGTTGACCGAAAAGTAGTAACGCGCCAACTGGAAGCTCCTGCTTTCGCTCAACCTCGCAATGAGCTCGCGGCTCTCGGGTGTCCTGCTGTCATCGATCACGCCAAGCCGCAAATTCGAGACTGTTGCACTGAGCGCGAATCCGAAAAGCGTCAACTGCAACACCGGTGGGAGAATGAGCGAAAGCGCAAGGCGGCGGTCGCGCTTGATCTGATTGAGCTCTTTGCGCACAAGCGCTCGAACGCGACGGCTGAACAGTTGTTGGATCGATCTCATTGCTTAAGCCTTCAGTTGCATGCGTCTCATGCTGCGCCAGGCCAGCACGAAGAAGATCGTGCCGATGACTCCGATGATCAGAACCTTGAACCACATTGCCGGCCAACCGCCCCCCTGCAGCAATGCATCACGCACGACCTCGATGTAGTACCTGCCCCAGACAAAGCGAGATAACCAACGCAAGCTGGCGGGAATGTTCTCGACTGGAAATATCAGTCCCGAGAGCAGGAAAACGAACAGGAAACCGAAGAGGGCAACCGTCTGCATGGCCGCAGCCTGATTGGGAATAGTCGCGCCAACCATTGTTCCGAACGACGCTACGCAGAACGCGTAAAGGATCGTCGCCACGATGAAGGGAGTCGGGTCGCCGGCCAGGCTCAGCCCGAAGTAAGTAAACAGGAGCACCAGTCCCAGTACCCACTCTGCAAGCGTCACGATCATGAACGCGAAGATCTTTCCCAGCACGAATTCGTGCGCTGAGATGCTCGAGACGTACACCTGCAGGATCGTTTTCTGCTCTCCTTCCTTCGACATCGCCAGCGCCGCCAGCAGAGGCGGAAACATCGACAGCCCGAGGACGAAAATACCCGGCCCATAAAACTTCTTCGACGAACGTCCGGGGTTGAACCAAAGCCGCACCGCTGTCTGCACCGGCTCAGGGTGAATCGCGCCCGCCTCCTTGCGATTGAATGCGCGCGTAATCTGCAATCCATAACCGGAGATCAGCTTAGCCGTGTTTCCATCCGATGCGTCGACCAACATCTGAACTTCTGAGTTCTTTCCGCGTTCTATGTCCCTTCCGAAATGAACGGGGATAATGAGAGCTGCGTCCGCGGCGCCGGAGGTGAACGCTTCCTCGGGTTGCCTGTTCACAGGCCACTCCCTGACGTGAAATGTTATCGAGGCGCGGAATGCATCAATGAACTCACGTGACGCCGGTGAGTCATCAAAGTCCTGAACGATGATCGGCAGATCGGTGACCGTCAATGAGATACCCGACCCGTTCAATATGAGCAGGACGAGCGGCAGCACCAGCGCGAGCACCAGCGTTCGCCAATCGCGGACGATCTGGGTCAGCTCCTTGCGCGTCTGTGCCAGGATTCGCCTCATTATATTCCCTGGAACATTTTATAGTCCGGCCTTCAGGCGGAAGTTTGTAGAACGAGAGTCTGGACAAGGAACAGGAACTTCCGCCTGAAGGCCGAACTACGAACTTTCGGCCCCAACTTTCCCTTTCTGTCGCGCCTGTTCGACGACGCTGATGAACACGTCTTCCATGGAAAAACGTCCCTCACGCGCGCTGATCACGTGGACGCCATTGGCTTCGAGCTTTTCTGTTGTAGCGCGCTCGCCGGTCTCGGCGTCCTCATCGGTAATGATGTGAAGCCGGTTCCCGAACAGGGAAACTCGCCAGCGGTCGCCGCCCTGTTTCAGCAGATCGGCCGCGCGTTGGGGTTGATCTACAATGAACTCCAACAAATGACCGCGCTGCTTGTTCTTGATCTCGGTTGGTCCGCCCTCGGCCACGAGCTCACCCGCGACCATCAGCCCAAGGCGATTGCATTGTTCCGATTCTTCAAGATAGTGCGTGGTCACCAGTATCGCAGCGCCGCCGTCCGCGAGCCGGTTGATCATGCTCCAGAATGCGCGGCGCGCAAGCGGATCGACACCGGAGGTCGGCTCGTCGAGGAAGATCACGCTGGGTTCGTGCATGATTGCCGCTCCGAACGCCACTCGCTGCTTCCACCCGCCAGGCAGGCTGCCGGTGATCTGGTCCTCCTTGCCTTCGAGTCCGGAGAATGACAGCACCCACTTTCTCTTTTCTTCGCGCTCGCGAGCGGGTACACCATAGACTCCCGCAAAGAAATCGAGGTTCTCTTTGATCGACAGGTCGTTGTAGAGGGAAAACTTCTGCGACATATAGCCAATTCGCTGGCGCACAAGCCTTGACCGCAAGCTCCCAAGTTCGCCGGCAAGCTGCACCTTTCCGCGCGTCGGTTCAAGCAGTCCGCAGAGCATTTTGATCGTCGTCGTCTTGCCGGCCCCGTTCGCGCCGAGGAGTCCGTAGATTTCGCCGTATCGAACCTGCAAGCTCACGTCCTTGACGGCGGCAAATGTTCCGAACTCCTTTGTGAGACCCATCGCTCCAATGGCAATCTGGCCGCGGAGGTTTTTATGGTCATGACGGGAGGGGAACGGTGTGGCGCGAACTTCTTGTCCGAGTGCGCGCAGCGTCGCGACAAAGACGTTCTCCAGAGCGGGCTCATCGACGCGCACTTCTTCGACTCGAATCTCCGCGGCGGCCATTTCTTCCTGCACTATCTTCTGCGCTTCTTCCGGTTCGCGCGCGATAAGATCGAGGCGATCACCGAATCGCTGCACATCGATGATCTGTTCTTCCTGCCCGCTTATCTCCGACAGCACTCGTTCAGCCTCACCCAGATTGGATACGCGAAGCTCCAGGCGCTTCGCTTTGAGGCTGGCGCGAAGCACGGCGGGCGTGCCCGTTTGTCTGAGCTCGCCCAGATGCATGAGCGCTATTCGATTGCATCTCTCGGCTTCGTCCAGATAAGGAGTCGCTATCAGAATGGTCAGACCGTCGGCCGCAAGATGTGCGAGTGTGTCCCAGAATTCACGACGTGACACCGGATCGACACCGGTGGTCGGTTCGTCCAGCAGCAAGGCGCTAGGCTTGGGAACAAGCGCGCAGGCGAGCGAGAGCTTCTGCTTCATTCCGCCGCTCAATTGCCCCGCGAGCCGATCCGCGAAGCGATCCATGTCAAACATCTCAAGATAGCGGTGGCCTCGATCTGCGATCTCTTCGCGCGGGACGTGCCGAAGATCGCCGATGTACCGGATGTTCTCCATTGCGGTGAGGTCGGGGTACAGGCTGAACGCCTGGGTGAGATAGCCAGTTTGCGACCTCGCTTCACGCGCCGGTCTACCAAAGACTCGAACAACGCCTGACGTAGCTTCCATCACACCTGATAGGATCTGAAAAGTCGTAGTCTTGCCCGCGCCGTCGGGTCCAATCAGACCGAAGATTTCGCCCCGGCCGACCTCGAGACTGATTCCGCGGACAGCTTCAACCGCGTCATAGCGTTTCCAAAGATTGCCGACGCGGATGGCGGGGGACGGATCCGGAGTTGAGGATTGAGGATCGAGGATTGAAGATCGAGGATCGAAGATTGAAGATCGAGGATTGAGGGGCGAGGATCCAGGATCGAGAGTTGAGAAAGACCGTTCGCTCCAATGCGCAGTTTTCACTTCCCGATCATCCATCCTCTATCCTCTATCTTCGAGTATCTTCGAGCCGCTTCCTCATTTCATTCGCTTGCCCTGGGGCCATGTGTCGCCCTGGACAAGCACCTCACCGTCGGCCGGCATTCCGGGTTTGGCATTTCCGATGCCGCCCTTTAGCTGCAACTTGACCCCAACAACTTGCTTGACCCGCTCATCTCGGAAGTAAGTATTCTCGGGTGTGAAGGTTGCTTCAGGATCGACTCGCGAAACGTAGGCATCGATGGGCTTATTTGGATCAGAATCCAGATAGACCCTGGCCGCTTGTCCTGTCTTGATGTTCCCGATCTGTCCTTCGGGCACAAAGCCTCTGAGGTACACCTTACTTAGATCAAGCAGCGTGACAATCGTGGTGCCCGCGGTCACCACCTCTCCGGGTTCAGTGGCTCGGGTCATCACAGTGCCGTCGAACGGCGCGGTGATAATTAAATCGCGGCGGTTAGACTGGGCCTCCGCCAGTTGCGCGCGAGCTTGCTCACTTGCTCCGTTCGCGCGCTCAACATCTACGCGTTGCTGCGCAATCTGTCTTCGAACCGACTCAGCCTGAGAGCCGCGGATCCCCGGGTTTGCCAGATTCGCTTTCGCAACTGTGAGCGCGCCTCGCAATGCTTCAACGCGACGTTTGGCCGCCGCCACGGCTGCCGCCTGTTGCGCGGCGTTGGAAGCGGCCTCTTGTCCTTTACGCTCGGCGACCGCGCCGGTCTCAGCAAGCCGCGTGTAAGCTTCCTTATCGAACGACGCCAGTTGATATGACGCCTCCTGCCGTGCGAGCTCAGCTTCTGCTCCCGCCAGGTCAGCCTCGGCTTGCCTCACGCGTCCTTCAGAGTCAACCTTGGCTTGTTCGGTTTGCAATTGACTCTGTCGCAGTTGCTCTTGAAGTACCAAAATCTGATCCTGGGCCCATCTCAGCTTCGCGTCTGCTTGCGAGAGCTCAGCGCGAGCTTGCTCTTCGCGAGCGCGAATCTGCTGGTCGTCGAGAGTCGCGATCGTATCCCCGGCTTTGACGCTGTCACCTTCACGAAAGCGGATTTCCAGGATGCGACCGCTCGTCTTCGGCGCGACTGCGGAGTCATCACCTTCAATTCGACCGCTCAAACTAATGACGCTGTCCGGCGCGCGCGGCCCCGAGAAGAAAATCTTCCAGATGAAAAACGCAGCCACCGCCACCGCAATCAAAAGGATAAGGACCGCCAGTCGTCGTGCGAGCGGGCGAACTGTCATTGGCGCTACGACCTCTGTCTGCGAATGCGGCTCACTTTGTTCTGGAGCGCCTTCGATTTTTTGTTGGTCTTTCATTTCCGCCTCTCCGTGTTCTTTGGCGGCGTGAGTTGCCACGCGGCGCGCCGGTCGCCTGACCGCTGGTATGGATATACGCGAGTGAAAAATCGGCGATATGATTTGCGATCTGCTCCACCTGCGCGGGCGTCATCTTCAGCTCCGGCCACAGCAGAGTAAGCACCGGGCGTGCGTGGGCATAATGCACTATTTGCCCGACCACGCTGATAGTGCAGAGCCGGGTCGTTTGGTTGTCAGAAGGCAATCTGAGTATCGTGCCGATGATCTCGCGCAGTCTGCTGTAGATTGGTCGAATCGCCTCGTCTATAACCCGTGACAAAGCCGGCGTTGGATGCGCAAGCTCGTGGGCCATCAGACCGAAGCGCAGGTCGGGGCGATCCGCTCCGCACATCTTCTGGAACATTGCTCGAATCGCCTGCCTCAACACCTCCTCGGGCTCCGCATCATCGTCGAGCGCTTTTCGAATCGCCTCGTTTTGAGCAGCTCCCACTGCCTGCCGCAGAACCTCAGTGTACAAGCCGAGCTTGTCGCGGAAGTGGTAGTTCACCGCGGCGACATTCGCGCCGGCGCGCGCGCATATCTGGCGAACAGTCGCATCGTAGTAGCCCACGTCGGCAAAAACCTCTCCGGCCGCTTCCAGCAACTTAGTGCGCGTTCGATCGACGTCGGTTCGCGGAGGTACGTTCTTTGAAACGTGCCGGCTTGCTCTGATAGCTTCACGTGACATCTAAACAAAGGCTTAAAACAACTGTTTGATATTTGTCAAGCGAGTGTCCGAAAAAGAGAAAAGGATTGAGAGAGGGAAGTTCCCGAATTCGTTCGCTAACTGCGCGTCGCCAGCGGTGTGCAGTTGGACGCTGGTGACCATTCCGGCATGAAGGAGCCGCTGATTTGACGCTGACCGCGTTTTGCTGATCAGCGCAGATCGGTGTCAGCGGAGGCAGCGCAAATCAGCGGTTCCTCCTCGCGCGAAAGTCGGACTGGGCCCAACTGACCAGCGATCTCATTGACAAACGCTGACCCCAAACGTAACCTTTTTGTGAACCTATCGAGCTAAGATTCGTTCAATCGTTCACTGCTATGAATCAACGAATTTATCCAGCTTACCCGGGCATCGCTCCTGAAGACGACCCCGACATAGAGATCAATTACATCGATGAGCCTTCGGCTTCCGCCGGGCTCTGGGTCGAAGTCAAATCCATCACTCGCGACATAATATTTGCGGCGGTGATGGCTGTGTTGATCGTGGTCTTCGTCGTGCAGCCTGTCAAGGTCGAGGGCACCTCGATGCAGCCGCGTCTGGAAAACGACGAGCGCATCTTCGTCAACAAGTTTGATTACAACTTCTGGAGCATCGAACGCGGCGACATCATCGTCTTCTGGTATCCGGAAGACCCGACAAAGTCTTTCATCAAGCGAGTGATCGGGTTGCCGGGTGAAAGCATAGATATGGATGCGATGGGTCACGTCACAATCAACGGTCAGGTGATACCGGAACCATATCTGGCGCCACAGCGCAATCAGATGGCTCGCCCTAAGTGGAACCAGGTCCGCAGCGACTTCAAGTATGTAAAGCCGCACTATTATTTTGTGATGGGCGACAATCGGGATGCGTCCAACGACAGCCGCTCTTGGGGACTTGTGCCCGAGAAATATATCTACGGCAAAGCGATGTTCCGTTACTGGCCGCTTCCTCGCATCGGGTCGCTCAACACCACGGTGGATACGGACGACGAACGGTAGATAAAGAAACGCTGAAGAAAACGCTGAGTGATGAATGCGGAATGATGAACGTTCATCATTCCGCATTTATCGTTCATCATTCTCCTCTAATGCGCTCAAGGTTCACGCCCCTCTTCAAGCTCTTCTACAATCCGCTCCAGGGTATGACTGAAATATCTGCTCGGGCGCCTTACATCGCAGGCGCTGCCCTCGCGCTATTCCCCACCTACGTTTATTACGAGCTGCTTAGCGGAAGACTTCAGAAGATCATCGTCTGGTTCGTGCACGAGCGGTCGATGGGGTTGCTTGCACCAATCATAAGTTTGGCAATTGAGGTGATCGCGGGAGTGATCCGCGATTCTTCGCCGGTCTTATTTCTTGCTGTCGTGTTCGTTCCTGCGTGTCTGCTGGCCACGAGCGTCATCCATCGACGTGCGAGCTTCAGCGTGCTGCTACGCCAGGAGTATGCGCCGCTGGTCAGTTGTGCACTTTATGGTTGGGCGGCTGCTCATTTGGTGATGTTGATTCCGGCGACGCTGACTTTCCAGTCCGGCGGACCCAACGCGCGTGCGCTTGAATCGGCGCTGAGGCTCGTTCCGCTTCCCTACTTTATTTTCTTGATATTGATCGGAGTGCACGCGGTCTTGCGAGTCAGCTATGGGGGGTCAGCGGGAGTAGTCACCCTGGCATCGCTGTCGCTTCTGGCGCTGCCGTTGTTGCCGAGACTGCTCTTTCTGCTTACGTCCCCGTTTCTGTTGATTCTGGCGATCCTGCTTCTGAGAAATCTCTTTGGGGACATGCTCAGCGCGCAACGCGCCCGCGAGGACTTCAAGCGCAACCTCGAGACCGCGACCTTGAATCCGGCGGATGCTTCCGCGCATTACAACCTCGGGTTGATCTATCAACAGCGTGGCCAACTCGAAGAGGCGAAGGCGAGCTTCACGCGCGCGATTGAGATCGACGCTGAAGAAACCGATGCCCATTATCAGCTTGGACGGATCGCGCGTGAAGAGGGCAGGTTCGCAGAGGCCATCAACCACTTCGACGCGGTGGTGAGCCGCAACCCGGAACACAGCCAGAGCGAGGCGTGGCGAGAGATCGGCTGGACTTACTTTCAAGCCGGACAATTCGAAGACGCGCGCGCGGCATTCGAGCGATTCATCGACAAACGGCCGTCCGACGCCGAGGGCCGTTATCGCTACGGGCTAACGCTTCATCGGTTGGGCAGGCATGATGAAGCTGCTGCAGAGATGCAGGCTTGCATCGAAGCAGTGCGAACGTCGCCGTCTTATAAGTATCGAGCGGAGAAACATTGGGCGAGCGAAGCGCAGTCGTTCCTGCGCACGCAGGGAGTGGCGGCGGGTGGGCAGTAACGGGTTCGACGGCAATACAAGGCGGCTCTTTTCAGATATGGCTCCAGGAACAACAAGCCAGTTACCACTTGATCGCCTGCTTTCGAATCGCTGGGTTTCGAGTGGCCGATATATCATAGCGTGGATATCGCTCGCGGCGGCGGCCAGTTTGCTTGTCGTAACGTTGGTGATTGATTCGCGGTATCCGTACCCTTACTATGTTCCGAGCCCGCCTGCTGCTCCGAGATGGATGTTTTCGTGGCGAAATTGGAGCTTGGTCCTCGGGGTTATTGCATCGGTGCTGTCTCTGCCGAAATGGCAATCATTGGTCGCCTTAACAATTCTGATTCTCCTGTTTGTCTTTATCGTTATTAGCGCAGATTGAGATGCGGAGGCTTGATTGGAAGCAATCCTGGCACTTGAAGATGGAAGAACATGGAGAGGCCGAGGCTTTGGCGCTGAAGCCGAAGTCGTCGGTGAAGTTGTCTTCAACACTTCGATGTCCGGCTATCAGGAGATCCTTACCGATCCATCTTATGCCGGACAGATCGTGACGATGACTTATCCGCTTATTGGCAACTATGGTGTCAATGAAGAAGACCCCGAGTCTCGCCGAGTGTTCGCCGAAGGCTTTGTCGTGCGGGAACTTTCACGTGTCTATTCAAACTGGCGCGCGGGACAGTCGCTGGATCAATACCTGAAGGACGCCGGTGTGCCCGGCATTTCAGAAATCGACACGCGTTCTCTGGTTCGACACATTCGCGAGCGAGGCTCGATGCGCGGTTGTCTTTCGACCTCACACACTGAAGCGCAAGCCGTGGTTGAGCGCGCTCGCAGCGCACCCGACATGATCGGGCTCGATCTGGCTTCGGTGGTCACCTGCAGGGAGTCTTATGTGTGGACGGACGATCAGGCTTCCGCGTACGGTTCGCCGGTGTTGCTTCATCCGAAATTGGAACTGCCGAAGGCCGGCAGCGCGACCTATGAGCCGCGCTTCCATGTCGTCGCTTATGACTTCGGCTTAAAGCACAACAGTCTTCGCAACTTGGCGGCGTTAGGATGTCGCGTAACCGTCGTTCCGGCGCTTACGTCAGCAGAAGACGTCATTGCTTTGAAGCCCGATGGTGTCTGGCTATCGAACGGGCCTGGTGATCCTGAACCGTTGACCGGAGTTGTTGCGAATCTGAGAAAACTGATCGGACGATATCCGATTTTTGGAATATGCCTCGGCCATCAGTTGATGGGCCTCGCGGTTGGTGGTCGAACTTACAAATTACCGTTTGGGCATCACGGAGGAAATCAGCCCGTTAAAGACCTGACGACGGGGCGCGTCGAGATCACTGCGCAGAACCACGGCTTCGCGGTTGATGCTGACTCTCTCCCCGCGGATTGTGAAGTCACTCACATCAACTTGAACGACAACACGGTTGAAGGCCTCAGGCATCGAAGCCTGCCTGTTTATTCAGTCCAGTATCACCCTGAGGCCGGACCCGGCCCTCACGATCCTTCTTACCTATTCGACAAGTTCGTAGAAACGATGAAGGAAGATCGAAATCAGAGCTAAGTGTAGGCTATTGTCAGGCGTTAATGACGGAACGATACACTACGGGGGTCTGCCTAAATGAGGGTGGCCGGGAATGAGTCACAGGGTCTTAGAACCTGAGATCGCCCTTGCAACCAATCACCAAAATCTTGAATCAAAGTGATGGTTCCACAAAACAATCGAATCCAGTTCAGAACGAACAAGGGGAAAGGTAGACCAGGATGAAGCCTAGAAATTCCATGCGTAGAACCCTGCAAGCGGCACTGCTTGCATTAACGTTTAACCTCATCGCCGTAGCATCAGCGAGCGCCAAGACCGCGCCGGCTTTCCCAAACATTTCAATAAAGAATTTCGGTCAGATGAACGACCGCTTCTATCGAGGCGCGCAGCCCGATGAGAAAGACTACAAATCGCTTTCCGCGCTGGGCATCAAGACTATTATCGACTTGCGCGACGATCCTACGAGCTATGAGAAACGCGACGCGGAAGCAGCCGGCATGCGCTACGTCAATATTCCGATGAGCGATTCCAGCCGCCCACGAGACGAGCAAATTGCGCAGTTTCTAAAGCTTGTTGACGATCCGGCGACTGGTGCTTTCTTCGTGCACTGCGTAGGCGGCCGCCATCGTACCGGTGTGATGGGCGCGGTCTATCGTATGACGCACGATGGATGGGGATTTGATCAGGCCTACAAAGAGATGAAAAATTACGATTTCTACACGCGCTTTGGACACGGCGCACTAAAAGACTACGTGCAAGACTACGCCGGTCACACGAAGTCGATTGAGGTTTCGACTGAGCACGATTCATCGGGCATCAGGCACTGAGCATGTATCTGCTGAAATAATGACGGAACGATGAAAAAGGCCGCTCCTGAACCGGAGCGGCCTTTTTCGCCTGGCCCTTTCACCCGAATCCACCTCGATGTGATACTTGCTCTCCTGCAAATTCATTCGGAGCCCTTGCGACTCGTCATTGGAGAGTCGAGGTGACATTCGCCGGTCGACGTATCAACACCGATTGATTATTCATTTGACCTTATCCGCCCCAGCCGCCTCGAGAATCTTCTTGGCCTGACCAGCCCGGTCATCATGAGTGTAGACGCCAACAAGAATTCCACCGTGCTCGATTTGTTCGTTGTAGAATCTTGCTTCGTGCTCGGGAATGCCAAGCCCGATCAATGCGCCGGTTAGTCCGCCCGCCGCCGCGCCCGCCCCAAGACCCGCGAGCGTTGCTACGATTGGTCCGGCCGCAACCAGCGCGAGACCAGGGACTACGACGACGCCCAAAGCCACCAGTCCCGCCGCGACGGCACCGATGACCCCTCCAATTGTTCCGCCGGTTGCCGCTCCTTCCGGAGCCTTAGTCGCCATTGCCAGCCCGAACTCCCGACCTTGGGTTGCGTCACTCATCAAAAGGCTTACGTCGTCACGTGACCAGCCATGCGCTACAAGGTCTTCAATCGCGCGCTCCGCGCTCGAGCGAGCTTTAAACAACCCGGTTACTAATGTCGCCATGAATCTCACCTCCTTGAGTTTAACCATCGCCAAGACAACTGGTGTTAAAGAGCAACGGCGATGCCAGCAGCGGCCGCTACGTGTTCTAGCGAAAAGCCTGCCGGCCCTTTTGCACCCGCTTGCTAATCGTTCACATGGCAAGACGAGTTGACCATTTTCAATACATGCAAATGAAGGTGGGTTGGCGTGTGCCAATCAAAATGGTAGTTGCGGCGCGCGAGGTTAAAACTAGAGGCGAAGATGCCGGTGCTACTTGATCAGGTGATACTCGGTTTGCCGCTTAAGGACCCACGACGCGCGGCCCAATTCATCGATCACCGCATCTTCTTCCTCACCGACCCAGAGATCTTTGTTTCCCCACTCGCGTACCGGGGTAGTCGCGGAAAGCTCGATCGAAAACCATGTTCCCGGCAACACCAGCACATCGCCACGTCCGGGCACGCCTTGCTGCCGGTCCCACAAGCCTATCAGCGGCCCCGCGCCGTGCCCGTGATCTCCGATCGGATGAGTGTAGATCGATCCGTTGATGCCTTCGGCTTTCATCGCCGCGAGTGTGTCGGCCAGCACTTCGTTGCCCGAGCGACCTGGTTTCATTCGTTCCATCAATAAATCCTGCAGGCGGTTCGCATTCGCAAGAGCGTGCTTGATTCCGGCAGGCACCGCCGTTTCGCCATCACGCAACACGTAGCCCATATGCTGCGTGTCGGTGTTCAAGCGCATCGCTGTTATCCCGAAGTCTACGTGAAGCACGTCGCCGCGTTCGATCGTAACCGGCGCGTCTTCCGAAAGCAGATTGACTCCGGCTTTCGACGGCTTTTGAACTCGCACCGAGGGGTGAAACCACGTTCCCAGACCGAGGTTGTTCACTTGCTGACGCAGCCACCAAACTACGTCCTGGTCGGTAGTCTTACCTGGCGCGATCACTTCGCTTGAAAACGCGCGACCAATCAGCCAATGAACCGTCTCCATCATCTGGCGATAGAGAGGCAGCATCTCGGGCAATCGCATCTCGACGTACTCGAGCGCAAGATTCTCGGCCCGCACGAGTCGCTTCGAGTATTCAGGCCCGAGCGTACTCTCGAGTTTTTCACGCTCGCCCGAAGACAAACCGTCGGAAAACGCATGCGTGTGTGATACGTCGATCGCAATCGTAGAAGGCTTGCGCTCTTCGATGAGTTTCTTTAGCAGCACCCATTGACCTTCGCCGTAAATCTCGCGGCCTTCGGCTTCGGGATCGCGATAGACTGTATACAGCCCGCCGTTCGAGCCGCCGCCAAGCGCCAAACGCTCGATCCCTTTCTCGGAACCTCGATCGAAGAAGACGTAGATGGTTCGGCGTCGCGCCGCAAACAGCGTCGGTGAGACAAGGGAAAAGAACACGGGATCTTCGTTGTACTCGCGACAGATGACCAGCCACATGGCTACGCCGTGCTTGCGCATAAGACGCGGCAGCACCCGTTCGAGCCGGAGCTTCAGCCACTGCTGTTGAATCTCAGCCTGCTCGCGCAACGATGGAAGCGGCTTCGGTAAGTCGGCAGCGATCGGATTAACCGCAAAAAGCGCAATCACAATAACAATGAGCAGAGAAAGCATCCATCGGGTAACACCATTAATGTCAATCTTCATAAAGCTTGTTACCTCATTCATCAAATCCACACCGCTGCGAGAAACTGTTGTTGAAAGTCCCGCGCGAATTCAACATTCTGCGAACCGCCAGCCACTTGTCCAGCATCGGATACAGCTTTCTTATCTGGTTGATTCCACCGGGAAGATAATGGACCTGCCCCCAATGCGGTCGAGCGCCGAGTTCAATCAGAGCTTCCTCTACGTCCTTCAATATTTCCATCCCGCCGTTTGTCGGATCGACCATCGGGACCTCGATCATACAGGTGTCGCGCCCGTACATCATCGACAGATACAAATCGTGGCTTGCGACAAAGCGCAACGAGAAAGGCACGGTGTGATAGAGATTCTTTGAAGCCCGGTTCCGTTCCGCTATCTCGATGATCTTTTCCGCAGCGGCGATGTACGATTGGTCATCCACCGCCAGAGCGAACTCGCCCGAATAGGCGGCAATATAATTCGGCGCGCCAATGTCGAGAACCTTATAGCTTTTGGCGATGTACTCTTTGTCCTTCAGGCCCTCGATCGAGTTCTCGATTGTCCTGGGCGCGGAGCCCGGGAGCAGCCGAAGCTTTAAGCTTTCCAGCTTTCCGAACAGATGGATTAGAGGGTGCGGCAGGAAAGACAGTCCCACTGAAAGAGGGCTCCGATTCGTCTTTTCCGGACAGGGGTGATCCGGTTCGGGAGTCTCGTTTCGCGCGGTTACCAAACAGGTGTGATCGCCGTTGAGCTTGTAGGGGTTTACCAGAACCTCGTAGTGGCGATTCTTCCTGAGCACATCGCCTTTCAGGAGATCAGCTTTCACTTGCGCCCATTTGGTCACGGTACGCGACTCGTTCAGCCAGTATTTCTCTCTTACTTCTATGGTGACGGAATAAACAATGCCCATACAACCCAGGCTGATCACAACCGATTTGAACCAATCGTCATCTTGCCGAAGCTCTATGTCGCTGTGTTTGTTCTTGAATTTTTCGGCGTCGGTTATTCCATTTGCAGGTTCTATGCGATGGACCTTTCCTTCGCTTGCGATCACAACGATTGATCTCACAAAGCTGGCTGCTGATCCAAGACCGATGCCTGAGCCGTGCGTCGACGTCGACAGCGCTCCGACGACTGTTTGCGCAGTGTGCGCTCCCATATTGATGAGTGCGAGACCCAACGCGTCCAGCCTGTCGTTCACATCGGCGATTGTGATTCCGCACTCAACCTCGACGAGCGTCGACGTCTGAACGCCAGCTCTTAGAGTCTCTGTATCCAGCGTCAGGACTTTCTTCAACCCGTGAGTATCAACCAGGAAGTCATCGGTGACCGCGATATCGGAAAATGAGTGCCCCGAACCGACTGCTCTAACTTTGCGGCCTTCACTCTCGGCGCGATTGACGATCGCGATGACTTCCTCGAGCGTCGTCGGGCGGAAGATGTTCAACGGGAAGGCCTTTTGGTTGCCTATGCAATTGCTCCATTCTTCTCGCGCGGCGCTGTTGCTCATGTTTTCACCTCCATCAACACTGCAATTGGAACACTGGTTACACCGCCTTCGACGCGATGCTGATGCCGGTGCGTTGTAACGATTGGATCGTGGGCATGTAGGGCGGGCCTCCGTGGACGCCCCAGCTTAGCCTCTAACACTTTTTAGGCGACTCTCGGGCGGCCATAGAGGGCGGCCCCTACATGCTGTTGATTGCCTGATTGTTTACGAAATCTTTGTTACAGGCGACTAGTTTGGCGCTTGACAGTGACAACCGCAAGCTCATAACGTCGCAGAAGTTTATCTTGGAATTCCGTTGAGTTAGTGGAGGTGGGAACGATGGGTTTCGCTATTCGACGCGGGGCTTCGCTGCTTGCGTTTCTGGCTATAGTCGCCCTCCCAGCGCGGGCGCAACAAACACCAGGCCTTCCATCCGACAAACTGGACAAGATCGAGAAAGCGATCACCGCGCAGATGTCGCGCTCGAGCATCCCCGGACTTTCAGTCGCGGTTGTACTCGATCACAAGCTGCGATGGTCAAACGGCTACGGGCTGGCGGACATCGAGAACTTTGTTCCTGCAAGGGCGGCGACCGCTTATCGGCTCGGGTCCATATCCAAACCGATCACCGCTGCAGCAGTGATGCAGTTGGTAGAGCGCGGAAAGATCGATCTCGACGCGCCGATTCAAACTTACTGCCCGGCTTTCCCGAAAAAACAATGGCCCATCACGACTCGTCTTTTGCTCGGTCATCTCGCGGGCGTTCGTCACTACAAGAACGATGCCGAGTACGGCAGTACCCGCCACTACAAGAGCGTTGTCGAGGGGCTCGAGATGTTCAAGGATGATCCGCTACTCTTTGAGCCGGGCACGAAGTACAGCTACACGACCCACGGCTTCGCCGTACTGGGTTGTGCAGTCGAAGGGGCTTCCGGAATGAGTTTCCCGGACTATGTCCGCGAAAACGTTTTCAAACCGGCAGGTATGAATCGCATTCGAGTCGACAACGTCACCGATATAATCCCGAATCGCGCGCAAGGCTATCAAAAGACTCAAAGCGGAGAGTTGCGAAACTCGGAACTCGCGGATACGAGCTACAAGATTCCGGGTGGGGGATTTATCTCGACTGTCGAAGACCTGGCGAAGTTTGCGATAGCGATGCAGACGGGCGTGCTTGTAAAGAAAGAAGCGCTCGATCTGATGTGGACCTCGCAGAAGACTCGCGACGGCAAGGCTACAAGTTACGGGATGGGTTGGGGCGTCGGCGAGCGAAACGGAATGAAGGAACTCGAGCACGGCGGCGCTCAACAGAGGGTGAGCACTTACCTGTACACGATTCCAGAAAAGGGTTTGGCGGTTGTGTTGATGACGAACCTCGAAGGTGTCGGAGGTGAATTGTCGAAGCTTTCCAAGCAGATCGCGGACATTGTTCTGCAGTGATCGGTTTGCAATCCCGTAGGGATGACCTGTCTATAGAACCAGCCGGTGCCAACGTCCTTAGCTCCTTTAGGAGCGACCTGTTCCGGTCCGTCGCATCTTCACAAGACTAGGTCGCTCTATTATTCACCATCAACGCGCCGACGAATCGACTCCCAGCTGCCAGAACAAGAAGCTCAGCTCATCTGCCTGATCTTCGATCTGCTGGCTCACCGGCAAGCCGCCTGAGTGACCTGCCTTCGTGTTGTAGTGCAAAAGCACCGGACGATCCGACCCGGTTGAAGCCTGCACAAGCGCCGCCATCTTGCGCGCGTGAAGCGGAGCCACTCGAGTGTCTGAATCTCCGGTAACGAATAACACCGCAGGATACTTCTCACCCTTCTTCACGTGCTGATAGGGCGAATAAATGTAGATGTATTTGAACTGCTCGGCGTTCTCGGATGATCCGTACTCGGGAACCCAGAATTTCGCGATCAGAAAATCCTGGTAGCGAATCATGTCCAGCAGCGGATAAGAACACACGACCGCCTGAAACAGATCAGGACGTTGGGTCATCGCCGCGCCAACCAGCAAGCCTCCATTCGAGCCGCCCGAGATCGCGAGCCGTGAAGGATTTGTGTACTTGTTCTTGATCAGCCACTCGGCCGCGCTAATGAAATCGTCGAACACATTCTGCTTGTTCGCGAGCATCCCCGCTTTGTGCCATTTCTCGCCGAACTCGCCTCCGCCGCGCAGATTCGGCAACGCGTACACGCCGCCCATCTCAGCCCAGTAAGCTGCAAGCGCACTAAAGCGCGGCGTATTGCTTACATTGAATCCGCCGTAGCCGGTGAGAAATACAGGACGATTGCCGTCGAGCTTTAATCCCTTTTTGTAAACCAGGAACATCGGGATCTTTGTCTTGTCCTTTGACTCAAACCAGACCTGTTTCGTTTCGATCTGATCGCTTTGAATCGGGACGTTGATCCGCGCGAACACTTCCTGGTTACCGCTTGCAACTTGATAGCGATAAATCGTAGTCGGTTGAGCGAACGTGCTGAAAGTATAGAAGCCTTCGTCGCGATCCCAGTCGCCACGCATTCCGCTTGCAGTGCCGATCGATGGAAATGCGATGTCACGAACGAACTTGCCCGTAGCGTCGAACACTTTCATGCGTGAGCTGGCGTTCTCCAGATAATCGACAAACAGTTTACCTCCAACCGCGGATACGCCGGTGATGACCGACTTGCCTTCGCGCACGACCTCGCGCCAGTTCTCTCGCGAAGGCTTCTTCAGGTCCACATCGAAGATGTGCCTGTTAGGCGCGTTCCAATTCGTGAGCAGGTACAGATGATCACCGGCGCCTTCGGTTGAGAAGCCTGCGTTGATGTCGTTGACGATCGTCGTGATCGGCCCGTTGGCCGTGAGGTCCTGGAGGTACAGCTCAGTCTTATCACCGGCCGAACCGTAGCTTGCCGCGAAAAAGAGATAGTGGCCGTCAGGCGAAACCTGCGCTCCGACGCCGACTTCCGGACCGTAGGCTTTGCCAAAGACTTCGGCATCTCTCATCACGTCGCTACCCATCGCGTGATAGAAGATCCGGCCACCGACGCCGTTTGTGAAGCGCGAGTAATAGAAGCCACTCTTGTCGGGTTTGAGCGAAACGCCTATGCGGCCCTTGGCAAGATGATCGGGCAATTCTTTCCGCGTATCGACATCCAGCAGCTTGACAGTCGTTTCGTCTTCGCCGCCCTGCCTGACGCTATAGGCCATTAGCTTGCCGTCCTCGGAGACGTCCTGGATGAAGGCTGACGTAGTTTGATCGGCGCTCATCGTGTTGGGGTCGATCAGAACCTCGTCCTTTCCGGCGAGCCCGTTCCTGACATAGATCACACCCTGGTTCTGATCCGCTCGCCGCTTGGAGAAGAAGTAGCGGCCCCCGCGCGCGATCGGAACGCCGATGGTGTCGATCTTAAGCAGCTGAGTTAGCCGCTCGCGTATCTGGGTTCGACCCGGAAGCGAGCCAAGCACCGAAGCGCTGTATTCATTTTGGGCGTTGATCCACGAGCGTGTCTCAGGGCTGTTCTGATCTTCGAGCCAGCGATATGGATCGGCGATGGTCACGCCGTGAAGGGTGTCGGTCACCGCGTCGACTCGCGTCGTCGGCGGAGCTTTGTGCTCTTGTGCAACACTGAGAGAGGCATTGCTCAGGAAGATATTTAAGGCCAGTAGCGCGGTTAGCTTGCGATTCATCGGTTTTGATCCTTCCGCCTCAGCGTCCTCTGCGTCCTCCGCGGTTGGAATTCAGTTTTACCGCAGAGCAACTGTGTTGAAAGTCAAGCGTTGAGCAACGTAAAAGTGCGCCAGGTCGCTTGCTGTTTGATAATCGAATTGAGAATAACGAGCAGCTTACGCATGCAAGCTGTTAGGGCGACTTTC
>Ga0207699_10000052_pt1 | contig 99134 bp, 90 predicted proteins | sample LARL51metaG_FD_184344 | JGI IMG/M metagenome (GOLD analysis project Ga0207699, IMG submission 184344) | Corn, switchgrass and miscanthus rhizosphere microbial communities from Kellogg Biological Station, Michigan, USA - LAR L5-1 metaG... | ecosystem: Host-associated > Plants > Roots >...
GAATCTCGGTGATGGGCAGCTCGCCGTGCTGCTCGAGCAGCCAGCGGATGCTGCGCAGGGGGAGGTGCAGCTCGGCCTGCAGGGAGCGGATCCAGAGCACCCGGCGGACCGTCTCCTCCGAGTAGAGAGCCTGGTTGCCGGCCGTCTTGCGGGCGGCGGGCAGCAGCCCCTGCTGGAGGTGGAAGTGGATGGTCGGCGCCGGCGTGCCGGTGAGCCTGACCAGGTCGCGCATGCGGTGGGGGTAGGCGGCCACGAAGGCGGATGCTGCCAGCCCTCGTGTGAAGTGTCAAGTAACACTTGACGTTTTGTCCGCCGCTTGATGCCGCAAGGGTGCTAAAAGTTGACAGCGCTAGTGTGGCTTCTTTACACTTCGAGCCACACACGAAAGCGAATGGCGCTCTTGGGCACCGCTGGCTTCGCAGTTCGGTCGGCGGGTGGGGCTGTACTCACGCAAGGAGGCGAGGAACCCATGGTCCTGTCCCGGCCCATCGACGATACGGCGTCCGTCGCGATCAGCCTCGACGTCCGTCGAGCCCGGCTGAGGCGCCGGCGCCTCAAGACCGCGTTGCGGGAATGGGCAGGCCTCGCCGCCGTGACCACAGCCGGCCTCTGGCTGGTGGCCATCGCTCTGATCACTCTGCTGGGGCACTGAAAGGCAGTCCACGCCCCACGAAAGTACCCACCCTGAGTTCACACGGGAGGTCCCCTCGTGATTGCTCTCGTCCTCTTCCTTCTCCTGGTCGCCATCCTGTTCGGCGCCGGCGCTGCGCTGCACGCCCTCTGGTGGGTGGCGATCATCGCTCTGGCCCTGTGGCTGATCGGCTTCGCCTTCAGGCCCTCGGGCGGACGCTGGTACTACTGGTAGTCGCTCTCCGGACACAGGGGACGTGTGAGCGTCCCCGCCAGGCACTCCTCGAAGCCCTGCCGGTCGCTGAAGCGGCCGGTCGGGCTTTCCTCTGTGCGCGGCACGGACGGGGCGGTCGGTCTCATCCCCGGAGAAACCTTCCGCCCCTGCCAGCGATGGTGGAACCGCGCCCCGCACCCCGGTCAGTGCCGAAGGTCACCGCTGCCGGCGCCGAAGGGCCCCCGACCGCGGGCTACGCCCCGCCCTTGAGCCACTCGACGTCGCCGAAGAACCCCGGCGGGTGCAGATGCCTGGCGTACTCCGCGTACTGCCGGCGGCTCTCGCCGATGGTGGTGTTGGCCCCGTGGCCGGGCATGACCACCACGTCGTCGGGCAGCGGGTGCAGCCGCGAGGTGATCGAGGCGACCACCGTCTCCAGGTCGCCGGCGGCGAAGGTCTTGCCCGGGCCGCCGTCGAAGAGCGTGTCGCCGGAGATCAGGGCCCGGCCGACGCGCAGGCAGACGCTTCCCGGCGTGTGCCCGGGCGTGTGCATCACCGTGCAGCGCAGCGAGCCGACCAGCACCTCCTCGCCGTCGGCGACGCGCCGGTCGATGCGCTCCTCGGCGACGTTGATCTCGCGGTCGCCGACCAGCACCGGCGCGCCGGTGGCCTGGCGCACGGGGTCGTAGCTGGCCCAGTGGTCGGGATGCCAGTGGGTGGCCAGGACGGTGCGCACGCCGCCGTCGGCCGCGATGGCCTCGAGCAGCGGCGAGGTGTCGAGCGGCATGTCGACCAGCAGCGACTCACCGCGGGAGAGGTCGCGGACCACGTAGGCGTTGTTGCCGTAGGGGCCCATGGGCCCGACCTTGACCACCCGGACGTCGCCGTCCTCGAAGACGCTGACGAGGTGCTGGGTGCCCTGCTCGGTCATGCGCGCTTCCCGTCTGCTCGCATCTGCGCCTTGTGGGCGCGCTTCATCGCCTGGTACTCGGCCAGCTCCTCGGGCGTGCTGACGCCGCCCAGCGTCGGGTGGCCGGGGACCAGCTTCTCCCACCCCACCGGACGCACGCCGTACTGGGCGGTGAGCAGGTGCAGGATGGTCCTGGCCTTCATCGGCCCGATGCCGGGCAGCCTGCCCAGGCGCTTGGCCAGGTCGGCCGCGTCCGCCGCCTCGGTCCAGATCCGCGAAGCGTCGCCGCCGTAGTCGGTGGCGACGAGTGCGCACAGCGCGCGCACACGATCGGCCATGGCGGATGGGAAGCGGTGAACCGCGGGCGGGGTGGCGAAGGCCGTGCGCATGCGCTCGGGGTCCATGGCCGCGAGCCGCGCGGGATCGAGGCTGCCCAGCCGCTCACGGATGACGAGCGGGCCGGAGAAGGCCTTCTGCACCGTCACCTGCTGGTCGAGCATGAAGCCGATCAGCAGGGCGTTGGGATCGGCGGCGATGAGCCGGTCGGCCTCGTCGTTGCCGGTCCAGGGCAGGCGCTCGGGCGCGCCCGCCGTGGCGCGGGTGGTCGTGGTCATCGCCGTAGCGTAGTCCGTCCCACCGCGGCGGGTGGCCCGGGAGGGGAGGGGGCCCGCCGCCCCCTCGTCCGCTAGGCGGTGGTGGTGACGGCGCCGTCGACGCCCCAGGTGCTGATGCCGTCGACGCACTCGTCGCTGGTGGGCGCCACGAAGCTGCCGGCGAACGGGGAGAAGGCGGTGCTGCCGGTCTCGGAGGCGATGCCGTCGATCAGGCCCACGCCGGCCACCATGGTCAACGTGAAGCTGACGTTGTAGCTCTCCGGTGTCTGGTCGGTGCCGGCCACGGAGAACTCCGAGGCGTTGAGCGTGCCGGTCATGGTCGCGGTGACCACGCCGCAGTCCATGCTGGTGAAGGCGCCGGTGGCGCTGATGCAGGGGCCGAGCCCCCCATTGGAGACCACGGTGGCGTCACCGCTGTCCGTGTCGACGGAGAGGCCGGCGCAGTCGGAGGTGAGGGTCAGCGTGCCCGTCTGCACGGGCGCCAGGGTCACCGGCGTGTCCGAGCTGAGCACGCCCGAGAGGGCGTAGGTGTCGCTGTCGACGGTCTGCGCGTGGGCCGGTGCCGCGCCGGCTCCGGCGAGCAGGACGGCAAACACGCCGGCGGCGGCCGCGCCGAGGCGGCCAGGACGGTGCCTGCTGGTCATGGCTTGATCTCCCTTCCTTGTCGAATCCCCGGATGGCGGGGCGTTGGATCGTAGCCGAATGACGCGTTCCTGGCGACGCTCATATCAATTTTCGTTGCACGTAAGCGCTGGGGCTTGCTCGCACGTATTGGGAGGCATGTGAAGGGCCGCGGTATGCGCCGCGGACGACAAGGAGGGATGTGACTTGAAGCTGGCCAAACCGGTGCGGATCCTCGCGGCCGCTGCGGTCGTGGCGGGGGGTCTGATTCTCCCTGGCCACACCGTCCATGCGGCCACCGGGGGCTGCATCTCGGACTACTCGGGTGACGAGCTCAACCCGATCGTGAGCCAGAGCGACGCCCTGGCCGCGGTCGACACCGCTCGCACCTACGCGGACATCACGGGCGCCTGCGCGACCGCCGGCGCGACCAACACGATCGCGATCACCACGGCGACCGCGCTCCCCTCGTTCCCGACCACCAACGGTGACGCGGGCGTCACCTTCCAGGCGTGCGCGGACGCCAACGGCCCCATCGCCAGCGCCATCGTCCAGATCGGCGTCGGCCACCGCGGCGGCCCCGTCTTCGACGGCCCCTACCCGCCCAGCCAGGGCTGGAAGATCTGCACCTACCTGACCGTCCAGGTCGGCTCGCCGAACGACTACGGCATGGAGCTCTTCGACCCGGTCGGCAACTTCACCTTCTTCGACTTCCCGTCGCTCCCCGGGTTCCCGGCGCCGTCCATCAGCGGCTCGACCGTGACCCTGTCGATGCCCAGCAGCATGTGCTTCACCGTCGACGCGCCTGCACCGCCGCTCGTCGGCATCCAGCGCACCGACTGCGATCCGTTCTTCAACGGCACCTCGCTGCAGAACATCGTGGTGGAGACCCAGGTCCAGGCTGAGGCGACCCTGCCCTTCCCGGTCTGCGTCAACACCAACCCGCCCGGCATCACCTGCAACGGCAACCAGACGGTCGGCCCGATCTTCGGCATCGCCGGCCTGCTGGCCACCTCGGACTGGGCTCCGGGCAAGATCACCTGCGCCACCCCGGGCCTGATCACCACCTGCTCTTCGGCAGGCACCCCGGCGACCAGCGCCACCGCGGCGGGCAACGGCCTCGACCTCGGCCTGCTGCCCATCCCGCCGGAGGCCCAGGCCATCGTGACCTGCGTCAACCCGCTGAGCCCCGGCCCCGCGGTCCCGCCCGCCAACAACGGGCTGGTCACCTGCGGCGCCCAGGCCTACACCTGGAACTACAACCCGTGCCAGGCCGGCAACGGCGGCAACGGCGCCCAGGACCAGGGTGACCTCTACACCGTGACCAGCAAGGCCAGTGCGCCCTGCCCGGTGACCTCGGTCACCCTCGCGGGTGAGTACGACTCCGAGTACGGCCGCATCTTCCCGGCCCAGCTGCCGACGGTCCTCGGCTTCGCCGTGGGCCCGACATTCCTCTACGTCAACGGCTGGAACGCCTAGCCGCGGCGTAAGCCACAAGTCTTCGACACAGGTGCCGGGGAGCCGGCACATCGCAACAAGCGCGTGGGGGCGGCCAGGCGGCCGCCCCCATTTGCGCTTCTCACGGGATTCCTCCGGGCTGACACAACAGGCGGGGAAGGGCAGTCACTACACCAGACACACCTCGGCTGCGGGAGTCGAGTGGCGGTTCTAAGGAGACCAGGGACAGGGTGAGTGCGGGACGACGCGAGGAGCGACTCGTCGCAGCGCTCGGTGGCACAGCCCCGGTGGGGACGGCGGTGCCGCCGAGAGGGGAGGCTCCAGAGACACGACAGACGCGTGCATCCCTCTCCTCGCACGCGCGTCCTTCGGCGTGGCGCCGGCTGGCCGCCGCGCTCGGCGTCGCCGGGCTGACCCTCGCCTTCGCCGGCAACGGTGCCACGGCCCGGCCGGCCTTCCTCGACGGCACGCTCGCCCCCACGGCGGTGAGCCTGGCCACGCAGACCATCTCGACGCCGACGATGCAGCCCGTCAACGTGCCCGCCCGGCCGGTGCGCGTTGCGGTCGTTCCCGGCACCAACGGGACGGAGGCATGGGCCATCGGCTACAGCTCCGCGGTCGTGCCCGGCTGGAACTCGGCCGGCCTCGGCCAGGCGGTCTTCATGCACTACACGCCGACCACCGGCTGGCAGGTCACCGGCCCGCCGCTCACCAGCGCCGGCCAGCCCAGCCCGGCACGGCTCGCCTCGATCTCGGTGGCCCAGGGCGGCGAGGGCTGGGCGGTGGGCGCCGACGGCGTCATGGTCCACCACAGTCCCGGCAGCGGCGAGTGGCGCCTGGCCTCTCCGGTGACCGGCCTGCCGCTCACCTCGGTGAGCGTGGTGTCCACGCCCGGCGGGGTCACCGGCTACGCGGTGGGCATGGGCCTGACCGTGCTGCGCCTGGCGGCCGGCTCGCAGAACTGGGTCGCCGACTCCGGTGTGTCGGCCGTCAACCAGAACGTCGCGGCGGTGGACCTGGCCTCGGTGAGCACTGTCGACGCCGACGACGCCTGGGCGGTGAGCGGTGACACGGCCACCTCGCTGACCGTCTTCCATCGCCAGAACGGCAGCTGGGGAACGGTCTCCACCGAGCCGCTCTTCGACAACCCCTCGGCGAGCACCACCAACCAGGCGGCCAGCGGCGGGGCGATCACCGCCACCGGCTCGGGTGCCTGGGTGGTCGGACGCATGGAGCCCACCGACCAGACGCATCCACTCGGCGACAGCACCACCGGCGATCGCAGCCGGCCCTTCGCCATCGCCCTGACCGCGTCGGGTGCCGGCTTCACCGCCCGCAGCTACTGCCCCACCACGGTGCAGATCGACAGCAACAGCAAGCAGGCCACCGAGACCACGGTGTGCGACGGAGACTTCCCGCTCGCCGCCTTCGGCCTCACCGGCGTCAGCGGCTTCGGCGACCCCGACACCGGCGAGGCCTATGCCACCGGCATGGGCCTCTTCCACTTCACGGGAGGCGCCTGGCAGCGCGAGCCGGACTCGGTCGGCTACCTCTCCTCGCTCAGCATGGTGTCGCCGGTCGAGGGCTGGATGACCGGCACCGGCAGCAACGCCATCACCGGCGCCGCGCTCAGCGAGAGCATCGCCCTCGGCCACTGGACCGAGCACCCCTCCGTGCCGGCGATGGCGCGCTGGCCGGAGCCGGGCACCACCCCGCTGGAGGGCGCGGCCCTGTCGCCCGACGGCAGCGGCGTGGTCATGGCCGTCGGCGGCGAGGGCGAGCGGGTGCGCTTCGTCCCCGGCTTCGGCTGGGACTCACTGCCCAGGGGCAACGCGCCCATGCACGCGCTGGCCTGGCCGGCGGTGGGCAGCGCCTGGGCGGTCGGCAGCGACGCCACCATGGCCCACTGGGACGGCGTCGCCTGGACCCAGTCCAAGGCGCCGCGCAACCACTTCGACGACCCCATGCCGGCTCTTTACGGCGTGGCCTTCGCCGATGCCGGCCACGGCTGGGCGGTCGGCGACGACGGCGTGCTGCTCGACTACGCGGGCGGCTGGCATCGCGACCCGCTGAGCAGCCGGCTGAGCACCAAGCCCCTCTACGCCATGGCCTACGGCGGCGGCAGCGCCGTCGCCGGCGGCGCGGGCGGCACCGTGCTGGTGGCGCGCGGGACGGCGTGGGCGGTCGACGGCAACGCCAGCGCCCTGGCCGGCGCCGGCTCGTCCAACCCCGCCACCATCTACGCGGCCGCCAGCCTGCCCGACGGCACGGTGGTCATCGGCGGCACCGGCGGGCTGCTGCTGGAGCGCGTGCCCGGCGGACAGTTCCAGCGCGTCGACGGCGCCTCCGCCGACCCCGTGGACGGCACCATCACCGCGCTCGGTCTCTCGCGCGACTCCGCCGGACGGCTGGAGATCCTCGCCTCGGTGAGCCCGCGCGCCACCAGCAAGTACGTCAACGGCACCCTCTCCACCGCCGACGGCTACCTGATGGTTCGTGACGGCAGCGGCTGGCACGACATCGAGCTGAACCACCAGCTGACCATGTGGACCTCCACCGACGCCGCGGCGGCGCACGACCCCGTCTACGCCATCGCCCTGCAGCCGGCCGGGCTGCGCGGCTGGGCGGTGGGCGGATACCCCGCCTTCACCCTCGACGACGACAACCTCAGCTCCGAGCGCGAGACGTCGTCGGGATCGGTGTACCGCGTCGATGCCACCGGCGATCCCAACCCGCCCTCGTCGCTGACCCAGCTGCCCCCGCCGCCGTCGAGCGGCTTCACCTTCGCCTTTCTCGGCGACAGCGCGTGCGCCGCGGGCGTCTGCAGCGCGGCGCTCGGCTCGGGGGTGAAGGCGGACGTGGTGCTGCAGGAGGCGCAGCGCGAGATCGACATGGTCAAGCCCGACCTCACCCTCGTCGGCGGCAACATGCGCGGCTCGGGTCGCACCCAGGAGCTCGACGTGTTCAAGCGCTACGTGCAGGGATTCTCCATGCCCGTGTTCGGCGCACTGGGTACGCAGGACCTGCTCACCGCGCTCAATCCCAACGACGTCTCGAGCGCGGCGCCGTCGCAGCAGATCGGCACCACCAACACGCCGTACCTGGGCGTGTTCAAGGACGAGCTGCAGCCCTGGGGCGACCGCTCGGACGCGGGCACCGGAGTGCATCCCGTCGCCGCCAACAGCACCGGCAGGACGGCCACGCACTACGCCTTCGACTACCAGCCGCCCGGCCTGCCCGCGCAGGTACGCTTCATCGTGCTCAACACCAGCGAGAACACGCTGGCCGGCACCGACGAGAACCCCAACGAGACACAGTCGACCTGGCTGAGCAGTGAACTGGGCGACGCCAAGTCGCATGGGTTGCAGACGGTGGTGGTCACCTCGCAACCGTTCGAGGATCCGCGCACCGGCACGGTGACCGCCGCCGGGGCCACGGCGGAAGGCGACTTCAACGCCGCGCAGGCGTTTCCCTCCGCCGTCTTCGCCTCGACGATCAACGACAACACGCAGTCACCGCTGACCGTGTCCACGGTGCCGGTGACGCAGTACATCTCCGGCGGCGCCGGCTCTCCGCTCGACGGCACCAAGAACTCGCTGCACGGCTACTACCACTCCTGGCTGCTGGTCACCATCGACCCGGACCATCGCACCTCGGCCGGCCTGGCCACGGTGCAGGTCAAGAGCATGCCGGTGCTCGACTCCGTGGACATGCGCCTGGGCACCCCCGCCGTGGCGGGCACGGTCCCCGCGGGCCATCCCGTGCAGGTTTACGGGCTCGGCCGCCTGCCCGACGCGGGCATCGGCAACCTCAACGGTGCGAGCGCCGATCCCAGCAGCCAGTCGCGCGCCGACTACGTGCAGTTCCCGCCGCCGTATTACGGCTACTTCAACTGCACCAAGGGAACCGAGGGAGACACCTGCACCGTGCCCTACGCGCAGGAGCCGTACCACAAGTTCTCGGTGGAGGCGCAGAATCCCGCGCGGCCGGTGGCCGAGTTCGTCAAGCCCTGCCCCAGCGTGTTCAGTCCGCTCTGGCCCTGCACCGATGCCACCGGCACCATCATCCCCGACACGCAGGGCGAGTACGGCTTCCTCTGCGCGCTCAACCCCGGCAAGGTCTGGGTCGACGTCCTCATGGGCGTGCGCGTGGCGCGCCAGCAGGTGACGGTCACCTCCGGCTCCGGGTTCTGCAATCAGCACCCCATCCCCGAGCCGCCGCCCGCCCCCCAGAAGGCTGTCGAGCCGCAGCCGGCCCAGCCGCAGCCGCAGACGGTGCCCGTGGTGCAACCGCAGGCCCCGCAGGCGGTGCGCGTCCACCACCCGACCGTCCACGTGGTCACCAACAACCCGGTGGCCGCCGTGGTGCCTCCGCCGGTGCCGGTGCTCGCCGCAGCGCCACCGCTGCCCGCGGCGGGAACCGCCGCGAAGAAGGAGGAGGAACGTGAGAATGCGTTCGAGCATTCCAAGGAGAGCAGCGGCCACCAGGCGGTGGCGCGGGCGGACTCCGCGGTGGGCTGGGATCCACGGCCGGTGGCCGGTGCGGGTGCTGCCCTGCTCCTGATGCTGATCATGATGTCCGCCTGGGCGGTCGGCCGGCGAGATCCGGAAACCGCCATCGACGTGAGGCGCTGGGAATGAGACGACGCCGGATCCTCGGGGCGGCGCTCGGCGTCGCCGTCGTCACCGCCGCACTCGTGCCCGCGGTGCGCATGGTGCTGGCCGACGCGCCCCACGACGCCAGCGTGCCCGACTTCAACAGCAGCATGCCGATCGTGGAGACGGTGCCGGGCAACTGGGACTTCGAGGTGGTCACCGGCGGGGTCCACGCCGGCGACAAGGTCACCTTCTCCTTCCTGTACAACGGCAAGCCCGGTGATCGCAGCCACGCGGTGAACTTCCAGTACCTCGGCGGCGACGCCGACGGGCTGGTCACCGTGCAGACACTGGGCTCGCTGCCCGCGGGTGTGCCCGTGCCACCGCCGCCGACGCAGCAGTGCGTGGGCAACAGCGGCACCGACCGCGTGCCCCACTCCACCAGTGACGACCCCTACGCGCAGACGGTGACGCTGACGCTGCAGGGCGACCAGCCGGCCAACACCGTCCTGGTCTACTGCTTCACCAACGGGCTGGTCGGCTTCCCCGTCGCCTCGGGCCCCGGCTATTCCATCCGCTACACCGAGCCGGGCGGATCGACGGACACGCCGCCCTACAACGTGCAGCCGCAGCAGGCCGCGGCGGTGACCTCGCTGTCCAGCTCGGGCGCCGACGCGGACACGGTGATGAACCTCTACGACCCCGACGGGTCCGACGCCACCAACACCGGCCTGGGCGGATCCCATCTCGCCCTGTACGGCGCCCGCTACACGCTGAAGATGTACGGCACCTCGGGCAACATCTACAACCTGCACGGTTCGGCCTACGACGCCTCGAGCGCCCTGCCCGACCAGGACGCCAAGATCGACATCATGGGCACCGGTGCCGCGGTGGGCGCCTGCACACCGGGCGCGTCCCAGCTCTGCGGTGACGCCACCGGCTACGCCTACGGCACCGTGGTGGTCACCACCAAGAGCACCACGCCGGACTACGTGGTCATCCGCAACAACGATCGCAGCGACACGGTGCAGAGCATCGTCAGCCTCACCGCTGGACCACCCAACGCCGCGGCGCCGACACCGGTCCCCTCGGAGACTCCCATCGCCGGCGTCTCGCCGCCACCGTCGCCACCGTTCGACGGGGAGTGCAAGCTGGTCATCACCTCGCGCGGCCTGGGTGCGCCGGACCTGCTCGACGCCTTCGAGAGCGTGCTCATCCCCGACGCCGACGCGGCCTGTCCGGCGCTCTCCAACACGCTGTCGTTCATCGGCTCCAACGACGACCACGCCGTCGCCGAGGCGCTGGGCAATCCCGACACCACGTACTCCTTCGCCGGCCTCGACCGCAGCCTCAGCGCCGACCAGTACGCGACCTACAGCGCGGTGCAGACGCAGAACCAGGGCGTGCAGCACTTCCCCGTGCTCATCGAGCCGCTGGTGGTCAGCTACAACCTCGACGCGCCGGGCTGCTCCGACGTGAGCCGGGTCAACCTGCGCAGCGCGGTGCTGAGCGGCATCTTCACCGGCGCCATCGGCAAGTGGAACGACTCCGCCATCACCCTCGACAACCCCGGCCTGAAGGGCTGCAACCTGCCCATCCTGGTGGCTCACGACATCGGCACACCGTCGATGGTCCTCAAGGACTACATGAGCAAGAAGCTGAGCCTCTGGAACGCCTACAAGCAGCCGCAGACGGAGAACTCCTGGCCGGGCACGGCGACGGTGTCCTGCACCGCCAACGGCTCCAAGGCCATGGCCCTCTGCGTCACCGGCCAGCCGGGCATGATCGGCTACGGCTACTACCGCGACATGGTCGGTGCCGGACTTCCCGTCGCCGCCCTGGAGGCAGGCGCCGCGGCGGGCTCGGGCACGGCGGTCGACTTCATGGCCTCGCCGCTCGACGCGGCGACCGGATGCTCGAACGCCGCGGTCAACAACCCGACGATCCCGCCGACCACCAGCTCCGACTGGAGCAACGCGTCGCTCACCGACATGCCGCTGACCTACCCGCTCTGCGCCTTCGAGTACATCGTGGCGGCGAGCAAGTGCCACTTCAACGTCGGCTACAACGCGCTGCGCGCCTTCCTCGGAGCCGTCTACACCTCGCAGACGCAGAGCGACCTCGACGCGCATGGCTTCGCGGCGCTGCCATCACACGTCGCCAACATCGGGCGGGCGGGCTACGGCGACACCACCACGGATCCGACCGTGGTGCAGAACCCGTCGCCGTTGCAGTGTTGAGGAATCGGGCCATGTCGGAAGGGAGCGCCGCTGTCAGTCCCAGCGGCATCGCAGGAGTTCACAGGGCGGGACGTTTCAGAGGAGAGGAGCAGTCATGAGCGAGCCACAACGATCCACGGGGATCGTCCAACGCGTGTTGCGGTCACCGCTGGCGGTGCCGGCATTCGTCAAGTCGCTGCCGGAGCGCATCCTGGACTTCCAGATGCCCAAGATCAAGCTGGGGCAGCTGGTGGCTCCGATGCTGCTCGGCGGCGGCCTGATCCTCACCGCCGTCTTCCTGGTCATCCTGCGCTACGTCAACGGCAACAGCGCCACCGGGCACCAGGTGCCGTACAGCCAGATCACCACCTTCGCCGACGAGCAGCGCATCGCCAAGGCCACGCTCTACGCCGAGGACTCGGTCGTCGTCGCCAACCTGCGCGACGGCTCGACGGTCTACACCTCGTACCCGCGCAGCGACGCGCTGACCGCCGACCTGATGAGCGCGCTCACCGCGCACGACGAGGCCACCGGCAAGCCCACCGGCACCAGCGCCACCGTGGCATATGACCCGCAGTCGGGCAAGGCCTTCCTGCGCTTCGTCGACCAGTTCCTCATCCCGCTCCTCAGCCTCGCCTGCTTCTTCTCCTACTTCTTCCTGCTCATCACCGGCAAGGCCAGCGGCGCCGGCGACTTCATGGGCTTCAGCAAGATGAAGGCCAAGGTGAAGCGCAAGCGGCGCGGCGCCAAGAAGCCCGGCGAGGGCGGCTTCCAGAACGTGGCCGGCGTGCCCGAGGCGCTCATCGAGCTGCAGGAGGTCGTCGACTACCTCACCGCCCCGGAGCGCTTCGCCGCGATGGGCGCACGCGCACCCAAGGGCACCCTGCTCTGCGGCCCGCCCGGAACCGGCAAGACGCTGCTGGCTCGCTCGGTCGCGGCCGAGTCGGGTGTTCCCTTCATCTCGATGTCGGGATCGGAGTTCGTCGAGTCCCTGGTCGGCGTCGGCGCCGCCCGCGTCCGCGACCTCTTCCGCCAGGCGCGGGAGATGGCGCCGTGCATCATCTTCATCGACGAGATCGACGCCGCCGGTCGCCAGCGCGGCGTGGGCATGGGCCAGGGCAACGACGAGCGCGAGCAGACCCTCAACCAGCTCATGGTCGAGATGGACGGCTTCGCCACCTCGCTCGGCATCGCGGTGATGGCGGCGACCAACCGCCCCGACATCCTCGATGCAGCGCTGCTGCGCCCCGGTCGCTTCGACCGGCAGATCGTCATCGACGTTCCCGACGTGCACGGGCGCACCTCGATCCTCGGTGTGCACACGCGCAACCGCACCTTGGCCGAAGGCGTCGACCTGAGCGTCATCGCCAAGCAGACACCCGGCTTCACCGGCGCCGAGCTGGCCAACATCGTCAACGAGGCGGCGCTGCTCGCCGTGCGCCAGGAGCGCATGGAGCTGAGCCAGCAGGACTTCGAAGAGGCCGTCGACCGTGTCATCGCGGGCCCGGCGCGCAAGAGCCACCTGCTGACTCCCGAAGAGAAGGAGATCATCGCCTACCACGAGGCCGGCCACGCCGTGGTGGCGCGCGCCGTGGGCATGCGCACCGGTGTCATCAAGCTGAGCATCGTGGCCCGCGGCCGCCAGCTCGGACACACGACCACCTACCTCACCTCGGACCGCATGGTGATGCTGAAGTCCGACCTGGAGCGCCAGCTGGTCACCATGTTCGGCGGCCTCGCCGCTGAGCAGATGGTCTACGAGGAAGTCTCGACCGGGAACTCGCAGGACCTCCACGAAGCCACCGAGCTGGCCAAGAAGATCGTGGCCACCTACGGCATGGTGCCCGAGCTGTCGCGCATGCAGATTGTCAAGGAGGGTGCGGCCTACCTCGGCCGTGACTTCACCTCGATGGGCATGACGGCCCCGGAGACGCTGACGGCGATGGACCACGAGATCCGCGCAGTCCTCGAGCATGCCGAGAAGCGTGCCACCACGGTGTGCACCCGCAACCGCGCACTGATCGAGGACATCGTGCGCATCCTCATCGAGGAGGAGACGCTCTCCGGTGAGGACGTCGAGCCCTTCCTCAGCCGCGTGGTGCCGCTCGCCGAGCTGGTCGGCGGCCGTGACTACTACCAGCAGGAGGACGACGCGTGAGCCAGATGGCGGCAGCGCTGCGGCGGACCGGGGCGGCGGTTCGACCTGCACTGCGCGGCTGGCGCATGTACGCGCTGGGCGCGGTGGCGCTGCTGCTCCTTCTCGGCGTTCTCACCCTGCGCTTCCACGTCGCGGGCATCGGCGCCTCCGGTGCCGGCGCCTCGTCGTCCGCCGCCGGTGGGGCGGCGGGCGGCGGCGCGAGCGGTGGCGGCGGACGTGGTGGCTCCGGCGGTGGTGCACAGGCCAACGCGGCGAACGGCGGCCAGAGCGGCTCGGGTTCCGGGTCCTCGGGGGCCAGCCCCACCGGCTCGCCGAAAGCCGGCACCAGGACACCGCCTCCCAGCTCCGCGCCGCTGCCCACGCCGGCGGACTCCATCAACGGGACCGCCGACGTCCTGCAGAGCGACTGCGGCGGCGGCTACGAGCCCGGCAGCCAGTGCAACGTCTACTACCACGGCCTCTACGACCTGGTCAGCCAGCCGACCGCCAAGCTGGTCATCGAGGTGATCATCGACGGCACCGTCTCCGGCACCCAGACCTACGTCGCCCCGCCGGGCGGCCACCGCTTCGGCGCCAAGGTGACCTTCACGGTGCCGCCGCACGCCAAGAAGATCGTCTACCAGTCCTTCCTCGAGGACGCCACCGGCAAGGTCATCGTCGCCTCCAAGCAGCAGACGACCGCCGGGTACGGTTGATTCAGAGCGGCGCGACGACCACCGTGCCGGTGTAGTCGAGCGTCGTCGTCCCGCCCTGCATGCAGGCGTCGAGCGACGGGGTGCTGATGCTCATGTCCCCTGCCGCCGCGCCCGCGGTGCTCGGGCCGGGTGTCATCTCCAGCGCCCAGTCGGACGACGCCGTGGGGCCGGCGATGTACAGGGTGCCGTCGTAGGTCGAGGAGCCGACGGTGACGGTTGCGCCTCCACTGCCCACGAAGTCGGTGCAGGTCGGCGTGCCGACGGTGGCGCCGGCGCCGGTGATGAAGAGCCCGGCTTGGCCGGCCGGCGTGGTGCAGGTTCCCTGGCCGCTCACCGAGTAGGTCGTCTGGCTCAGGCCGCTCAGGGAGGCGGTCGCCGACGCGCTGACCGGCACGGTGGTCTGGATGGTGAGGCTGCTGAGCTGGCAGATCGCCGACTGCGCCGGGGTCGCGGTCGCGCCGATGCCGGCGGACGCACGCAAGGGGACCACCACCCACACGGCGGTGAGGGATGCGGCTGCCGCGTGCAGCCGCCACCGGCCCCCCGACCCCTGTTGGCGCATCGGCCTCTGGTCACCCGCGACGGCGCAGGTCCCCACGGGCAGGCAGGCCCGGGGATGCTTGCGCTTGCTCTTGACTCTGGATACGTCCCAACCCTGGGAAACGCTTACGCCGGCAGCCTCATTGCGGTGCGCAGGCCGACCACTGCGCTCCGCCCGCGGAGCAGACGAACACGTTCATACCCGGGCGCCGGGGATCGGCGGCGGAGGCGATGAGCCGGCCGGCCGAGAGCAGTCGCGGCGACCGGACATAGAGCGCGCCGAGCCCCAGGCGGGGCAGCGTCGCCAGGTGCCAGGTTGCGCCCAGGTCGTCGCTGTACACGAGCGCGGTGTTGCCGCTCTGCGTGTGTGACGCGTCCACCGCGATCAGCCGCGTCCCGCTCGGGCTCGGCACCGCCACCGCCTGGGCGATGGGCAGGGTCGAGACCGGCGCGAAGCTCGCGCCGCCGTCATGGGAGACGGCCACGCCGCCGCCCACTGCAACCAGCGTGTGGTCGGTGGCCACGTTGGGCGAGGCGATGAGCTGCACGATGGGACCGCCCACAGGGATGCTCGCGGTCGGCGTGCAGCTGCCGGTGGTGCAGCTCAGCAGCGAGTAGCCGCCGAGGACGTCGTTCTGCACCGCCACCAGGGCGGTGAAACCGTTCGCGCTCCGGGGCAGCAGCAGCGGAGCGCCCGCCGCGGTGTCGCCCGGCGGGAAGGCGGCGACCACCTGCGGCACCTGGGTGGCGCCGATGAAGCTGAGCGTGGTGTCGGCGGTGACCACGTCGGCGTCGAGCCAGGCGGGCGCCACGGCGGCAGCCTGGAGCGCCAGGGCGTCGTTGTCGAAGTGGGCGCCGCCGTCGCGGGTGACCTGGAGCAGGCCACCGCCCGCGGCGTAGAAGCGCTGTCCGCCCGCGTAGCCCAGGGAGGGCACGAACAGTGCGCTGCCGGTCAGGTCGCGGTTGGGGACGTAGGTCCAGCTGGTGCCGCCGTCGCTGCTGCGGAAGAGCTCGTAGCAGGACAGGTAGCAGTGTCCGCCCAGGCCGACCATGTAGACGGTGTGGTCCGAGCCGTAGTTCGGTGAGGGCTCGAAGTCGGTGACCCACACCTGGTCCGGATCCGGCGCCGGCAGCAGCGCGTCGAGCGGCGAGCCGCCCGCCAGCGCGGAGGCGGGTCCGGTGGCGTGCCCGGTCGTGGCGTCCGGCGCCGGCGCGACCGGAGCGGCGACCTCCGCCGTGCTGCGCCCCACCGAGTCGTCGGAGAGGTCGACGCGGTGCGCGGTGGCCAGGAAGGGCTCGTACACGGCGCCGGACGCCGGGGCCGGCGTCGAGGGCGGGCTCATCGCCGCGGTCACCAGCGCGGACACCACCAGCGCGGGCAGGAGCATCTCCGGCCGCGCCTGCAGCGCCCAGGGGCGGGTCAGCACACGCTGGCGCAGCCGGTCCGCCGCGCGCCAGCCCGCGAAGCAGACGGCGGGGATCGCGCCCTGGCCGTCCTCGAGGTAGCGGCGCAGCTTGCTGCGGGCGCGCGCCAGCAGGACGCGTGCGGTGCTGGCGGTCACGCCGAGGGAGGCGGCGAGGTCGCCGCCGCACTGTCCGTCGACGATGGTCCCGGCCACGACGCGGCGCTCGGCGGGGGTGAGCTGGCGGAGCAGCTCGTTGATGAACATGCGGCCGACCACCACCCGCTCCGGGTTCTCGGTGATCTCGCCGTCGGAGAGGGATTCGCTGGTCCTGGCCACCGTCCGCTCGACGGCGCCGCGCCCGGTCCTGCGGCGGCGCAGCTCGTCGATGCAGACGTTGCGGGCCACGGTGATGAGCCAGGGCAGGGGGTCGCCGATCATGCCCTCGCGCTGCTGCAGGGCGCGGCGGAAGGTCTCCTGGGCGGCGTCCTCGGCGTCGCTGCGGTCGCCGAGCTGGCGCATGCAGAGGCGGAGGATGGTGAAGTAGTGCGCCCGGAACGCGGGATCCATGAGGCGGCTGGCGCCGCCGTTGAGGGCTGGGTCCGCGAACTCCAGGGTCACGCGCGGCAGCCCCGGGTGCGGACGCGTGAGAGCGACGTCCGGTGGCGGTCCTGCGACGGACGACAGGCGAGCACTGCAGATAGAACGTGCGAAGCCACTGACAACCTTTCCCTTCCTGCTGTATGAGACCCCCCCTGGGCCCCGAATGCTTCAAGGTCGAAGCCGGGAAAACAATGCTACCCGCGGCGGGGCCGGGGTGCCATGGGCAGCCCGCACAAAGTTCGAAGCGTTCGTGGTGATGACGCGGGTGCCGCCCGGCCTTCGCGAACACCTGTGCAGGCGCGGCGCACGCCGCTACACTCTCGCCATGTCCTGGCTGGCGCGTCTATTCGGTCGGACAGCCGCGGCGCCCGCCGCGCCCCCGGAGGAGGCGGCCGGCACGGTGGTGGTGCCCCCGGACCTCGCCGCGAGGCTCACCGCCGCGGGCGCGCCGCTCGACGTCGCGGTCGAGGCCGCGCTGCGCGAGCACCTGGCGGCCGCCGAGCGCGAGGCGGAGCGCAACGGCGACAAGCCCTTCTGGCTGACCCGCGACGAGGAGAGCGGCGACCTCGAGGAGCGCCTGCGCGACCGCATCGCCCAGCGCCGCGCCGGCGAGGGCGAGGCCGAGCGCTGACCGGGCCGCGCGGGGTGCGCCGGCACCCCTTCGGGCTCTTCACACGCCCGCTGGTGGTGCTGGCGGTGGTCATCACCTACGGCACCGTGGGCTTCATCATCATCGAGCGCTGGAACGTGCTCGACGCCCTCTTCATGACGGTGATCACCATCACCACCGTCGGCTACGAGGAGGTGCACCCGCTCGGCGCCAGCGGCCAGGCCTTCGCCATCAGCCTGATCGTCTTCGGCGTGGCGGGATTCCTCTACACCTTCGGCGTCCTCGTCGAGGTGCTGGGCAGCGGACGGTGGCAGGAGTACCGGAGGTACCGGCGCATGCAGGGTCAGTTGGAGAAGCTGCGCGACCACGTCATCGTGTGCGGCTACGGACGCACGGGCAAGCAGGTGGTCAAGGAGCTGGAGCAGGGGCGGCATGCCTACGTCGTGGTGGAGATGAATCCCGACCCGCTCGCCGAGGTGCAGCGCGACCGCCGCCTCTACGTGCACGGCGACGCGGCCAGCGACGAGGTGCTGGCCATGGCCGGCATCGACAGGGCGCGTGCGCTGGTCAGCGCCGTCGACAGCGACGAGCGCAACGTCTACATCGTGCTCACCGCGCGCTCCATCAATCCGCGCCTGTTCATCGTGGCCCGCTCGTCGTATCCCGACTCGCAGGCCAAGCTGCGCCGCGCCGGTGCTGACCGAGTGGTCAGTCCGTACACGCTGAGCGGCAACCGCATGGCCGCGCTGGCGCTGCAGCCCGCGGTGGTCGACACCATCGACATCGTGCTCGCCGAGGGCGGCCGCATGGCCATCGAGGAGCTGCAGGTGCCCCAGGGCCTGGGCGAGCTCGACACGGGGGTGCTGCGCCGCTCCGGCGCGGTGCTGCTCGCCGTGCGCTCCCCGCAGGGCTCGCTGAGCGTCGCCCCCGACGACGGCCACCGGCTCAGCGCCGACGACCTCATCGTGGCCATGGGCACCCGGGCCCAGCTCGACGCCCTGGCCGACGCGCTGCGTCCCGTCGCGAGTTCCGAGTAAAGTCCGACGCCGGTGTCAATTTCGCGGGCCGGGCGGGCACGGCCCGGTCGTCGCCCCTACCGGCGCGGAGGAGAGCTTCTCGATGAAGGCAGTCACGTTCCAGGATGTCGGCCAGATCATGCTCGACGACATCCCCAAGCCGGAGATCCAGGAGCCGACCGACGCCATCCTCAAGGTGACCACCACGGCCATCTGCGGCAGCGACCTGCACGTGCTGGCCGGTCGCATCCCCGGCATGATGCCCGGCAGCGTGCTCGGGCACGAGTTCGTCGGCGTGCTCGAGTCGGTGGGCTCGGAGGTCAAGAACTTCCGCGAGGGCGACCGCGCGCTGGCCTCCTTCATGATCCCCTGCGGCCACTGCTGGTTCTGCAACCGCGGCATGTTCAACCGCTGCCCCGACCAGCGCGTCTTCGGCTACGGCGCCTTCCTCGGCGACGTCAACGGCGGCCAGGCCGAGTACGTGCGCATCCCCGACGCCGACCTCTGCCTGCACTCCCTCGACTCCGCGCTCAACGACGAGCAGGCGCTCTTCGCCGGCGACATCTTCACCACCGGCTACTACTGCGCGGCCGAGGCCAACATCCAGGAAGGCGACGTGGTGGTGGTGCAGGGCTGCGGCCCGGTGGGCCTGTTCGCCATCCAGGCGGCGCGCATCTACAAGCCGTCGGTGATCTACGCGCTCGACTCCGTCGACCAGCGCCTGGAGATGGCCGAGCAGTTCGGCGCCGTGCCGGTCAACGTCAGGCAGGTGCACCCGCCGTCCTTCGTGCAGGACGCCACCGGCGGCCGCGGCGCCGACCAGGTGCTCGAGTGCGTGGGCGCGCTGCAGGCGCTCAGCCAGGCCATCGACGTGGTGCGTGCGGGCGGCACCATCGCCGTCATCGGCGTGTACTCCGAGCCCGAGTTCCAGCTGCCCATGTCGCTGGTGTTCACCAAGGGCATCGACCTGAAGATGTGCGGCACCGCCAACATCGTGGGACGCTGGGACGAGGTGCTCAAGCTGACGCGTGAAGGTGCCATCGATCCCACGGCGATCATCTCGCACCGCATGAAGCTCGACGAGGCCGTCGAGGGCTACCGCATCTTCGAGAACCGCGAAGCGCTCAAGGTGGTGCTGACGCCGTAAGGGTTTTCCTGCCATGACCTCGTCGCCGGCGCGGCGGCTGTGGGAGGGCGTCGAGCCCATCCACTGCGTCGTGTACTTCGCCCCCGAGGCCCTCGAGGCCTATCGCGAGGCGGGGCTGAAGGGCTACTGGATGGGCTACTTCGGCTCCCGCGCCGCGGCGCTCGGTCCTGTGCCCGCCGCCGTGGTGCAGGCGGTCTTCTACAACTTCGCGCCGCGCATGGTGGAGCGGTCGATCCCCGACGCCTGGCGGCTGGCCGCTCCGGAGCGCATTCTCGCCGCACGGCATGGGGCAGCCGATGCGGCGCTGCGCCGGCTGCTCGCGACTGCTGACGTAGTGCACGTGGAGGAGGCGGCCTCGCTGGCGCAGCGTCTCTGCGAGGCGCTGCCGGTCGAGGGTCGAGTGCTGTTCGCCGCGCACGCCGCGCTGCCCTGGCCGGGTGCCCCACACATGCGCCTGTGGCACGCGGCCACACTGCTGCGCGAGCATCGCGCCGACGGGCATTTCGCCGCCCTGCTCGCCGAGGGCGTCGACGGCTGCGAGGCGCTGATGCTGCAGGTCGGATCGGGCCGCGTGCCGCGCGAGAACCTCGAACCGCATCGCGGCTGGACCGAGGCGGAATGGGACGCTGCGCGGGAGCGATTGCGCACCCGCGGGTTGCTCGACGGCGCGGGCGCGGTCACCGATGCGGGCGCTGCGCTGCGCACGCATGTCGAGCAGGTGACCGACGAGCTGGCGCTGCCGCGTCCTTGCCCGCTGCGCGACGACGACATGGAGCGTCTCGTCCTGCTGGCGCACGGCATCCGTCGCGTCATCGACGCCGCGGAGGTGATTCCCTACCCGAACCCGATGGGCCTGGCCCGCGCCTCCTGAGTGCGGCCTTCCCCTACGCGAAGACCGAGCCGCGCTTCTCCAGGTTGCGGTAGATGCCGTCCTGGATGACGTCGCGCACCTGATCGGTGAGGCGCATCACCTGGCCGGGATCCTCGGCGGCGTCGGGTGAGGGTGCGACCGGGATGGGCTTGTGGAACTCGATCATCCACGACGACGGCAGCGGCAGCACGCCCAGCGGACCGAGCAGCGGGAAGAGCGGCGTGATGGGGAAGTAGGGCATGCCCATCATCTTCGCCAGCGGCCCGACGTTGGCCAGCATCGGGTAGAGCTCCTCGGAGCCGACCACGCTGACCGGGATGATCGGCGCGCCGGTGCGCATGGCGATCTGGGCGAAGCCGCCGCGACCGAAGCGGCGCAGGCGGTAGCGTTCGCGGTAGGGCTTGCCGGTTCCCTTGACGCCCTCGGGGAAGACGAGCACCAGCTCGTCGCGTTCGAGCAGGCGCTCGGCGTCGCCGGGATGCGCCAGCGTGTTGCCGGTGCGGCGCAGGAACCAGGAGATGAAGGGGACGCCGAAGAACGCATCCATGATGAGCGCGCGTGCATGTCGCGGCTGCGGATGCTCGGTCTGGATCGCGGTGCGGATCATGGCGCCGTCGAAGGGCAGCACGCCCGCGTGGTTGCTCACCAGCAGCGCGCGGCCCTCGCCGGGCACGTTGTCAAGGCCGCTGATGCGCACCCGCCAGTAGTGGTCGTAGAGGAAGCGGAAGAAGGGCAGCAGCGACTCGGTCCACTCGACGTCGAAGCCGAACTCGTCGGTCTCGGTCTCGCCGCGGCCGTGGCGGGCGCCCAGCTCCATCTGCCGGGCGAGGAACGACGACACACCGCGCAGCAGATGGCGCAGCTCCTCGACGCGCGCGGCGCTGAGCACCTCGGCGGCCGCGTGCGGCAGGTTGCGGGCCAGGCGCGGCATCTCGCGTGAGATCGAGCTGAGCCGCTCCACGGGCACCGGCGCGCCGAAGGCGGGCTCCAGCTCGGCGGAGTCGCGGCGGCGCTCCAGCTCGTCGCCGGCGAGGTCGTGGAGACGCTCGAGGCGCTTGCGCAGCAGGGCGGTGTCGGCGGGCGTCACCGGCGCCTCGTCCGCGTGCGGGTGCGCGGTGGCGACGGCGTGGCCGTTGAGCGGCACGGTGGGCTCTGCGTCGACGACCGCGGCGAGCGGCGTCTCGTCGGGGCCTGCCTCGATCGGCACGCGGCTGAGCGATCGGCCGCGGCTGCGCGATCCGGTGCGGATCAGGACGGCGCCGTTCATGGGATCGCCGTCGATGTCGGGAGGATTCCCGGCTGCGGTGTCCACTGTGGACGCCCTCGAATCGAAGCTGACAGGGCTGGGGGAGGCGCACATCCTAGCAGCGCCCGCCACTCCCCCAGCGGCGGCGCCTACCGCTTCGCGGGTGGCAGCAGCGCCCGGCGCTCGGGGTCGCGCAGATAGGCCTCGACGGTGGCCAGCAGCACCTCCGGCGGGGCGGCGATCGAGTCGGCGAAGTAGCCGCCGTCCCAGGGCTGCTGCGCGGCCCGCAGCAGCGCGGCGGCGGGCTGGCGGCGGGGGCGGCGGGCGCCCTCGACCAGGCGGTAGCCGAGGATGACGCGGTTGCCCGCCCGGGTGATGCCGAAGCCCTCGATCACCTCCCAGGGGTTGAGCTGCGAGAAGGGGTACTGGCGGTGCACCAGCCCTTCGCGGGTGAGCTCCAGGGTGGGCCGGAGCAGCACGCCGGTGAAGAGCAGCGCGGCCACCGGCGCGGCCATGACGAACCAGCCGATGCTCGCCCCGTTGAGCACGAAGAGGAGGCCCGCCACCTCGGTGACCGCCGCCAGCGGCACCACCAGCGCGGCCGGGCGGCGGGCGCGGAAGACCAGGCGGCCGCCGCGCATGCGGAGGATCTCCGGGGCGGCCGTCTGGGCGGCCTCCGCGGCGGGCTGCTCGCCCGGCATCTCCACGTGGATGCGTGCGGCGGCGACGGCGGGGGCCGGGCGGCGGCGCTTCATGGTCGTGTCATCGTATGGCCGTGCCCGCACCTCCCGTCCTCGCCTCCGCCGTCGACGGCCTGCTCCTGCTCGTCTTCGCCGTGGGCGTCTTCGCGGTGGTGGCCGTGGTCGCGGTGGTGGTCCTGGCCCTGATCCAGGCGGTGCTGCCCGGCGGCGACAGCGGGGCGGACGCCCTCCACGCCGCGCAGGCGCAGCGTGACGGCGAGCCGGCCGAGCGCGATGCCGAGGCGGCGCCCGCCCCCGAGCCCGCCGAGGCACAGACCCCCCGGGCCTGAGCTCCCGGGCCGTCCTGCACTTGCGATTCGCGAGGGCGCCCGGCTAGGATGCATAAAGAACCCTTTATCAAAGGATTGGTTATACGTCCGGCCCGCCACCCCCCGGCGAACGGCCCGGACCCGCTACATTGGAGACCAAAACGACGGTGCCCGTCGCCACGGACCTGAGTGTCCACTTCGAAGGGCTGGCCAATCCCACGCGGCTCAAGATCGTCGAGCGGCTCGCCGCCGCCGCCGAGGTCCGCGTCTCGGAGCTGGCCGAGTTCTGCAAGGTGAGCCAGCCGCGCATGAGCTGGCACCTGCGCATCCTCCGCCGCGCGCAGGTGATCCGCACCCGGCGAGACGGCCGCGAGGTCTTCTGCCGGCTGGACCGCGAGGCGATCGCGGCCCACATGCGCAGCTTCGTGCGGCTCGTGGCGAATGGCACGCAGGGTGGTGGTCCGGTGGGTGCGGAGGCGCAGCAGTTGATCAGCGAGGTGACACAGTGAGCAGCAAGGTTCGGGTGGCGATCGTCGGCGTGGGCAACTGCGCATCCTCGTTCGTCCAGGGCGTCGAGTACTACAAGGATGCGGACCCGGCCGACTTCATCCCCGGCCTGATGCACGTCGACCTCGGCGGCTACCACATCCGCGACATCGAGTTCAGCGCGGCGTTCGACATCGACAGGGAGAAGGTCGGCCTCGACCTCTCCGAGGCGGTCTTCCGCAGCAACAACAACACGGTGAAGTTCAGCGACGTGCCGCAGCTCAACGTGCCGGTGCAGCGCGGCATGACCCACGACGGCCTGGGCAAGTACCTCAAGGAGGTCATCACCAAGGCCCCGGGCAGCACCGTGGACATCGTCAACATCCTCAAGGACACCGGCACTGACGTGGTGGTCAACTACCTGCCCGTGGGCAGCGAGGAGGCCACCAAGTGGTACACCGAGCAGATCCTCGCCGCGGGCTGCGCCATGGTCAACTGCATGCCGGTGTTCATCGCCCGCGAGCCCTACTGGCAGAACCGCTTCCAGCAGGCGGGCGTGCCCATCATCGGTGACGACATCAAGTCGCAGGTGGGCGCCACCATCATCCACCGCGTGCTGACCCGGCTCTTCCGCGAGCGCGGCGTCAAGCTGGAGAACACCTACCAGCTCAACTTCGGCGGCAACACCGACTTCCTCAACATGCTGGAGCGCGAGCGCCTGATCAGCAAGAAGATCAGCAAGACCAACAGCGTGGTCTCGCAGCTCGACTACGAGATCGCCAAGGACAGCGTGCACATCGGCCCCTCGGACTACGTGCCCTGGCTCAAGGATCGCAAGTGGGCCTACATCCGCCTGGAGGGCCGCAGCTTCGGCGACGTGCCGCTCAACGTCGAGCTCAAGCTCGAGGTGCACGACTCGCCGAACAGCGCGGGCATCGTCATCGACGCGGTGCGCTGCTGCAAGCTGGGCATGGACCGCGGCATCAGCGGCTCGCTGGAAGGCCCGTCCTCGTACTTCATGAAGTCGCCGCCGCGACAGGTGAGCGACTCGGTGGCCCGCCAGCTCACCGAGGACTTCATCGCCGGCGTCGGCGCCAATGGCGGCAGCAGGTCGAACGGCCGGGCGCCGCAGGAGCTGCCCGCCGAGCCCGCCCCCGCCCCCGCTCCGCCCGCCGCGGGCTGAGCGCGCAGGGAGAGCGCACGGTGATCGAGGCGGGCCGGGACAGCCTCCCGGCCCGCACCGCCTCTCCGGCGCGGCGCAGGCGGCTGCGCGTGCGCGGGGCGATGTTCCCCTACTACGCGTTCCGCGCCGCCGAGGCCATGGTGCGCGTGGTGCCGCACCGCGTCGCCTATCGCGTCGGCGACCTCGCCGCCGACGTGGTCACCCGCACCCAGCCGCGGCGCTTCGACGGCCTGCGCGCCAACCTGCGCCAGGTGCTGCCGGAGGCCGACGAGCGGACGCTCGACGCCGTCACCCGGCGCAACGTGCGCAACCTGCTGCGCGCCTGGATCGACGTGCTGGAGATGCGCCACAAGGCGGACCTCATGGTGCGCCGGCTCGACACCGTCAACTACCACCACCTCGAAGAGGCGCTGGCGCGCGGCAAGGGCGCCATCGTGGTGTCGCTGCACCTGGGCGCGTGGGAGCATGGCATCGCCGCCTACAACCACGGCGGCGGCCGCATGGCCCTGCTCGCCGAGGCGCTCAACCCGCCGCAGCTCTTCGACCGCATCGCCAAGGCGCGCGGCGCACTCGGCGTGCAGGTGATCCCCGTCGACCTCGCCGGCATGCGCAGCAGCGACCAGAGCACCGCCCGGGTGATGGGCGCGTCGGCGCTGCGCGACGTCTTTCGCGTGCTGCGCAGCAACGGCTGCGTGGCCATCGCCATCGACCGCGACATCGCCGGCAACGGCGAGCCCATGGAGTTCTTCGGCCGCACCGCGCCGATCCCCGTCGGCGTCGTCGAGCTGGCCGTCCGCACCGGTGCGGCCCTGGTGCCCATCGTGCTCTTCCGCAACGGCGACCGGGTGCGCGGCGAGGTCTTCCCCGAGCTGCGCTACGACGCGGATGCGCCGCGGGAGGTCGAGGTGAAGCGCGTCGCCGCCGAGGTGCTGCGTCTCTTCGAGGAGGCCATCCGCGCGCACCCCGACCAGTGGCACGTGCTCGACCCCATCTGGACCGACGAGACGTCCGACTCGTGAAGATCTGCCTGGTCTCCCCGTACGACTACACGCATCCGGGGGGAGTCAGCGAGCACGTGCGGCATCTCGCCGAGGAGCTGCGCGACCGCGACCACCACGTCACCGTGATGGCGCCGTCGACCGACCTCGACGACGAGCACGGCATCCCCGACTACATCCGCATCGGCCGCAGCGTGCCGGTGCCGGGCAACGGGTCGGTGGCGCGCATCGCGCTCTCGTTCCATCTCGCCCGCCGGGTGCGCTCGCTGCTCGACGACAACCCGTTCGACGTCATGCACTACCACGAGCCGCTCTCGCCGGCGCTGCCCATCACCACGCTGCGCTTCCACCGCGGCGCCAACGTGGGCACCTTCCACGCGTACGCGCGGCGCAACCTCGGCTACTACTACGCGCGTCCGTTCCTGAAGCGCTACTTCCGGCGCCTGCACTCCTGCATCGCGGTGAGCGTGCCGGCGCGCGACTTCGTCTCGCGCTACTTCCCCGGCGACTACCACATCGTCCCCAACGGCATCGACACGCAGCGCTTCCGGCCGGACCACGAACCCATCCCCGAGCTGCGCACGCCGGGATGGCACACCGTGCTGTTCGTCGGGCGGCTGGAGCAGCGCAAGGGATTGCCCACCTTGCTGGAGGCGTACGCGGAGCTGCGCCGCAGGCGCGCCAACGTGCGCCTGGTCGTCGTCGGTGACGGGCCGGGGCGGTGGGGCTACGAGCGCTACGTCGAGTCCGAGGCGATCCCCGACGTGCTCTTCCTCGGCCACGTCGAGGCCGCCATGCTGCCGCGCTGCTACGCGTCCGCGGACGTGTTCTGCGCGCCGGCGATGGGGCGGGAGTCCTTCGGCATCGTGCTGCTGGAGGCCATGGCGAGCGGTGTGCCCGTGCTCGCCTCGGCCATCCAGGGCTTCTCACAGGTGGTCTCGCACGGCGAGGACGGCCTGCTGGTGCGCACCGGCGACGCGGCGGCGTGGGCGGAGGCGCTCGACGGCATCCTCGCCGACGACCAGCGGCGCCGGGTGATGGCGCGCGCCGGGCTGCGCAAGTCGCAGCGCTACGACTGGGCACGCATCGTCGAGATGGTCCTCGACGTCTACGCCGAGGCGCGCGAGCGGGCGCGCCATCACAGGGTGGCCGCGGGTGTTCACGAGCAAGTTCCAGGACTGGGTTAGGGCGCAGGCGCGCAAGCTGGTCCCCCTGCTGCGCGTCTTCGGCCTCACCCCGAACATGCTGACCATGATCGGGCTGACGATCACCGCCGCCTCGGCGATCCTGATCGCGGCCGGACACTTCATCGCCGGCGGCGTGGTGCTCATCTTCGCCGCGCTCTTCGACATCCTCGACGGCGCGGTGGCGCGGGTCACCGGCAAGGTGTACCGCTACGGCGCCTTCCTCGACTCCACCACCGACCGCTACGCCGAGGGCTTCACCTACATCGCGCTGCTCTACTACTACGTGGCCAACGGGCATCACACCGTCGAGCCGCTGCTGGTCATCGCCGCCTTGAACGGTTCGCTGCTGGTGTCGTACGTGCGGGCGCGGGCGCAGTCGCTCGGCTTCGTCTGCGACGGCGGCCTGCTGGCCCGGCCCGAGCGCGTGGTGCTGACGGTGATCGGGCTTTTGTTCTCGTCGACGCTGCTGCTGCCGGTGCTCTGGGTGCTGGCGCTGCTCACCAACCTCACCGCGGTGCAGCGCATCTGGTTCGTCTGGCGGCAGTCGCGGCAGACGGCGCCGGCGGACTGAGCGCGGCGATGGGTGGCCTGCGGCGCTGGTTCAGCTGGGAGATGGGGCGTGAGCTCGAGGTCACGCCGATGATCCGCTTCATCACCTTCGAGCGCTTCGTCAAGGGCACCGTGCTCATCCTCGGCGGCATCGCCCTGCTGGCGCTGTCCGGCACCGACGCCTTCCACAACTTCGTGCTGCGCGTGCAGACCGAGCTCAACCTCGATCCCGGCCAGCACCTCTGGAAGCGGCTGCTCGACCGGCTGGTGGTCCGCTTCGGCACCGCCTCGGAGGCCACCCAGGACCTGCTCGGCTGGGGCGCCATCCTCTACGGCGCGCTGGAAGTCTTCGAGGGCGTCGGCCTGCTGCTGCGGCGCCGCTGGGCGGAGTACCTGGTGCTGCTGGCCACCGCGGCCTTCCTGCCGCTCGAGATCGACGAGGTGATCCGCCATCCCACAGTGGTCAAGGCCGTCGCATTTGTGGTCAACGTTGTCATCATCGCCTACCTGGTGTGGCACAAGCGGCTCTTCCTGGAGCGGCCCGCGACGGCCACCGAGGCCTCGCCGGCATGAGCCGCAAGTCGCGCACCCAGCGGCAGCGGGCGGCGGCGCGGCGCGCCTCGGCGGCTGACGGCGCCCCGACTCTGGCGACGCGCAGCACACCCGCGGCACGCGAGAAGCGCGGCGACGTCGACCCGCTCGAGCTGTACCGCTCGATGGCCGCGCCCTCGCCCGTGATGCGCGGCCTGCTCATGCTCGGCCTTGTGCTCTACATCGCCGCCGACAGCGTGTCCCTCGCCGACAGCAAGGCGGTCAACGCGGCCGCCAGCCTCTCGCTCTTCGGGCTGCTGGCCATCATGGTCTTCCTCGGCTCCGGCTTCGTGCGCCACCAGCGCGCCCTCTTCCGCATCCGCCGCGAGCATCCCGGCGCCTGGCCCAGCTCGATGGGCTTCGCCATGTCGACTTTGCCCATCCCGCTCGGCTTCGGCGGCAAGCCCGCCGACTCGCGCGAGCGCAGCCTGCGCCGCATCACCATGTTCCTGCTGCTGGCCTTCGCCGTCGCCGCGGTGGCCAACTCGACGCACCGCTGAGCCGGCTTCACCGGAGGACATTGCTGCCATGGACCTCGGCCTGCGCGGACGTGCGGCCTTCGTCGCCGCCTCGAGCAAGGGGATGGGGCTGGCCATCGCGCGGCTCTTCGCCGCCGAGGGCGCCGACGTCGGCATGTGCGCGCGCGATGCCGAAGCGCTGCGCAGCGCTGCTGCCTCGGTCGAGCAGCACGGTGTGCGCGTGGTCGCGCATCCCGCTGACCTCAGCGACGGCGCGCAGGCATCTGCCGTGGTCGAGCGCACCGCCGCTGAGCTGGGCCGTCTCGACATGCTGGTGGTCAACGCGGGCGGCCCGCCGCTGGGCGTCTTCGAAACCCTCGACGACGCCGCCTGGCAGGCCGCCTTCGAGCTCACCTTCATGAGCGCCGCTCGCATGATCCGCGCCGCCCTTCCTCACCTGCGCCGCTCCGACGCACCGAGCATCACCATCGTCTCGTCGTTCACCGTGCGCCAGCCGGTCATGGGGCTGACCCTGAGCAACGCGATCCGCACCGGCGTCTCCGGGCTGGCCAAGTCCCTCTCCGTCGAGCTCGCCCCCGACATCCGCATCAACACCGTGCTGCCCGGCAACATCGCCACCGACCGCGCCATCTCCCTCGCCGCCAGTCGCGGCGGCGCCACCCGCAGCGCCGATGAGGTGATGGCCGAGTCCGCCAGGTCCATCCCCCTGCAGCGCTACGGCACCCCCGACGAATTCGCCCGCGTCGCCGTCTTCGTCGCCTCCCCCGCCGCCTCCTACGTCACAGGGACAACAGTTCCCGTCGACGGTGGCATCATCCAGGCCGTGCTGTAGCCACTAGCACTTGGTGGCGGTGAGGATGTCGATGATGCCCGCCAGGTTGAACAGGGCGTGCACGACGACGCCGGGCCAGATGGAGCCGGAGCGCTCGTAGATCCAGGCCAGCAACATGCCGAAGCCGAGCAGGGGGAGGAAGAGCAGGGTGTCGGCGTGGGCGAGGGCGAAGACGGCGCCGCTGGCGAACATGGCGGTGCCGAGGGGGAGCACGCCGCGCAGCCAGCGGTAGAGGACGCCGCGGAAGATGGTCTCCTCGACGACGGGGGCGGCCAGGCAGACCACGGGCAGGGCGAGCAGGATGGAGTGGCCGTACTGCTGGCGCACGGTGATGCACTGCTGGTTCTGCACGTGCGGGAGCAGCGACTCGGCGACGCCGCCGAGCGCGCCCGCGATGGCCAGGCCGAGCGCTGTCAGGGGCACCGAGGCGAGCAGCCAGCGCCACGAAGGACGGCGCCAGCCCAGCTCGCGCACGTCGAGGCCGCGGCGGCCGGCCAGGACAACCAGCGTCACCGAGATGGCCACCGCGTAGAAGACGAGCTGGCCGGCCAGCGCCTCGACGGTGAGACGGTCCTGGTCACTCAGGGAGGCGTCGGTGAGGTGCACCAGCTGGCCCACGGCCGCGTTGGCCGCGCCGCCGAAGAGCACGCCGACGACGAGGATGAGCACGACGTCCACCCAGCCCCACGGGGCACGTCGCCGGTCCCGCGGCGGCACCTTCACCACCGCGCCGCAACCGTCGCGACGCGAGCCGGACGAGCCCGTCGGAGACCTAGCGCCGCATCATCCGCAGCAGCAGCCGTCGCGGCAGCGCCAGCCACACCACCGCGGCCGCGCTCAGCGCCAGCGCCAGCCGCCCGAGCAGCGACCCGCCGTGCCCGGACCCCGACGGGGCGTGCGCGGCGCCGGTAGAGGCCAGCCGCACCGGCGACGCGGCCACCGGCTTCGAGGGCGGCTGCGTCGCGGCGGCCGGGGACGGCACCGGTGCGGCCGGAGCCACCACCCGCGCGGTCACCGGCTGCGACCCGCCGGAGGCCGGATGTGCAACGGGAGTCGCGGGACGCACACCGCACGGTGCCGTGCTCCCCAGCGCACTGTCGACGTGCAGCCGCTGCGCGGCGTCCTCGGTCTGCAGCAGCCGCTGGTACGCCTGCGCGTTGCTCATCCCGGTGCTCATCAGCAGCGCCAGCGCCGCGGCCACGTGCGGGGCGGCCATCGAGGTGCCCGCCATCCAGGCGTAGTCGCCCGCGGAGGTGTGGGGCCATGTCGAGATGATTCCGGTTCCGATGTAGCCGTGCCCGGCGTTGGCCGCGCCTCCCGCGGCGAAGACGCTGACGCCCGAGGTGGGGCTGTAGGAGGCGACCGCCCCATTCTGGTCCAGCGCTCCCACCGAGAGCGCCTGGCCGTCCTGCACCGCGGTGCCGCCGAGCGGCGAGGTGCCGGTGTTGGCAGCCGCCAGGGCCACCGCCAGCCCCCGTGAGTACGCGTGCGAGATGGCCGCGGAGATCTCGCCGCCGCTGTCGGACAGCGTCGAACCGTCGGAGGACGACCCCGCGTCCGCCGAGCCGATGCTGATGTTGAGCACCACCGGCCCCGGCCAGGAGGCCGCCACGGTGTCGGCGGCATAGTCGATGGCCTGGGCCAGGTCGGATGGGCTGCCCTCCTCGGGCTGCCCCGGCGCCAGCGCGAAGAGCACCTTGATGGCGTACAGCTTCGCCCCCGGCGCCGCGCCCGCCACGCCCACGCCGTTGTCGGTGTCGGCCACGGCGATGCCGGCGACGTGGGTACCGTGGCCGGAGTCGTCCGCGGCGGAGCCGGCGCCGGTGCTGAGCACGCCGTCCTGCACCCGCGCCTGGCCGGCCAGCTTGCCGCGGAGGTCGGGATGGGCGGCGTCGACGCCGGTGTCGAGTACGACGACCAGGGCCCCCGCGCCCGTGGAGCGGCACCACGCCGTGGGAAAGCCCGCCTGGGCCAGGCCCCACTGCTGGTGGCGCACGAAGCCGGGATCGTTCGGCGCGCTGGTCACCGCCGGGGTGGCGGCCGAGGCCGCCATCACACCCGAGAAGACCGCCGCAGTGCCCCCCAATGCGACGCCGCGCGCTGCTCGTCGTCCCGCTCGCACTGGCTCCCTTCCGACCGGAACTGCCGCCGGCCGGTGCCGAGCGGGTCCCACCCTTCCTCTATGACGGCTCCGGCCGGCGAAAACCTTTGCGCGGCAGGGCCGCCGGCTCCCCGCGCCTACAATCGCCGGCCATGGCTGCGCTGCCCGGAGTGGTGGGCCACCTGCCCGTCACCGCCCAGCTCCTCGCCGCCCTCGACGACGGCGTGCTGCCCCATGCCGTGCTGCTGGCCGGCCCCGAGGGCGTCGGCAAGACGACCATCGCCGAGGCGCTCGCCGCCCAGGCCCTCGACGCGGAGAGCTGGCCCGGCGGCCTGCGGGCCCACCCCGACCACTGGCTCGAGGACTCCGACGCCGAGCGCATCGGCATCGACCGGGTGCGCGCCGGCGGCGGCGGCGACGAGGGGCCCAGCCTGCAGGACTTCCTCACCCTGCGGCCCTACGCCGGCGGGCTGCGCGTGGCGGTGATCGGCCGCGCCGAGCGGCTCACCGAGCAGGCGGCCAACTCGGTGCTCAAGACCCTGGAGGAGCCGCCGCCGCGGTCGCACATCGTCCTCTGCGCCGCCCACCCCGAGCGGCTGCCGGCCACCATCCTGAGCCGCTGCCAGAGCTTCGCCTGCGGGCCGCTCAGCCCGGCGGAGATCCGCGCCTGGCTGGAGGCCACGCACGAGGTCCCCGCCCAGCTCGCCGCCACCGCCGCCGCGCTGAGCGGGGGCCGCCCCGGCCGCGCCCTGGCCCTGGCCACCCAGCCCGGCGCGCTGCGCGCGGAGATCGAGGCCGTCGACGCCTTCATCGCCGCGGGCGGCAGCAGCCGCGCGGGTGCGCTCAGGGCGGCGGGAGCGCTGGCGCCCAGCCAGGGCGCGGAGGGACGGGAGGTCGCGCTCCGCCACGTCAACGCCTGGGCCGGCTTCGTCCGCGACGTGGCCTGCCTCAGCGCCGGGGCGCCCGAGCTGGTGGTCTGGGCCGACCACCGCCCGGCCGCCGAGCGCTGGGCCGAGGCGCTGCCGCCGGCACGCGTCGCCGGCATCCTGGGCCGCTGCGTCGACGCCGCCGACCAGCTGGCGTCGTACGCTATCCCCCGCCTCACCTACGAGGTGCTCTTCCTCGACGTCTTCGCCACCGAGCCCGCGCCCCCCCGCGTCGCCGCGGCACAGCGGGACCACGCGCTGCTCGGCCCGGCGGGCGACGCCGGACCATCGAAAACCCCCCGCAGGCGCTCCCCGCAGCGCCGCGGTTGAAGCAACGGGAGCGCCATGCCCCAGGTCATCGGCGTCAAGTTCCGACGCAACGGCCCGCTCAACTACTACACCGCGCCCGAGCCCTCCGAGCCGCCGCTCCCCGCCGGCACCCAGGTGGTCGCCGACACCGGGCGCGGGCCCGAGATCGGCACGGTGGTGCTCGAGGTCGCCGAGGTGGCCCAGAGCCTGCTGCCCGCCGAGCTCAAGCCCGTGGAGCGTGTGGCCACGCCGGAGGACCTCGACCACAAGCGCGAGCTGGAGGCCACGGCGCCCGAGCGGGTGCGGGTGGCCAAGGAGCACGCCGAGCAGCTCGGCCTGGAGATGAAGGTGATCGCCGCCACCATCGCCTTCGACGGCCAGCGCATCCTCTTCGACTTCTCCGCCGACGGCCGCGTCGACTTCCGCGAGCTGGCCAAGGACCTGGCCGGCGTCTTCCAGTGCCGCGTCGAGATGCGCCAGATCTACCCGCGCGACGAGGCCAAGCTGCAGGACGGCTACGGTCCCTGCGGCCGCCGCCTCTGCTGCTCGAGCTGGCTCAAGGAGTTCGTGCCCGTCTCCATCAAGCACGCCAAGGAGCAGGGGCTGCCGCTCAACCCCTCGCGGCTCAACGGCATGTGCGGCAAGCTCAAGTGCTGCCTGGTCTACGAGAACGAGCAGTACGTCGAGGTCAAGCGGGTGCTGCCCAAGGTGGGCGCCCAGGTCGAGCTGCCCGAGGGCACCGGCGTGGTGCGTGAGATCAACGTGCCCAAGGAGCAGGTGATGGTCTGGCTGCCCGACACGGGCGCCATGCAGGCCGTGCCGGCGGCGCAGCTCGCCCGCGAGGACCTGGCCACCGTGGGCGCGGCGCTGGCAGCCGGGGCGGCGGGCGGTGGCAAGCGGCGCAAGCGCAAGCGCGGCGGTGGCGGCGCGGGGGCGACCGCGACGGCCACCTCGGGCGGCGTCGGCGTGGCGGAGTCCGAGGACAGTGGCGGCGCGGTGGAGATCAGCGACGAGCCGCCCGCGCACGAGGCGCCGGAGCTGCCCGAGGGCGAGTAGCCAGCCACTCTCGCTACCACATTTCCTGTGTGTGGCGCTGGTGCATCGGCAGCATAATGCGAGCAGATGACCACCGAGCTGCCGCTGGGCCTCGACCGGGACGCCCACGTCGACCGCCGGCGGCACTCACCCTGGCCCCGCCGGCTCGCCCTCGTCCTCATGGCCGCCTTCTGCTCGCTGGGCCTGGCCAACGTCTTCGGCCAGGTCTCCAGCCTCTCGCGCGCCGGCGCGCCGTCCGCCTCGCTCAGCGTCGACTCGCCGCTGCGGCTGCGGGGCGGCCTGATCTTCACCAGCGTCATCACCGTCCAGGCTCACCGGCAGCTCCAGGACGCCAGGCTGGTGCTCACGCCGGGCTGGTTCTCGGGCATGACCCTCAACGCCATGGCCCCGCAGTCGTCGCAGGATTCCTCGAACGACCGGGGAACCGCTTTCGACTACGGCCGGCTCGACGCGGGCAGCAGCATGCCGGTCTGGATCTCCTGGCAGACCAACCCCACCACCGTCGGCGCGCGCGACCAGGACGTGCTGCTCTACGACGGTCCCACCCTCATCGCCGCCGTGCACCGGCAGGTGGTGGTCTTCCCCTGAGCCATGGACCTCGTCCTGCGCGCCACGCTGATGTACGTGGCGGTCTTCGCCTTCACCCGGCTGCTGGGCCGCCGCGAGCTGAGCCAGATGCAGCCCTTCGACCTCATCCTGCTGGTGGTCATCATCGAGGACGGCCGTTTCATCGAGGACAACCTCAAGCGAGAGCGGCTCACCGTCGACGACGTCACCGAGGAGATGCGGCTCAGCTCCATCGCCTCGCTCGAGGACGTGCGCTGGGCGGTGCTGGAGACCTCGGGCCGGCTGAGCTTTGTCAGGAAGGAGGCCTGAGCCGGGCGCGCCGCCGCGCTTGCGACAATCCGCGGCGACATGTCCCGCTACCGCCGCGCCTCGCTGGGCGCCGACTTCGGCTACGTCCCCGGCGAGCAGCCGCCCGACGACGGTGAGTGGCTCAAGCTCAACACCAACGAGTCGCCGCTGCCGCCCTCGCCCCGCGTGGCCCGGGCGGTGGCCGAGGCGGCCGCGGGACTGCGCCGCTACCCCGACCCGTTCGGCGAGCCGCTGCGCAGTGCTCTCGCCCGGCACCACGGCGTCGGCGCCGAGCAGGTGCTGGTGGTCAACGGCGCCGACCAGGCCATCGACTGCTGCTTCCGCGCCTTCTGCGAGCCGGGCGGCACGGTCGTCTACCCGGCGCCGAGCTACTCGCTCTTCCCCGTGCTCGCCCGCATGTTCGCGGTGCGCGCCACCGAGCTGCCGCTCGACGCCGGCTACGCGCTGCCCGCCGCGCTCGGCACCGCGCCCGGGGAGTTGCGCTTCGCCGTCAACCCCAACTCGCCCACCGGCGCCTGGACCTCACCGGAAGCGCTCGAAGAGCTCTTCGCCACCGCGCCCGGTGTGGTGGTGATCGACGAGGCCTACTGCGACTTCGCCCCCGAGTCCTGCATCCCGCTGCTGCGGCGGCGGGAGAGCTGGCTGGTGCTGCGCACCTTCTCCAAGGCACACGCCCTGGCCGGCCTGCGCGTCGGCTACGCGGTGGGCTCTCCTGCACTCATCGCCGACCTCGCCGCGGTGAAGGACTCGTATCCCATCGACCGCTGCGCCATCGCCGGCGCGCTGGCCGCTCTCGACGACCAGGCGCATCATCGGGCCATCGTCGACACCGTCTGCGCCGAGCGCGAGCGGGTCGGCGAACGCCTGCGCCGCGCGGGCTGGGACGTGGTCCCCTCGCAGGCGAACTTCGTCTTCGCGCGTCCCGCAGGCGGAGACGCCCTGGGCGCGCTGCACAAACTGCGCGAGGCCAAGATCCTGGTGCGCCACTTCACCTCGCTGCCCGACCGGCTGCGCATCAGCATCGGCTCACCCGTCGAGAACGACAGGTTGCTGTCCGCGCTGCACGCCTGATCTCCCCGCGCTGCAACGTCAGTTCAGCCCGCTGCATCTGTATTGCTGGCCTGCGATTCGATTGGTAGGTCAGGTACCATCCGCGGGTACACGCTTGAGGAAGGGGAGCACTACGACTTTGGGGGTCCTCCGCTGGGCGTACGGGCGTGGCGACGACACGCTCGGGATTGCGCAGCGGCTGGGACGATCGCTCCGCGCCGTGGCAGTCATCATGGGGTTCGCGCTGGCGGTGGCGATCACCACGACGTCTGTGGTGCTGGCGATCTACCAGCCGCAGACGAACCGTGACGTCGACGGCAGATCCGGGGCGAAGCTGGCGCTCCAGGGCATGCTCGACCAGCAGGCGGGGCTGCGCGGCTACCTGCTGTCCGGCGACCCCGGCCTGCTCGACTCCTACCGTCGCGGCCAGGCCGAGGTCTCCGCCGGCGACGCCGCTCTTGAAGCCAACCTTGGCAACAACTCGGCGGTCGCCACCCAGCTCTCGCTGACCCGCAGCGCCGAGGAGCTCTGGACCCAGGGCTGGGCGCAACCCCTCGCCGAGGTCGCACCGCCCAGCACGGCCGTCCCCCCGTCCGTGCTGCAGCGCGGCAGCGCGCTGTTCTCCGCCTACCGGAGCAGCGCCGACGGACTCATCGCCGCCGCCAGCGCGCAGTACCAGGCCAGCCGCCGCGCCGAGTCGGTGGCGCTCTGGAGCGGCGCCGTCCTGGAGGCGCTCATCTTCTCGCTGCTGCTGCTGCTCGTCGTGCGCGAGCATCGCCGCCTGCGCGCCTCGCTGGTGAGTCCGGTCGCGTCGCTGCTCCAGGCCATGCGCACCGCGCGCGACGGCGACCTCTCCGCGCGCGCCGCGGAGCAGGGGCCGGCGGAGCTGCGCCAGGTCGCCGCCGGGCTCAACGAGATGACCCGGGCGCTGGCCGAGGAGCGCTCCCTGCGCGCCTCGCGCGAGACCGAGGTGATGTACCAGTCCACCCGCCTGCGCGAGATGCTGGAGATGGCCCGCAACCTGGCGGGCAGCCTCAACCTCCGGTACGTGCTCGACGCCGCCTCCACCCACGCGGTCTCGGTGAGCGGCCACCAGCAGGCCACCATCTGGCTGATGGACGAGGAGTCGCCGCGGCTGGTGGCCGGGCTCTCGGCCACCGCGGGCGGCACCGGGCCCGCCGAGCGCGAGCCCGTGCAGCTCGGTGAGGGCTGCGTCGGGCAGGCGGCGCGCTTCGGCCGCGCCGTCACCGGCCGCGGCGGCGTGCCCACCGATCCGCCCGAGTCGCGCTCGGTGATGGCGGTGCCGATGATCGTGGGCGCGCGGGTGGTCGGGGTCATCGAGCTGAGCAGCACGCACGCCTACACGGTCCCGACGGCGTCGCTCTCGCTGGTGGAGACGCTGGCCAGCCACGCGGGCACGGCCATCGAGGCGGCGCGCCTGCACGCGCGCACCGAGGAGCTCACCCAGGTCGACGCCCTGACCCGGCTCTACAACCGCCGCCGCCTGGAGATCGACATGGACCGCGAGTGCAAGCGCAGCCGCCGCTACGACCGCCCCATGGCCTTCTGCATGCTCGACGTCGACCATTTCAAGCGCTTCAACGACCAGCACGGCCACCGCCGCGGCGACGAGGTGCTCGAGGAGGTGGGGCGGCTGCTGCGCGACGGCATCCGCAGCAGCGACTCGGCCTACCGCTACGGCGGCGAGGAGTTCGGCCTGCTGCTGCGCGACACCACGCTCGGCGCCGCGGTGGCGCTCTGCGAACGCCTGCGCACGCGCATCGCCGCGCGCTTCGCGGGCAACCGTCAGATCACCGCGTCGTTCGGCGTCGCCGTGCTGACGCCGTCGATGCAGGGCCCCGCCGACCTCGTCGAGGCCGCCGACCGCGCGCTCTACCGGGCCAAGAGCCTGGGGCGTGATCGCGTCGTCGCCGAGGAGGACGCGGGCGCCGCCGCGCGCGGCAACGGCGACGCAGGCTCGTCCCGCCCGCAGCAGACCTGAGGCCTGTTCCGCCGTCGAGCCGTCAGTCGCGGCGGCGCAGGGCGACGGCCAGCGCGGCGGCTCCGCCGCAGAGCGCCGCGGGCACCACCCACGGGTTGCGCCGCACCAGCCCGGCGATGCCGCGCGGCGCGCCGGCGGGCGTCGGCACCGGCGGCGCCACCAGGCGGACCGTGCCGCGCACGGCGGGCTCGACGTCGCGCGCGATGCGCACCGCCACCTCGTCGCCGAGGCGGCTGAACAGGCGCCGCGCGGCGCGCTGGGTGTCGTCAGCGCCGACGTGCAGCGGCGTCTCGGTCATGTCGACGTCGGCATGCACCGACACCGTGGTGCTGCCCGCGGACTCGCGCAGCCGCACCCACATGCGCCCCTGCGCCGAGGCGTCGCCCGCGCCGCGACCGACGGCCTCGAAGGTGATGGCGCCCGCCTCGCGATCGGCCTCGCCGACGCGCAGCGTTCCGCTGAACACCATGGTGTCGTCGCCCAGGGGGATGGTCAGCTCGCCACGCGCGGTGTGGTCGTCGACCACCTCGGTGATGCGCGCGTCGAGGCAGGGCAGCACGGTGCGCACGTCGCGCAGCGCATCGAACACATCGTCCATCGGGGCCGCGACGGTGAACGCGTTCTCGACGATCATGCGCCGAGCATTATGTCGCGCGGTGACCGTTCGCCAGCCAGGTGTCGAGCAGGTGGCGGGCGATCGACGACGGCGGCGGCAGCAGCACCTCGCCGTCGCCGGCGGCGCGGCGCAGCTCGTCACGCTGCATCCAGCGGACGTCGGCCAGCTCGCCGTCGTGCGGTGCGATGTGCGTGGTGCGCGCGGCGGCGGTGAAGCCGAGCATCAGCGAGGCGGGGAAGGGCCAGGGCTGCGAGGCGGCGTAGGCGATCGAGGCGGGCTCGACGCGGACACCGCTCTCCTCCTCGACCTCACGCGCCACCGCCGCCTCCAGTGTCTCGCCGGGCTCGACGAAGCCGGCCAGCACGCTGTAGCGGCGTTCGGGGAAGCTGGGGCGGCGGCCGAGCAGGACGCGGTCGCCGTCGTGGACGAGCACGATGACGCAGGGGTCGGTGCGCGGGTGGTGCAGGCTGCCGTCGTCGGGGTTGGTGCAGCGGCGCATGTGGCCGGCCTCGACCATCTCGGTGGGCGCGCCGCAGACGGCGCAGTGCCGGTGGCGTCGGTGCCAGCCGAGCAGGGCCACGGCGTGGGCGGCGATGCCCGCCTCGTCCGGCGCCAGCAGGGCGGCGGCGTCGCGGAGGTGGACGAGATCGCCGCTCGCGGCCTCGGCGGCGAAGACCGCGTGGCCACGCGCGTCGAGCCCGAGCAGGACCGCCTCAACGCCGTTCAACTCTGACGCGGGCATGAAGCGCAGGTGATCGCCGTCGACCGGGACGCGCTCACCCTCGACGAGCAGCAGCCGCGACCCCGGGTCGTGCAGTTGTTCCTCGACCCAGGCGGCGTCCGAGCGGCGCTCGGCGACGCGGTCGAGGGTCTCGCCCGCCATGGGCAGCGGCGGCAGGGAGGGCACCCCGCCACCGTATCAGCCGCGCCGGAATGCCTCTAGAGCTCCCGGCCGAGCAGGGGCTTCTCGAAGCTGCGCTTGAGGGTCCGCTTCCAGTACCCGTTGACGGCCCGCTGCACCTGCAGGTCGGACCACCAGAAGGGCACGAAGGCGACCTGGTCGCGCTCCACCTGCAGGCGGCGGGCCAGCAGGCGGCGGCGCACCGGCAGCCCGTAGTCACGGCGCCAGGCGAACTTGTAGACGAGGTACAGGATCACCCAGCCGACCAGGGCGATCAGCGCGTACTGGGAATGGGCGTGGAGAGCGGAGAGCATTGCGCCGCAGACGGTATCGCCGTGCCCAGCACCGCTGATGACGTGTTGCAGGCTCGTGGCGGGGTGCCCACGCCGCCGTCATGCGGGTCGCCCAGGCGCCGGCCGGTGGGGCGGCGGCGCAGAGCGGGTGTGGATTCCTGATAAAGTTTATCGGAATTGTCAACAGATCAGCTCCCGCCCTGCGGCGGGCGGCTCCCGGTCGCGCGGTCGACGCGAACAGGCGATCTGCCGCGAAGCCGGGAAGTCGCTCCGTCGAGCGCGTAGACTGGGCAGGAGATTCACGGGCAGGGCTTCCGCCGGGGCCCGGTCCGGGCTGGAGAAAGCGCAGCACAGATGTCCATGGAGCAGGTCGTCAACGACCTCACCATCCAGGCCGCCACCGTCAACGGCTCGGGGAGCCAGTCCTCCAATCTCGTTCTCACCAAGGCGATCTTCCGGATGGGCATCCCGGTTGCCCCCAAGAACGTCTTCCCTTCGAACATCGAGGGCCTGCCCACCTGGTTCGACGTCCGGGTCTCGCCGCAGGGCTACCAGTGCCGCTCGCGCGAGGTCGACATCCTGGTGGCGCTCAACATCGGCACCTGGAACACCGACGTCGCCGGGGTCAAGCCGGGCGGCGTGGTCATCCACGAAGCCAAGTACCCGGTGGCGGGGCCGACGCAGCGCGACGACCTCACCTACTACGCGGTGCCCTTCGCCCAGCTGGCCAAGGAGAAGATCAGCACCGAGGGGCTGCGCAAGTACCTCACCAACATGGTCTACGTCGGCGTGCTCGCCCACCTGCTCGGCATCGAGCTGGAGGCCGTCGAGGGCGCGCTGCGCGACCAGTTCCGCAGCAAGCCCGCCGCCGTCGACACCAACATGCAGGCGGTCATGGTGGGCCACGACTACGCGCGCGAGAATCTGGAGAAGGCCGACCGCTACGCGCTGCGGCGCATGACGGGCAGGACCGAGGGCCGCATCCTCATGGAGGGCAACCAGGCCTCGGCGCTGGGCGCGCTGATGGGCGGCGCCACCGTGGCCGCCTGGTACCCGATCACGCCCAGCTCCTCGCTCTGCGAGAACTTCATCGCCTACTGCGACCGCTTCCGCACCGACCGCGCGAGCGGCGAGAAGAAGTACGCCGTCATCCAGGCCGAGGACGAGCTGGCCGCCATCGGCATGGTCTTCGGCGCCACCTGGGCGGGGGCGCGCGCCTTCACCTCCACCTCCGGCCCGGGCCTCTCACTCATGGCAGAATTTGCCGGACTTGGCTATTACGCCGAGCTGCCCGCGGTGATCTTCGACGTGCAGCGCGTCGGCCCCTCGACCGGCCTGCCCACCCGCACCATGCAGGGCGACGTCAGCTTCGCCTACACGCTGTCGCACGGCGACACGCGGCACATCGTGCTGCTGCCGGGCGGCACCGAGGAGAACTACGAGCTGGCCATGGAGGCGTTCGACCTCGCCGACCGCTTCCAGACACCCGTCTTCGTGCTCACCGACCTCGACCTGGGCATGAACCTCTGGATGGCCGACCCGCTGCGCTATCCCGAGAACGGCTTCGACCGCGGCAAGGTGCTCGACGCCGAGGACCTGGAGAAGGTCGAGGGCTGGGGCCGCTACCGCGACGTCGACGGCGACGGCATCGCCTATCGCACCCTGCCGGGCACGCCCAACCCGCTGGCCGGCTACTTCACCCGCGGCAGCGGCCACGACGAGGACGCCCGCTACAGCGAGCGTCCCGAGGTCTACCAGCGGGTGCTCGACCGCCTGGCGGCGAAGCACGAGACCGCGCGCCTGCACGTCCCGGCGCCGGTGATCGACGAGTCCGGCAACCGCGCCGGCATCATCGCCTTCGGCTCCTCGCACTTCGCCGTCGTCGAGGCGCGCGAGCAGCTCCGCGATGCCGGTGTCGACACCGACTACCTGCGGCTGCGCGCGCTGCCGCTCTCGCCGCAGGTGGCCGAGTTCGTCGAGAACCACGACCGCGTCTACGTCGTCGAGCAGAACCGCGACGGGCAGATGCACGCGCTGCTGCGCCAGGAGCTGACCGGGCGGCTGGCCGACCGGCTCATCTCCGTCCGCCACTACAACGGCGTCCCCCTCGACGCCCACGCCATCACCGACCCCGTGCTCGACGTGGAACGTCCCGCCGCCGCGGTGGCCGTGCAGAGGACCGCGTAACCGCCATGGCAGTCTCCGCTCTCAACACCAACCGCCTCGGGCTGGTCCGCGACGTCTACAAGGGCGCGCCCACCACGCTCTGCGCGGGCTGCGGCCACAACTCGATCACCAACCACCTGATCAAGTCGCTCTACGACTACGGCGTCGAGCCGCACATGCTGGCCAAGATGAGCGGCATCGGCTGCTCCTCGAAGACGCCCGCCTACTTCGTCGAGCGCGCCCACGGCTTCAACGGCGTGCACGGGCGCATGCCCTCGCTGGCCACCGGCGCCAAGCTGGCCAACCGCGACCTGCTGGTGCTCGGCGTCAGCGGCGACGGCGACACCGCCTCGATCGGCCTGGGGCAGTTCTGCCATCTCGTGCGCCGCAACCTCGACTGCACGTACATCGTCGAGGACAACGGCTGCTACGGCCTGACCAAGGGCCAGTTCTCGGCCACCGCCGACCTCGGCTCCAAGATGAAGAAAGGCCAGGTCAACGAGTTCGAGACCATCGACGTCTGCGGCCTGGCCATCGAGCTGGGCGCCACCTTCGTGGCCCGTTCCTTCAGCGGCGACGGCAAGCAGCTCGTCCCGCTCCTCGAAGCCGCCTACGCGCATCGGGGCACGGCGGTGCTCGACGTCATCTCGCCCTGCGTCACCTTCAACGACCACGAGGGCTCGACCAAGTCCTACGCGTACGTCAAGGAGCACGACTTCCTGCTGCACACGCCCGACTTCATCTCCCGCTACGAGGAGGTCGAGGTCGACTACGAGCCCGGCACCGTGCAGGACGTGCGGCTCCACGACGGCTCCCACCTGCTGCTGCGCAAGCTCGACGCCGACTACGACGCCACCGACTCCATGTCGGCCATGCGCGCCATCCGCGAGGGGCGCGAGCGCGGCGAGCTGGTGACCGGTCTGCTCTACGTCAAGCCCGACGCCGGTGACCTCTGTGAGCGCGAGCACATGACCCAGACGCCGCTGGCCCACCTCGGCGAGGACGACCTGCGCATCGACCGCGACGGCTGGGATGCGCTCATGCAGTCCTTCGCCTAGGTGCTGTCCTTCCCGAAGGGGTTCCTCTTCGGCTGCGCCACGGCCGCGCACCAGGTCGAGGGCGGCAACCGCAACGACTGGTGGCGCTGGGAGCGCACCCCGGGGCACATCAAGGACGGCTCCACCGCCGACGTCGCCTGCGGCCACTGGGAGCGCTACCGCGAGGACCTGCGCGAACTGGCCGCATATGGCCAGAACGCGCACCGCTTCAGCGTGGAGTGGTCGCGCGTCGAGCCGCGTGAGGGCGAGTTCGACTCTCAGGCACTGGAGCACTACGCCGACGTGGTGCGCGCCTGCCGCGAGAATGGCATGGAGCCCCTGGTCACCCTGCACCACTTCACTTTCCCGCTCTGGCTGGCCGACGCCGGCGGCGCCCGTGCACCCCAGGCGCCGGCGCGCTTCGCCCGCTTCGCGGCGCGCTGCGCCGAGGCCTTCGGCGCGGAGGTGCGCTGGTGGATCACCGTCAACGAGCCGGTGGTGCTGGCCACCATCGGGCACCTGCGCGGCGAGTGGCCGCCCGGCGAGCGTTCGCTGCTGCACAGCTTCGCGGCGCTGCGCGGCCTCACCCGCATGCACGCGGCGGCGACCTCTGCGCTGCGCACCGTCGCCGCCCGCAACGGTTGGGAGGCGCGCGTCTCGGTGGCCCACCACGTGCGCGGCCTGCTGCCCGCCAACCCGCGCTCGCGGCTCGACCGCGCCGCCGCCGCGCTGCCCGACCACGTCTTCAACCGCTGGTTCCTGCGCGCCTGCCGCAGCGGCCGGCTGGTGCCGCCGGTCGGTGCCGGCCAGCGCGTCGCGGGGCTGCGCGGCTCGCTCGACTGGCTCGGCCTCAACTACTACTGCGACGACGTGCTCGCCTTCGACGCGCGCCGCCCCGGTGAGCTGTTCGCCCGCCAGGGGCCGGCGCCCGACCTGCCGCTGTCGAGCTTCGGCTGGGCCATCGAGCCCGACGGCCTGCGCCGCGCCCTGCACATGGTGTCGCGCGAGACCGGCGGGCTGCCCATCGTGATCACCGAGAACGGCGTCGCCGACCAGCGCGACGAGCTGCGCCCCCGCTACCTCGTCGAGCACCTGGCCGCGGTGCACCGGGCCATCGCCGAGGGCGTCGACGTGCGCGGCTACACGCACTGGACCGCCTGGGACAACTTCGAGTGGGCCGAGGGCTGTTCGCAGCGCTTCGGGCTGTTCGCCGTCGATCCCGTGACGCTGGAGCGATGCCCCAAGCCGAGTGCGGCGGTCTACGCGGAGATCTGCCGTGCCGGGGGCATCCCGGAGCGCCTGCTCGAGGAACCTGGCGTACCATCCGCGCGTTGACCGCACGACCGGTGGCGCGACCGGCGTTGTGATCTGTGAGGGAGAGGACAGGAATGGGAATCGGACATCGCGTCTCCGCCGCGCTCGCCGCCGCCACCGGCCTGGCCGTGCTCGGCGCCGCGCCGGCGCTGGCGGCGACCACGTCGTATCCCAACGACTACTTCTTCGCCAAGGGCCAGCAGTGGGCGCTGACCGGGGCGGCGGCCAGCATCAACGCCCCGGCGGCCTGGTGCAGGAGCACCGGGTCCGGCATCAAGGTCGGCATGGTCGACACCGGGGTCGACTTCAGCCATCCCGACCTGCAGGGGAAGGTGCAGGTCGGCGCCGCCTTCACCGGCGGGAGCGCGACGACCGACACCATGCCGACCGGCACGGACCAGGCGTCGGTCACCGACCAGGACGGGCACGGCACGGTGACCGCCGGCGCCGTGGTTGCCGATACGAACAACGCGACCGGCATCGCCGCCGTGGCGCCGGACGCGACGGCTGTGGCCATCAACGTTCGGGGCAGCGACGGCACGATCTTCGAGAGCGACGTCGCCCTCGGCATCGAGTGGGCCGCCGACCACGGGGACAGGGTCATCAACGTCAGCATCGAGCCCGGCCAGATCTCGGCCTCGAAGGTCAACGTGCCCGACCTGACCATCCCCGCGGCGGCCAGCTACGCGCGCCAGCGGGGGTCGGCGGTCGTGCTCTCGGCCGGCAACGACGGGAAGTCGGCGCCCTACCCGAACCTGAGCGGCACGGCGCTCGTCGCCGGCGCGCTCACGCCGTCGGGCACCATGGCCTCGTATTCCAACTCGGGCAGCAGCGTGAGCATCTACGCGCCCGGCGGTTCCACGCTGGACAAGAACCAGATGAACATCGGCAATTCGATCGTGTCGACGTTCATGACCAGCAGCGGCTACCAGTACGCCATCGCCGACGGCACCTCGCTCTCGGCGCCGATGGTGTCGGGCACGCTGGCTGTGTTGATGTCGACAAATCTGTCCAATACAGCGGCGATGTCGGCGATCACCTCGAACGCGGTGACGTCGGCCGACGGACACCCGCAGCTCGACTCCGCCCGCGCCCTGGGCGTGTCCGACTCGGAGCGCTGCGGGACGCCGAGCACGCCGCCGCCGGGCGGACCGCCCCCCGTGCAGAAGGGTGGCGGCACCACCACCACCACCGTGACCTCGAGCTCGACGTCGCGCCGCGCCACCACCACGGCGGTGGTGCACTCGACCAGCACGGTCGCGCAGCAGACGCAGTCGCAGGTCGCCACCACCGCGACCTCGACGACGAGCAGCGACACCTCGAACGGGGCCCAGGCGGGCGGAGACGACGTGGGCCAGGGCGGCCACAGCGGCACGCTGCCGCCGGCGAGCACGCCGGGTCCGGGCCGCGGCGGCCTGCCGGCACCGCTGGTGCTCGCCGGGCTGGGTGTGCTGCTGGCGGGCGGCGCGCCGCTGGGACTCAGGCTGGCGCGGAGGGGGCGGAGCGTGGCTCGTTGAGGCAGCGACGGCTCGCCGCCGTCGCGCTGGCACTGGCCGCCGCGCTGGCCCCGACGCTGGGCCGCGCCGCGGTCAGCGCCGCACCCGACGATCCCTACTTTCCGGTTCAGTGGGCGCTGCACGGCGCGGCGGCGAGCACGCAGGCCAACCAGGCCTGGTGCGTCTCCACCGGCGCCGGCGTGCTGGTCGCCGACATCGACACCGGCGCCGACTTCTCGCACCCCGACCTCGCCACGGCGCTGGTGGCGGGTGCCGCCTTCACCGGCGGCAACGCAAACCCGGGAAGCCCGAGCAACCCGGCCGACCCGGCACCCGACGCCGCCGGCGCCGCCGCGGTCGCCGACGACTACGGGCACGGGACCATGACCACGGGCATCGTGGTCGCGGCGACGGGCAACCGCACCGGTATCGCCGGCGAGGCGCCGGGCTCCCACGCGCTGGTGATGAAGGTCTTCTCCAACAAGGGCGGCACCACCGGCTACAGCGCCTACAGCAGCGATGTCGAGTCGGCGATCGTCTGGGCGGTGCGGCACGGCGCGCGGGTCATCAACCTCAGCCTCGGGCCCAACATCCCCCTGGCCAGCACCGCGCTGGGCGACCAGATCCCCGCCTTCGTGCAGTGGGCGGCGCAGAACGGCGCGGCGGTGGCCATCGCCGCGGGCAACTCGACCATCCCCGCGGCGGACTACGTGGGCATGTCGAGCTACGCCCTGGTGGTCGGCGCCCTGGCGCCCTCGGGCGCAATCGCCTCGTACTCGCAGTACGGCGTCGGCGTCAACGTCTACGCGCCCGGCGGCGACGGGCCCGGCGGCGACCCGCGCAGCGACGTCATCTCCACCTTCCCCACCTACGCGCTGCCCGCCGCCAACCAGCCGCTGAGCGCCAACGTGGCCCCGGGCTACGCCGCCTACGACGGCACCTCCTTCGCCACGCCCTACACCGCGGGCGTGCTCGCCCTGCTCATTGCCCACGGCCTCTCGGCCGGCCAGGCGCGCCAGCGCATCCTCGCCACCGAGCACACCGCCGCCGGCACCTCCCAGGTGCTCGACGCCGCCGCTGCCCTCGGCCCCTGCCCCGCCGGCTCCGCCCCGCGCGGCGCCCCGAGCACTGGCCCCACCATTGCGGGCGGCCCCGCCCACGCCGCCGCCACCGCCGGTGCTCACGCCACCCCGACGCCCTCCGCGACCGCCCCGGCCTCCGGCCGCGCTCTTCGCGGGGAGGGTGCGCAACCCCTCACCGGCACGGGCGACGGGCCGGGCGCATCGGGCGGCGGCCACCCCAACCCACTGCTCATCGCCTTCCTCGTCGCGCTGCTGGTGCTGGGCGGTCCGGCCGCCGTGGCGCTGCGGCGCCGCCTGGTCCGCCGGGCCTGACGCATATCCTATGGCGCCATATGCCATAGAATGACTCACGATGCATCGCACGACGATCCTCCTGCCCGACGACCTGGATCGGCGACTCTCCGATGCGGCGCGGCGGCGGCGCAGCTCGCGGACCGAGATTCTCCGGCAGGCCTTGGCCGCCTACCTGGAGGGCGAGACGCGCCCGCGTCCGCGCTCGGTCGGTCTGGGCCGGCGCTCCGACCCGAGAGTCACCTCGGAGAACGTGAAGTCGACGGTGCGTGAGGCATGGCTCCGGGGCGCGCGGCCGGGGTGATCGTCCTCGACACCTCAGGGCTGTTCGCCGCACTGGCCGTCGACGACGAGCACCACGGCGACGCGGTGGGCGCGCTCGACGGCGATCGCGGACCACTGCTGGTGCCTGCGGGCATCCTGGCCGAGGTCGGCTACATGATCGAGGCCAAGCTGGGTCCGGCCGTTCTCGACGCCTTCCTCGACGACCTCATCCAGGGCGCCTTCTCGTTCGACTGCGGCGACGCCGACCTGCCCCGCATCCGGGAGCTGGTCAACCGCTACGCGGACCTGCCGCTGGGGCTGGCGGACGCATCGGTGATCGCCTGCGCGGAGCGGACGGGCGGACGCATCCTCACCTTCGATCGTCGCGACTTCGGCGTCGTGGCGCGGGAGGGCACCGTCGCGCTGGTCCCCTAGCGAAGCCTGGTGCCGGCGGCCTGCCATGATGCGCGGGTGATGGAGACGCCCGATCTCGCCGGCATCCTGGCCGACCTCGCCGCGGAGCACGCGGACCTCGACCGCATCGTGGCGCCGCTGGACGCGGCGCAGTGGGAAACGGCGACGCCCGCGGAGGGGTGGGCGGTGCGCGACCAGGTGGCGCATCTCGCCTCCTTCGACGGGGAGGCGCGGCGGGCGATCGTCGACCCGGAGGGGTTCGCCGCCGGGCTGGCGGAGATCGCCGCCGATTCCGAGGGGTGGATGGCCCGCATCGTGGAGGCGGGGCGGCGGCGGTCGCCGGCGGAGCTGCTCGACGGCTGGCGCGGCGAGCGGGCGGCGTTGCTGGAGGCGGCTTCGGGCGTGGAGCCCAAGGCGCGCATCGCCTGGTACGGGCCGCCCATGAGTGCGCTGTCGTTCCTCAGCGCGCGGCTGATGGAGACCTGGATCCACGGGCAGGACGTGGTCGACGCGCTGCGGGTCGAGCGGGAGCCGACCGCGCGGCTGCGGCACGTCGCCCACATCGCGGTGCGGGCGCGGGCCTTCAATTACGCGCAGCACGGCAGGACGCTGCCCGAGGGAGAGGTGCGCGTCGAGCTGCGCGCGCCCGACGGTTCGCTGTGGGCGTGGGGCGCCGAGGACGCTGCCGACCGGGTGAGCGGCGAGGCGCTCGACTTCTGCCTGCTGGCCACCCAGCGGCGCCACCTGCTCGACACCGACCTCGTCGTCGAGGGGCCGCTGGCCGCGGAGTGGATGGGCATCGCCCAGGCCTTCGCCGGCCCGCCCGGCCCGGGGCGCCGTCCCGGCCAGTTCCCCAAGCGGTCCGCCAGCGCGCGCTGACGCCGGGCCTCCTGGGCGCCGCGCCCAAGCCGTACCCGCTCACCCTTGGGCACCCGGCCATATGCCCGTCGCGCCGCCCCGTCGTACCATGACCAGGCACCGAGTCTTTGTGCACTACGCCACAGCACCAACGGGAGCACGCACCGATGGCCAGCCGCACCGCGGAGAACCTCGCCGCTGACCTGCTGCAGCGCGCCCAAGCGGCCGGCGTCCGCTACATCGACCTCCAGTTCACCGACGTCATGGGCGCGGTCAAGACGGTGACCATCCCCGCCGAGGACCTGCCCGACACCATCGAGCACGGCACCTGGTTCGACGGCTCCAGCGTGGAGTCGGTGGCCCGCACCGCCGAGAGCGACATGTACCTGGTGCCCGACCTGGAGACCTTCCGGGTCCTGCCCTGGGCCGGCACCCCGCCCATCGCCCGCATCATCTGCTGGGCCCACACGCCAGACGGCGAGCCCTACCCCGGTGACCCCCGCGGCGCCCTGCGGCGGGCCGTCGAGCAGGCGCGCGCCATGGGCTTCGACTACCGCTGCGGCCCCGAGGTCGAGTTCTTCCTGCTCCGCCGCGACGACGGCGGCACCGTCGGCCCGCTGCAGAACGACCGCGCCGGCTACTTCGACTTCTCGACCGACCAGTCGGTCACCGTGCGGCACGCCATGGTCAGCGCGCTGCAGGCGCTGGGCATCGAGGTCAACACGGTGCACCACGAGGTCGCCGGCGGCCAGCACGAGATCGACTTCAGCGCCGCGCCCGCGCTCAAGTCCGCCGACGACGTGGTCACCTTCCGCTACACGCTCAAGGCGGTGGCCCAGCAGGCCGGACTTCTGGCCAGCTTCATGCCGAAACCCTTCCGCGACGTCAACGGCAGCGGCATGCATGTGCACCAGAGCCTGGGCAGCATCGAAGGCGGCGCCAACGCCTTCGCCGAGTCGGGCGACGAGTACGGGCTCAGCGACGTGGCCAAGCACTTCATCGCCGGGCAGCTGCACCACGCCGCCGGCATGTGCCTGGTGCTGGCGCCGCTGGTCAACTCGTACAAGCGGCTGGTGCGCGGCTTCGAGGCACCGGTGTTCGTCAGCTGGGCGCGCACCAACCGCGGTGCGCTGGTGCGCATCCCGCACGTCGGACGCAGCGAGGCCACACGTATCGAGCTGCGCAGCCCCGATCCCTCCTGCAACCCGTACCTCGCCTACGCCGTGATGCTGCGCTGCGGCCTCGACGGCATCGAACGCCGCCTGCCGCTGCCGCCGCCCGTCGAGGAGGCGCTCTACGGCTTCGACGACGTCGAGCTGGAGCGCCGCAACGTCGGGCTGCTGCCCGACAACCTCAAGGACGCCATCGAGGCCTTCCGCCGTGACGACGTCGTCCTCGACGCCCTCGGTGACCACCTGGCCGAGCGCTTCCTCGAAGCCAAGCTGCTGGAGTGGCGCGACTACCGCCAGCAGGTGACGGCCTGGGAGGTCGAGCAGTACTTGGAAAGGGCATGAAGCGCGAGGCAAACGCCGAGCCGGCGCGGAGTCGCGCCGCGGGGGGCAACGCTGGCATTTCGGCCGCACTCCAGCGGCGAAATGCTGGCGTGGGGGGGTGCCCCCCCCGTCCGCGCGTACCGCGCGGACAGACAAAATGATCACTGTCAAAGATGTCTGGCGCGGGGCGTTGCCGCCTGACACGGATCTGCTCGGCGGCGGTGCGGGCCTGGAACGTCGCGTGGAATGGGCGACTGCGCTGCGCACCCGCCCGCCCGCGTTCGAGTCGGTCAAGGGCGGTGAGATGGCCTTCGTGCCCACCAAGAGCATCCGCCTGCTCGACGAGCGTCTCGACCTCACCCAGGTGATGCAGAGCTTCGCCGACAAGGGCGGCGTCGCCGTCGCCGTGATCGGCGAGGTGCCGGCCAGCAGCATCGCGCTCGCCGACACGCTGCTCATGCCGCTGCTGCGCCTGCCCACCACCACTCACGTCGCCGACGTGCAGCAGGACGTGGTGCGCTACATCCTCGAACAGCGCACCCTGCTGCACGAACGGCAGCAAGAGCTGCACACCCAGCTCATGGAGCTGGCCCTGGCCGGCGCCGGCATGCCCGCCATCCTCGACCGGCTCGCCGAGATCACCGGCAAGGCCTCGGCCTGGCAGGACCTCGACGGCACCGTGCGCCACGCCTCGGCCGGCGCCCGCACCGATGCCGTGCTGCACGCGCTGGAGGCCGACAACGCACCGGTGCGCCGCTGGGCGGAGAGCGTCGCGGTGATGGCCTCCGACCCGCCCGTGCACGAGGTCAAGCTGGGCACCGCCGGTCTGGCCCGGCTGGTCTCACCGGTGCCGGTGCGCGAGGGCATCGGCGGCCTGGTCTCGGTCATCGCGCCCGAAGCCGAGCTCGACCAGGTGGCCCGCCTGGCCGTGGCCCGGGCCGCTTCCGCCTGCGCCATCGAGCTCGACCGCGAGCGCGCCGTGCGCCGCGCACGAGACGAGCTCGAGGGCGAGTTCGTCGAATCGCTGCTGGCGGGCACCTACTCCTCCGAGGAGGCCATGCGCGAGCGCGCCGAGCGCCTCGGCTTCGACCTCGACGGCACCACCGCGGTGCTGGTGGCCCGCGTCGAGGCGACCGTCGACGGCGCCCGGGCCCGCCACCAGCTCCTCCGCGGCGGGCACGGCTGGATCCAGCGCCGCGCCACTGCGGCGCTGTGCACAGTGCGCGGGGGTGCGCTGGCCGCGGTGGTGCCGCTGCCCGCGGGTGACGGCAATTCCGCCACCCTGCAGCGCCTCGCCGCCGACCTGCGCATGGAGTGCGCCGGCTCGGTGGGCACGGAGCAGGTCTCGGTCGGCGTCGGCCGGCCCAAGCCGGGCATCGCCGGGGTGCGCGCCTCCTACCGCGAGGCCGACCAGGCGCTGACCATGGGCATCAAGCTCTTCGGCGGCGGCCGGGTGGTCGGCTTCGGCGACCTCGGCCTCTACCGCCTGCTCTACGCACTGCAGGGCCACCCCGAGCTGCGCGAGTTCTTCGACGACCAGGTGCGCGCCCTGCTCGATTACGACCGCCGCACCGGCGCCGGGCTGATGCGCACCCTGGACGCCTTCTTCCGCTGCCACGGCTCGCCGACGGAGATGGCCTCGCTGCTCCACTTGCACCGCAACACGGTGCTCTACCGGCTGCGCCGCATCGAGGAGATCGGCCGCCTTCGCCTCGACGACCCGGAGACCCGGCTCAACCTCCACCTCTGCCTGCGGGTGCGCGAGGTGCTGCTGGCGTCCGGCGAGGCCGACGGCGCGGGGCTCAGCGGCGGCGGCGGCCGCGGCGGCCGCGTGGCGGCGGCCCGGCGCTAGGCGTTCGAGGCGCCGCGCACGATCTCGTGCGCCACGCACAAGATCGCCTCGCTCGACTTGGTGCAGGGGCGGCGAAGGTTTTGCCCCTGGGCGGGCCCTACGCTCTCTCGAACCAAGGCGCGGCAGGCGACGGGCAGAGGGAACCTGCGCCGCCGGCGCATCTCAATCGCGTGTGGGAGGTCACTGTGCTAGGACGAACTCGATTCCGGCTGGCCCTGGCGATCGCGGGAATGGCGGCCTTCGCCCCCGTCGTCGCCCGCGCGGCCGACGACAACACGGCCACCCAGGCCTCCGGCATCGCCGCCGACACCGTCTGGGTGATCGTCGCGGCGCTCCTGGTCATGTTCATGCAGGCCGGCTTCGCGATGCTCGAGGTCGGCTTCAGCCGCATGAAGAACGTCGGCACAGTTGTGGCCAAGGTCATCGTCAACCTGAGCATCTCGTCGATCATGTACTGGGTGGTCGGCTTCGCCATCGCCTTCGGCGCGTCGACGGGCTGGATCGGCCAGGTGATCGGCCACTCGGGCTTCCTGCCCACCTTCCACCCGGGGACGCACCTGGGCACGGTGCTCGACTCGGGCACCATTCCCGGCGCGGCGCAGTGGTTCTTCGAGTTCGTCTTCTGCGCGGTCTCGCTGGCCATCGTCTGGGGCACGATGCTGGAGCGGACGAAGTTCATCGTCTACATCCTCTTCGCGATCCCCTTTGCCGGCTTCATCTATCCGATGATCAGCCACTGGCTGTTCGGCGGCGGCTGGCTGATGGCCCTGGGTGGCCAGGACTTCGCGGGCAGCACCGTCGTCCACCTCACCGGTGCCACCGCGGGCTTCGCCGGCCTGCTCCTGCTCGGCCCCAGAATCGGCAAGTACGGCCGTGACGGCAAGCCCAACGCCATCCCCGGCCACAGCATGCCGCTGGCCCAGCTCGGCGTCATCATCCTGTGGTTCGGTTGGTTCGGGTTCAACCCGGGCTCGACGCTCAACGCCACCAACCTGCACTTCGCCGACGTCGTCATCACCACCAACCTGGCCGCGGCCGCCGGCGCCATCGCCGCCATGGCCGCCATCTACCAGGTGCAGAAGTCGCTCGACGTGGGCATGATCGGCAACGGCGCCATCGCCGCGCTGGTCGCCATCACCGCACCGTCGGGCTACGTCGAGCCCTGGGCCGCCATCGTCATCGGCGCGGTCGCCGGACTGATCGTGGTCTACGGCGTCATCCTCATCGACAAGTGGATCGACGACCCGGTCGGCGCGCTCAGCGCCCACGGCCTGGCCGGCATCTGGGGCACCCTCTCGCTGGGCTTCTTCGCCGATCCCGCGCTGGCCAAGTTCAACAACGTCGGCCAGGGCGGCCTCGCCTACGGCAAGGGGTTCCACCAGCTCGGCGTCCAGGCGCTCTCGGTGAGCGTGTGCTTCATCACCGTGTTCACGCTCTCCTTCGCCCTGTTCTGGATGATCAAGAAGACGGTGGGCCTGCGTGTCAGCGAGCGCCACGAGATCGAGGGCCTCGACATCAGCGAACATGGCATGTGGGGCTACCCGGAGCAGTTCATGCCGGTGCCGGGCGGCGCCTACATCCATCCTGACGCCATCGCCGAGCCCGCCCGCCGAACGGCTCCCGCCGGCGTCGCCGCGGAGGGACACGCGTGAAGAAGGTCGAGGCCATCATCCGTCCGGACCGCCTGCAGTCCGTCCAGGACGCGCTCGACGGGCTGGGCATCTCGGGGCTGACCGTCACCGAGGTGGTCGGCTGCGGAGCGCAGCGCGGCTACACCGAGGTCTACCGCGGCGCCCGGGCCAACATCTCCCTGCAGCGCAAGGTGAAGGTCGAGGCGGTGGTGCCCGATGCCAGCGTCGACCGGGTGGTCGCCGCCATCGGCGACGCCGCCCGCACCGGCGAGGTGGGCGACGGGAAGATCTTCATCCTGCCCGTCGACGACGGGGTCCGCATCCGCACCGGGGAGCGCGGGGACGAGATCGTCCAGCACCGCGTTCCCGAGCATTGGGGGCACTGAGGCCCCACCCACCGTCCCCTGGGACACAGCGCCCCGTCCGGAGCTCTCCTCCGGGCGGGGCGTTTTCCTTTCCACTCACCGGGGCGGGGGGTGTCCCCCCGCGGCGGATTGCTAAACTCGGCCCACCATGACCTACGTCATCACCGAGCCCTGCGTCGACCTCAAGGACAAGTCGTGCGTCGAGGTGTGCCCGGTCGACTGCATCATCGGCGCCGACGAGGACCGGATGCTCTACATCGACCCTGACGAGTGCATCGACTGCGGTGCCTGCGTCGACCCCTGCCCCGTGGACGCCATCTTCGCCGAGGAGGACGTCCCCGACCAGTGGTCGGCCTACACCCCGATCAACGCCGACTACTTCAAGGACAAGGACGGCACCCGCCAGCGGCTCCTCGAGCTCAAGCCGGTCGCCACCTGACGCGCTGACCCCGTTCCCGGCCGCCCGCGCACACCGCGCCGTGCGCCGCGCCTGAACCCCAGCCTGAGCGCGCCCGAGGCGGCCTTGTGCGCCACGCACAAGATCGCCTCGCCACCCTTCGGACGATTCGTCCATGGCGCCTGACCCTGCGCGACGCCTACCCTTGCGCCGACGACCGCGACCACGCGCGCCCGGGGGCGCGCCACACGGCGACAGGAGGAACGCATGGCGATCGACGAGTCCATCGTGGCCCCGAAGACCTCACCGAAGGAGGTCATCGCGCGGGCCAAGGAGCAGGGAGTGAAGATCGTGGACCTGCGGTTCACGGACCTTCCCGGCACCTGGCAGCACTTCTCGATCCCGGTCGGCGAGATGACCGAGGATCTCTTCAGCGAGGGCATCGGCTTCGACGGGTCGAGCATCCGCGGCTTCCAGAAGATCCACGAGAGCGACATGCTGCTCTTCCCGGATCCGGACACCGCGATGGTGGACCCCTGCCTCGAAGTCCCGACGATGAGCATCGTCTGCGACATCAAGGACCCCATCCGGCGCATGCCCTACAGCCGCGACCCGCGCTACGTCGCCAAGAAGGCGGAGGCGCACCTGCGCGAATCCGGCATCGCCGACATCTCCTACTGGGGCCCCGAGGCCGAGTTCTACATCTTCAACTCGGTGCGCTTCGACCAGAACGCACACGAGGGCTACTACCACGTCGACTCGATCGAGGGCATCTGGAACAGCGGCCAGAACGGCCTGCCCAACCTCGGCTTTCGCCCGCGCTACAAGGAGGGGTACTTCCCCGTCCCGCCGGTCGACAAGCTGCAGGACCTGCGCAGCCGCATCACCCTGGCGCTGATCGACGCCGGCATCGACATCGAGGTGCACCACCACGAGGTCGGTACCGCCGGGCAGACCGAGATCGACATGCGCTTCGGCCCCCTGGTCAACATGGCCGACAAGGTGCTGCTCTACAAGTACATCGTCAAGAACGTCTGCTACCAGAACGGCTACACGGCGACCTTCATGCCCAAGCCGCTCTTCGGTGACAACGGCTCCGGCATGCACACCCACCAGTCGCTCTGGAAGGACGGCAGCAACCTGTTCTACGACAAGGACGGGTACGCGCTGCTCTCCGACCTGGCGCGCTGGTACATCGGCGGGCTGCTCAAGCACGCGCCCGCGGTGCTCGCCTTCGCGGCGCCGACCACCAACTCCTACCGCCGCCTGGTGCCGGGCTACGAGGCCCCCATCAAGCTGGCCTACAGCGCGCGCAACCGCTCCGCCTGCGTGCGCATCCCCACCTACAGCGACTCGCCGAAGGCGCGCCGTCTCGAGTTCCGCTCGCCGGACCCGACCTGCAACCCGTACCTGGCCTTCGCCGCGATGCTGATGGCCGGTCTCGACGGCATCGCCAACAAGATCGAGCCGCCCAAGCCCGTGGAGGCCGACCTCTACGAGCTGGACCCGGAGATGGCCGCGCAGGTGAAGAACCTGCCCGGCTCGCTCAGCGAGGTGCTCGACGCCCTCGAGCACGACAACGAGTTCCTGCAGCGCGGCGGCGTCTTCACCGAGGACCTCATCTACACCTGGATCGCCTACAAGCGCGAGCGCGAGGTCGACCCGGTTGCCCTGCGGCCGCATCCCTACGAGTTCTTCCTCTACTACGACGCGTAGTCGTCGGTCGTCAGGAGAGGCCCGGAGGCATCGCGCCTCCGGGCCTCTTTGCGTTTGTGGGGAAATGCGTCAGCGCCGTGCCGCGTTGCTGCCGCCGTCGCCGCTGACGACGAAGGTGCCGTGCATCACGGAGTAGCCGTGGATGGTGCAGTAGTAGACGTACGTCCCCGGGTGCTTCAGCGTGATCTGTGCCGTTGCGCCGCTGGAGAGGTGGCCGGTGTCGAACGTCTGCGTACCGTCGCCGACGTTGCCCGCGCCGCAGGCGGCCACGGTGCAGCGCGTCAGTGAGTGGATGTCGACCGACGAGTTGGTCACCGTGACCACCGTGTTCGGGCTCACGGTGAGGGTGGCGGGGCGGTAGCAGAAGACGGAGCCGTCGAGGCAGGCGGTGGCGTCGTCGATGCTCACCGCCGCGCTCGACGAGGCGGTGGCGGAGGCGAAGCCCCCGGTGACGGCGAGGGCAGCCACGGCGGCGGCCAGGGAGAGCGGACGGGTGGACACTCGGAGGTGCACGACTGACGATCCCTTTCCTTGGAGGCGGCGCCCCGGACTACGCGCCGGGGTTACGCCGCGCTTTCTGTCACCATCTGCTCCGCCATGGAGCTGCTCACCGTCGACATCCGCAAGCCCGAAGAGGTCAACCTGGTCCTCGGCCAGAGCCACTTCATCAAGACCGTCGACGACCTGCACGAAGCATTGGTCACCGCGGTGCCCGGCATCAAGTTCGGGCTCGCCTTCAACGAGGCCAGCGGCGCCGCCCTGGTGCGCTGGAGCGGCACCGACGAGGAGCTGATCGCGCTGGCCCGCGAGACCATGCGCGAGATCGGCGCCGGCCACGCCTTCGTCGTCTTCCTCCGCGACGCCTTCCCCATCAACGTGCTGCCCGCCATTCGCGCCGTTCCGGAGGTCTGCGGCATCTACTGCGCCACCGCCAACCCGGTGCAGGTGGTGCTCGCCGAGACCGAGCAGGGCCGCGGCATCCTCGGCGTGATCGACGGCGTCTCGCCCGCCGGCATCGAATCGGAGCAGGACGTGGCCGCCCGCCGCGAGCTGCTCCGCCGCTTCGGCTACAAGCTCGGCTGAAGCCCCCGCCGCACGGCTGAACCTGCGGGCGGCCTGAGGCGACGCGCACAATACGCCGGTTCGAGCAGCGGGAACGGTAGGAGGCCCCGGTGGAATTCGAGGAGACCGCGCGGGTCAAGGAGCTGAAGTCGAAGCTCCTCGACTTCATGGACAGCCACGTCTATCCCGCCGAGCGGGTGTATCGCGAGCAGGTCGAGCAGGGCGGCGATCCCCACAAGAGCCCGCCGGTGATGGAGGACCTCAAGCGCGAGGCCCGCAGGCGCAACCTCTGGAACCTGTTCCTGCCCGACACCAACTGGGGCGCGGGGCTCACCAACCTGGAATACGCGCCGCTGGCCGAGATCACCGGCCGCAGCTTCATCGCACCGGAGGCGATCAACTGCGCCGCGCCGGACACGGGCAACATGGAGATCCTGGCCCAGTTCGGCACGCCCGAGCAGCAGGAGAAGTGGCTGATGCCGCTGCTCGAAGGCGAGATCCGCTCCGCCTTCTCCATGACCGAGCCCGACGTGGCCAGCAGCGACGCCACCAACATCCAGTGCTCGATCCGCCGCGAGGGCGACGAATATGTCATCAATGGCCGCAAGTGGTGGACCAGTGGCCTGGCCGACCCGCGCTGCAGCATCCTCATCGTGATGGGCAAGACCAATCCCGACGCGCACCGCTACATGCAGCAGTCCATGGTCCTGGTCCCCGTCGACACGCCCGGCGTCAAGAAGGTGCGCACCCTGTCGGTGTTCGGCTACGACGAGGGCCACGGGCACTGCGAGGTGATCTACGACAACGTGCGCGTGCCGGTCAGCAACCTGCTCGGCGAGGAGGGCGGCGGCTTCCTCATCGCCCAGGCGCGGCTGGGGCCCGGGCGCATCCACCACTGCATGCGCGCCATCGGCATGGCGGAGCGTGCCTACGAGCTGATGGTGACGCGGGTGAAGTCGCGCGTCGCCTTCGGCAAGCCGCTCGCGGAGCAGGGCGTCATCCAGGACTGGATCGCCGAGTCGCGGCTGGAGATCGAGCAGGCCCGCCTGCTCACGCTCAAGGCCGCCTGGCTGATGGACACCGTGGGCAAGGACGGCGCCCGTTTCGAGATCAGCGCCATCAAGGTGGTGGCGCCGCGCGTCGCCCTGCGCGTCGTCGACCGGGCCATGCAGGCGCACGGCGGCGCGGGCGTGTCGCAGGACACGCCGCTGGCGGCGATGTACGCCGGTGCGCGCACCCTGCGCTTCGCGGACGGGCCGGACGAGGTGCACAAGATGTCGATCGCCCGCAACGAGCTGAAGCGCGAGTTCAACATCCCGCCGGCGTAGCCCCGCCGCGCGGCCGACTTGTCAGGCGCGCTGCAGCTCCCGCAGCGCCGGGACCGCATCGGCGCGCACCTGCTCGTCCCTGAAGCCCGGCTTGGCGAAGAGCATCTGCACGTCGTTGATGCGGCGCTCCATGAACGCGCCCGCGCAGTACGAGAGGTAGAGCCGCCACATGCGCAGGAAGCGGTCGTCGAAGCCCATGGCGGCGACGCGGTCGAGGTTGCGATCCACGTTGTCCCGCCAGGCGAACAGCGTCGTCGGGTAGCCGGGGGTGATGTCCTCCAGCTGCAGCGGACGCATGTCGGTGGAGCGGCCGATGCCGTCGAGGATGACGGTCACCGAGGGCAGGTAGCCACCCGGGAAGACGTCGCTGGCGAAGCCGCGGTTGTAGCGCCCGAAGTGGTAGAGCCGGTGCCCGGTGACGATGGCCTGCACGAACATCAGGCCCTCGGGGGCGAGCAGCCGTGAGCAGGTGGCCAGGAATCGGTCGAGGTACTGCGTCCCGATCGACTCGATGACCTCCATGTGCACCAGCTTGTCGTAGCTGCCGCTGAGGTCGCGGTAGTCCCGCATGACCAGGGTGATGCGGTTCTGCAGGCCCGCGGCGGCGATCTTGCGGGCCACGTAGTCGTACTGCTCGCGCGAGATGGTGGTGGCGGTGACGCGGCAGCCGTAGTTCTGCGCGGCGTACAGCGCGAAGCCGCCCCAGCCGGTGCCGATCTCCAGCAGGTGGTCGTCGGGAGCGAGCCGCAGCCAGCGGCAGGCGCGCTCCAGCTTGGCCGTCTGCGCCTCGTGCAGCGTCATGTCGGGGCGCTCGTAGAGGCCGCAGGAGTACTGCATGGTGGGATCCATCATCAGCTCGAAGAAGTCGTTGCCGATGTCGTAGTGGCGATGGATGTTGTCGGCGCTGCGCGCGCGCGTGTTGCGCTTGAAGAAGTGCACACCGCGCTGCAGCGGCAGCAGCACCGGCGCCAGCGCGGTGCGCAGGTTGTCCTGAAACCCGAGGTTGCGCGCGCCGATGCGGACCAGCGTGGTGGCGTCGTCGGTGTCCCAGGCGCCGTCGACGTAGGCCCAGGCCAGGGCGCTGCTGCCGCCGCTGAGCAGGGCGCGGTAGAAGGCGGGCCCGTGCAGGGTGACGGTGGCCCGCAGCGGTGCGGGGCCGGAGGCGCTGCCGAAGCGGTGGCGCTCGCCGTCCTCGACGATCTCGATCTCACCGTGGCGGAGCCGGCGCAGCAGGGCGAAAGCCGCCGCGCGGGCGGCGCGATCAGTGGCGCGGCCGCGTCCCAGGCGGATCCGCTGCGACTGCGGCACCAGCGTGGTGCCGGGACGGTTCTCGGGCTGGGCGACCACTGCGCATTCTCCGAAACGGGCAACGGGCGAAATCAGAGGCAAAAGTAGACCACGCCGGATCGGGGCTCGTCGCGCCCTAGAGCTGGCCCCCGATGCGCAGCAGGTTGGTCACCGGCGCCACCAGGCTGGCCAGGGTGAAGACCACCAGCACCGCCTTGCGCAACCGCCAGCGCAGGCGCAGCAGCAGCAGGGTGAGCAGCACCAGCAGGGCGCAGGCCAGCTTGGCGCCGTAGACCAGGAGGGGATGCTGGTTGGTGACGTCGTCCAGCCAGGGGTTGCCCTCCTCGAAGCGCCGGGTGGCCAGCGCCCGCTGGGTGGTGACCACGTCGAGGAGCTGGGTGACCAGGAAGACGAGCGCCAGCGTGCGCGTGTCCCGCCAGGCCAGCACGTCGCGGAGCTGGTCGATGGGCGAGTGCCGCCCGGGGTGGGACTGCATCTCCTGCCATTGTCGGCGGCTGCACGCGACTTCGCTGGTGACGGGTCGGTGGCGTCCTGTGGCACCGTCTTGCGCTCGTGAGCCGGATGCGCGACGACCTGCCGCCCGGGGTGCCGGGGAGCACCGTCCCCTGGAAGCCGGCGCCCGCGCAGCTCGCCGCCGCCGCCGGCACCACGCTGCCCGACCTCGTCGCGCCCGGCCTGCGCGTGCTCTTCTGCGGCATCAACCCCGGGCTCTACACGGCGGCCATCGGGCACCACTTCGGGCGGCCGGGCAACCGCTTCTGGAAGGTGCTGCACCTGGCCGGCTTCACCGAGCGCCAGCTCTCACCCTTCGAGGAGCGGCGGCTGCTCGAGGCCGGCGTGGGGGTGACCAACATCGTGCCGCGGGCCACCGCGGCGGCCGCCGAGCTGAGCGGCGAGGAGCTGCGCGCGGGGGTGCGGCGGGTGGAACGGCTGGTCTGCGAGCAGCGGCCGCGGGTGGTGGCCTTCCTCGGTATGCAGGCGTACCGCATGGCCGTGGGGCGGCCGCGGGCGGCGATGGGCAGGCAGGCGGAGCGTCTCTGCGAGGCTGTCGTGTGGCTGCTGCCCAACCCGTCGGGGCTGCAGGCGCACTACCAGCTCGACGCGATGGTGGAGCTGTACGGGGAGCTGCGGCGGTTCGCCTTCGCTACGCATTGACATTTGTCGATGGGTTGCGCTAGGCTGCGCCCGTCGGTAATGATCGACGCTCATCGATAGGTTCCAGGGAGGCTGCGTGCCCGCCATGTCCCGAGTCCAGCTCGCTCTCAACGTCAGCGACCTCGACGCCGCTGTCGAGTTCTACGGCCGCCTCTTCGGGGCCGAGCCCGCCAAGCGCCGCCCCGGGTACGCCAACTTCGCCATCGCCGAGCCGCCGCTCAAGCTGGTGCTCCTGGAGAACACGGCCGCCGGCGGCGGGACGTTGAACCACCTCGGTGTCGAGGTGGAGAGCACCGACGAGGTGGCCGCGGCCACCCGCCGCCTGGCGGGTGAAGGGCTGGCCACCGACGTCGAGGAGAACGTGACCTGCTGCTACGCGGTGCAGGACAAGGTGTGGGTCAGCGATCCCGACGGCGCGCGCTGGGAGGTCTACACGGTGCTCGCCGACGCGCCCACCCTGCTGCCCGTGGCAACCGCTCCCGGGGCCGAGGCCTCCGGAGGCGCGCCCTGCTGCGGTTGACCGCGTCGCCGTCTCGCTTTGCGCAGGGCGACCCGCCGTCGCCACGTTGAACTGAGGAGAAGGGGCGGAAGGGATTCGTCGGGAGGGTGCGCGCGGTGCGGGAGACGCTGAGCGGCTGGTTGCCGCGCACCCGCGCACGCCTTGCGGCCGTGGCAGGTGCGGCTGTGCTCCTGCTCGCGGGCGCGGTGCTGCTGGCGGCTCACGGGGGTGGGAGGAGCACGCCGCAGCAGCAGGCGCGCCCCGCCGCGGCCGCCTCGCTCAACCCAACGGGTGCCGCGCTGGTGGGGAATCCTGCGCCTGGCACGTCCGCGCCGCCGTCCGCGAGCAGAGGGGCCGCAGCCTCGGCGACCCTGCGGCCGGGTGTTTCGTCTGCTCCGACCGCGAGCTGGTTCACGGTCACCCTCGGTGCCTCGTGCGTCGTGCCCGGCGGGACGCAGACGCTCACCGCGCAGAGCCATCCCGGCTACACCGTGGCCTACAACAGCCACTACGCCGACGGCCACACGGGCGACAGCTACGGCGGCTACGGCGTGGTCGCCACGGATGCGCATGGCCGTGTGGTGGTGAGCTGGACCGTGTCCGCTTCCGCGCCGCTTGGCCCGGTGACGGTCGGCGCCGGCACGGCCAACGGCGGACCCGCCACCACGCTGACGCGCAGCTTCACCGTCGCCGCGCACTGCTGAGCGGCGCGCGTGATCAATCCTCGACGCGCAGGCCGAGGTGTGCGGCGAGCGCGGGTGCCAGCTCGAGCAGCTGCTCGTTGCCGATGCGCGCGCCGCGCAGGTCGCCGATGCCGCCGATGCCTTCCAGGCGCGAGCCGCGCAGGTCGACGCGGTCGAGCCTGGCCTGCGAGAACTGCGTGGCGCGGAGGTCGCAGCCCTCGTAGCGCACGGCGCGCTGCGTCGAGCCGCTGAAGTCGGCGTCGGCGAGCACGCAGTTGCGGAAGGTGACGCGCTCGAGATGGGCGAAGCGCAGGTTGGCCAGGTCGAGCTTGCAGTCCTCGACGAGTGCGTCGCGCAGCGAGGCTTCGGCGAAGCTGACGCCGGTGAGCCGGGTGCGACGCATCACGCAGTGACGCAGTCCGGCGCCGGCGAGGTCGGCGTTGCTGAGGTCGCAGTCCTCCCACCAGGTGGTGTGTCCCTGCAGGCGCGCGAGTCGTGCGCCGGGAATGTGCAGCGCGTCGCAGCGCACCGTGTCGAGCGACAGGCGCGGTGCCTCCACGTCCGCGCGATCGCCGCTGAGTCGCACCAGCTCCAGCTCGGCGCCGGCGACGAAGGCGTCGAGCGACTCCACGGACTGCGCGTCGCCGAAGACGGCGGGATCGACGGGGGCGTTGCCGCCCTTCGCCCGCGGCATTTCTGCCGAGGGTTACGGCGGCGGCGCGCCGAGCGCCTGCCAGTACCTGTTGAGCGCGCCCTGCACCTTGACGAACCAGATGATCGCTCCGGCCAGCGGCAGGAAGACCCAGAGACCGGTCAGCGTGGTCAGCGGAGGGTTCCAGCCGCGCGCGCGGTACATCGACTCGACGTCGGAGGCGACCAGGAAGTAGGTCACCGGGCTGACCAGGATGTAGATGAGCAGTCCCAGCCCGCCGCCGACGCCGATGCCGCTGTGCTGCTTGATCTCCTTCTGCGTCTTGTAGGTCCAGACGAAGGTGTAGATGCCCAGGGTGACGATGGCCAGCAGGATGGAGATGCCGATGCTGCGCGGGCGTCCCAGTGGGCCCACCGGCGCCGGGTAGGCCATTGCGGGAGCCGGGTTGTAGGCTGGCGGCGGCGTCGGCTGGCCGGCGCGCTCGGCGGCCTGCTGCGCTTCGGGAACGGGTTGCCAGGCCTGTCCGTCCCACCACCAGCGCCCGTCGGGGGAGCGGGATCCGTACTGCAACGGCGGCATCTGCGACATCGGCCTCGCCTCCTGCGCCACCCGCGCCTGCGGCGGCTGGTGCGCGCACGCTAGCAGACGGCGGCGCTCCGCGCCCGGCCAGCGTGCGGTGGCGGGCCGAGCGCGGCGCGGTCTGCATGTGCCGTCAGGCGGACGGCGTCGCGGAGAGGTCGTAGACGGTGACGCCGTCGACGCTGGTGGCGCTGAAGTGGGCACGCGCCGCTGGGTCAGCGAGTACAAAGCCAGCCGGTACCGGCGATCGCCGACGTCCTGACCAACCGGCAACGGTTCGGTGGCGTCATCGGATCACAAGGTTGGATGGGCGAACCTTGGGCACCGTGTCCATGGTTTCGACCCACCGTCGCGCCCCATGCTTCGGGCATGGCACACGACCACTTCGGGTCCAGCCCGTCCGACTCGCTGCAGTCCTCGGCGGACGACGCCGAGGGGTGGGCGATGCGGCGCTTCCAGCGCTGGCGCGAGCTCTGCCGCGCGGTGCAGCAGGCGCGTCGCCGCGACGAGCTGTCGGCCCGGCTCGACATCGCCCTGCGGCGTGGCGTCCGTTGAGGACGCCGCCGCCTTGCGTCCGCCCGCATCCGTGGAGGTGACCCCGGTGCTGCAACAGGTGCTGCTCGTGGGGGAGGACTCGGAGACCGTCGACGTCGGCGAGATCCGGCACTGGATCCGCGTCTACTCGCAGGCCTGGAAGACGGCGCGGCGGGCCGGCCTGCTCAGCGCCGCGCACCGCTTCCGCCGCCGGCTGGAGTACTGGACGGAGCGGCACGCGGAGCTGGTCCGGCCCTCGGTGCGCACCTCCTGAGCGGGTAGCCCGCGCACGGTTCGCCAGGACCCGTGCAGCCTGCCCGGCGCTGCGCTATGGTTCCAAGCCCAGGGGCGCACCGACCATCAAGCCAGTGAAGCGCGCCTGCGGAGAGGGGCCACATGGGCAGGAATCGAGTGGGGACGGGGCGCGGTTGGCACGGCGCCTGGTGCTGGCTGCGCGTCGCCGCGGCCATCGGCGCGGTGGTGCTGGGCACGCTGGCCACCCTGGTGGCCGCCGGTGCGACAACCCTGCAGTGGACGGTCGCCTACCTCGACCCGGTGGTCAACGCGCACACCGCGGGCTTCAACGGCGTGTCCTGCGCCGGCGCCGCGTGGTGCGTCGCCGCGGGTGATGCGGCGCCCAGCGGCTCGCCGAGCCTGCCGCTCATCGAGACCTGGGACGGCTTCAAGTGGGAGCCCGCCACCACCCCGCAGCTGAGCGGCGTGCAGACCGCCACCCTCACCGGCGCGTCCTGTGCCAGCACCAGCTTCTGCGTCGCCGCCGGCTGGGCGCAGCTCTCCAGCACGGGACAGAGCGAGGCCATCGTCGAGACCTGGAACGGCACCGGCTGGTCGCTCTCGACGCCGATGGGCAGCAACTCGTACCTCGCCGGCGTGTCCTGCGTCAGCGCCACCAGCTGTCTCGCCGTGGGCAGCAACGCCATCTCGCCGCTGGCCGGCCTGGTCTGGAACGGAACCTCGTGGACGACCTCGGTGGTGTCGCCGCCGGCGCTCTACGACTCCTTCACCGGCGTCGCCTGCAGCTCCGTGACATCGTGTGTGGCGGTGGGCTACGACAGCACCGGCAACGGCGGCGACGCGCCCCTGGTGGAGACCTGGAACGGCAGCGGCTGGACCTTCGTGTCGAGTCCGAATCCCTCGCCCAACTCGTTCCTGATGGGCGTCAGCTGCGTGAGCGCCTCGAGCTGCACCGCGGTGGGCTACCAGGGCAGCAGCGACGACGCCACCTTGGTGGAGAGCTATGACGGCACCACCTGGTCGGTGGTGCCCAGCGTCTCACCGACCACCACCGACGCGTCGCTCGACGGCGTCTCCTGCGTCTCGGCGTCGAGCTGCGTCGCGGTGGGTCGCTACTTCGGCGCCAACGGCTACCTGACACTGATCGAGCAGTGGGACGGCGGCAACTGGTCGCTGGCCACCAGCCCGAATCCTTCCAACCAGAACTTCCTCTACGGTGTGAGCTGCGCCGCCGCCACCTGGTGCGCCGCGGTGGGCAACGACGGTGACGGCACCGGCGCAACCGTTCCGCTCGTGGAGACCGGCACCGGCGCAACGCCGACGTCGACGGCGCTGAGCTCGAACGCCAACCCCGCCGTGGTCGGCCAGCCGGTGACCTACACGGCGACGGTGACGCCCGTGCCCAACGGCGGCAGCGTGTACTTCAGCGACAACGGCGTGGCCGTGAGCGGCTGCTCGGGCGTCTTCATCGACACCACCACGGGCAGGGCGAGCTGCACGGTCACCTACAGCGACGTCAGCTCGCACAGCGTGACCGCGCAGTACGGCGGCGACGTGTCCTTCGGGTCGAGCACCGGCGGCATCAGCGAGACCGTCGACGCGGCGGCCACCTCCACCACGGTGAGCGGCAATGGCAGCCCGTCGATCGTCGGGCAGAGCGTGACCTTCACCGCTCGCGTCAGCGTGCTGTCGCCCGGGTCGACGGCGGTGAGCGGGCAGGTCGAGTTCCTCGCCGACGGCGTCGACATCGCCGGCTGCTCCTCGGTGCAGGTCAGCTCCAACGTCGCAACCTGCGGCACCGCCTCGCTCGGCGTGGGCACGCACGCCATCACCGCCCTCTACCATGGCTATCGCACCACCGCGTCGAGCAGCGGCGGCACGGCGCAGACCGTCGGCTACGGCTTCGTGCTGCTCTACAACTCGACCACCGCGATCCGCGCCGGTTCCACCGTCAAGCTGCGCGTCGAGTTGCAGAACGCGAGCGGCGCGGACCTCTCCGCGTCGAACGTCACCGTCACCGCGGTGTGCGTCGTCCTGCAGCCGGCCACCACCTGTGCCAGCTCGCTGCGCACGCTGAACCAGGCGTTCAGCTTCTCCAGCAAGGCGCCGGCGTCATACAGCTTCGCGCTGGGCACCAAGGGGCTGGGCAAGGGGTCGTACAGCGTGGTGGTGGCCGTGGCCGGTGACCCGACACCGCACCTGGCGCCCTTCCTGCTCGGTTGAGCGGCGCCGGGGTCGATCGCCCGCTGGTGTACGGTGCGGCCTCGTGGCCACGCCTCGCGACGCTCGATCTCTCGCCGACGTGCTGGAGCGTGCGGGTTTCATCGCCGCCGAGGAGGAGACCGCGGAACTGATCGCCGCGGCGGCCGGTGATGCAGCGCGGCTCGAGGCCATGCTGGCGCGGCGGCTGACGGGTGAGCCGCTGGCCTGGATCACCGGGCGGGTGCTCTTCTGCGGCGTCGACGTGCGCGTCGACCCCGGCGTGTACGTGCCGCGCTGGCACAGCGAGCTGATCGCGCGGCGTGCGGCGGAACGCCTGCCGGAGCACGGCATCGCCGTCGACCTGTGCACCGGCAGCGGCGCCCTGGCGTGTGTGCTGATGCTGGAGCGTCCTCTTGCGCGGGTGCTGGCCTGCGACATCGACGAACGTGCGGTGCGCTGCGCGGTGAACAACGGCGTCGAGGCGTATCGCGGTGACCTCTTCGCGCCGCTGCCGCACGACGTGGCCGGACGCGTCGACGTGGTCTCCGCGGTGGTCCCCTACGTGCCCACCGCGGAGCTGCCGCTGCTGCAGCGCGACACCTTCACCTTCGAGTCGGCGCTGGCCTACGACGGCGGCGTCGACGGCGCCGAGCTGCTGCGCCGCGCCGTCGCGGAGAGCACGCGCTGGCTGCGGCCCGGAGGTGCGCTCCTGCTCGAGCTGGGCGGCGACCAGCCCGCCGCCATCGCCGCCGACCTCGCGCGGCACGGCTACGTCGACCTTCGCGTCCTGCGCGACGAGGAGGGCGATCCGCGCGGCGTCGAAGCCACCTTCAGCGCTCCTTCCAGCGTCCTGCCCTGAGCCCTGGTAGGAACCTTGCGAACGCGGATCGCCCGCCCAGGCGCTCGGATGTGACGGGCGGCTGAGAGTCGGTAAATCCCTGTGAAGCGCGCCGGGATACCGCCACCGGGCCGCGTATGGTGCGACGCTGCGCCACCCGGCGCTCCGCGCCGTCACCGTTCATCGCGTTCATCGGAGTCATCATCGTGTCCCATCCCCGACGCGCCGTCGCCGCCGGCCTGGCGGCGTCAGCACTTCTCCTCGCCGCGTGCGGTTCCGGCAACGGCGAGGACGGCAAGCAGGCGCAGCAGATCGTCAACGACGCCAAGGCCGCGCTGCGCTCGGCGACCTCGTTCCACGTCGCCGGGTCCGTCAAGTCCGACAACTCGACGACCACCGTCGACATCAGGGTCGACGGCTCGAAGTCGGCCGGCCACGTCGACCAGGACGGCACCGCCTTCGACTTCGTCGAGACGGGCAGCAGCCTGTACCTGCGCGGCAAGGACTTCCTCGCCAGCCTGTCGCAGGACGTCGCCGACGCCGTCGGCGGCAAGTGGTTGAAGACCTCCACCGACGACAGCACCTTCAGCGACACCACCAGCTCCATCGACAGCCTCACCAAGCCGAGCGACCTCGCCGACTCCCTGGGCAGCAAGGGCGGTCCGTACAGCAAGACGGGCACCGGCAGCGTCGACGGCGAGTCCGTGGTGTTCGTCAAGGGCCCGGAGGGCACCATGGCGGTGGCCACCAGCGGCAAGCCCTACCCCGTGCGCCTCGACGGCGGCTCCAAGGGCCGCATGGACGTGACCGAGTACGGCGCCAGCTTCGGCATCTCCGTGCCGGGCGATGCGGTCGACGCCTCCGCGGTGTCGAGCTCGTCGAACAGCTCGGCGAGCAGCACAGACACCAGCTCCGACAAGGTGATCGGGGACGCCACCAAGGAGCGCGACGGCGTGCTCGAGGTGGCCCAGGGCACCATCACCGACAGCAGCGGCAGCGCCTCGGACGCCTGGGGCATGGCCTCGGCGCTGGCCAAGCTGCTGCCTGCGAACATCGACGTCTCGGTGCAGCAGGGTGACGTCTCGCAGACGCCGCCCGCCTCGCCGACCAACCTCGTCCTCTACGTGCAGGAGAGCAGCAACGGCGACCTCTTCCTGGTGGTCGTCGACGACACCTCGGGCAGGTGCGAGGCCGGTGCGCTCAGCGGCACGCCGCCGAACCACGACCCGCAGAAGGCCATGGTGCCGTCCGGCCAGGACTGCACCGCAGAGAACGCGCTCGCTGCACTGGGCGGCTGAGCCGAAGCGCCGAGGGGGCGCCGGGGGACGGGATGGCGATTCCCGTCCCCCATTCCCCGCTCCGGGCGTCACTGCGAGCTGGCGTTGCTCACCGTCAGGTCGTGGAACAGGACCGAGCCCTTGCCGGTGTCGGCGCCGGGAGAGACGGCGAAGAGCGCGTACGAGTTGCTGCCCGCCACGTTGTCGTACGAGTCGTCGACCGTGGCCAGCCGCGTGCCGTTGGCGGTCAGCGAGAGCCGGTTCATGGTGTCGTCGCTGTCCGGGGTGACGCAGGCGGCCTCGAGGGTGATCGGCCAGGACACGCTGAAGGCGGCGTCGCCCTTCTTGAGCAGTGTCTGGTTGCCCGCCTTGACCTGCACGATGGCGTAGTCGCCCTTGCCGTCCACCAGCAGCAGGTAGGTGTTCTTGTCGTCCATGCCGCGGCAGGCGATGCCGGCGTAGAGGCTGTTCCGCTGCGGCTCGTCGATCTTGACGCTGACCTCGAAGCTGTCGGGGACGCCGTGGAAGTCGATGGGCGTGCTGTAGGTGTAGCCGCCGCCGGCGTTGGCCACGTCGAGCGTGATGCCCGAGCCGTCCTCGTGGACGTTGGGGCCGTGGATGCCGAAGTCCGCCGTCGGCGTCTTCAGCGTCGAGCTGAACACCTGGTCGCCGACGCTGATGTCCGCGCTGCCCGTCGCGTTGCTGCCGGTGCTGCTGTCACTGCTGGTCGAGGACGCGGCGCGCGGAGTGGGCGTGGTCGTCGCAGCGTGCGTGCCGCTGCCGCAGGCGGTGAGCAGCGCGGCCGCGGCCAGCAGGGGCAGAGGCGCGGCGACGCGGCCGCGGCGGCGCCGGCGGCGACGCGTATCGAGGTCGGGGAAGGTGGTCATGGGGCGCGATGGTAGTTGCCTCCCGATCGGCGTGGCCGCCACCTTAACAGGCGTTTGCCGAGCTGCGACGGCCGGCGCGGGGACGGGCCGCGACGCCCCCGCTGGACTCACCCGCTCGTGGGCAGGCAGGCCGGCTGAGCCCCGCCGGGCCTCGTCGCGGTACTGTTGACGGCGTCCGCCTGACCGCAGGCGCCCGCCGGCGGGCTTCGCCACGAGGAAGGAATTGCACCGCGCAGTCGTCGCTCCACGAGCACGCGGCCGCCGTCCGGTGCGCGGCAACGCGCTCCGGCTCGCCCTGCTGCTCGCGCTCGCCGTCTCCGCCGCCGTGCCGCTCTCGGCCGCGGCGGCATCCTTCGCCGGCTTCCCGCCCGACCCGGCCGCCTCCGACTCGTACCAGGACCCGCAGGCCTCGGCCGGGCCGCTCCCCACCAGCGTGCCCGCTCCCGGCGACCTGCAGGTGGGCGTCGGCCGGGCCGACATCACCCCGCCGACCGGCTACTACCTGATGGGCTGGGAGCGTGGCGACTCCAGGGGGCTCGGCGTGCAGACACGGCTGTTCGCGCGGGCCATCGTTCTGGCCGAACATGGCCACAAGATGGCCTTCGTGGTCGAGGACCTCAACGGCATCGCCGGCGGCATCCTGCAGGACGCGCTGCAGCAGGTCGGTGATCCCGCGCTGACCGAGCAGTCGGTGCTGGTCTCGGCGACACACACCCACGCCGGGCCGTCGGGCTACTGGAACTACAGCGCCTACAACACGGTGTTCCCGACCATGACGGAGCCGGCCTCGCAGAACATCATGGGCACGCGCGACGACCAGCTCTACTCCTTCGAGGTGCGCCAGCTCGCCGCCGCCATCCGCGCCGCTGACAACGACCTGGGGCCCGGTGCCGCGGCCTGGGCGCATCGCGAGCTGGTCGGGCTGACCATGAACCGCAGCCTCGAAGCCCATCTCGCCGACTTCGGCATCCACGAGTCCTATGGCGCCGGCAGCGTCGAGCAGGATCCCGGCCGCTACCTCGACACCATCGACCCCGCCGTCGACGTGCTGCGCGTCGACAAGCTGGAGAACGGCCGCGACGTGCCCGTCGGGCTGTGGTCGAGCTTCGCCAACCACGGCACCGTCGACAAGGCCACCTTCACCGTCTACAACGGGGACCACCACGCCGTCGCCGACCGCGCCGTCGAGTCGGCCATCCGCGGCGCCGGAGGTGTGCCGCTGTCGCAGGACGTGGTCTCGGCCTTCGCCAACGCGGACGAGGGCGACCAGACCAGCGGCATCCGCCATTCCGGCCCCGCCGACGCGGAACGTGTCGGCGACGTCGAGGCGCACGTGCTGCTCGACGCCTGGACGGGCGCGGGCGCCTCGCTGAGCACCGACATGGCGCTCGACATGCGCTGGACGCGCATCCCGCTGAGCGGTGTGGGCACCAGCGCGGGCCACACGCTGGGCACCGACCCGGTCACGGGGCTCTCGCTGTTCACCGGCAGCGAGGAGGGACGCGGGCCGCTCTACGACATCACCGGCCAGGTCGACGGCACCAACTTCGAAGGCGACCACCAGCCCGCCGACAACCCCGTCGACGGCCAGGGCGACAAGATCGAGGTGCGCACCCAGTTCCCCTCGAACAACACCTCGTTCCCCTCCGTGCTGCCCATCACCGTGCTGCGGCTGGGCAACCGGCTGGTCATCACCGTCCCCGGCGAGATGACGGTGAACATGGCCCAGCGCGTGCGTGCCGCGGTGCTGCAGGCCGCCGCACCGCTGCACGTCAAGTACGTGGTCATCGACGGGCTGACCAACGAGTACATGCAGTACTTCACCACCCCCGAGGAGTACGAGGCGCAGCACTACGAGGGCGGCTCGACGCTCTGGGGCGAGTACCAGTCCTACGCCGTCCTCGACGGCCTGGTCACCCTGGCGCGCGACCTCACCGGCGGCTCGGCAGCGCCGCCACCCGTCAACGACGACGCGCGCAACGGCGTCACCGTGGGCGGCACGGCGGCGCCGTTCGCGACGGGGACGAGCACCGCCTCGATCACCGCGCAGCCGCAGGCGACACAGCGGCTCGACCGTGCCTCACTGTCCTGGCAGGGCGCCACCGCCGGTGCGGACATGCCGCTGGGCGCGGCGTTCGTCACCGTGCGGCGGCTGGTCTCGGGTGAATGGACGCCGGTCACGGACGACCTCGGCGTGCAGATCGTCTGGCGCGTCGACGGCAACGGCGTGTACACGGCGCAGTGGGAGGTGCCGCTCGACGCCGCCACCGGCGACTACGACCTCATGGTCACCGCCAACCACTACACGCTCACCTCGGCGCCCTTCGAGGTGGTGCCATCGACACGCCTGGCGCTCAGCTCGGCGCAGCCCGGCACGGTGCACGTCGGCTACCCGTCCGCGGTGGAGAACACCGACGTCACGGCGCGGCCGGTTTCGGTCAACGGCGGCACGTTCCAGGGCACGCCGTTCAGTGGCGCGCTGATCAGCGCCACCACGGTGCCGGCGGGCGCGGTGCTCGACGCCTTTGGCAACTGCAACGGCAGCGCCTTCGGCGAGTCGGGCAGCGTCAGCAGCTGCCCGCAGGCGAGCACCGCGGGCGTGACCACCACCACCGCCGGCCAGGGCCCGGCCTCGGTGCAGTCGCTGCCGAACACGTCGTCGTCGGCGCCCTCGTCGACGATGGCGGTGGTGGGGCTGCTCGCCGCGTTCTTCGGCGGGCTCAGCCGGCGTCGTCGGGGCCGCGCACGCCGCGCGGCGTGACCGCGGTTCAGTGGGTGATCTCGGCCACCATGGTGTCGGTGTTGCCGAAGTCGGTGGTGCAGGCCGTGTCGGGGTTCGGCGCCACCGCCGCCTTCGAGCCGCTGTACACCGCCGAGCGGTAGCTGTTCACCGCGGTGCAGGCGTCGGCGTTGCGCGAGTCGGTCCAGGCCAGCCAGGTGCTGGTCGGTCCGCTCACCGCGCCGATGTAGTCGCCGAGGAACTGCTCCATTAGGTTGTTGTACGACGACCCGTCCGGGTTCGAGGTGGACGAGCTGACCAGCAGCGGCGAGGAGAAGCCGCTGCCGCCGTCCTGCACGTAGTAGACGTCGTAGGTCTGCACGCCGGTCTGCCACGGGTTGTCCGCGGGCGGCGCGGTGAGCGCGTCGAAGCCGACGCTGACCATGCCGTCACCGCCGACGGCCGGCTCGGGGAAGAAGGCGTTGCGCCCGGCCACCGATGCGATGGTGCCCAGCGACGTCCAGTGCACGCCGTCGGTCGACGAGGCGCCGCGCACCGTGCCGTGCCCGCCGGCGAAGTCGCACCAAACCACGACCACGCGGCTGCTGGTGGGATCGGAGGCGGGATGCGGGTAGCAGTCGACGCGCGCACTCATGCCGGGCACGCGGTTGAAGAGGTCGACGACGTCGAAGGGCGTGCCGGTCAGCGGGTAGTCGGTCACCGGCGACACGGTGATTGGCGCGCTGAAGGTGGTGCCGCCGTCCGTGGAGGTGGCCACCACCTGCAGGCTCTGCTTGTGGACGGCGTCCGCGTTCTCGGTCCAGAAGTCCTCGACGGTGCCGTCGGAGCTGACGGCCATCTGGCCCGTCTCGCGGAAGCCCTGCGAGGCGTTGTTGTTGGCGCCGCTGACCTGCACCGCCTTGGACCAGGTCATGCCCGTGTCGTCGGAATGGGCGACGAAGATCTTGACGTTGCCGTTGCCCGCGCAGACGTTGCAGAACTGCGCCCAGGTCACGTACACGCGGCCGAAGTGCGCGCTGCTGGCGCCCTTGTCGACGCTGAGCCACTCGTGGTCGTCGAACTGCCCGCTGTTGACCGTGGCGTCGACGACGGTGGGATTCGCCCAGCTCTGCGCGTCGTCGCCCGTGCGCGAGACGGTGACGGCCTCACCGCCGCGTTCGGGGAAGGGGTCGGCCAGGCTCGCGTAGTAGACGTCGGCGCCGCACGACCAGGAGAAGGCGCCGTTGCAGCTCTTCGGGCCGATGTCGAGGCTGGGGTCGCCGCCCGAGGTGCGGCCGATACTGTCGAAGCCGGGCAGGAAGCCGCCCGTCCAGGTGGTGCCGCCGTCGGTCGAGCGGTACCAGCCGGAGGTCGGCGCGCCGGGCTTGAAGGGGCACGGACTCGACAGCGGTGCGCTGGTGCCCGGGCAGAGCGGCTGGCTGATCTCGTCGTTGGCGCCGGCCACGAGCACGCCGGTGGCCGGGTCGCGGGTGATCGACGGCTCGTTCTGCTTGTTCTGTGGGAACTGCAGGCCGTGGTCAAGGTCGACGAGGTTGTTGGTGCCGGCGGCCGGCCCTGCCGTCGCCCCCGCCCGCACCGCCCCGCCCGCGGTGGCGGCGGCGACGGTGACGGCGAGAACGGCCAGCGACGTGATTGTGCGAGCGCGCACGAGTATCCCTCCTGCCGTTGAACCGGCGACGCGCTGGGTTGCTTCTGTCCCCGAGGTTTGGCGAAGCATACGCCGCGGGTCCGATCGATTCCAGCGCGCCCTCGCCCACGGCCTTCGCCCGCCCGCCGTTGCAGCTCCGGACCGTGACCGTGACCGCGCGGTGCGGCACGTCCGCCCGGCCCGGCCTACGCTCAGCGGACCACTCGAATCCCGCAGGGAAGGATCGTGTCGTCAACCGTCCCCGACCAGCGCCGCCTGCTGGAGGTGATCGCCTTCCAGGCCGAGGTGCTCGGCGCCGCCGCCGACCCGGACGCCACCATGCAGCTCGCCTGCGACCGCGCCCGAGTGGTCACCGGCGCCGGCGGCGCGGCCATCGAGCTGGCCCACGCTGACGACATGGTCTGCCACGTCAGCAGCGGCAGCCTGGCCTCCCATGCCGGACGGCGCCTGGCGCTGGCCACCGGCATGTCGGGACTCGCGGTGCGCACCGGCGGCGTGCAGCGCTGCGACGACTCCGAGCGCGATGCGCGCGTCGACCGCGCCGCCTGCCGCCGCGCCGGCCTGCGCTCCATGCTCTGCGTCCCGCTGCGCCACGCGGGCATCACCGTCGGCGTGCTCGAGGTGATCTCGCCGCGCACCGCCGCCTTCGACGACGTCGACGTCGCGCTGCTGACGTTGCTCAGCGGCGTCATCGCCGGGGCCATGACCCAGGCGGAGCTGATCCGGCGCCTGCAGGAACCGCGGCACCGCCTCACCGCCTGACGGCAAGCCCGCCCGCAGCCGCGACTCGGCGGCGCTACCATGTGCGCCGACATGGCGCCGACACCGCGTTCGTGAGCGACAACCTGCGCCGCCTCGCCTCCGCAGCCCGCCGCCGCCTGGCTACGACGGCCGGCGCCGGGTCGGGCGAAACGGTGCTCGCACCCGTCGAGGACGAGAAGCACGGCCAGCCCGTCGACCTCTCGCGGCTGCGCCTGCCCATGCAGGCCCGGCACGTCGAGCTGTCGCTCATCGCCTCGATGGACGACTCGCCGGGCCGTCCCGACACCGCCCTCATGCGCGCCGCGCTCGACGCCGTCCGCGAGGCGACCGGCGTCGACCTCAGCCACCTGCACGCGCGCTCCGACGAGGCCGCGCGCTGGCTCTCGGTGTTCCCCGGTGAGCACTATCACCTGCTCACCGGATTGATGCGCAGCCGCCGCCCCGACGTTGTGGTCGAGGTTGGCACTTTCACCGGCCTCTCCGCGCTGGCCATGCTCGAAGGCCTGCCGCAGGCGTCGCGCCTGGTCAGCTTCGACGTGGTCCCCTGGGACCGGCTCGCCGGTCCCGCCCTGCGCGCGGAGGACTTCGACGGCACGCGACTCACCCAGGTGCTTGCCGATCTCTCCGACCCGGACTCATTCCGGGAGCACGCCGCGCTGCTCGCTTCGGCAGACGTGCTCTTCGTCGACGGTCCCAAGGACGGCCGCTTCGAGCCCGCCTTCTGGCGCCTGCTCGCCGGCCTGCCACGGACCACGCCGGGCCTGGTGCTGTTCGACGACATCCGCGTCTGGAGCATGCTCGACTTCTGGCGGCGCATCGACAAGCCCAAGATCGACCTCACCAGCTTCGGCCACTGGTCGGGCACGGGACTGCTGCGGCTCGATCCCGCGAGGTAGCGCACGGCGCGCGCCCGTCGGATCGAGCAGGTCAGCGCGCGTGCATGTCCTCAAGGATGTTGAGCAGGTCGTCGGCGTGCTCCTCCTCGACGGCGAGGATCGACTTGATCAGCTGCTGGGTGGTGGGATCGCCCTCGCCGAGCCAGCGCACGATCTCCTGGTAGGAGGCGATGGCGACGCGCTCGGCGACCAGGTCCTCGCGGACCATGTCGAGCAGCGTGTCGCCCTCGACGTACTCGGCATGGCTGCGCGTGGCCAGGCCGTCGGGGTTGAAGTTGGGCGCGCCGCGCAGCTCGGTGATGCGCTTGGCCACCGAGTCGGCGTGGCCCAGCTCCTGGTTGGCGTGCTCCAGGAACTCGGCGGCGACCGGCGCGGCGTTGATGCCGGTGGCGGTGAAGTGGTGGCGCTTGTAGCGCAGGTAGCAGACCAACTCGGTGGCCAGCACGTCGTTGAGCACGGCGATCACGCGTTCGCGGTCGGCGCCGTAGGCTTCGGTGATCGGTCCCTGTTCGATGTGCCTGCGGGCGCGCTCGCGCAGGGTCTGGACGTCGGTGAGGAAGGCGGTCGCCATCGTCGTGGCCTCCTTGCGGCGATTCACCCGGCGGGTTCCGGTGACGGCGTCCATCCTGCTTCAGGTGTACCGGCCTCAGGCGATGCTGAACCTGGCGCCCTGCGCGGTGCCCTCCGACCACACGCCGGCGGCGGTGTACGCGCCGCGCTGCACCTGCCCGGTGCACTTCTGGTTCGACCAGGTGCACTGCGCCCAACTAGCGGAGAAGGACACGGTCTGGCCGGGAGTGAGCGGCACCTGCCTCGCCGCGGGGCAGTTGACGACGGCGCCCGGCTGGTTCGAGGTCCAGACCGTCGCCCCGGCGCTGTCGAGCACCTCGAAGCTGGGACCGCAGCCGGTCGTGCCGTCGGTGCTGCAGGTGCGCGCCGAGCCGTTGCGGATGGTCGTGGTGATGCGCACCGACGCGCCCATCTGGTAGGTGGCCTGGTCGGTGGCGGTGGTCAGCACCAGGTCCGCGGCCGCGCACACCGGCGTGGGCGTCGCGGCCGGCGTTGGCGCCAAGGATGTCGCGGGGACGGTGGTCGACGGAGAGGCGCTCGCGGTCGCCGGCGGCGACGCGCCCGTGGGCGACACGCTGGGCGACTGCGTGGTCTGCGGCAGCCCCGCGGTGCTCGACGCGCCGGGCGGTGCCGGGGTCGACCGCGCGGTCGGCGCCAGCCCCGAGGGTGCGCCTCCCGAGCCGGGATGTCCGTGGAATCCGACCGCGGCCGCGACCACCGTGGCGCCGGCGACCACCAGCACGCCCAGCCCCGCGAACACCCCGCTCGACGGCCGGTTTGCCAGCAGCCTCACCGGCGCATCCTAGATCACCCGCCGGCGCGGCCGACCCAGGTGCGGGCTGCGCCTACGGCTTCACCGGGTGCGGCGGTGGCTGCGGCGGCGCGCCCCCCCGCGCACCGCGAGCAGCACGACCACACCGGACGCCGAGGCAAGGCCCGCGGTGGTTCCAGCGGCCGCGGTGTTGGGCAGGGCGATGCCGGCGCTGCCGCCATGGCTGCCGGACGACGACGCACCGGTGCTGCTCGCCGCGACCTGTCCGGTCAGGCAGCGCGCACCGACGAGCACGTCGTACTGCGGGCCGGCGGTGTCGTAGAGGAAGTCGAGCGCCTCGGCCTCCTTCTCGCGGGTCTCTGCGTTGGGGCCGAGCAGCACGTCGCCGACCTGGGGATTGCCCACCGCGCTGGCCGGCACGTTGACGATGACCTTGCCGTTGTCGCCGGTCACCAGCGAGCCGGTGTCCGCCGGGCCGTCGCTGCGGGTGTTCCCGTCGGCGGAGTCCTCGTAGGTCGCCGCGCCGGTGACGGCGTCGACGAACACGTGCGTCTGGTAGGTGATGCCGTTGAAGTCCCAGGAGAAGAAGTAGTCGTTGCCCTGGCCGCCGCCGGGCGCGGCGGTGGTCAGGTTGCGGACGGTCAGCGTGGTGGTGACCGTCTTGCCGTCCTGGCTGAGCTTGATGTCGCCGGCGGTGATGTCGAGCTGCGGCGTGGCGCCGGGCGTGGTCGCCGGATCGGCGGTGCCGCCGAGCTCGTCGTCGTCGCTCGCGGGATCGGTGAAGGCGGGCGCGCAGGCGTTGACGTTGAGCTTGGTGACGATGGGCGGCTCGCTGCAGCCCGCGGGCATCACCCGGGTGATGAAGGTGCCCCAGTTGCCCGCCGACGCGTCGCGCGCCTCGTTGGGGATGTACTCGCTGGAGCCCCACAGGCAGCCGTGCTCGTCGACGGCGGCGTAGGTGTAGTCGCCCCAGCGGGCCACGCCGTTGCTGTCCGGCGTGTCGAGCGGGACGCCGAGCTGGTTGCCCGTCGGGTAGCCGGTGAAGCCGTCCTCGGGCGCGGTGCCGGGGCCGCTGATGTGCACCTGCGGGCCCACGCCGGCCTGGAGACCATCGAGGCGCGTCCAGGCCGCGCTGGGGAAGTAGTCGAGGCCGGTGACGGTGAAGAACATGGCCACGGGGCCGTGCGCGCTGGCCGCGATGGAGGGGAAGATGGCGTTCTCGCCGGGGACCTGCACGTAGCCGTCGCGCTGCATGCTGGCGGACAGCTTGCCGTCCGCGGTGATGCCCGGCTTGACCGCGAAGTACATGATCCCGGCGCGCGGGTCGGCCTTCTGGTCGCTGGCGCTGGCGTCGATGGCCGGCAGCTCGGTGTTGAGTCCCGCCCAGAGCACGCCGTTGGTGTACATCGGCTTGTTCATGCGGTCGTCGTTGGCGTTGAGCTGCTCCTCGGGACAGGTGCAGGAGTCGGCGAGCGGATGCGTGCCCTTCTTCTGGTCGACGCCGAAGAACGGGCCCTTGTAGGTGTCGTTGGCGCCGACGGTGTTGATGACGTCGTTCTGCAGGGTGACGGTGGGACTGTCGCTGTCGAGTGACGCCGTGTTGGTCAGCGCCCAGATGGCCACGCGGTTGTCGCCGTTGCCCTGGAAGTCGAGCTGCGACATGAGGTACTCGACGCCGCCGGGAGTCTCGGGCGAGCGGTCGCCGGGCGGGGACGAGGCCGGCTGCAGCGAGGACCAGATCGACAGCGGTGACTTGCCCTGGTCCTGCGCCGGCACGGGATACGCGGTGCTGTCACCGGTGTCGAAGCGCAGCACGCTGGGCATGGTGCCCTGCAGCAGAGCGCTCTTCGACATCGCGTAGACCTGCGCCTGGCCGGCGCGGTAGTCGGGCAGCGTGCCCAGCACCTGGAAGACCTGGCCGGGGACGCCGACGGGGAAGATCTCCGAGTCGGAGAACTGGTTGCCCGACAGGTAGAAGCCGTACTTGTCCAGACCCATCAGCGGCTGGTCGTCGATGCAGGGGCAGCTGGCGTGCAGCGGCGTGCCCATCTGGCCGTCGTCGGTGACGTCGATGCTGTAGATGTACCACTCGCCGGTGGGATCGCCCGTCTTGCTGACGGCGAAGTAGGAATGCGAGCGGGTGAAGGGAAGCTGCGACGTGCCGCTGGCCTCGTCGGCTTCGAGCATCAGCGCGAAGAAGCGGCCGCTCTGCGGGTCGTACTCGCAGCGCGGGTCGCTGACGAACGACGCCCCGGTGGCGCCGCCGGCGGGGGCGATCTGGAAGAACTGCGTCAGCGGGACCGCGGGGATGAGCGGCGCGCCGGTGGCGCTGTAGATGCGCCAGGCGGTGTTGACGCCCTCCATCACGTAGCCGTTGCCGACGCAAAGCGCCTGGTCGGGCGGCTCCAGGCCGAACTGGCTGCCGGCGTAGTCGCCCGTGCCGGCGTGCTCCATCTCCAGGATGTTGATGCCGTTGAAGCCGCCGGCATTGCCGCCGCCCGACTCCACCTTCGCGCCCGGGGCGTCGGCGCCGCCCAGGGCCGCATTCGGCTGCACCGTGGCGGCGACGTTGTGGTGGTCGAACTCGACCGTGTAGCGGATGCCCTGCGACATGGCGGCACGCGGACCGCTGGCCACCTGGGCCACGTCGACGGTGCCGACGAGGCGGGCCTGCTGCTGGCTGGCGGGGGAGTGGCCCACCGCCGGTGCCGCGGCGAGCGGCTGGGTGGCGGCGCGCGGAGCGCTGAAGCCGAGGGCCGCGACCACCAGGGCTGCGGCTGTGGTCACGGTGCTGAGAGTGATCTTCATGTCCTGTCCCGGAGACGGTGCGACGAGACAAGGGACGCCAGGTCCGGCTCCAATCTTTCAAAGGCGTGCCGTTCGCCCAGGCGTGACCGGGGTTCAGGTCGCTAGGCTGGGTGCAGTCGTGACCACAGCAGTCGGAGGGCCAGCGCCATGGCCGTGACGAGCAGCGCGAGCGCCACGTGGGAGGGGGATCTGCTGGGCGGCCAGGGCAGGGTGCGGCCCGCCAGCGGCGCCTTCCCCGAGCTGCCGGTGACCTGGAAGCAGCGCGCCGAGACGCGTGAGTCGGGCACCAGCCCCGAGGAGCTGATCGCCGCGGCGCATGCGTCGTGCTTCGCCATGGCGCTGAGCTTCGGCCTGGCCAACGCGGGCACGCCGCCGCAGCGTCTCGACACCTCGGCGCAGGTGACCTTCCAGGCGGGCGAGGGGATCACCGGCATCCAGCTCAGCGTGCGCGGCGTGGTGCCGGGGCTCGACGCGGACGGCTTCCACCAGGCGGCGGAGGCGGCCAAGGCGGGCTGCCCGGTGTCCAAGGCGCTGGCGGCGGTGCCGATCAGCCTGGACGCTGCGCTGGCCTGAGCCGCTGGTTGGCGGGCGGTTTCTGCACGCAACGTGCTGCGCACGGCCCCGGTCTTCGTGATGAGAACCGGTTTGGAGGAGAGGCATGGCCGTCGCCGTCCGCCCGACACGCTCGCGCCGCGCCAGGGCGGTGACCGCGATCCTCGCCCTCCTCAGCGCGGTGGGCATGTGGCTGTCGCCCTCGGCGGCGCGCCCGGCCGCGGCGGATTCGCTCGACGGCGTCACCGGGACCTGCGATCCCATCGACCCGTCGGACTGCCTGCTGCCCTGGCCCGACAACTTCTTCACCAGCAGGGACCCCGGCAGTCCCACCGGCCTGCGGCTCGACGTCAGCCCGCTGTCCACGCCGCGCAACGCCGCCGGAGCGCCTGTCGATCCCACCGACTGGAACCGCCTCGACGGCTTCAGTCCCGGCTCGCAGATCGTCACCCACGTGCCGGGCATGGACAACCCGCAGGCGTTCGCCAACACCGACCCGCCGACCAACATCGACATCACGCCCAGCCTGTCGCCGTCCTCACCCGTGCTGGTGCTCGACGCCACCAGCGGTGCGCTCTGGCCGGTGTGGGCGGAGCTGGATCGTTCGGTCGACCTCAACGGCCAGCCGCCCGCACCGAGTCGCACGGGGTTGCTCATCCACCCCGCGCGCAACTTCGCCGAGGGCCATCGCTACATCGTCGCGCTGCAGGACATGCGCGACGCGAGCGGGAATGTGCTGGCGCCGCAGAGCGCCTTCGCCGCCATCCTCGGGCTGCGGCCCGGCTCGGCGGCGCGGCGCGCGTACTACGGCGCCAACGTCTTCCCGCAGCTCGGCGCCGCGGGAGTCACGGTGTCCAACCTCTACCTGGCCTGGGACTTCACCGTGGCCAGCGAGCAGAGTCTCACGCAGACGATCCTGCACATGCGCGACGACGCGCTGGCCCAGCTCGGCGACACTACGCCGGGCGACGGGCGCATCCAGGGCCGGGCCCCGCAGTTCGTCATCAACAACGTCACCCAGGCGGTGCCCTGCAGCGCCTCCATCGGCGTGCCGCCCGTCAGCTGCTCGACCAGCAGCTCACTCGACCCGCGCGTTCTGGCCCATGTCGACGGATACGTGGTCGTTCCCTGCTACCTCGACCTGCCCGGCTGCCCCTCGGGCTCGCGCTTCCAGTACCTGAGCGCCAGCGACACGCTGCCCACACCGATCCCCGGCAACGTCTACGACGCGCATTTCGAGTGCAACATCCCCATCGGCGCGGAGCAGGGCGCGACCTACCGGCCCGCGCTGGTCGGCCACGGCCTGCTCGGCAGCGCCGGCGAGGTCAACGGCGACAAGTACTTCACGCTCGGCGTCGACGGCGTCATGTCCTGCGCCACCGACGAGATCGGCATGGCCCAGGAGGACATCCCCAACGCGCTGGCCGCGCTCGCCGACCTCTCCGACTTCCCGTCGCTGCCCGACCGGCTGCAGCAGGCGATGATCGACTTCATCTATCTGGGCCGCGACCTGCTCAACCCCGCGGGCTTCTGCTCCAGCGCCGCCTTCCAGGTCAACGGGAGATGCGCCGTCGACACCTCGGAGCTCTACTACGACGGCGGCAGCCAGGGCGCCATCTTCGGCGGCGCGCTCACCGCCGTGGATCCCGACTTCACGCGTGCGGAGCTGGACGTCGCCGGCATGAACTACTCGATGCTGCTCACCCGCAGCAGCGACTTCAGCACGTTCGCCGACGTCTTCTACCGCACCTATCCCGACCCGCTCGACCGCGAGCTGCTCTACTCGTTCATCCAGAACCTCTGGGACCACGGCGAGGCGGACGGCTACGCGGCGCACATGACCACCGCCGCGCTGCCGGACACGCCGACGCACTCCGTGTTCATGACCGTCTCCTTCGGTGACCACCAGGTCAGCAACTGGGCCAGCGAGGTGGAGATGCGCACCGTCGGCGCGCTGATCCGCGAGCCGGTGCTGGACCCGGGGCGCTATCCGGGCCCGACGCCGTACTGGGGCGTCGCGCCCATCCCGTCGTATCCCTACAGCGGTCCCGCCGCGGTGCTCATCGGCGACCTCGGCCCCCTGCGGCCCTGCCCGAACGACGGCGCCACCGTGTGCAGCGGGTCGCAGGCCGGCACGCCGCCGCCGCCGCTCGACAACAACGCCAACCTGCAGGGCGTCGACCCGCACGGCCCCGACTGGGCGCAGACCGAGGGCGAGGCGACCATCGCGGCGTGGCTCAGCCCGCAGGGAGCGCTGCCCGCGGTGTGCGGCACCTCGCCGTGCTACATGGCGGGGTGGACCGGGCCCTGAACCCCCTGTGCTTGACGGTGGTGGGAGTCCGTCACGACTGTTGACCGGTCGGTCGCCTGCGGGGATGATGGCGTCCCCATACCGGTGCGCGCAGTGAGGCGGAACAGATGAGCACCAGCATCCTCCCCGGCATCGAGCACGTCGTCGTCCTCATGTTCGAGAACCGCTCGTTCGACAACATGCTCGGCGGCCTCTACCCGACACTCACCCAGCAGGGGCTGTACTACGGGCTCACCGGCGGGGAGTGGAATCCCAATCCGCAGGACGGCAACCAGCCCGTCCACGTCTGGCAGGGGCCGACGGCGCCGAGCACGCAGGTGATGCCATACCCGGACCCCGGCGAGCTGTTCACCGACATGCAGCAGCAGATCACCGGGCAGCAGGGTCCGGGCCCGGAGACGATGATGGGCTTCGTCGCCAACTACCTGCTGCAGCCGCCCTCGAAGGACGGCTACCAGCCGGTGGCGCAGGACATCATGCAGTACTACGCGCCCGGCTCCGGCGGCAACATCCCCATCACCACCGCGCTGGCGAACGCCTTCGCCGTGTCGGACCTGTGGTTCGCGTCAGGTCCGGTGCAAACCCTGGCCAACCGCATCTTCGCGCACTGCGCCACGCCGAGCGCGTACCAGCAGAACGGCCAGTGGTACGCGGTGCTCGACAACACCGACATCACCGATCGCCACATCGATCCCGACGGCACGGTCAGCGACATGCCGGTGTTCCAGCTCCTCGACAAGGCGGCGGCGAACCCGGACTGGCCCTGGCCGGACCGGCTGCCCTGGAAGGTCTACTACAACGACTGGCCGCTCTCGGCGCTGGTCAAGTACGTCGACGACAACTGGGCCGTCTTCGAGGACGGCCGCGTCTACCGCTACGACGACAGCGACGGCGGTTTCGCCGCAGACGTCGCCGCGGGCACGCTGCCGACCTACAGCTTCATCGAGCCGCGCTACACCGACCTCGTCGACGGGCCGCCGCCCAACAGCAACCACCCGGGCGGCTCGACCCCCAGCGGCGACCCGCCGCCGATCAGCGTGTACGACGGCGAGATCCTGCTGAAGGAGGTGTTCACGACGCTCTACGACGGTCCTGACGACCTGTTCGCCAAGACCCTGTTCATCGTCATCTACGACGAGCACGGCGGGCTGTACGACCACATGCCGCCGCCCGCGGCCACCTCGCCGTTCCCGCCCGACTTCGTGACCGGCTTCGACTACTCCATGTACGGCGTGCGCGTCCCGGCGATCCTCATCAACCCGGCGATCGCGAAGCAGACCATCTGGCGTCCGCCCAGCGGCGGACCGCCCTTCGACCACACGACCCTGATCAGCACCCTGTGCGCCCAGTTCGGCCTGGCCGGACCGCTGACGCCGCGCGACGCCGGCGCGCCGACCCTGGAGGGCCTCATCCCCGCGCAGGGTGAGCGCAACGACTTCGGGCCGGCGGACCTGCCTGCGCTCGCCGCGTCCAGCGCGGCGCCGGTGTCCGCGCAGCCGACTGCGGCGTCGGAGGCGCAGCCGGGCTCACTCGCCGCGGTGATCGCGCAGGCGGCCGCGAGCCCTCGCAACCAGGCCCGCGTGCGGACGTCGTGACGACGCTCAGCCGCGCCCCCCGCGGCCCGAGGCCACCCGCGCCACCAGCTCGCGCATCATCGGCCCCATGCGCGGCTCGGCGGGTTGCACGTGCACGGCGACCGCGTTGCGCGCCAGCGCGTCGGCGGTGACCGGGCCCACCGCGGCGACGATCATCGCGTTGAGCCGCCGCCGCACCGCCGGCCAGTCGCCGGTCTGCACCGACGCGGCGACCAGGCCGTCCACCGCCGGCGCGCTGGTGAAGGTGACCGCGTCCAGCTCGCGCCCGACGATGGCCTCGACCAGCGCGTCGGCGGCGCCGACCACCGCGTCGGGCGGGTAGCGGTAGATGCAGATCCCGACGGCGTCGGCGCCCGCGGCGCGGAGCCCGTCGAGCAGCGGCGACGGCTCGGGACCGGCGAGCTGCACCACGGCGCGCCGGCCTCGCAGGTCGTTGCCAAGTGTGGCCAGAACTCCTGTGGAGGTGGCCGGACGCGGCGCCAGGTCGACGCGGATGCCGTGACGGCGCAGCACCGGCTGCGCCTTGCTGCCGCGCACCACCACGCGCGCCGCGGCCAGGTGGCGGACCACGTCGTCGAGCCGTGCCGCGGCGTGGGCGTGGGTGAGCAGCCGCTCGGCGCCCATGCCGGTCATGAACACGGCGTCGTCCACCCCGGCGCACACCGTGTCGAGCCAGCGCTGCGGCGCCTCGACGTCGTCCTCCCAGGCGACGCGCGCGGTCGGGCACACCAGTGGCACGCCGCCCAGTGCGCGCACCAATGCCGCCTGCTCCTCGGCGCGGCGCTCCGCGGTGATGCCCACGCGCAGCCCGCGCAGATCAGGCCTGCCCACCTCGCTCACCCGCCCAGCAGCCGGCGGCAGCGCAGCGCCAGCGCCAGCTCGAGGCGGTCGTCGGGCGAGCCGAGCCGGAAGCCGCCCACCGCCTCCGCCCGCTCCAGCCGGTAGGCGAGCGTGTTGGGGTGGATGCCCAGGGTGCGTGCCGCCGCCCGCAGGCCGCCCGCGTCGAGAAAGGCGGCCACCGAGCCGCAGAGGTCGGTGCCTTCGCGGCGGTCGTGGGTCGCCAGGGCGTCGAGGCGCCGGGTGGCGAAGCGCTCCAGCGCGCCGTCGACGGTGCCGGCGAGGAGCAGCCCGACCAGGCCCAGCTCGGCGGCGTCGAGCGTCCCGGTGCGTCCGGCCCGCTCGGCCATGTCGAGAGCGCGGCGCACCTCGTCGTGGGCGCGCGGCAGATCCGCGGTCGGCACGCACCGGCCGGCCACGGCCAGCTCGCCGCCGGCGGCCTCGCGCACGCGCTCGACCAGCCGCAATCGGTCGACGTCCTCCTCGACGAGAAGCACGAGGCGGCCGCCGAGCACGTCGGCCAGCGGCGCGCGGTTCTGCGGCAGGACAGCGGCGGCGCGGTGGACCGCCTGCTCGGGCCGGGTGTCGGCCGGCAGGGCCAGCACGGCCACCGAGCGCGCCACGCCCAGGTCGACGCCGAGCTGAGCCGCGCGCGCCTCGACCAGCGACGCGGGCGCGTGCCCTTCGAGCAGGTCGAGGAGCAGGTGGCCGGCGGTGATGCGTCCGTGCAGCTCGACGGCGCGCCCGTGCACGATGGCCAGCGCGACCAGGTGGACGGCCTGCTCGAGTGCCACCGTGCAGATGCGGCGGCCGTCCGGCCCGGCGGGCGGGATCACCGTGACGAAGCCCATCAGCTCCCCGGCGGCGCGTACGGCGGCGACCAGGCGCGGGAGCTGCAGGCCGATCTCGGGCACGGGCGCCAGCAGCGCCGGGCCACCGGAGGCGGCGATCCCCTCGTAGAAGCGGCGCATCGCCACCGTGGCACGGAATCGCGGCGGGGTGCCGCCGGCGCGGATGGTGGCGGCGCGGTTGGCGTCGATGCGCCCCTCGCCGACGGCGGCGATCATGTGGAACTCGGCGTCCTCGATGAGCACCGGCGCACCGGTCACCCCGGCCAGGGCCTCGGCGATGCTCTCGACGCGCAGGTCGGCGCAGGCGGCGGCGGCGAGGCGGGCGCTGACCCGGTGCATCGCGGCGACGGTGGCGTCGAGCGAGGCGATCACGTAGTCGAGCAGCTCGGCGGCGACGTCGTCCGCACCCGGCCGCGGCGGCAGTTCGACCACGGGCAGGGCGTGGCGGTCGGCGGCGGCCGCGGCGGCGGTGGCCACCCGCGACGCGCCCAGGGCAGCGGCGCCTGCACCCGCGGCGCGCGAGACCGAGGCGGCGTCGTCGAGGCTGGCCAGGATGCGGAACTCGCCCGGTGCGCAGCCGCGCCAGTCGGTCGCGCTGCTGGCCCAGCGGACGCGCGCGTCGAGGCCGGCGTGGCCTCCGCGCAGGCGTCCGGCGCGGAGCATGGGCAGGTCGAGACAGTCGGCCACCGAGGCGACGGGCGCGACGGAGTCCACCGGCTCGAGAGGGGCGGGCTCGATCACCATCACATGCTCGACCTCCCGGGGTGGCCGGGCCAACGTCGGCACTGCACAAAGCGGGTGGCTGCGATCTTGGATGGGAGGCGGCGTGGGTCAGAGGGCGAGGGTGCGCACCTCGGCGGGGGACAGGTCGTCGTGCCAGGCGGCGGCCACCCGCCGCACCACGCCGTCCGGTCCCTCGGCGAGCACGCCGAGCACCTGCCCGCTGCCCAGCCGCCAGCGCACCCGCACACCGCGGGCGGGATCGCTGACATTGAGGACGTGGACGTCCTGGGCGTCATCGTCGGGCTCCGGCTCGGGATCGCCGCCGGTGAAGCACCTCGCGCCGGATGCTGCGCGCGACCAGTCGGCGCGGGTGAGCGCGCGCCAGCCGCAGTGGCCTTCAGCGAGCAGGGCGGCGGCCATGCGCTGCGGGTCGGCGGTGAGGCGCAGGCCGAGCGCGATGCGCACCTGCGGGCCGACGGCCCAGATGTGGTCGCGGTCGACCACGCGGCCTCCGGCGTCGACCACCAGCGGTGCGGCGGTGACCAGCAGGAGCGGGTGGTCAGCTGTGGCGTCGCGCCTCGTCTTTGCGCCGCCGGCTGTGCAGCGGACGTCGCGCACGCCCGCCGCCGTGAGCGCCGCGGCCAGGGCGGGGGCGAGCGGGTCGTGGTGGTCGCCGGCAACGACGGTGACTCCGTCGAGCAGCGGTCGGGCCGGCACCAGGCGGACGGCGGCGTGCTTCAGCTCGGGCTGCCGCGAGCGCGGGTCGAGCGCGGCCACGGTGAGCGCGTTGGCCCAGCCGCCGCGGCTCCACAGCGGTGCGCCGTGGAACGGCAGCGCGACGGTTCCCGGCGCCACCGCGCCGTCGACCTCGACGCGACCCCGCCAGCGGCCGCGCCGCGACACCAGCTCGACCACGTCGCCGTGCGCCACGCACGCCTGCGCCGCGTCGCTCGCGCTGACGCTGACGCGCGCGGACTCGCTGCGCCGCAGCTCGGCGACGCGGCCGGTCTTGGTGCGCGTGTGCCAGGCCGCGGGGCTGCGCGTTGTGGTCAGGCGCAGCGGGAACTCCTCGTCCGGTTGCTCCGCCGGTTCGCGCCACGGTGTCGGGTGGAAGCGGGCCCGGCCGTCCGGCGTGGCGAAGACGCCGTCGGTGTAGCGCCGTTCCGTGCCCTCCGCTCGCTCCGGCGGGCAGGGCCACTGCACGCTGCCGTCGCGTTGCAGCCGCTCGTGGCTGAGGCTGCTGACGTCGCAGGTGCGGTCGGCGCTCAGCGCGGCGTGCTCCTCGTAGACGTCGGCGGCGTCGCGGTAGGCGAAGGCGGCGCCGTGGCCGAGATGGCCCGCCAGCGCGCTGAAGATCGCCCAGTCGGGACGCGCTTCGCCGGGCGGGTCGACCAGCCGCTGCGCCAGGGCGACGCGACGTTCGCTCGACGTCAGCGTTCCCGTCTTCTCGCCCCATCCGGCGGCGGGGAGGAGCACGTCGGCGAAGCGGGTCGTCTCGGTGGGGTAGAGGTCCTGCACGACCACCAGCTCGGCCGCGCGCAGCGCCGCCTCGACGCGCTGCGCGTCGGGGAGCGAGGCGACCGGGTTGGTGCCGGCCACCCACAATGCGCGCACGCGCCCGTCGAGCAGCGCGTCGACCAATTCGACTGCGGTGAGCCCGGGTTCCGCGGCGATGGGACCGCTGCCCCAGAAGGCGGCGACCTCCTCGCGGTCGGCGGCGCTGTCGAGGCGGCGGTGCGCGGCCAGCTCGGTGGCCAGGCCGCCGACCTCGCGCCCGCCCATGGCATTGGCCTGTCCCGTCAACGAGAACGGCCCCGCGCCGGGGCGGCCGATCTGGCCGGTGGCGAGGTGGAGGTTGAGCAGGGCCAGGTTGCGATCGGTGGCGGTGCTCGCTTGGTTGAGTCCCTGGCACCAGAGTGACAGCACGCGATCCGCGCCCCAGAGCGTGCGCGCCGCGCGGCGGATGTCGGCGCCGTCGACGTCGCAGGTGTCTGCGGCGCGGTGTGGTGGCCATTCGCGCGCGACGGCTGCGGCTGCGTCGAATCCGCTGGTGCAGGTGCGCACGAAGCGCTGGTCGACGAGGCGCTCCTCGATGCAGACGTGGAGCATGGCCAGCAGCAGCGCGACGTCGCTGCCGGGCCGGATCTGCAGGTGGATGTCGGCGGCGTCGCTGGTGGGTGTGCGTCGCGGGTCGACGACCACCCACGCCGCGCCGGTGCGGCGGCGGGCTTCGAGCAGCCGGCCGAAGACGATGGGGTGGGTCTGCGCGGCGTTGCTGCCGGTGAACAGCACGGCGTCGGCCTCGTCGGCGTCGGCGTAGCATCCCGGCGGCGCGTCGCTGCCCAGCGCCAGCTTGTAGGCGACGGCGGCGCTGGCCATGCAGAGGCGGCTGTTGGTGTCGACGTTGTTGGTGCCGAGGAAGCCCTTGACCAGCTTGTTGGCGACGTAGTAGTCCTCGGTGAGGAGCTGGCCGCTGAGGTAGAAGGCCATCGAGTCCTTGCCATGCCTGGCCTGAACGTCGCGGATGCGCTCGGCGCAGTGGGCGAGGGTCGCCTCCCAAGACCTGCGCTGCAGCGGTTCTGTGCGCCGAGTGCGCAGCATCGGGTGGAGGAGGCGGTCGCCGGGGCGCAGGGTCTCGGCGAGGCGCTGCCCCTTGCCGCAGAGGCCGCCGCGGTTGGTGGGATGCGCGGGGTCGCCGCGCACGCCGAGCACGCGCCCCTGGCGCACCGTGGCCAGGACGCCGCAGCCCACCCCGCAGTAGGGGCAGACGGTGCGGGTCTCGCGACTGGCGGCGCCGCTCAGCGCCACAGCACGACGATGCCGTCGATCACGTCGACGTCGTACACCGGCACCGCGGTGTCGCAGTCGTCGACCTCGCCACTGCGCAGGTCGACCCGGCGGCCGTGCAGCGGGCAGGCCACGATGTCACCGGCGAGGATGCCGTCGGCGAGTGGCCCGCCGGCGTGCGGGCAGCGGTTGCCGACGGCGCGCACCGCGTCGCCGCAGCGGAAGACCGCGATCTCTTCGGCGTCGATGCGCACGGCGCGGCCCTCGCCGTCGGGGATGTCGGCGAGTGGCAGCAGGTGCTGGGTGACGCGGATCACAGCGGCAGCGCAGCCGGCTGGGTGTCGGCGGCGGCCATGCCCCGCAGTTCGAGGTCCAGCGGTACCGGCCCGGCGAACTGCAACGAGGTGCGCGGCTTGTGGCCTTCGAGCCAGGGATCGGCGACGCGGGAGCGCGACAGGGTGAGGCGGTCGAGCAGCGCCTGCTGCGCTTCGTCCGGCGCCTCGACCGTCGCCGCGCGCACCGCCTCGATGCCGGCGCGTTCCACGTAGTGGTAGGTGCGTTCCAGGTACTCCGCCTCCTCGCGGTAGTGCTGCAGGAACAGCAGCGATGCGCGCAGCGCCTCGTCGGCGGCGACCACGGTGCAGAGCCTGTCGGCCTTGCGCACGCGCATGCCCGCGGCGCCGCCGACGTACACCTCCCAGCCGGTGGCGATGGCCATGATGCCGATGTCCTTGACGGTGACCTCGGCGCAGTTGCGCGGGCAGCCGGTCACCCCGCACTTCACCTTGTGCGGCGTGTAGAGGCCCCACATCGCCTTCTCCAAAGCGACACCCAGCGACGTCGAGTCGCCCACGCCGAAGCGGCAGAACTCCATGCCGACGCAGGTCTTCACCGTGCGCACCGCCTTGGCATAGGCATGCCCGCTGGGCATGCCGAGCTGCTCCCAGATCGCGGGCAGGTCCTGCTTGCGCACGCCGAGCAGGTCGATGCGCTGCCCGCCGGTGACCTTGACCATGGGGACGTCGAAGCGCTCGGCGACGTCGGCGATGCGGCGCAGCTCGGCGGGAGAGGTGATGCCGCCGAACATGCGCGGCACCACGCTGAACGTGCCGTCACGCTGGATGTTGGCGTGGACCCGGTCGTTGACGAAGCGGGCGGAGCGCTCCTCGTCCCAGTCGCCACAGCGGATGACGTCGAGGTGGTAGGCCAGCGCGGGCTTGCAGCGGGCGCAGCCGATGCCGTTGCCGAGCTCGCGCAGCACCGCGCTGACCGAGCGCAGGTCGCGCGCTGTGACCGCGTCGCGCAGCGACTGACGGGTGATCGGGATGCACTCGCAGAGCGTCGGCGCGCCCTGCTGGGCTGCGGCCGGTTGGGCCGTTGCTTCGCCGCCGCCCGCGGAAAGCAGCGCGTCGATCAGCGGCGCGCAGGAGCCGCACGAGCCTCCCGCGCGGGTGCAGCGCGTCACCTGCTGGCGCGTGCTGCAGCCTTGCTGGGCGACGGCGTCGAGGACGGCGCGCTTGCTGACGCCGTTGCAGCCGCAGACGGTGGCGTCGTCGTCGAGTTCGATGACCTCGCTGCCCGGCGCGGCGCCGCTCGGTGCGGCCACCAGGCTGAGCCGCTCGCTGCCGACGTCGACGCCGTCACCGATCAGGGCGCTGATGCGCGGCGCGGTGCTGAGGTCGCCGACCAGCACGGCGCCGCGCACCCGCCCCTCGCGGATGAGCACGCGCTTGTAGACGCCGAGGCCCGAGTCCTCGAGGCTGAGCACCTCGTCGTGCGCCTCCTCGTCGACCGCGCCGGCACTGAACACGCGCACGCCGGCGACCTTCAACGTGGTCGCGGGAACCGCGCCGCCGAAGCTCGCGACATCGTCGTCGCAGAGCCGCGCGGCGAGCACGCGCGCCTGCATCCGCAGCGGCGCGACCAGACCGTAGGTCGCGCCACGATGCTCGGTGCACTCGCCGATGGCGTGCACATCCTCCGCGGAGGTGCGCAGCGCGTCGTCGACGACGATGCCGCGACGCACCTCGATCCCCGCGTCGCGGGCCAGCGCGGTCGAGGGACGGATGCCACAGGCGATCACCACCAGGTCGGCGTCGAAGGCGCGGCCGTCGCGCAGCCGCAGGCCCTCGACGTGGCCGTTGCCCTCGATGGCGGTCGTCTCGGCGGGGAGCACCACCTCCATGCCCAGCGCCGACAGCTCGTCGCGCAGCACGCGCGCACCGGTGGCGTCGAGCTGCCGCTCCATGAGCCGGTCGACGAGGTGGACGACGCGCACCTCCGCGCCGCGCTTGCGCAGGCCGTAGGCGGCTTCCAGCCCGAGTAGCCCGCCGCCGACCACCACCGCGCGTCGCCCGGGCGCCGCCAGGGCGAGCATCGCCTCGACGTCCGCGACGCTGCGGAAGGTGTGCACACCGCTGCGTTCCCGCCCGGGAATCTCCGGCACCAGCGGCTCCGAGCCGACGGCGATGACCAGGTCGTCGTACGGTGTCGTCTCGCCATCGCTGGACGTGATGACGTGGCGCACGGTGTCGACGCCGGTCACGCGCACGCCGTCGCGCAGCAGGATGCCATGTCGCCGGTACCAGGTTCGGTCGAGCAGGGTGAGCTGCGACGGCTCGCATTCGCCCGCGAGCAGGGTGCTGAGGCGGATGCGGTCGTAGGCGGGGTGCGGCTCGTCGCCGAAGACGGTGACGTCGAGGCCGGCGTGGCGCGCGACCAGCTCTTCGAGCAGCGTCGCGGTGACCATGCCGTTGCCGGCCACGACCAGTCGCCGCCGCGCCGTCATGCGCTCACCTGTGTGGCGGCGGGTATGGGCTGGTGCGCGCGGGTGCGCAGTGGCGCCAGCCAGGTCGCGGTCCAGCGCCTGCCGGCGATGGCGACCACCAGCACCGCGATCGTGGCCATGCCCGCGTACACGCAGAGGCCCGAGAGGTAGGTGCCCGTCGAGTCCTTGAGGACGCCGAGCATGGTGGGCAGGTAGAAGCCGCCGATGCCACCCGCCGCGCCGACCATCCCGGTGACCACGGCGATCTCACTCGGGAAGCGCCGCGGCACCATCTGGAAGACGGCGCCGTTGCCCGCGCCGAGCGCCGCCAGCAGGACGAACACGGCCGCGGTGGTGACCGCGGTGCTGACGTGCGCACCGACGACCAGCGCACACAACGCGACGACAGAGAGCACCGCGGCGGCGACCACGCGACCGGTGACGCGGTCGGCGATGAAGCCGCCCAGCGGCCGTGCCGCGCTGCCCAGGAAGGCCGCAATGGCGGTGATGTTGCCCGCGCTGATGGCGCCCAGCCTGTACTCGCCGTGGAGGAACAGCGGCAGGAAGGTGGTCAGCCCGACGAAGCCGCCGAAGGTCACGCTGTAGACGAAGCAGAGCAGCCAGAAGTCGCCGTCGCGCAGCACCGAGCGCACGTCGGAGGGCGCCTGCCGCCGCGGCGGGTCCTTGGCCAGCAGCGTCCAGGCGAGGGTCATGGCCAGCAGTGGCAGCAACGCCAGCGCCATCGTCCTGGGCCAGCCGAGGTGGGCGGCGATGCGCGGCGCGAAGAAGGTGGCGATCACCGTGCCGCTGTTGCCCGCCCCGGCGACGCCGAGGGCGATGCCCTGCCGCTCCGGGGGAAACCAGCGCGAGGCCAGCGGCAGCGCCACCGCGAACGAGGCCCCGCTGCAGCCGAGCAGCAGCCCCACCCCGACCAGGGCGCCGTACGAGCGAGCCAGCATCGCGCCGAGCACCAGGCCGAGCGCGGCCCCGGCGATGGTGATGTAGCCGGCCTTCTTGATGCTCCACATCTCGGCGACCCGCCCCACGACGATGCGCATCACCGAGCCGCTGAGGATCGGCACGCCGACCAGGAACCCCTTCTGCGACGCGCTCAGGTGCAGGTCCTTGGTGATGGCGACGCCGAGCGCCCCGATCATCACCCAGCAGAGGAACGACACGTCGAAGTGGAGGAAGGACGCGGCCAGGACTCCGGTCCTGCGGGCGCGCGATGGAGCAGGCATGGGCGGCACTCTCGTGGTCGCTGACGGCATGCGCTCCATTTGCGGCGGGCGCGGGTGCAGGTGTCATGGGACATGCGCACGACGCGGGGGCAGGGTGTTCGGACGCATGTCCGGAGTCGGGCACGGTGGGGGCTGGTTGGCTTCGCGGACGGTTCGCCCATGTCCAGCGCCCTGGTCGGCGGCCGCGACGCCCACCGAGGGAGTTGAGCCTGCCACGCTTGTAGATCCAGCGCGCCGTCGGCCTCGGGGGTAGGCCAGAGAAGACACGCCCCGCGCGGACCTAGTGCGTCTTGCCGCCCCCGGGGTCGGCGGTGAGCACTACATCATCCAAATCGCTTGGACGAGATCGACACAGCGGACACCGTCTGACACGCGATAGAGCAAGAGGGCTCGGTCGAAGGGAACCGTGAACATTTCCGCGTCGTCATCGTTGCCATGGAATGGGCGTACGCCGAGCCCACGGTCGCGTGGAGCGAACTGGATCTCCCCCCAGACGGACCCGAATTCTCGTGCCGCATATTGGCCCTGACGGACGATCTCGGTAAGCACTCTGCCGCCGCGCAGCCGGTATGCGGCCCGCCCCTTTGCCAAGTCAGATACCGAGCCGGGCCTTGACCTCGTCGTGGGTCAAACCCTTCCCCTCGTCCGGAGCTGCGTTCATGGCTTCCTCATGCCCTGGCGCTTGTACGAACAGGAGGGAGCGGTACCAGGCCTCGATCACCTCTTGGACAGGGCGAAGGTCGTTCGTCTCTTTGGCTTGGGCGATCGCGTCCAGTAGCTGCTCCAAGAACAACTTGGCACCGTTCTCGCTGAGTGCGGGCCTGACGGCCTCAAGTTGTGCGGGCAGCGGAAGGTCAAGGTTGGCCGGTTCGAGGACCGGAGCGGGTAGTGCGCTCATGAGTGCTTCTCGGGTGAGCCAGGTTCCCAGTGTGCGTCCTGGCAGGGAGACCCCTAACCACCGGGCCGTGGACTCTAACTCTATCTGGCGTGGGCGGAAAGGGGTTGTGTTCTACGGGAAGACGGTTGGTGACGGGACGTTGGCGCTCCCTCGTCCTGCGTCTTTTACTCCGCTCAGGTGTGCGTACGCTTGTACGCTTGGTCGGGAAGGGGAGATTCGAACTCCCGACCTCACGGTCCCGAACCGTGCACTCTAACCTGGCTGAGCTACTTCCCGAAGGCGCCCGATGATACCACCGGCCCTGCCGCCGGCCCGCGCCCGAGCCCACCGCGCAAGGTTCGACCGGCCGCTGTCGTAGACTGGTACGTACCGGTTCTCCTGCGACGCCCATACCGTGCCGTCGCACAGAGCCCGTGAGCACCGGCAGCATCGGCACCCGCCCCGCAAACCACACCAGAGCCAGAGGCACCCATGGCCACGACCACCCAGACCCCCCCGAGCTTCGCCCTCACCGAGGACCAGGTCCAGCTCCGCGACTGGATCCACGACTTCGCCGCCAAGGTGGTCCGCCCGGCCGCGGAGGAGTGGGACGAGCGCGAGGAGACGCCCTGGCCGATCATCCAGGAAGCTGCCAAGATCGGCCTCTACTCCTTCGAGTTCCTGCACACCAGCTTCGGCGACGAGACCGGCCTGACCATGCCGATCGTCAACGAGGAGCTGTTCTGGGGCGACGCGGGCATCGGCCTGAGCATCTTCGGCACCCACCTGGCCAGCGCCGCGATCTTCGCCAACGGCACGCCCGAGCAGATGCTCGAATGGATCCCCAAGAGCTTCGGCACCCCCGACGACGTGAAGCTCGGCGCCTTCGCCATCACCGAGCCCGACGCGGGCAGCGACGTGGCCAGCCTCCGCACGCGAGCCACGAGAGACGGCGACGATTGGGTCATCAACGGCACGAAGTGCTTCATCACCAACGGCGGCATCGCCGACGTGCACGTCGTGGTGGCCACGGTCGACCCGGCGCTGGGCCACGGCGGCCATGCCACCTTCGTGATCGAGAAGGGCACCAAGGGCCTGAGCCAGGGCGCCAAGCACAAGAAGCTCGGCATCCGAGCCAGCCACACCGCGGAGGTCGTTCTCGACAACGTCCGCGTCCCCGCAGAGAACCTGCTCGGCGGCAACGAGAGGCTCGAGCACAAGATGGCCCGCGCCCGCGCCCGCCTGGAGAATCCCAACAGCAACGGCACCGGCGACAAGGGCCACAGCGGCGCGCTGCGAACCCTGGAGCTGAGCCGCCCCACCGTCGGCGCACAGGCCCTCGGCATCGCCCGCGCCGCCTACGAGTACGCGCTGGACTACGCGACAACCAGAACGCAGTTCAACCGACCCATCATCAGCAACCAGGCCATCTCCTTCCTGCTGGCCGACATGGCCACCGAGATCGAAGCAGCGCGCATGCTCTGCTGGCATGCGGCCTGGATGGGACGCAACGCGCAGGAGTTCGACAAGGCGCAGGGCTCGATGGCCAAGCTCAAGGCGGGCGAGGTGGCCAACTGGGTGACCGACCAGGCCATCAGCATCTGCGGCGGTTGGGGTTACGTGCGCGAGCTGCCGGTGCAGCGCTGGCACCGCGACGCCAAGATCTACACGCTCTTCGAAGGCACCCGCGAGATCCAGCGGCGGGTCATCGCTCGCGCCATCAGCAAGGGAGCGAGCGAGCTGCAGTGACCGCGCGGGCGGACGCGGCGCAGGCGGGCGCCCAGCGCCGCATCACGCAGCAGCCGCGCACCTCGCGCCGTCTCAGCGACGAGGAACGCGAGAGGCGCGCCCAGCAGCGCCGCGACGCCACGTTGGCGCGCCACCGCACCCGCATCCTCGACGCGGTGTCGCAGTGCTTCGCCGACCGCGGCTACCACGACACCTCCGTGGACCAGGTTGTCGCCCAGGCCCGCTCCTCGAAGAGCGCCTTCTACGCCTGCTTCCCCAACAAGGAGACTGCCTTCGCCGCGCTGCTCGAACGCGAGGGCGAACGTCTGCTCCACGCCGTCGAGCAGGCCGTCACGGCCGAGACGCAACCGCGAGGGCGCGCTCGCGCGGGCATCAGCACCTTCGTCACCCACTGCGCCGACAACCAGGCGACCGCGCGCATCCTGCTCGTCGAATCGGTCGGCATCAGCCCGGCCATCGAGGAGCAGCGGCGCGCCCTGCACGCCCGCTTCGCCGAACTGATCCGCGCCCAGGCCGAGGCCGCCCGCGCCGCCGGGACCATCGCCACGACGCTCGATCTCGGGGTGCTCGCCTTCGCGCTGGTGGGCGCTGTCAACGAGGCCGTGGTGCACCTCATCGACAGCGGCGGCGGCGACCCGGCGCCGGTCATCGAGGCGCTCGGCCACCTCGCGGCGCGGGCCCTGGCGCCCTGAGAAGCGCGAAAACGGCAGAATGCGCCTTGGGAATGACGCGGCGCGGCAGGAGGCACGGAAGAGATGAGCGCGCCGCCGCGGCCGCTGGAGGTTGGCACGATGACAGTCGCTGAGGTGACACGGTCCCGGGCCGGCACGCTGTCGCCGGACGCGCGGCCCCTGCTGCGGCCGCCCGCGCCTCTGCGGCTGGAGGCCTCCGACCTCGATCCCGACACCATGCTCGCCGTGGCCGTCGGCCAGGCGCGCCGCTTCGGCGACCGCGTCCTGCTGCGCGCCAAGGACGCCCAGGGCAACTGGTTCCCGGTGAGCTGGCGTGAGCAGGACGACAGCACCGCCGCCGTCGCCGCCGGCCTGGTGCATGCGGGCATCGCCGCCGGTGATCGCATGGCGCTGCTCGCCGAGAACCGCGTCGAGTGGCTGCACTGCGACTTCGGCGCGCAGCTCGCCGGCATCATCGTGGTGCCCATCTACGCCAGCTCGACGCCCGACATGGTCGAGCAGATCCTGCAGGACAGCGAGGCGACCGCGATCGTCTGCTCGACGCCGCAGCAGGCCGCCAAGGTCAGCCAGATTCGCGGCAACCTCAAGTCACTGCGCGTCTGCGTGCTGATGGAGGGCGATGCGGACGGGTTCATCTCGCTATCACAGCTGGCGCAGGCCGCCACGCCCGACGACGCGGCGCAGGTCGCCGAGCGTGCCCGCGCGGTGAAGCGCGACGACATCATCACCATCATCTACACCAGCGGTACCACCGGCGTACCCAAGGGCGTGGTGCTGAGCCACGCCAACGTCGTCGAGTGCACGCGCTCGATCATCGACCGCGTCCCGCTCTCCGAGGACGACGTGGGCATCTCCTTCCTGCCCTGGGCGCACGTCTACGAGCGCGTGCAGGGCATCTTCGCCAGCCTCATGGTGGGCATCACCAGCAACATCGCCCGCGACGTCAACGACATCGGCGGCGACGTGCGCGCCGTGCGCCCGACATTGATGAACGGCGTGCCGCGCATCTGGGAGAAGATGCAGGAGGGCATCGTCGCCAAGGTGCGTGAGGCGGGCGGGCGCAAGACGGTCATCGGCCTCAAGGCGCTCGACGACGCCACGACGGCAGCGCGGCTGCGCCGCGAGGGCAAGCCGCTGCCGCTTTCGCTGCGGCTGCGCCTGCCGCTCTGGGAACGTCTGGTGCTGAGCAAGGTGCGCGAGGGACTCGGCGGCCGTATGCGCGTCTTCAGCAGCGGCGGCGGGCCGATCGGCCTGCACACGCTGGAGTTCTTCGACGGGCTGGGCATCGCCATCACCGAGGGCTACGGCCTCACCGAGACCTGCGGCGGCGTCACCGCCAACGACCCACGCAGCCCGCGCTTCGGCACCGTCGGCCGTGCCACCAGGGGGCACGAGCTGCGCATCGCCGGCGACGGCGAGATCCTGGTCAAGGGCCCCGCGGTGATGCAGGGCTACTTCCGCAACCAGCAGGCCACCGCCGAAGTGCTCAGGGACGGCTGGTTCTCCACCGGCGACATCGGCGAGATCGACGCCGAGGGCTACCTGCGCATCACCGATCGCAAGAAGGACCTCATCGTCACCGCGGGCGGCAAGAACATCGCGCCGCAGCCCATCGAGTCGGCCATCGCACACGATCCGCTGGTGGCCCGCGCCTGCGTGCTCGGCGACCGGCGCAAGTACCTGGTCGCGCTGATCGTGCCCGACTTCGACAACCTGCACGACTGGGCAAAGCAGCAGGGCATCGACTACGGCTCGGACAGCGAGCTGGTCAAGGACCAGCGCGTCGCCGACGCGTACACCGCCATCGCCGAGCGCGCTTCCGCCAGACTGGCCCGCTACGAGACCATCAAGCGCGTGTCGGTGCTCGACCGCGACTTCGATGCCGACAAGGACGAGCTGACCCCGACGCTCAAGGTGAAGCGGCGCGTGGTCAACGAGCATTTCGCCGAGACCATCGAGGCACTGTACTCATGACCGCAATGGCAGAACGCGCAGAGCAGATCGACACCGGCTGGCTGGCCAGCACCGACCCCGCCACTGGCGAGGAGGTGGGACGCGTCCGGGTCACCCCGCCCGAGACCGTCGCCGAGATCGTGCAGCGTGCGCGCGAGGCGCAGAAGGGATGGGCCGCCACACCGGTGCGCGAGCGCGCCCGGCTGATGCTGCGCGCCGCGCGCGTGCTCCACAGCCGCATGGACGAGGTGGCCCGCCGCATCAGCGCCGAGCAGGGCAAGCCGCAGCTCGAAGCCATGCTGCACGACGTCTCCACCGCCATCGAGCACGCGCTCTGGTGCGCCTCGGACGTCCCCGGTCTGCTCAGCCCCGAGCGGGTGCGCAGCCCGCAGCTCACCTACCGCAGCAAGAAGCACGTGCTGCACTACGAGCCGCTCGGCGTGGTCGGCATCGTCAGCCCCTGGAACTTCCCCTTCGGCATTCCCTTCAGCGAGGTGTCGATCGCGCTGGCCTGCGGCAACGCGGTGGTGCTCAAGCCCTCCGAGCTGACCCCGCTCGCGGCCGAGGAGATCGCCGCGGTATTCCGCGACGCCGGCCTGCCCGAGGGCGTGCTGCAGGTGATCCACGGCGACGGCCGCACCGGCGGCGCACTGGTTTCTGCCGATGTCGACAAGATCTTCTTCACCGGCAGCGTGGGTACCGGCCGCGCGGTGATGAAGGCGGCCGCCGAGACGCTCACCCCCGTGGTCCTCGAGCTGGGCGGCAAGGATCCCATGATCGTGCTCGACGACGCCGACCTCGACCTCGCCGCGCGCGGCGCGGTGTGGGGTGCCTTCGCCAACGCCGGCCAGGTCTGCGCCAGCGTGGAGCGCGCCTACGTGCACGAGAGCGTGGCCGGCGATTTCGTCGACCGCGTCGTCGCCCAGGCGCAGCAGCTCACCGTGGGGCGCCACGACGAGCCCGGCGTCGACGTCGGTCCACTCGTCTCCGACCGCCAGTTCGGCATCGTCAAAGACCTGGTCGACGATGCGGTCGCCCAGGGTGCGCGCGTGCTCACCGGTGGTCCCGACCCGCGCGGCGGGCGCTTCTTCCGTCCCACGGTGCTGGTCGACGTGCGGCCCGAGATGCGCATCATGCGCGAGGAGATCTTCGGCCCGGTGTTGCCCATCCTCACCGTGCGCGACGAGGAGGAGGCGCTGGCCGCGGCCAACCACTCCGAGTTCGGGCTCAGCGCGTCGGTGTGGTCGCGCTCGCTGCGGCGGGCGCAGCGTCTGGCCGGGCGGCTGCACGTGGGCAGTGTGTGGATCAACGACCACATGTACTCGCACAACGCGCCGCAGCTGCCCTGGGGCGGGGTGAAGAACTCCGGGTTCG